>Ga0302320_10001262_pt1 | contig 60773 bp, 56 predicted proteins | sample Bog_T0_3_FD_202130 | JGI IMG/M metagenome (GOLD analysis project Ga0302320, IMG submission 202130) | Peat permafrost microbial communities from Stordalen Mire near Abisko, Sweden - Bog_T0_3 | ecosystem: Environmental > Terrestrial > Soil > Wetlands > Peat | place: Sweden: Abisko, Stordalen Mire... | reverse complement strand
CTCCTTTTTGGGCTGTACGATCTTCACCTGAAGATCAACGACCCCATCTCTAGGAATATTAGGAAGTTGTTTGAACAACTCGAATGGCTTATCTTCCTGAGTGAGAAGGCGAAGCGATCTCCAGCCAGCTCGAACGATGAAATCAGCCCCTTGCTTAACGATTGCAGCGAGATCTTTAGCTTTGGCATAACCACGATCGGCGATGTGGATTTCTCCAGGTTGAACGGGACCATGGGTCAAACTTTCGGCAGTATGCTTATCCGTGACAGCAATGTGAGTAAACGTACTGCTTGCTAAATCGTAGGTCGCATGTAGGCGCCAATCTGTCCCTTTGCTCCCGGGCTCTGATAGCGTTGTGCCATCTACTAACCGAATAGTTCTGCCAAGGTATGTTTTTGACGGCAATCCAACACGGGCAGACAATAGTAAACGAACGATTTCGGCAAACCAATTGCTCGCATTACGAAGACGATCGAGCAGTGATGTGTTTTTTAGCTGCGCAATATCCGAAATCCCCGCCCATGCCGAAGCTTCACGCAGCGACATACCACCGGGACCGTAGCCAAGCCCAAGGCGCAATAGCGACTCGGCCGACTTAACGCCCCGTCGTCGCACTAACGCCTTGAACGTAAAGGCAGTTTTATCAAGATCGATGATACGAGACAGCAGCGCGACAAACGCGCCCCATTCCGAGGTCAGGAGAGATGTGTATTGCATCTCTCCTATGAATCACATTGGGATTCCTCTCGTCAAGGCCCTATCCTAGCGCACATGGGGCGGAGCCCTGCGAAATCAAGGCAGGCTCACAAGGCCCTCGGGCATCAGACGATGCGGCAGGCTTCCTCGAACGCCAGGCGGGGATTGCGCGGCCGTGGCGCGCCACCATCGGTATAGCCGAGATTGACCAGGATGTTGGCGCGGATCCGGCCGTCGGGAAAGAACGCCGCATCCACCAGCCGGGCATCGAAGCCGGACATGGGCCCGGGGGCAAGGCCCAGCAACCGCGCCGCCAGGATGAAATACCCCGCCTGAAGCGTGGCGTTGCGCAGGCCCGTGGTTTCCGCGGCCGTCGGGTTGCCGGCAAACAGCGCCGGTACGTCGGCCTGGGGAAAGAGCCGGGGCAGGTGCTCGAGAAAGCCGGTGTCGGTGCCGAGCACCGCCGTGACCGGTGCCTTCCGGGTCTTGTCGACATTGCCCTTGGACAACGCCGGCAGCAGCCGCTCCCTGGCCTCGGGCGTGGTCACGAACAGCACCCGCAGCGGGCTGCCGTTGAACGCGGTCGGGGCCAGCCGAACCAACTCCCAGAGCCGGTGCAGCACTTCCACCGGTACCGGCCGGTCGGAAAAGCCGGCCGGAGTCCGGGCCGACAGGAACAGCAGGTCGACGGCCCGGTCCAGGTCACCGCCACCGCCGCCGATCGTGTCACCGTTACCCGCGAGAGCGGCATTGTGGTCGGACATTATCATTTTTCCCCTTGATCGTTGGCGGCCGGGCGGCCCAACAGCCGGGCCAGGATACCGCCTTCCAGGGCGGCAAAGCCAGGATGGCCGCGTTCGCGCGGCCGGGGCAGGTCGACGGCCACGTCGGCGACCACCCGCCCGTGGTCGATCATCAGCACCCGGTCAGCCAGTTGCACCGCCTCGGCGACATCGTGGGTCACCAGCACCGCGGTAAACCCGGCGTGCCGCCACACGGTTTCCACCAGTTCCTGCATCTCGATCCGGGTCAGGGCATCAAGCGCGCCCAGCGGCTCGTCGAGCAGCAGCAGCCGCGGCCGGGTCACCAGCGCCCGGGCCAGCGCCACCCGCTGCCGCTGGCCCCCCGACAGCACCGCCGGCCAGTCGTCGGCCCGCCCCTCGAGCCCGACCTCCCGGAGCGCCGCCCGGGCAATCGGCCGCCAGTCGCCGGTCAGGCCCAGGCCGACATTCCCGAGCACCCGCTGCCAGGGCAGCAGCCGGGCGTCCTGGAACATCAGCCGCGTGATGCCCTTGCCCGCGGTCACCGACCGACCATTGATGGCGATTTCGCCGTCATCCGGCCGTTCGAGACCGGCCAGCAGGCGCAGCAGCGTGCTCTTGCCACAGCCGCTGCGCCCGACCACGGCGATGAAGTCGCCCGGCCGGAAGTCCAGAGTCACGCCGCGGAGCACGTCAAGAGCGCCGAAAGCCTTCCGAAGTCCGCGAATCGCCACCGGCGCGCCGCCGCCGGTCTGTTCGCCGGGGAGCGCCACCGCCGGGGCGCGGGCCAGCGGCGCCGGGCGTTCGGACACACCCTCAGTCAGCGCAACCATGGGTCTTGCTCCCGTTGTCGACGGTTATTGATAGGAGGGATGCCAGCGCAGGAATCCCCGTTCAAACAGGCGGGCGACGCTGTCGGCGATCTTGCCCAGCAGGGCATAAAGCAGGATGGCCACCACCACCACGTCGGTCTGGAGAAATTCGCGCGCATTCATCGCCATGTAGCCGATCCCGGACGACGACGAGATGGTTTCGGCCACGATCAGGGTCAGCCACATGATTCCCAGCGCGAAACGCACCCCGACCAGGATCGAGGGCAGCGCCCCGGGCAGGATCACCTGGACAAACAACCGCCAGCCCGAAAGGCCGTAACTCTCCGCCATCTCGATCAGGCCGCGGTCGATGGAGCGGATGCCGTGATAGGTGTTGAGGTAAATCGGGAACATCACCCCCAGCGCGACCAGGAACAGCTTGGCCTCCTCGCCGATGCCGAACCACAGGATGACCAGCGGAATCATCGCCAGATGCGGAATGTTGCGGATCATCTGGACCGAGGTGTCGAACAGCCGGTCGGCCAGGGGCGAAATCCCGTTGACCAGCCCCAACAGGAAGCCGATGGCGCCGCCGACGACGAAGCCGGCCGCGGCCCGGGCGAGGCTGATCCCGAGATGGTGGACCAGTTCGCCCGACAGGATCAGGCTGTAAGCGGCCAGCACCACGTCGACCGGCGCCGGCATCAGCCGGGACGAGATCAGCCCGGCCGAGGCCAGCCCCTGCCAGACCACCAGCGCCGTGACCGGCAGCAGCCAGGGGAGCGCCGCCGCCGCCGCCCGCTGCCGGACCGCCGCGCTCACGAGGCGGCTCCGCCGACCACGCCCCCGATTGCCGGGGGAAACGCCTCGTTGGCCACCACTTCGCCAAACGGGCTGATCAGGTTGGCGCCGGTCACGACCCGGGGCGGTGCCGGCCGGGCCAGCGCCAGCCTGGGGAACGCCAGCTCGGCGAAACGATAGGCTTCCTCCAGGTGCGGATAGCCCGAGAGCACGAAGCTGTCGATGCCCAGCGCGGCGTATTCGTTGAGCCGCGCCACCACGGTTTCGGCACTGCCCACCAGGGCGGTGCCGGCGCCGCCCCGGACCAGCCCGACCCCGGCCCACAGGTTGGGGCTGATTTCCAGGCTGCCGCGGTTGCCCCCGTGGAGCGCCGCCATCCGCTTCTGGCCCTCGGAGTCGAAGCGGGCAAAGATGCGTTGGGCGCGGGCGATGGCCTCTTCGTCCACATGGCGGATCAGCCGCCCGGCATCGGCCCAGGCCTCTTCGTCGGTTTCGCGGACGATGACATGAAGGCGCAGGCCGAAACGCAGCGTGCGGTTGAAACGCGCGGCGCGACGCTTCACGTCTTCGATCTTCTTTGCCACCTCGGCCGGTGGTTCGCCCCAGGTCAGGTAGACGTCGAAGTGCTCGGCCGCGGTCTCGTGTCCGGCCGCCGACGAGCCGCCGAAGAACAGGCTGGGATAAGGCTGCTGTACCGTTGGAAACAACTGGCGGGCGCCGTCAACCTTGAGGAATTTGCCGTCGAGACTGACCTCTTCGCCGGTCAGCAGGCGCTTCCATACCGAAAAGAACTCGGCGGCGTGGGCATAGCGGTCGTCATGGGACAGGAAGATACCGTCACCGGCCAGCTCTTCGGGATCGCCGCCGACCACCACATTGACGTAGAGCCGCCCGCCCGACAGCCGGTCCAGAGTTGCCGTCATGCGCGCGGCCTGGGTCGGCGAAATCGTTGCCGGCCGGACCGCAACCAGGAAGCGCAGATCGCGGGTGGCGTCGATCAGGGACGATGCCACGATCCAGCTGTCCTCGCAGGACCGGCCGGTGGGCACCAGCACCCCGTGATAGCCGAGCTGGTCTGCGGCCACGGCGATTTGTTTGAGGTAACCGTGGTCCACCGCCCGGCTGCCGTAACTGGTGCCGAGGTAACGGCCGTCGCCGTGGATCGGCAGGAACCAGAAGATGTTCATGGAAGCAGATCCTTGGAGGGACAGATACTTGGAGGGAAAGACGGGAAGGCTCTGCCCCCCGTGACCCCTGGCCGGGGGCGCCGACCCTGGCGGTCGGGGGCGGGAGGCAGAGCCCGTCCAGGTCACGGGTGGGGTGTCCACACCACGTCCTGGATCACGATTTTCCTGGGAATCAGGCCGATGGCCTGAAAGGTGTCGGCGATTTTCTGCTGCTCGGTCACCGTCGTCGGATCGAGGGAGCGCAGTCCGTAATTGGAGCGTCTGACCGCAACTTCGACGGTTTCGGCAGGGATGTTGATCAGCGGCGATAATTTTTCCGCGACATCGCGGGGCGACGCCTTCGCCCACTCATCGACCGCCCGCAACGCCTCCAGGGTCTCCCTGATCAGCGTCGGATTGTCCCGGACGTAACTGCGGGTCGCCAGGAAGAACTGATGATTGCTGACGAGGCCGCTGCCGTCGGTCAGGATCCGACCGCCGGTCGCCTGCTGCGCCGCGGCCAGATAGGGGTCCCAGATCGCCCAGGCATCCACCGCGCCGCGTTCGAAGGCGGCACGGCCGTCGGCGGGGGGCAGATAAACCGGCTGAATGTCCTGGTAGCGGAGCCCGGCGGCCTCCAGGGCGCGCACCAGCAGGTAGTGGACGTTCGACCCCTTGTTGAGGGCGACCGTCCGGCCCTTCAGCTCGGCCACGGTGTGGATCGGGCTGTCCTTGGGGACCAGAATCGCCTCGGCCAGCGGAGACGGCGGCTCATAGCCGACATAGAGCAGGGGCGCACCCGCCGCCTGGGCGAACACCGGCGGGGCCTCGCCGGTGGTCCCGAAATCGACGCTGCCGACGTTGAGCGCCTCCAGCAACTGCGGGCCGCCCGGAAATTCGATCCAACTGACCGAGACGCCCTCGGCGGCCAGTTGCCGGTCCAGGGTTCCCCGCGCCTTCAACAAGGTCAGGGTCCCGTATTTCTGATAACCGATCCGCAGTTCTTTGGCCGGGTCGGCCACCGCCGCGCCCGTCGCCACCAACAGCACCCCGGCCACCAGGATGCCCAACCAGCCGCGCTTCATGACCGCTCTCCCCAACCCTGTTCGCGGGCCTCTCGCCGGGCCGAAACCGAAACGGTCAAGGGGCCGCCCGTCGCCCGGCCCGGCGTGAAACAGCGCATAAATCGATTAGACTGGTGATGTGTATCGAAGTCAACGGTAAAATATCTGCCGATGCATACTGATAATACAATATTATTATGTTATTTTTAGGGCGGCCTTTTTTACCGGAGCCTGCCGTAAAAGGTAAGGCCCGGCGCCCCTTGGGGTTCACCCCGACCCGCCGTCCTCCCGCGCCGCCGGGAGGGTCAGGAGGAAGGCGGCCCCGCGCCCGGTGTCCAGCAGTTCGATGGCGCCGCCGTGGACGCCGAGCATGGCGCGGACGATGGCCAGTCCCATGCCGGTACCGCCGGTTTCGCGTCGGGTGGTGAAGAAGGCGTCGAAGATGCGGGCGCGGTTGTTGGCCGAGATGCCGCTGCCATCGTCGGACACGGTCAGCCGCAAACCGCCGGTGCCGTGCGCGCTCTCGATGGTCAGGTGGCGGGCGCCGTGGCGGGCGGCGTTATCGGCAAGGTGGCCGAAAACGATCCGGGCATTGTCCGCCGACAGGTCCAGCATGGGGTCGGGTCCGCCCCGGCTCTCGATGGCGAGCGCGGGGAAGGCGCTGCGAAGCTCCGCGAGCACCATCGCCAACCGGGTGGTCCCGTGGGTCGGTGGGGCCTCGGCGCGGGCCAGCTCGCGCAGGCGCCCGACCAGGGCGGTCAGGCGGCGGGTGTCGGCCAGGATGTTGTCGAGGAAGCGGCGGCGCTCCCCGTCGCTCATCGCGCCCGCGGGCACTCCGACATCGTCGCGCAGCAGTTCGGCCGCGCCCCGGATCCCGGTCAGGGGCGACTTCAGTTCGTGGGAAACATGGGCAACGAAGCCGGTCAGGAAGTCGGAGCGACGGGTCAGCTTTGCCGCCATGGTGAGCAGCCCCTGGGCCAGCACCGCGAATTCCGCGGTGCCGTGATGGTTCAGCGGCCGGATGGCGGTGTGATCGCCGGCCTCGATCGCCCGGATGCGGGCGATCAGTGCCCGCACCGGGCCGGTAATGGCGCGATGGAACAGTAGACCGATCAGCAGGGTGATCAGCGCGACGGAGCCGCCGGCCAGGGCGATCTTCCGGCGTTCCCGGTACAGGTCCTTGAAGACCGAACTCGGCGTGCGCGAGGCGTAGATCACCCCGGCCACATGGCCGCGCACCATCACCGGCATGGCCACGAACACCCGCACGCCGGTCCCGCGGCTGATCGACCGCAGCAGCGGCGGCTCATGGGCCGAGACCCGCAGGCGCACGGCCGAGCGGGGCCGCCCGGTCAGCGCCACCGCGATCTCTTCCACATGGGCCAGCGACTGTCCGATCTCGTCTCGGCCGCCGATGACGGTGCCGGCGGGGTCGAGCAGCCGGAAGCCGGCCAGCGTCACCCGTTGGGTTTCGAGCAGGTCGGGGGTAAGCCGCGCGCCCAGGGCCAGGAAGGCCGCAGAACTGGGCGCCGCCGGCGGCCGCGCCTCGGGCCGGCGCGGCAGGACCGGGTCGGTGGCCAGATCCAGGCGCGGCAGCACCGGCCGGTAGAGGCCGGCGGCGGCGGCGGCCGGCCGCTCGGGTGCCGCGGCGCCGAGCGGCAGATCCGGCGGCAGGTTGGTTTCGATCTCGCGCCGGACCACGGCGGCGAACACCGCGCTCTGACCGATCAGTTCCGCTTCGGTTTCGCGCACCAGATGGGTTTCATAGACGCGAAAAAACAGCAGGCCCAGCAGCGGCAACGCCAGCACCGTGCCCAGCACCGCGGCCATCACCAGACCCAGCCCCGGCCGCCACTTGCCCGCGGCCCGGACCGGGTGGCCGGAGCCAGCGGTCATCGCGTCGTCCCGTTGGCGCCGCGACAGCCGCAGGGGCCAAGGCGGAAGCCGACGCCATGGACCGTCTCGATCGCGTCAGTGCAACCGGCGGCGGCCAGTTTGGCCCGGATGTTGCGGACGTGGCTGTCGACGGTGCGGTCCGAGATCTGGATGGTGCCGCCATGGACGGCGTCGAGGATGTGCTCCCGGTTGAACACCTGTCCCGGGCGCGCCAGCAAAACCGAAAGGATCGCAAATTCAAGCGCGGTCAGCGTAACCTCGACCGTGGCGATCGTGACGCGATGGGCGGCGGGATCGACCGCGAGCGCGCCATGCCGCCGCCGTCCGGTCGCGGGCGTCGCGGCCGGGACGGCGCGGGCGCGCCTGAGGATGACGTTGATCCGCGCGACCAGTTCGCGGGCGCTGAACGGCTTGGTGACGTAATCGTCGCCGCCGATTTCCAGGCCGAGCACCCGATCGATCTCGTCGTCCCGGGCCGACAGGAACAGGATCGGCACCTCCGACGACTTGCGAAGCTGCCGGCAAACGTCGAGGCCGTCGGTTTCGGGCATGCCGATGTCAAGAACGATCAGGTCGCAGGGGCTCTGCCGGAAACTGCGCAGCGCCTCGTCACCGTCGCGGGCGACGACGGCCGACATGCCGGCCTTTTCCAGCGCGAAGCAGATGACGGCGCGGATGTTGGGATCGTCGTCAACCACGAGTATGCGATAGGCCGTCATCGGGTGATCCGCCACGGGTCGTTCGGCCGAACCGGCGTCACGGCGCCGATGGTTGCCATATACCGCTTCAGGCGCCAGGCCCGAAAGCTCCAGGTGCGCCAGTTCTTGTGGTCCGCCCTGAAAGCGGTCGCCAACGCGGTCCGGCGCTCGGAGAGCCAATGGGCGTCGTCGCCCGCCGGCAGACGGCGCAGGGCGTCGTCCATGGCCGGAATGGCGGCGGGGCCGAGAGCGGCGAGGTACCCCACGTCGAGGTTTGGGCCTTCGCCGTCGATTTCGGCAGAATGGGCGACATTGTAGCCGGCGATGATGCCGTCACTGTCGACGACGCACCAAAGATAAAACGCCAGCATCACCGACCGGCCATTGGCCGCGACCAGCCAGCCCGCCGGCCGGTGGCACACGATCCGAACCGTGATCAGCACCAGACCGATCACCACCAACATCATCCAGATCATGGCCGCGAGCCGCAATTCGGTCAGCGAACAGGCGGCAACATAGAGTTCGAGCCGCCGGATCGACGAAATCACCAGCAGAATATTCTGCCCGATCCAGACCAGCACCAGCAGCGGAATGAGACGCGAGTGCCCGGCCGGCCCGCCCGGCCGCATGGCCACCAGCACGAAACCGGCGGCGAGCAAGGCGGTCACCACCAGCGGATAGGCGCCGCGGTGGGCATAGGCGGCATAGCTCATGCCGTCGGGCAAGGCCGCCCCGCCCCACAGATAGGCGAGGTCGAGCCCGGTCTGGAGCGCGAACACCCCATTGAAGAGAACCAGCGACCGCACCACCGCAGCCTCCCCCAGGAAGCCGTGGGGATCGGTCGCCGCCGGCGACGCCGCGGGGGGAGCCGGACGGTTGCGGCGGAGCGGCACCGGGATCAGCGGGCGGACGGCGACCAAAATCGACAGCCAGAACAGAATGCGCCAGGGTGAGGCGAGGGCGGCAAGGCGGCCGATATCGATATCGGCGAACCACCCTTCGATCAACGGATTTGCCGAGGCGAAGAGGGCCAGGAACAGCGCGAGGCAGACGATGGGCACGCACCAGTTCGCCAGGACCCGAAGCATCGGGTTGCTCCGGCCGCCGCCGGTTGCGGCCGGGAACAGACGATCCCCGTCCTTCATCAACCGGCAGGGACCGCTCAGCAGCAGGGTGCGGGCCTCGCCCAGCCGGGTCGCCCAGGGCAGCCCGGGTGGTGAGACCAGAATTTGGGCGAAGAGCGCGGTGCCGGAAACGCCAAACAGGATGGAAAGCCCGTTCACATCCTCGATCAACGGCAAAAGACCGGCAACCAGCACCGCCAGCGCCAGGATGCCGTTGCCGCGCCGGCGTCCGATCGGATTGCCGAGCAGCGTGACCACCGCAAGGCCGCTCAGGAACACCACCAGGGACACCCCGACCGGATGACCCCAAAACAGCAGGTCCGCCCCGGCCACGCACAGCACGGCGGCGACCAGGCCGGATCGAGATGGAATCCGGCAGAACCGCACCGGCGGACGCCATAACGTCGTCTGAATTGTGCTCATCGATTTTTTTCTCCCGGAAGGCGATCGGTCACGGTGAACCCTTTTATTCTGGATCCGGCGCCACGGCCGGAAGGAAAGGGAATGATTTTCGCGGGGTCGGGCCGTGGCGGCGTCGCCAGCCACCAGCCGTCTTCAAGCAATCTGCGGGGCAACGCCCGGATCGGGCGCGGGTCGGTTCGCTTCATCCGCCCACGATAGCCGCCCGGTATGCAGGGTGGTTCGGCGAGATGTGCAGAATTCAAGGAATCCTGTGCAGATTTCGTGCAGGCAACCGGCCGGTTCCCGGGACAGGCTCGAGGTGCGAGGCCTGTTGCGCCCTGGTGTGGCGAACGGCTACCCTGCGGTCCAGGGTCGGCGAGGGAACGCGGGGCGGAAATGACCGGGAACGACGACAGACAGTCGGACGCGCTTGCTGGCGACCGGGCGCGGGGTTGCCCAGGACGAGGCGGAAGCCGTGGGCTGGTACCGCAAGGCCGCCGACCAGGGCAATGCCGTCGCACAAAACAACCTGGGGCTCATGCTGGACAACGGGCGTGGGGTGGTCGAGGACGAGGCTGAAGCCGTGGGCTGGTACCGCAAGGCCGCCGAGCAGGGACTCCCGGACGCAAAAGCCAAGCTCAAGCGGCTTGGTCAGTAGCGGGGGCCGTTTCCGGAGTCCAGAAGCGTGGGAATTTGCGCCGGAGCCTCCCGGGTTCCGGGGTGTCGGGAATTTCCCGGGAGCGCGGGCATCCTGCCCGCTTGTTGCCGCAAGATCAGAGGGTTGCCGATCTTCGGGGGGCTTGTGAAGGGCGGGCAGGATGCCCGCGGTCCCGGGAGGCCATGGCTGACCCTTTGTTTCCACGGAAAACAACCGGCATCAGTCCGCGGCCGGCTCGCTTTTCTTCCGGGGCTTGCGCGCCGCGGACAGGGGATGGTGGTCCGACACCGTCTGTTTCAGGCGCTCGCTGGTGACGTGGGTATAGATCTGGGTGGTGCCGATGTCGGCGTGCCCCAGCATCTTTTGGACGCTGCGCAGATCGGCGCCATGGTCGAGCAGATGGGTGGCGAAGGCGTGGCGCAGGACATGGGGGCTGAGCCGCGCCGGATCGATCCCGGCCTTGCCCGCCAGTTCCTTCAGCAGCTGGGCCAGCCGCTGGCGGGTCAGATGGCCTTCGTCGGCGCTGGCCGAGGGAAACAGGAAGCGTTTGGCCCGGGTGACGGCGGCGGCGCTGCCGGTGGGCAGGAACGTGGTACGGACCGCGAGCCAGTCCCGGAGCGCCGCCTGGGCCGGCGGCGACAGCGGGACCATCCGCTCCTTGCCGCCCTTGCCCCGGACGATCAGCCACTCCGCCTTGGCCGGGGCCGCCGACAGCGGCAGGCCGACCAGTTCCGAGACCCGCAGACCGGTGGCGTACAGCAGTTCCAGCACCGCAATCAGCCGCGTCCGCTCCGGCCCCGGTTCGTGTCTGCCCGCGGCCTCGATCAGCGCCTTCACCGTGTCCTCGTCCAGCATCTTGGGCAGCGACCGGCCGCGGGCCGGACTGTCGAGGGCCGAGGCCGGGTCGTCGACCCGCCGGCCCTCGGAACACAGAAAGCGGTAGAACTGGCGAAGCGCCGCCAGCCGTCGGGCCACGGTGGCGGTGGTCGCCCCGATCCCGTGCAGGTGCTCGAAATAGCCGCGCAGATCGTCGGAGCCGGCCGCCACCAGCCCGGCCCCGCGGTTCGCGGCCAGCCAGCCCGCGGTGTCGGCAAGATCGCGCCGATAAGCCTGAAGGGTATTGGCCGCCGCCCCCCGTTCGGCCACCAGCATGTCGAGAAAGGCATCCAGCTCCGGCGGTAGGCCGGCAAAGGAAATCCGGGCGGACCGGCCCATCAGTCGAGCAACGCCACGACCGCTTCCCGGGCGAGACCCCGGGCGTCGGCGGCCAGACCCACCGCGCGCAGGCTGGTCACGACCTGGGCCAGCACCACCGGCGGCAACGTCTGCGGTCCGCCGCCGCCCAGCATGGTCAGCGCCACCAGCACCACCTCGCCCACACGGTGACCGGCGGTCGCGGCGGTGAGCGTCTGCCACAGGGCCGGCGACGGGACCGCGGCGGCGGCAGCGCCGGCGCTTTGGTCGGTGGTCTGGTCGGTGGCCTGAATCCAGGCGTCCTCCTTGACCGGCTCGCCCGCGGCCTGGAGCAGCGCCAGCACCCCGGCGACCCGCGTCCGCCGCGCGGCATCGGCCCCGGCCAGGGCGGTGGCCAGCCAGCCGTCGAAGCCGCCGCCGTCGCCCCGGGCCTCCGCCCCGGTCCCGGCCAGGGCCGAGAGCGGCCACAGCCGCCGCAGCGCCGTGGCCTCGGCCGGTGCCGGCGGCAGCAGCAGCCAGGGGTTGGCTGCCGCCGGCCGGCCCACCGCCCGGAAGCCCCGAACCGCCGCCGGGGCCAGCCAGGCGGTGGTGGCCGTCACCGGCAACCGCTCGACCACCGCCAGCGGCAGCTCCGCCACCGGTCCCACCGTCTGGGCCGGGGTCAGCAAGGCCAGCCAGCGCCCGACCAGCTCGGCCTGCACCGCCGGCTGGGACTCGCCCACGGTCGCCTGATAGACCAGCGCCCGCCCGCGCGCCCCCTGTTCGCTGGCGCTCAGCGGCCGGGCCAAAGCCGCCGGGGCGAAGCGCACCGAGGCATAGGCCGTCGCCAGATCGTTCCCGGACAGCGCCCCGGCCGCGGCGGCGTGCTCGGCGGCCTCCACCCGCTGGTCGGGGTCCGCGGCCTCCGACCGCGCCACCGCTGCCAGCCCGGCCGGGTCCCCGGCGGCGGGCGCCTCGGCCAGCGTCCGGGCCAGCACCGGGTCGGTCCGGCCGCCCGGCAGTTGCGCCAGCAGCCGGTCCAGGTCGGCAGACGCCCCCAGCGCCGCCAGTTTGGCCACGCGCAACGGCGCCAGCAGGTTGCCGGTGTCGTCGCCGGCCGGCGGTGCGGCGGCGGACAGCAGCAGGCGCAGAGTCAACCGGCGCTGGGTCGGCGACGGCGCTGCCACCGGCAGTTCGGCCAGCAGCCGCCGGACCAGTTCGACGGGGGATCCGGCCCACAGCGCAGGCCCCAGTCCTCCCTCGGCCGGCGTCAGCACGCCGGCGGCGTCGGGCACCGGCGGCGCCAGGGTCATTTCCGTGACGGCCGGAGTCGGCGCCTCCGGCGCCCCGGGCGGCGGCGACGCGGCGTCGGCTGCCGGCCCCGGCTCCTGGGCGCAGGTAACTCCCGGGCCGGACCCGACCAGGGTGCCGGCCGCCATCATCACCGCCAGCACCGTCAGCCGGAGCGCGCGACGCCCGGTCTCAGTGCAGGAAACGCTCATCCGGGATGACCTTCTCCAGCGTCTTCAGCGGCGGCGACAGGTCGGTGGTGGCCAGGAAGGCGATGCCCCCGCCCACCAGCACCAGAATCAACAGCGCCAACGCCGAGGTCAGCCGTCTGGACGGCCGGATCGACGGGGCACTGCTCAGGGAATGAGTTCGCAATCGAAACACGGTCAGGTCCGCTCCGGTTGGCAAGGGAGCGCCGGCAACGGGCGGCAGGCACTCCGCCGGCTCCTTTTATCCCCGGCCTTTCGGCAACGCAACCGGCGCCCCGGAATGGCGCCCGTGAATTTCCGGGGCGGCAGGAACGACCCCCGGAGCCGGGGCGATCAAGAGACCCGCGCCCGGCGCCTTACCCCAGGGGTTGCGTTTTCGGCCCGGCTGCCGCACTCTTCTTCGCTGTTCGCCATCCCCGGACGGCGTCATGATCGGGGCGACCGACAGCCATGCGGACCACCATCGAACCCCTCTGGCTGCTGGTCGGCCTGCTGGCGGTTGCCCTGAGCGTCAAGATTCTGGTGGCGTTGTTCCGGCGGCACCGCCTGAGCGCGCGGCAGCGGGCCTATCGGGAGTATCTGCGCACCGACGTCTGGAAGCGGCTGCGGCGGGAGGCGCTGGAGCGCGACGGCCGGCGCTGCCGGCTGTGCAACGGCACCGACACGCTCCAGGTCCACCACCGCTATTACCCCGAGCGCCTGGGCACCGAGACCGCCGACGCCCTGACCACGCTCTGCCGCCGCTGCCACGAGGAGGTCGCCCACCGCGCCGGCCGGTGATAGGCTGTGCCGGTACCGCCCCTGGTTTCCGTTCTCCCGCTCCGGTTCCGCCCGATGACTGAGCCCGCCGTCCCCCGCGCCATCGACCGCCTGCTGGCCCTGATGACCCGGCTGCGTGATCCCGTGGCCGGCTGTCCCTGGGATCTCGAACAGGATTTCCGCAGCGTCGCCCCTCACACCATCGAAGAGGCATACGAGGTTGCCGACGCCATCGAACGGGGCGACCTCGCGGGGCTTCGCGACGAACTGGGCGACCTGCTGTTCCAGGTGGTGTTCCATGCCGAGATTGCCCGGCAGCAGGGCGCCTTCGACTTCGAAGCGGTGGCGGCGGCGATCACCGACAAGATGATCCGGCGCCATCCCCATGTTTTCCCGCCGGCCTTCCCGGCCGGGACCGGCCCGGACCGGGGACCGGTGGTCGATGCCGGGACCCAGGTGGCGCGCTGGGAAGACCACAAGGCCGCCGAGCGTGCCGCCGAGGCGGAGGCCGGCGGCCGGCCGTCCAGCGCCCTTGACGGGGTGATCCGCGGCCTGCCGGCCCTGACCCGGGCGCTCAAGCTGCAACGGCGGGCGGCGCGGGTCGGCTTCGACTGGATCGAGACCGTCGACATCCTGGACAAGGTCGAGGAAGAGGTCGGCGAACTGCGTCAGGAACTGCCCGCCGCCGGCCTCAAGGCCGCCCGGGGACCCGCCCATGACCGCATCGCCGACGAATTGGGGGACCTGCTGTTCGCCCTGGTCAACCTCGCCCGGCGGCTGGAGGTGGACCCGGAAGGCGCGCTTGCCGGCGCCAACGCCAAGTTCGACCGCCGGTTCCGCCGGATCGAGAGCCTGCTGGCGGTCCAGGGCCGGACCCCGGTGGAGGCCACCCTCGACGAGATGGAAGCTCTGTGGCAGCAGGCCAAGCGCGAGGAACGGGCGGCCACCGGCCACGATTTGCATTCGCAGCAGAACCACCAGCAGAACGACCAGGGAGAATCGCCGCCATGACCGCTCATGTTCCGCAAGTGGTGTTCATCACCGGTGCCAGCGGCGGCTTCGGCGCCGCCATCGCCTACCGGTTCGCGGCGCTGGGCTGCCGGCTGGTGCTGGCCGGACGCCGCGCCGAACGCCTTCAGGCGCTGGCCGCCGGACTGCCGCCGGTGCCGACTCATGCCGTGGTGTTCGACATCCGCGACCCCGCCGCGGTCACGCGGGCCTTCGAGTCGCTGCCCGCCGACTTCGCCGGGGTCGAGGTGCTGGTCAACAATGCCGGGCTGGCGCTGGGCAACGGCCCGGCCCAGCAGGCCGCGCTGGCCGACTGGGACCAGATGATCGACACCAACATTCGCGGCCTGGTTACGGCGACCCGGCTGGCGCTGCCCGCCATGATCGCCCGTGGTCGCGGCCACATCATCAATATCGGCTCCACCGCCGGCAACTACCCGTATCCCGGCGGCCATGTTTATTGCGCTTCCAAGGCTTTTGTGAAGCAGTTCTCTCTGGCTTTGCGCGCCGATCTGTTGGGCACGCCGATCCGCGTCACCAACATCGAGCCGGGCCTGGTCGGCGGCACCGGCTTTTCGGCGGTGCGTTTCAAGGGCGATCAGGACCGGGCGGCGCAGGTTTATGCCGGCACCACGCCGCTGTTGCCCGAAGACGTGGCCGAAAGCGTGGTCTGGTGCGCCACCCTGCCGCTCCGCGTCAATATCAACCGGATCGAGCTGATGCCGGTGAGCCAGGCCTCCGGTCCGCTTGCGGTCCACCGGGCGGTTCAGTAACGCCGGCGCCAGGCCCGCCAGGCCAGCCACAGCGGCCGCAGCGGGTGGCGGACCATGACCCGCGGGGCGAAGACATCGTGGTCGGCAGCCGCCAGCCGGTGGAGATACAGGTCGGCGAGCGTCGCCGGCAGCAAGGCCGGCAGCGCCGCCGCCGGAACCCGGTGGGCCAGCCGCCGCGCGGTGTCCAGATGGGCGCGCGCCACCGCGACCACCTCGGCCACGACCGGGGCCAGCACCGGCGGCTCGGGCCGCCGGTCGATCAGCCGCCCGGCCGAAAGGCCCTGGCGGCCGAGCAGGTCGGCGGGCAGCATCACCCGTCGCTGGCGGGCGTGGAACGGCACCGCCCGCAACAGGCCGGTCAGCGCCCAGGCGGTGCCCACCGCGCGGCCGGCCTCGGCGGCGGCCGTCGCGGCGTCCCGACTCCACGCCTCCAGCCCCAGCACCCCAAGGCCAAGCTCCACCACCGGCGCGCCGGTGGCCCCGGCGTAGTCCACCAGTTCGGCCAGACTGGCCGGCGGGGTTTCGGCCAGGTCGGTTTCCCGGGCGTCGATCAGCCGGTCGAAGGGCTCCCGCGGCAGGTGATGGCGGTCGATGGCCTCGGCCAGCGGTCGGGCCACCTCATGGGCGGGCGCGGGCGGCCGTTGCCCGGGCGGCTGATAGCAGCCGTCGATGGCGTCCCGCCACCACTGGAGCCGCATCTGGCCGATCAGCGGCTCGGTCACCACCTCCCGGGTCTTGGCGATCTCCAGATTGAAGGCCAGCAGGGTAAACAGCCCTTCGCGGCGCCCGGCCGGCGCGAACAGCGCGGTGAGAAAGCGGTCGTTGTCGTAGCGGCGGACGTCCCGGGCGCAATAGGAAAGGTCGGCGGTCGGGGCGGATCGGGCGGAACTCGGCAACGGAACACCCCGTCCTGAGAGGGCTGCGATGGCGCGACCATGGTCCTGCACCGGGAGCGGCCGTCAACTGTTTTCCCGGAGCGGCGTGGTCCCGGACGGTGTTTTTCCGGGGAAGCCGGGCCGGCGCGGGGAAAACTGTGGAATGATTTCAAATTACGTGATAACGAGCAGCGATGCCGGTTTTATCCGGCGATCGGGACCAGCCCCCGTTCCATCAATTCGCCTCCGTCACCGGGGTTGGACCTTTCAAACCCGTCGTTGAGCAATATTTGACCAGTGGTCGGGCGCGGGAAAGCTTGCGGAGGGCGACACCACCGTCCCACCGCTTTTCCGGACCGCGCCGTTCCTTCCGCAAGAGAGGTCTCTATGGCATTCGAACTCGCACCGCTCCCGTACCCCTACGATGCCCTCGAACCGACCCTGTCGTCCCAGACCCTGCACCTGCACCACGACAAGCACCACCAGACCTATGTCACCAACCTCAACAACCTGACCAAGGACACGCCGCTGGCGGCGCTGTCGCTGGCCGAGGTGGTCAAGGCGACGGTGGGCAAGCCCGACCAGCAGGCGATCTTCAACAATGCCGGTCAGGTCTATAATCATGATCTGTACTGGTCGTCGATCAAGCCCGCGGGCGGCGGCAGCCTGCCCGGAGCCCTTGAGGCGAAGATCATCCAGGATTTCGGCAGCGTCGCCGCGTTCAAGGAGGCGTTCCAGCAGGCCGGCCTGACTCAGTTTGGCAGCGGCTGGGCCTGGCTGGTGCTGGACGGTGACAAGCTGGCCATCACCAAGACCGGCAACGCCGATACTCCGCTGGCCCACGGCAAGACCCCGCTGTTGGTGGTCGATGTCTGGGAACATGCCTATTACGTGGACTACCAGAATCGCCGCGTCGACTATCTGAAGGCATTCCTCGAGACTCTGGTCGATTGGGAAGGCGCGGCCGCCCGGCTTAAGGCGGCCTGATCCGGCCCCGGCGGTCGCGATCCCGATCTTCGGAGACCTTGTGCCGATGAACGTCGCGACCGCCCTGGGTCTGACCGCGGGGGTGGCCGTTGCGGTCGGCCTGATCGCCTGGAACGGGGTTGGGCCGGTGGTCGGCCTACTCGGCACCGGCGGCATTGGCTTGCTGCTGGTGCCGTTGTTCCATCTGGTGCCGATCCTGGCCACCACCCTGGCCTGGCGGAGTTTGCTGCGCGCCCGGGGAGTCCGGCAGCCGATCGGCCGACTCGGCTGGTACCGGTGGCTCGGCGACTCGATCAACGCCCTGCTGCCGGTGGCGCAGGTGGGCGGCGAGGTGGTTCGCGGGCAGTTGCTGGCCCGCTGCGGCGGGGTGGCCGGCGGCACGGCTGCCGCCAGCGTCATCGTCGATCTGACCCTTGGTCTGGCCACGCTGGTGGCGTTCGTGCTCGGCGGGTTGAGCCTGATGCTCGGCCGCGGTGATCCGGCGGCGGCGCCGCTGGTGCTCGGCACGGTGCTGTTCTGTCTGCCGGTGGCGGCGTTCTACCGTCTCCAGCGTTCGGGGCTGCCGCTACGGCTGGCCCGGGCGCTGGCGGCGCGACTGGGTGGCGCGGGCTGGCAGCGGCTGGCCGGCGGTGCCGGGACGCTGGACCACGAACTGGCGGCGCTTTATGCCCGGCCGGCGGCGCTGGCCCGGTCGGCGGGCTGGCGGCTGGCGGCGTGGATCGCCGGGGCGCTGGAGATGGCGCTGGGGCTGGCCATTCTGGGTCACGCCATCGGTCTTGGCGATGCCCTGATCTTCGAGGCCGTCACCCAGGCTTTCCGCAACGCCGGCTTCGCGATTCCCGCCGCGCTTGGGGTTCAGGAGGGCGGGATGATGGTGGCCGGTGCCTTGATCGGGGTTCCGGCCGAGCTGGCCCTGACCCTCAGTCTGGTCAAGCGCATGCGGGACCTGGTGTTGGGCCTGCCGGCGCTGACGGTCTGGCAGGTCCAGGAAAGCCGCCGGCTCTGGCGCCGGTAACGGGCGCCAGGACAGTGCATTTGTCTTGATTTTGCAGGGCTCTGCCCCGCACCCGCAAGGAGGCTCGCCTCCTTGACCTTATGATGTCAGGGGTTCAAAGGGCCGACCGGCCTTTTGCGGGTGTGGGCGGAGCCCACAAAACCCTTTCATTTCAATGACTCATCGTAACTTGGCGCATATCGGGCGGAGCCTCCTGGTCGCCGAAGGCCGTTACCGCCATTCTCTCACAAACCCCACCAGCACCCGGCACACCGTTTCGGGCGAAGTAAAATCAATCCTCGGATGTCGGAACGGCACCCATTGAAAACGCTGATAGAACAGCACGCCGGGATGGGGCGGGCGGCTGTAGTCGGTGTCGAGCAGCCGCCGGAAGCACTCCCGCTCGCGGCCGGTATAGCCGAGATTGCCTTGTTCCGAGCGATAAAGCCCGAGCAGTTCGCCCTTGTGCCGCACCTCCTCCGGGCTCAGCCGCAACAGAATCTGATCGGCCCGCGGGCGGACGAAGGCGTTGGCATGGATCACGCCGCCGGCAAAATTGTACTCGGCGAATTCCCAGACCGGGAGGTCGCGGCGCAGCGTCGAGGCGAGGCAATGGGCGGCATCGTGGTCCTGGTGGCCGCCTTCGTAGGCCGGAACCCACAGGGTCTCAATCTCGAAGCGTTCGAGGACCGCCAGCACTTCTTGCCGCGCCGCCGGCAGGTCGTCCTTCAGGGTCCGGCAAGGCCGGTCCGACATGCCGGCGAGTCCGGCGCCCAGGGCCGCCGCCGCCGCCGCCGCCTCGGTGCGCCTGATGGCCACCCGCAGGGCGTGCCTACGCCGCTGCCCCCGCCACAGCAGCGCCGGCGCCGGAACCCCGGTGGTCAGGTGAAAGAGAAACACCGAGGCCCCGGCCGCCACCGCGCGCCCGATGGCCGCCGCCGCCCCGACCACCTCGTCGTCCGGGTGGGGCGCCAGCACCAGAATCCGCCGGCCGATCATCCCGCCGGCTGCCGCCCGGCCGCCGCCTGGCGGACCACCCGATGCCAAACCGGCAACAGATCCTCGCGCAACACCGCATCCCAGCCCGGCAATACCGTCACCGCGGCGCGCCTTGCCGCAACGGCCATGGCATGGCGGCGCCCGGGATGGTCGATCAGCCCGGCCAGTGCCTGTTGCCAGGCGGCCGGTCCGTCGGCCACCGCCCGGCCAGCGGCATGGTCGCCCAGCACGGCGACCATGCCGCTGGCCGCCGACACCAGCACCGGCAGCCCCGAGGCCTGGGCCTCCATCACCACATTGGCAAACACTTCGATCTGTGACGGCATGGCGAAGATGTCGGCGGCGGCATAGACCCGGGCCAGGACGTTGGGGGCGAGGACGCCGGGGCAGGCCAACGGCCCCAGCAGATCCCTGACCGCCGCCTGCTGGTCACCGGTGCCGGCGCACAGCAGTTGAACCGGCCGCCCCTGGTCCACCAGCGCCCGGACGGCGGTGGCCAGGGTCATGATGTTCTTGCCGGCATTGATCCGGCCCACGAACAGCACCACCACCCGATCCTCGGCGATGCCGAACTGGGCCGAAAGCCAGGCCCGGTCCCGCAGCGCCGGGTCGAACAGCCGGCAGTCGATCCCCCGGCGCAGCAGTCCCGCCCGCTCCGGCCCGACCAGCGCCGTCACCGCGGCCAGATCGTCGCTGCGCGAGACCAGGGCGGCGGCACACTGGCGCTGATAGCGGGCGAGTTTGTTCGCCATGTCCCGTTCGGCAAGGCGTCCGACCTGCCACCGCTCGACCAGCAGCCGGTCGAGCCAGCCCGGGCCGAACAGGCGATGCACGATGTCGTCGGTATACAGCCGGGCATAGCGGGGAGTGTCGGTATGAACCGAATTGACCAGGGGAATCCCGCGCCACCGCGCCACCGCCATGGCGGTTCGGGCGAAGGCGAAATAGGCGTCGGTGGTATGGAGCAGATCGGCACCCGCCAGCGCCCGGGCCAGCCCGGGATGGAACGGCGCAAGGTCGGTGTGATCGGGCACATGGGACAGGAAGCCCAACCGGCTGGTGCTGAACACCGGCCGATGGACCAGATAGCGGACCCGGTCACTCAACGCCACCCGGCAGGGCCGGGCGCCCGAGAAGTGGACGGTGAGGTCCAGGTTCTCATCCAGCCGGGTCGCAGCCTCGGCGATGTGCTCCCAGCACTTGACATGGCCGCCCGCGGCCGGTCCCGGCTCCAGGTCGACCAGCACATGAACCCGCAACGGTGGCGCCGCGGTTGGTGTCGCCGCCGGTTCGTTGGGTATCGCCTGGGCCGGCGTCAGAAGCCACGCCGGCGCCTCAGGCGGCGGGGGCATCCGGGGTCCCGGCCTTGGCCTCTCCGGTTTCGACAACGTCCCTGGCCGCGCCCCGGCGCAGCCGGCCCTCGCCCAGGAACAGCAGGATCGGTGCCGCGATGAAGATCGACGACGAGGTTCCAATGACGATGCCGAACAGCAGCACCCAGGCGAATTCCTCCAGCGCCTCGCCCCCGAACAGCGCCAGCGGCAGACAGGCGAGAAACACCGTCATCGAGGTGCCGAGGGTCCGGTTCAGGGTTTCGTTGATGCTGCGATCGATCAGCGCCCGCAACGGCAGTTTCTTGTAAAGACGCAGATTCTCCCGGACCCGGTCATAGACCACCACCTTGTCGTTGATGGAATAGCCCATGATGGTCAGGATCGCCGCGATGCTGGTCAGATTGAACTGAATATCCGTGACCGCATAAAAGCCCACGGTCTTGGTCACGTCGAGCAACAGCGTCACCACCGCCCCGAAGCCGAACTGCCATTCGAAGCGGAACCAGATATAGAGCAGCATGGCCACCACCGCGAGGCTCAGCGCCAGCATGCCGTTGACGTACAGTTCATGGCTGACCGACGCCCCCACCGCCTCGACCCGACGGACCTGGGTTCCGGCGAAATCCCTGGCCAGCGCCCCCCGCACCTTTTCCACCGCGACCTGCTGGGCCTTTTCGCCGCCGGGCTGGCGTTCGAAGCGGATCAACACCTCCTGGGGCGAGCCGAACTGCTGGAGCGACACCGGCCCCAGTCCGAGCTGGCCGAGGCTGCCCCGAAGCGCCGAGAAATTGGCGGCGTCCGGGGTCTTGGCCTCGATCACCACACCGCCGACGAAATCGATGCCGTAGTTGAGCCCGGGATAGATGAACAGAATGATCGACGCGATACTGAGGACCGCCGAGGTGATCAGTCCAGCGAAACGACCCTTCATGAAGGGGATGCTGGTATTGTCGGGCGCCAAACGAAGCCGGTACATGACGGTGCCTTTGTTGTCCAACTCTTGCCGGAAATCGCGCAATGAAATCTGAAAACCTGAACCGCGCCGTCGTGCCGTTTACACCGGCAGCACCGTCGGTCGCCGCCAGCGCAACCAACTGACCATCATCAACCGCGCCACCACCGTTGCGGTGAAGAACGAGGCCAGGATGCCGAAGCTGATGGTCACGGCAAAGCCCTTGACCGGCCCCGAGCCCAGCGAGAACAGCAACAGCATCTTGATCAGCGTGGTCAGGTTGGCGTCGATGATGGTGGCGAAGGCGCGCCGGAAGCCCGCCTCCATCGCCGAGAACGGCGCCTTGCCCTTGCGCGTTTCCTCGCGGATGCGTTCGTTGATCAGGATGTTGGCGTCCACCGACATGCCCAGGGTCAGCAGGATGCCGGCCAGACCGGGCAGGGTCAGGGTTGCCTGCAACAGCGACAGCACCGCCAGCGTCAGAATCAGGTTGAACACCAGGGCGACGTTGGCCATCAGCCCGAACAGGCCGTAGGCCAGCGCCATGTAGGTGACGACCAGAACGAAGCCGACCAGGATCGAGTAGATGCCGGCGCGGATGGCGTCGGCGCCGAGATCCGGGCCGACCGTCCGCTCCTCGATCACGGTGAGCGGCGCCGGCAGGGCGCCCGCCCGCAGCAGCACCGCCAGATCGTTGGCGCTTTGGGCGGTGAAGTGGCCGCTGATCTGGCCACGGCCGCCCAGAATCGGCTCCCGGATCACCGGCGCGCTGATCACCTTGTTGTCGAGCACGATGGCGAACGGCCGGTTGACGTTGTTCCGGGTGACGTCGGCAAAGCGCCGGGCGCCCACCGAGTCGAATTCGAAATTGACCACCCAGTCGGCGTTCTGGGAGCTGGGGCCGGAGCGGGCGTCCACCAGATTGCTGCCGTCCACCTCGATCCGCTTGCGCACCAGATAGCGCGCCGGACCCGAGTCCGGGACGCCCCGACGGTCGACATCGGCATTGGGGAGCAACTCGAAGCCCGGCGGCGCCCGGCCGCTGGCGGCATCGGTGTCGGGTCCGAGCAGCCGGAAGGTCAGCTTGGCGGTCTGGCCGAGCAGGCGCTTGATCCGGTCGGGATCGTCGACGCCGGGCAACTGGACCAGGATGCGTTGCTCGCCCTGGCGGGCGATGGTCGGCTCGTTGACCCCGGTCTCGTCGATCCGGCGCCGGATGATCTCGATGGACTGCTCCACCGCCCGGGCGGCCTTGTCATGGAGCGCCGCGTCCGTCACCGAAATGCTGCCGTTGCCGTCGCTGCCGATATCGATCTGCAATTCCGGCTGGCCGCCGGCCAGCGGCGTCGACGACAATGTTCCCAACAGCCGCAACGCCTCGTCGCGGTCCTTCAGGTCCCGGAGCGTGAAGGTGACGGCGTGCTCGTCGTTGGCCAGGTTGACGTAGCCGATGTCCGCGGTGCGGAACTGGGTTCGGACGGCATCCTGAAGATTGCCCAGCCGCTCCTTGACCACCGCCGCCATATCCACTTCCAGCAGCAGGTAGGAGCCGCCGCTCAGGTCGAGGCCGAGATGGATCTGCCGGTGCGGCAGCCAGCCGGGCAGGCTGTTCGCGAAGTCGCGGCCGAGGAAGTTGGGCAGCGTGAACAGAACCCCGGCCAGGCAGACGCCGATGATGGTGTAAATTTTCCAGCGAGCGAAATAGAGCATGATCCGAACGTCCTGAGCGGTGCGCCGTCTGGCCCCGTCGGCCGCGGTCGGGCGGGGGAGGAAACGGCGCGCCGGTTATCTGGCGTCCCCGTGGTCCCGCGCGTTTTGGGACCCGGCCGTTATTTCCTGGCGTCGTCTCCGGCGTCGTCGGCCTTGACGGCGGGGCGGGCCGGCTCGGTCTTGGCCAGAACCGTGGTGATGGTCGAGCGCACCACCCGCACCCGCACGCCTTCGGCGATCTCGACGATGGCCTCGTCGTCGCCGCTGACCCGGGTCACGGTGCCGTGGATGCCGCCCGCCGTGATGATCCGGTCGCCGCGCCGCACGCCGTCGACCATCGCCTTGTGCTCCTTCAACTTCTTCTGCTGCGGGCGGATCAGCAGGAAGTAGAACACCACGAAAATCAATACCAGCGGCAGGAACGACATCACGTTAAAGTCGGACGAAGTCGCCGGGCCGGTCGCGGCCTGGGCGAAGGCGGTGGATACGAACATCCTTGAATTCCTCGAACTGATCATGCCGCTTGGGGCGCGTTTGGCCGGACTATAGCGACCGCGGCCGGCGTTGCAACCGAATAACCGGGCCGGACGGTCCGGCCGGGGCCGCCGGCCGCCCCCGGGACGGTCCGCCGGATGCGATGTCCACCGGACATGGCCGGGTCGCCCCGACCGCGGTGCGGCCGGCGCTGGGCGGGGCGGGCGGTTCGGGTTATGGTGCCCGCCGGGTCGGCTTCCGGGCGGGGCTCCGGGCCGCGGACGGCGGGTGAGGTTGAGTGGATGAAGAAGCGACGCAGCCTGCCCTGCCTCGGGCGGCGGCTGGCGGGTCTGGTGCCCGCTCTTGCGGCCCTGGTGGCGTTCATTCCCGGGGCGCTGGCCGACATGGTGGTGGTGCGCAGCAGCGGCGGCGCGCTCAGTCCCGGCCAGACCGTGGCGGCAGGCGCCGCGGTGACGCTGCCGGCGGGAGAAAGCGCAACACTGCTCGACCAGGACGGCAGGACCGTGACGCTGACCGGCCCGTTTTCGGGAGTCGTTGGCGCCGCTGACGCGCCTCAGGGCGATCCCAAGGTGGTGACGGCGCTGTCCCGGTTGCTGAGCGCCGCGGCGGCCGACACCAGTTCGCTCGGGATTGCGCGCGGGGCGGCCCTTCGCGACCCCTATGCCATTGACCTGAGGGGGGGAGCCCACTGCCAGAGCGCCGACCGGCGCCCGTTCTTCAGCCGCACCGCCACCGTCGGGGCCGGCTCCCGCCTGACCATCACCGCGGCCGGCGGCAGCGAATCGACGGTGATCTGGCGCGACGCCGGCCGCGACGCCGCCTGGCCCGCCGAAGACCTGCCGCCGCTCGACGGCGTCTATTTGCTGCGTCTCGACGACCAGCCGACTCCGGTTCGGCTGGTATTCCGCCGGATTCCGGCGGAGGTTCAAGGGGCGGCGGCGGTGGCGGCGTGGATGGCCGACCATGGGTGTGCCGGCCAGGCGCTGGCCCTGCTCAATGCTCTGCCCTGAGACCGGAAGCCCGGGGGCGGAAAATACCGGAGCGGAAAATACGGTGGACGCGGGAACCGGCAATGGCCTAACCTCACCGGCAGACGGACGCGCATGTCCCGAAGCTGGCCGGGTCCCGGATCGTCTCGTGATGCAGCGCCGGCTGACGGGCGATCACGGGCTGACGGGGCGTCTGGCCCGCGACGCGGAAATCGGCTGGGGTGAGCCGGGATGGGGTTCGCCCCCGCGGCGGTTGATGTCCTCCGGTCCCCGTAACGCGCGGCATACTCGAAGACGTTTGGTGGAGCCTCCGAATGAAATTCCTGGGCACTCTGGCCTTTGGCTTTTCGACCATCGCGGCGATGATTGCCGCCCTGCTGTCCTTTGGTTTTCAGGTCAGGGTCGAAAGCCCGATCAGCCCCCAGCAGGTGGCCAGGGACCAGCAACTCAGCCAGTGCACCTCCGCCTTGAGTCAGGCCGACCAGCAACTGACCGAGGCCCGGAGCACGGCCCAGGGTCTGGAAACCCGCCTTAAGGAAGCCGTCCTGGTCGCCGATCAGACCGCGGCGCGGATGTCGACGGAAATCGCCCAGGGCGTCCGGGCGGCCAACGAAAAGGCCGCGGCGGCCGGGACCATGACCTTGGTGGTCACCGGCGTCGGGGTCGGTTTGCTGATGTTCCCGTTGGGATTCCTGTTTGGCCGGCAACGTCGGGGCGCCGCGCCGGCGGCGCTGACCGGCCGGGTCCAGGAGGCGCTGGCGGTGCCCGCTCCGCAGCCGGTCAGTGCCCTGCCGCTCTACGAGCCCTCGCATCGCGGTTCCGGGCAGGCCGCCGGTGCCGTCCGTTAGGACCGGCTTTGCCGGCGGGCGGTGCCGCGGGCGGGGGATCCCGTCCGGCTCCGGCGCCGCCGTTCCTGCCCTTGAGGATCAGCCCCCCGATGCCAACGCGGCCGAATCGGTGATGTGGCCGTTGCGGCCCGGCGTCTGCGTGCTATCCTGGCTGGCTCACCAGCCCTGAGGGTTGACGGGCGCACCGGATGTCGCCCGCTTTTTTTTCCCGAGAGACACGCCATGGACCAGTTCCCGGCCCGACCGGTTTTCCTCAAGGATTACCGGCCGCCTGCCTTTCTGATCGATACCGTTGCGCTCCATGTGGACCTGCACGAGGACGAGGCGCTGGTGCGGGCCACGCTGGCGCTGCGGGCCAACCCGGCCGCGGTCCAGCCCGGAGCGCCGCTGGTGCTGGACGGCGAGCGGCTGGTCCTGCGCTCGGTGACGCTGGACGGCCGGACGCTGGCCCCGGACGCCTTCACGGTCTCGGCCACCGCGCTGACCATCCCCCGGGTTCCGGGCGCCTTCACCCTGGAACTGGTCACGGCGCTCAGGCCCCACGAGAATCTGGCCCTCGAAGGGCTCTACAGGTCGGGCGGCAACTTCTGTACCCAATGCGAGGCCGAGGGTTTCCGCAAGATTACCTACTTCCTCGATCGCCCCGACGTCATGGCCCGCTATACCACCACCATCGAGGCCGATGCCCGGCGCTATCCGGTCCTGCTGTCCAACGGCAATCCGGTGGGCGGCGGCACGCTGCCCGGCGGTCGCCACTGGCGGCGCTGGGAGGACCCGTTTCCCAAGCCCTGTTACCTGTTCGCGCTGGTGGCGGGCAACCTCGCCCTGGTCGAGGACGATTTCACCACCCGCTCGGGCCGCACCGTCGCGCTGCGTCTGTATGTCGAGCCGGGCAACCAGGACAAGTGCGAACACGCCCTGCGGTCCCTGAAAAAGGCCATGGCCTGGGATGAACAGGTCTTTGGTCTGGAATACGACCTGGATATTTTTATGATCGTTGCCGTCGGCGACTTCAATATGGGGGCGATGGAAAATAAGGGTCTGAATATTTTCAATACCAAATATGTACTGGCGCGCCCCGAGACCGCGACCGATGGCGACTTTGCCGCGATAGAAACCGTCATTGGTCATGAATACTTTCACAACTGGACCGGCAATCGGGTGACCTGCCGGGACTGGTTCCAGCTCAGCCTCAAGGAAGGGCTGACCGTCTTCCGCGATCAGGAATTCTCGGCGGACCAGAACTCGCGGGCGGTGAAGCGCATCGCCGATGTCCAGCGCCTGCGCGGCGCCCAGTTTGCCGAGGACGGGGGCGCCCTGGCCCACCCCGTCCGGCCCGACTCCTATTTTCAGATCAACAACTTCTACACCGCGACGGTCTATGACAAGGGTGCGGAGGTGGTGCGGATGCTTCACACCCTGCTCGGTCCCCAGGGCTTCCGCCGGGGCATGGACCTGTACCTGCGCCGTCATGACGGGCAGGCGGCGACCTGTGACGACTTCCTTCGCGCCATGGCCGAGGCCACCGGTGTCGACCTTGGCCAGTTCGGGCTGTGGTACAGTCAGGCCGGAACCCCCGAGGTCGAGGCTTCCGGCCGCTTCGATCCCCAGCGTCGCAGCTATCATTTGACCGTCCGCCAGCATTGCCCGCCGACGCCGGGACAGCCGGTCAAACTGCCGATGCACATCCCGCTGGCGCTGGGTCTGATCGGACCCGACGGCCGCGACCTGCCGCTGCGCCTTGCCGGCGAAGCCGCTGCCGGCACCACCACCCGGGTTCTCGACCTTCGGGCCGGCGAACAGGTCTTCGAGTTCGTCGACGTCCCGGTTCCGCCGGTGCCCTCGCTGCTGCGCGGCTTTTCCGCGCCGGTGCGGCTGAAGACGCCCCTGCCCGATGCCGAACTGGCTTTTCTGCTCGCCAACGACAGCGACCCCTTTAACCGGTGGGAAGCCGGTCAGACCCTGGCCACCCGGTTGATGCTCCGGCTGGTCACCGACTATCAGGGCGGCCGGCCGCTGCACCTGGCCCAGCCCTTCATCGACGCCATGGCCCGGCTGCTGGCCGACGCCGACCGCGATCGGGCCTTTACCGCGCGGGCGCTGGCCCTGCCCACGGAAGGCATGCTGGCCCAGCAGATGGAGGAAGTCCCGGTGGATGCCCTTCATCTGGTTCGGGAGTTCGTCCGCCGACGCCTTGCCGAGCAGCTCCGGTCGGCCTGGACCGCCGCCTATCACGCCTGCGCCGCTCCCGAGCCGTTCTCGGTGGAGCCGGCGGCGATGGGCCGACGTGCCCTCAAGACCCTGTGCCTGTCCATGCTGATGGCCCTCGACACCGAAGAGGTTCAGGCGCTGGCCGCGGCCCAGTATCGCGAGGCCGCCACCATGACCGATGCGGTGGCGGCCTTGACCGTGCTGGCCGACACCGAGACCGAAGCAGGCGAGGCGGCCCTGGCCGACTTCTATCATCGCTGGCGACACGATCCCCTGGTGGTCAATAAATGGCTGTCGATCCAGGCCGGATCGGTGCGCCCCGACACGCCGGCACGGGTGCTGGCGTTGCTCGACCATCCCGGCTTCGATCTGCGCAATCCCAACAAGGTTTATGCCCTGATCGGGGCCTTCGGCAGCGGCAATCAGGTCCGCTTCCACCAGGCCGACGGCAGCGGCTACACCCTCGTCGCCGATCAGGTGCTGCGCCTGGACGCCATGAACCCTCAGGTGGCGGCCCGCCTGACCGCTCCCTTCGCCCGCTGGCGCCGCTTCGATCCCGCCCGCCGCGACCTGATGAGAAGCCAACTGGAACGCCTTGCCCGCGCGCCCGGCCTGTCCCGGGACCTGGCCGAGATCGTGAGCAAGAGCCTGAAGGCGTGATACCGGCGGGCGTCGGGCATGGCGCACGGGGGGCTTTGCCGGCTATGCTCCGGGATACGACAGGTTATTGAAAGGAAACGATGTTGTGGGCTCTGCCCACACCCGCAAAGGGCCGACCGGCCCTTTGAGCCCATGAGTTTTGGAGGTCATGGGTTCGAAGGGCCGACCGGCCCTTTGAGCCCATGACGTCAATGAGGTCAAGGAGGCGCGCCTCCTTCGCGGGTGCAGGGCGGAGCCGTGCAAAGTTTTAATGCGCCAGCAGCACCGCCGGTCCCGGGTGGGTCAGGATGTGGCGGGTGGCGCCGCCAAGGATCATCTCGCGCATCCGGCTGTGGCCGTAGGCGCCCATCACCAGCAGATCGACACCGAGTTCGGTGGCCCGACGCAGGAGCGCCACCGCCACCGTGTCGCAGCCGGGCGTAATGGGCGAAACCCTGGCGGCGATGCCGTGCCAGGCCAGGCTGGCCGCGAGCCGGTCGCCACCTGCGGCCGGATCACCTGCGGCCGGATTGTCGGGGGCCCCGACGGTCAGGACATGGACCTGCCGGGCCCGGCCGAGCCAGGGGAGCGCCGCCGCCACCGCCCGGCTGGCCTCAAGGGTGCCGTTCCACGCCACCGCCACCACCTCGCCGACACCGGCGGAGGCGTGCGCCAGCAGCACCGGCCGGCCGGTGGACAGCAGCGCCGTTTCCAGGCATTCGGTATGAAGGCCGCCATACTGCGACGGTACCCCGGATTCCGCCGCCGCCATCACCGTAAGGTCGGCCAACCGGCCTTCGGCGGCCACCACCTGATCGATCCGGCCCATGGTGTCCCGCCACCGGATGGTGGCGCCGGCGGTGGACGCCCCGGGCACTCCGGCCTCGGGGATGCCGACCGCGGCGGCCTCGAAGCTGCGCCGGGCGGCTTGCAGCCGGCTTTGGCGCGTGGCCTCGGCCGCCTGCATGATTTCGTCGAGCATCAGGGTCGACATGCCGTCGCCCAGCACCAGCACCGAATCCCGAGGGTCGGCGGCCACGAACAAAGCCTCAATGTGGGCGTCGAAGCGTCTTGCCACCGCCACCGCCGTCTCCAACGCCGTCAGGTCGCTCTCGGCGCCCAGCAGCGGCACCAGAATCGTTTTGAGAGTCATCGTCTGCCCCTTTCGTACCGTCGATTCCGCCCGCAACCCCAGCCTCCGGCGGTCTTTCGGTCCCTTGCGTCCCTACCATATCGGCAGGCCCCGGCTCCGGGAAAAGCTCCGATCGCGGGGGAGCGTTGTCGGGTGCGTGTTGTTCGGTGTCGACGGCCCGGGTCCCGGACGTATAATGACGGAGATGTGCCGGAATGGGGCGCTGCGGCTCGTGGGTTCGGGTGACGGTTCATGATTTTATTCAACCTCAGATGCAACTCTGGCCATGATTTCGACGTTTGGTTCAAGGATGGCGCGGCCTACGACTCGCGCGCCGTCGGGGCCATCAGATGCCCGGTTTGCGACAGCGCCGAGGTGGCCAAGGCGCCAATGGCGCCAAGGATTGCCCGGGGCGGCCGTGAGGCCCCGCCGACCCCGACTCCGGAGGTCGCAGCGACCGGGCAGTTGCGGGAACTGTGCCGGAAGATCGCAGAGAACTGCGATTACGTCGGCGATCGTTTCGCCGAGGAGGCACGAAAGATCCACTACGGCGAGCGCAAGCCCAGAAGTATCTATGGGGAGGCGAGCCAGACCGAAGCCGGCGAGCTTCGGGATGAGGGGGTGGAGTTTCACCGCGTGCCCTGGGTGCCGCCGACCAATTCGTGAGCGTTGACTGCATGAGATCGCGAAACCGCCTGTCTTCAACCCCGAAATTCCCGAGCCCCGGTCACTATGATCAACGTTCTTCACGCCGTCGAAGCCTTCAGCGGCGGGATTGTCCAATCCGTCGCCACCCTGTGCCGGGCGCTGGACGGTCAGGCGCGGTTCCACATTCTGCACGGTCAGCGTCCCGACGCTCCTGAGGATGCCTCGGCCCAGGTCCCACCCGGGGTCACCCTGATTCCCTGGCCCGCGGCGGCAAGAGAGATCGCTCCCGGCCGTGACCGGCGGGCGATTGCCGAACTCCGCGCCGTGGTCGACCGGGTTCGCCCGGACCTGATCCACGCCCATTCCAGCAAGGCCGGGGCGCTGGCCCGCCTCGCCTTCGCCTCCGGTCGCATCCCGGTGGTCTATTCGCCGCGCGGTTACGCCTTTCTGCGCCGGGACAAGGGACCGGCCGGACGTGCCGCTTTCTGGATGATCGAGCGACTGCTCGGCACCCTGCCGCACATAACCGTCGGTTGCGGCCTTGGCGAATACGGCCTGGCCCGGGGCGTCAGTCGCCGCGCCGTGCTGATTCCCAATATGGTCAATCTTGCCGACTTTGCCGCGCCCGGCCACCGGCGCCCCGAGGCCGGCGCTCCGCTGCGCGTCGCCATGGCCGGCGGCATCCGTCCCCAGAAGAACTTTCCGCTGTTCCGCGAGATCGCCGGGGCGGTCCGGGATCGCGGCTGGCAGTTCCTGTGGATCGGTGACGGCGAGGTCCCCGGGGGCGGACCATTGCCGCCCAATCTCGAGATCACCGGCTGGCTAAGGCGCGCCGAAGTGTTGCAGGCGATGGCCGGTTGCCATGTCTTCATGCAGACATCCCTGTGGGAGGGGCTGCCGGTCGCCCTGCTGGAAGGCATGGCCCTGGGCCTCGCGGTGCTGGCGCGACCGGCGGTGGGCAATACCGAACTGGTGATTGAAGGCCACAACGGCTTCCTCTGCCTCGAGGCCGCCTCCTTCGTCGCCGCGCTTGATCGACTGGACCGGGATCGTGACGCGCTCGTCGCCATGGGCGCCGCCTCCCGCCAACTGGTCGAGCACCACCACGCCGCCGACCGCATCGCCCCGCGCTGGCTGAGCCTCTACCGCCATTTCGGTCGCTATCACCGGCACGGATGACCGGCCATGGACCACGACGGCGGCGACCACCTGTTGTTTTCCCACCCGCGCATGGTGGCCGACCGGCGTCGCGGCTTCGTGGACGAGCCCAGGGTGGCCGGGTTGAATCCATGCCTATCGGGTTAACGCAGACACCCACAATGGGTAGATGGCAAGCCGGTAAGTTTTTGGCGGGAACATTGACGATTCCACATGAAGCGCCCTCTATATCTGGTAGGTGTCTGCTTCAACCCGATAGGCATGGTATCTTGTACCGTTACAGTGTTTGCAGGAAAGCGACATTATACCCTCCAACTCTCTTCGTCACTGTCGCTTCGCTCGGCGACTCGAGAGTATCGCTCATCCTTTCAGTGGCCACAAGCCCCTCTTTCCGCCGCTGCTACAGCCATAACGAGTCAAAACCTCCATGTATCTCTATCGAAGACCCTCCTCTTTTGACTGTGGCCTCGGGCGACGGCCGGCGTCGGTTTTCCTGCCACCGCGAGGAGTCGCGTGTCGCCCCGGACCCGGAGCGACACGCTACCGTAGACGTTGGTTGCTTCGAGGCCGGTGGCCGCAGGAAACCGGGGGTTCGCCTGGCCGGGCACCCCGCTCCTCAATCGGCGAACGGGTCCTGCATCAAGATGGTGTCGTCGCGCTCGGGGCTGGTGGACAACAGGGTCACGGGGGCGCCGATCAGCTCCTCGACGCGGCGGATGTACTTGATGGCGGTGGCCGGCAGCCGGCCCCAGGACCGGGCGCCGCGGGTGCTCTGGCGCCAGCCTTCAAAGCTTTCGTAGATCGGCTCGACCGCCGCCTGGGTGCGGGAGTGGGAGGGCAGATAGGTGATCTCCCGGTCCCGATAGCGGTAGCCGGTGCAGACCTTGATCTCTTCGAAACCGTCGAGCACGTCGAGCTTGGTCAGCGCGATGCCGTTAATGCCGCTGATCTTGATCGCCTGCCGGACCAGCACCGCGTCGAACCAGCCGCAGCGCCGGGGCCGGCCGGTGACGGTCCCGAACTCGCGGCCACGCTCGCCGATCAGCCGGCCGATCTCGTTATCCTGTTCACTGGGGAACGGCCCGCCGCCGACCCGGGTGCAGTACGCCTTGCTGATCCCCAACACCCGGCCCACGGCATCGGGACCGATGCCGCTGCCGGTGGCGGCCTGACCCGCCACCGTGTTGGACGAGGTGACGAAGGGATAGGTGCCGTGATCGATGTCGAGCATGGCACCCTGGGCGCCTTCGAACAGGATGCGCTTGCCGGCGCGGCGCAACTCGTCCAGGCGCAGCCACGCGATTCCGGCATAGGGGAGGATTTTCGGGGCGATTTCCAGCAGGGCGGCGGTAAGTTCGGTCGCCGAAGCCTCGGGCGCCCCCAACCCGCGCAGCAGCGCGTTGTGATGGACCAGCAGATCGGCGACCTTGTCGCCCAGGCTCTCCGGGTCGGCCAGATCGCAGAGCCGGATCGACCGGCGTCCAACCTTGTCCTCGTAAGCCGGACCGATGCCGCGACCGGTGGTGCCGAGCTTGCGGCTGCCGCGGGCCTCTTCACGGATGCGGTCGAGGGCGCCGTGAACCGGCAGGATCAGGGAAACGTTTTCGGCGACCAGCAACGATTCGGGCGTGACCGTCACGCCCTTTCCGGCGATGCCCTCGATCTCGCGCAGCAACGCCCAGGGATCGACCACCACACCGTTGCCGATCACCGACAGCTTGCCCGGGCGGACCACCCCCGACGGCAACAGGCTGAGACGGTACTCGGTCCCGTCGATCACCAGGGTATGGCCGGCGTTATGGCCACCCTGGAACCGCACCACCACATCGGCCCGACTCGAAAGCCAGTCCACGATCTTGCCCTTGCCCTCGTCGCCCCACTGGGCGCCGATCACCGCCACATTGGCCATGCCACCCGTCTCCGTCCGGTCATACCTTCGTGTTGAAATCCCGACTTCCGGTCGGGATTTCCGCGCCGTGTGGCGCGCCGCCGCAGATGCGGCGGGAGACCTGCGCCGGTCCCAGTCATTTTGCGCGCAGGGATCACCCCTTGCCGACCGGGCGGACCGCCCCGTCGGCCAGAATAAAGTCGCATCCCAGCCGCCGGGCCTCGGCGTCGACCCCGACCGCGGGCGCGAGACCGGCCACGGTCACCCGTCCTTCGGCGCGCAACCGCCGGCCCGCCGCCGGGTCGCTGCCGTGGGGCAGATAGACCCGTGGCCGTGCTGGCGACGGCGTCGCCGCCGTCGCCACGGTATCGGTATAAAGGGTGAAACCGGTGGCCGGTTCGCCCTCCGCGCCCAAGGCGGCCCCGGCCAGGTAGCGCCCGCCGACGCCCAGTTCGCTGCCGATTCCCCGGCTGAACACGGTAAAACTGACACCGGTCTGATACTCGAAGCCGCGATATTCCACCAGATCCGCCGTCAGCATCAGGTCAGGCGCGGCGGCCCCGATCAGGCGCACCACCTCGGCCAGATGGCGCCGGTCGGGTTCGGCCGCCGTGGGCAGTGCCGTCGCCTCCAGCACCGCCAGCGCCCCGGCGGCAAGGCCGGCCGCCGCCATCAGCCGGCCCAGCACCAGCGCCGGCTCGCCGCCCACCGCCGCCACCCCGGCGGCATCCTTGCGGTCGAGAGCCTGGCGCAGCCGTGCCGTCAGCACCGGGTCCAGCCCCCAGGCCTGGCACAAGGTCGGCACCAGAGTCGGCACGCACAGATCCACCGACAGGTCCAGCACCCCCAGGGCGGCCAGGCTGTCCGTGGCCAGCAGGATCACTTCGGCATCGGCCTCGGGCCGGCCGGCGCCGATCAGCTCGACCCCGACCTGGCCGACCTGGCGCTCGGGGCGAAGCTGGGAGCCGTGAACCCGCAGCACCTGGCCGGCATAGGCAAGGCGCAACGGCCGCGCCACATGGCCGAGCCGCGTGGTCGCGATGCGCGCCACCTGGGGCGTGATGTCCGGGCGAATGCCCATCATCCGGCCCGAAAGCGGGTCCATCACCCGAAAGGTCTGGTGCGCCAGCGCGACACCGGTTCCGGCCAGCAGGCTCTCCTCGAACTCCAGCAACGGCGGCTTGACCCGCTGGTAGCCGTGATCGGCAAAGCCCGTCATCAACCGTCCGACCAGATCGGCCTCGTGGCCCGCGTCCGGCGGCAGGACATCGGGTACCCCCACGGGCAGCAGCGCGTGATGCAGCGGTTCGCTCATGACAGACCTCCCCGCACCACCGGAACCCTTGCGGCGCGACCGCGGGCCGGTGTTGCGCCTCTTCATCGCCGACACGTTGGTCGACCGGGGGGTAAGTAGCGGACGCCAACGCCACTTGCAAACGAAAAGCCCGCGCCCCCCATCGCCGCGGGTCGCTTTTGGCCTTGGCCGGGGCCGTTCCCGGCCCGCACGAACGCGCTGCCGCCACGGACGCCGTGGCGGGTGCCTGACGACAGGAAAGAACAGAGGTGATTCAGAGACGAGGGCGACGGTCCGGCCCCAACTACCCGTCCGCGACGGCGACAGGCTGGCCGCCCCGCGGAAATTATTGGTGGAGCCGAGGAGGATCGAACTCCTGACCTACGCATTGCGAACGCGTCGCTCTCCCAGCTGAGCTACGGCCCCACCGGCCCACCGCGAGCTTGTCGCGGTGAAGACGGGCGGGATATTGACGAGCGGCCCCCGGCTTGTCAAGCGCCATAAATGCGATCAATGCCCTTCCGGGCGGGTCCGCGGGCATGGGTATCGGAGGGCCGGGCGGTATCGGGGTCAGGGCGGTATCGGGGTCAGGGCGGCATCAGGGTCAGGGCGGCATCAGGGTCAGGGTTGAGGTTCGCATACCGCCGGTCACCGCGCCGAGGTTGATCATGGCGCCGTCACGCCAGCTTTCGATCAGGTCCCGGTAATGGGGCGAAATCGGATTGCCCGACTGGCCGGTGGCGATCATGAACAGCGACTGGTCGAGGTTGGCCAGATCGTAGACCGCGCGCAGGCCGGGGCCGTGGATGTCGGCGAACGGCGCCGCCCCGTCGGAGACGCGGCTGCCGCCGCGATTGAGGGTAAAATCGTCGCCGTCGGCGGCGATGCCGATGGCGAACAGCCACCCCAACACCGGGATGTGCGCCAGCAACGGGTGCTCGAAGGTCGCGCGATGCTCATCGCCCCAGCGCCAGCGGCCGGGCCTGTCGCCATGGCGGTCGGCAAGCGTCCGCACCGTGGCCTCCAGGCTGGTCCGCAGCAGGTCGGCGCAGGTCCGGGTTCCGGGCTCGCCGGGCCGGTCGCACCATCCCGGGGCCTCGGTCAGGATGTGCTCGATCACCGCCGGGTGCAGGTCCCAATAGTCGGGGAACAGGGGGCCGAGCCGTTCTGAAAACATCTGCCGATTGAACTCCCGCAGCCACCAGGAAAAAATCAGCGGTGCGGGGTCGCGGCGGCCGACCGTGCCGTTCCAGTGCTCCAGTACCGCCACCGCGGTCTGCGCGATCCCCGACAGCGCCGCGGTTTCCGGTCCGGGCCGGGGCAGCATCAGCGGCAGCAGCCGCCGGGCGGGCAGGGAGACATCGTCCAATTGCATGGCCACGCTGGTCGCCGCGGACTGCGGCCCGCCCTGGTCGAGCAGGGCGTTGATGCGCCCGGCACGGTAGGGGTCGGGCCATCGGGTCGCCAGCAGCCACGGGTAGTCGGGGCCGACCGGGGCATTATTGGCGTTGACCATGCGACCCGAGGGCGGGTTGACGGCATGGGGCAGGGCCTCGAACGGCACCATCCCGGTCCAGTCGTAATCCCCCGACCAGCCTGGCACCGGCACGAGGCCGTTGCCGTGAGCGCGGATCGGCACCAGCCCGGGGGCGTAAAAGCCGATGGTGCCGGCGGTGTCGGCATAAACGAAATTGACCTGGGGAGTCTGATAGAGCCGCAGCGCCGCCACGAATTCGTCCCAGGATCGCGCCCGATCGAGCCGGTAGAGTGCCTCGGCGGTGGTGTCGCTGCCCGACAGTCCGGTGAAGGCCAGGGCCAGCACATGCCCGGCCGGTCCCCGGGTGTCGGCCAGCGGGCTGTCTTCGGGCAGCACCGGGCCGTGGCGGGTCGCCTGGACGGTCACCAGCAGGTCGGGCCGGCCACGCCGGACGATGGTTTCGGTGCGGGTCGCGAACGGCTTCGGGCCGTCCGGGGTCAGGTAGCGGTCGGGGTCGGCCGGGTCGAGACGTTCGACGAACAGGTCCTGGGTATCGCTGCCGGTGGCGGTCACGCCCCAGGCGATGGTGCCGTTGTGGCCGAGCAAATGGAACGGCAGGCCGGGGACGGTGGCGCCGCTGAGCGTCAGTTCCGGGGTCTCGATGCGCGCCAGATACCACAGGATCGGCGCCTGAAGACCCAGATGGGGGTCGTTGGCCAGGATCGGACGGCCGGTGGAGGTGGCATTCCCGGCGACCGCCCATTCGTTGGACGCGGTGTCGGGGCCGGGCGGCGGCGGCAGGGCGGCGGCGGTGGCCTCCAGCATTGCCGTGAAGCCCCGGTCCCCGAACAGCGTCGCCACGGCGCGGTCCGCGGGCGATGCCGCGATGGCGCCCGGCGCCTTCGGGACGGCACCGGCCAGGGTCACCGGTCCCGACACGGCGGGGAACAGGTCGTCGACCTCGCGCGCCGAAAGCCGGACCAGCAGCCGCGCCCGCAGCAGTTCATCCCGGAAGTTGCCGCTGAGTTGCAGCGCCTCGAGCTTGCCCCAGACCAGACTGTCGGCCGGTTGCCAGGGCTCCGGCCGGTAGCCGAGCAGCTGGAACTCGAGGGGCAACGGCCCGCGTCGGGTGGTGAGCCAGGCATTGACTCCGGCGGCATAGGCGTCCAGGGCGTGCCGCACCTCGGGGGCCAGCGCCTGGTAACTGGTCCGGGCCAGACCGTAAAGCCCGAGCGCCCGCATCGAGCGATCCTGGCGTACCATCCGGTCGCCCCCGTCACGGGGAAATATCTCGGCCAGCCGCCCGGCCCCGAACCGGCGCATCAGGTCCATCTGCCACAGCCGGTCCTGGGCATGGACATAGCCCAACGCAAAGTAGGCGTCGTCCATGGTCCGGGCCTGGATACGGGGCACGGCACGGCCGTCCCGGACGATCCGTATCGGGGCTCCCGGACCCGGAAGTGTCAGCGTGCCCTGGTAGGCGGGCAGGCCGGTGCGCAGCCACAACCAGCAACAGCCACCCGCCACCGCGGGGACCACCACCATCAGACCCAGCACGGCCACGACGATCCGCCACGCCCACCGCACGGCCAAGCCCCGGTACTCCCCGCTCCAAAGACGCCAGCGTCACGGTCCGACTTCGCTCCGGCGGCGCCCCGGATTCCGGTCAGTCGTCCCGTCGCGGACCGACCGGATCCCGGCCGTCACCGTCGTCGGTGCCGCCGCCCCGGTAATCCTGCAGGCGGGTCGCCCGCAGACCGCGCACACCGTGGCTGTCGATCAGTCGCTGCCAGGACAGGAACTCTTCCACCGACAGGGTATAGCGCCGGCACGCCTCGTCAAGGGTGATCAGGCCGCAGCGTACCCCGGCGACCACCTCGGCCTTGCGACGCATGACCCAGCGTTTGGTATCGGGCGGCGGCAGATCCCGCTCGGTCATGGGTTGGGGGCCGGGATCGCCACCTGCCGGGTCTCCGGGACCGTACCCTTCGGGTATCCGCCTGCTGTGCTCGCCTGCCCCAGTCATGGTAACCACCGTCCCCGAGCCACCGGTTCCAGCGCCAACCCGGCCGGTGCCGCCGAATCCCACGGTTCCTGGTGTTCCGCCGTTGGCTTTCGTGGCGGCGTGGCCGATCGAAAGGCCGATGTTCCGTGAGGACATTCGGGAACGCTCCACCCAACCAGTATGCTCTCGCGCTACTCCGAAAGTTTAGACAGGACCGCTTAACAAAAGACTAAACAGCGGGTGCGGCACAATTGCGTCTGTTGCCGTGCGCGCGCCGCGGCCCGGCCACCGCCCCGGGGCGCCAGCCTGCAACTGAAACGAGTTCATCATTTTCAGATACGGCGTCATATTTTAAGATGTTATGGCCGTCACCGATGACGTACTGACCTGGATCCCGTTCCCCAGGTCAAGCAAGGTCTCGCCGCCGCTGGTTTCGACACCGGTCACGGTGCCGCTGGTATAGGTTGTCGGCGTGATCGCGTTGCCCGAGGCATCGGTCGCCGAAACCGACAGGGTGTAGGTGCCGTCGGAAACGGTTGAGCCGCTGCTGTCGGTACCGTCCCATGTGACCTGATGGCTCCCCGAGGTGGCATCGCCGACCAGCGTCGTAACGACATTGCCGCTGCTGTTCAAAACCTCAATGGACACCGAGGCCCCGGCCGACGGCATCGAGTACGCGATGGTCGCGGTGCCGCTGCTCAGGGCGACCTGATCCCCCGAGGCTTCGACACTGTGTCCGATATAGCCCACCGAAGAGGACAGGCTGCTGCCCGGCGAGGCGGCAATCAGCTTGTCCAGCCGGCTGTTGGTTCCCGCCTGCTGCTCCACCTCCGAGAACATCGCCAGCTGATTGGTCATCGCCGTGGTGTCCATCGGATTGGTCGGGTCCTGGTTCTGAAGCTGAGTGGTGAACAGGGTCAGAAACTCGTTAAAATTGTAGTCAAGCTGCGCCAGCCCGGAAGAGGAGGTGGAACTGGAGCTGCTGGAGCTTGAGGACGACGACGAGATCAGCGGGTTGGAGGAGAGGTTGTTGGTCGGTGCGATGGCGTTGTTGCTGGTGCTCATGGCTGTTTCCCCATGGAAAGTCAGGCGGTGGGACGCCCGACGGCGGGAAGTCCGGGGGCGGTGGCTTTAGATGCGGACATCGACGCGGCCAGGCGGTGCCTGGTAACGACGCAGGACCATCAGGGTACCCGCGGAGACATCGTCATCGGTGGCCGCGATCCCGCCTGCACCGTTCCGCTGCCCGCCGTTCCGGCCGGTGCCGTTGCCGCTGGTATCCCCTTGCTGTTGCTGTTGTTGGCTGTAGCCCTGGCCGCCATCGCCCCGCAATCCAAAATTAAGGCTGCTGTTGTTGGTTTGGAGTCCGGCGTCCTGAAGGGCGCGTTCCAGGGTGTGGGAATCGCGCTGGAGCAATTCCAATGTCTGGGGCCGGTCGGCGGTGATGGTGGCGTTGACCGAGCCGTCCTTGTCGATATCCAGCTTGATGTCGATCCGCCCCAACTCCTCGGGTCGCAGTTGCATCGAGATGCTGCCGTCACCATCCTTGACCGACCGTTGGAGTTGAACCGTTACCTGATCGGTTGCGCTCGTCGGCAGGCCCGGCCGGCTGCTGCGGACCGCGGTCAACTGGCTGGCGAAGTCCTGGCCGTTGGTGGCCTGGGTCCCGTTCAGGCCGGTCAGGGTCGAAAGGCTGCCGTCGGGCGTGGTGGTGCCGCTTCGGGCCTGGCTGGAGCCGCCGTCGCCGGTCAGCGCGGCGTCGCCGCGGCCGGGGTTGCCGCCGTCGCCGCCGACACCGCCGGCCGCCTGAATTCCCTGGGCAGCCCCTGCCGGCGGTGCCAGATCGGCGGCGGTACGGGCGGCGGCGGCGGCGGTTGCCGCTGCAACCGCCTGTCCGGCTGCGGCGGCCGGCGCCGCTTCGGCCAGGGAGGCGGTAAACGACTTCAGCACCGCTGCGTTGCCGTCGGGGTCGGAACCGGACGGGCCGCCGGCGGCATTGCCGCCGGCATCGGCGCCGACGCCGGCGGTTGCGTCACCATCGGGGGCGGCGTTGATTCCGGCGGCGGAACCGGCATTGGCGCCCGGGGTCCGGGACCCGACGTTTGTCACGCCCTGGCCGTTTCCGGCTTTGGACTGGGTGGTGGTCGGGCCGGTCTCCTGCCTACCGTTGTCTGCCGTCACCGTGCCTATGCCGGCCTTGCCGGACGAGCGGGCGGTGGCGGTACCACCGGTACCGGCCTTGCCACCCGTGCCCGCTGCCACCACCGGGTTGGCCTGGGGCATCAGCCCGGCCATCATTCCCGGCATCATCACCAATTGGGCATTGGGATCGTTCGAGGCGGCGGTGGGGTCCTGGCCGGTCTTGTCATCCTTGCCGGCGGTGCCGCGCCTGCCCGTGATTTTTTCCGGGCTTCCGGTGCCGGTGGCCTGATCTGCGGCGGCCTGGCTGGTGCCGGTGGTCTGGCCGGTCTGATCGCCGTCGCCGGCAGCCTTCCGGCCCGTCGTTGTGGTCCCGGCCTGACGCCGGAGCCCCTGGTCGCTCGGACGGCCGGCGGCCGAAGGTCGGGCGGTGGTCTGATTTTCGTTACCGCCGCCGCTCCGATCGTCGTCTCTGGCGGCGTTGGCCTGCCACCCGGATTCGGACGGATCGGATGAGGACGTGGCCGACGCCCCGGACGAAGAAGAAGATGACGATGACGAGGATGACGAAGCGGAGGCGGACGAAGCCGATGGGGACGAAGTGGACGAAGTGGACGACGACGAAGACGACGGCGGCGACGGCGTCGAAGGTTCCTCCGATGCCTGCGGGGGGGCGTCGGTGGCATCGGACGAATACGCCGCGTAGGATGGGGTGGGAGCCGGTGTTGGCAAGGCGGTCAGGCGCGCCGAAGGGTCCGTCTGCTGGGCTGCGCCCGCGGCCAGTTGACTGAGCAGGCTCGAGAAGAAGTCAACCTGCCCCGACGATCCGGTGGCCGAGGGCGGTCCGGCGGCAAGGGTGTCGAAGGACGAGCGGGACGTGAGTGCGGTGGTGAGCATGGCAGAGGTACCCTTGTTCGGGGACACCGGGACGGGACAGCAGGACCAAAGCAAAGGCCAGGCCAGACCCGGAGTAACGTCATCCTGATGATTCCATTTGAAATTCCCCGCTGACGATCGGGTCCCGGGCCCCTTGCTGCTGCCGCCCGGCAGTTCCCGCCGGGGATTTCCGGCAATTCCTGCCGGGTCGCATTCCAATGGTGCGGGGGCGTTTTCCCGTTGGTGCAATTCGGGTCAGCCAAGCGGGCTGTCCCGATGGCCGTGTGCAGCCGACGGGCGGGACCGGCGCAAAGTCATACCAGCGAGCGTAGAAGATGACCTATTGGGAGCTTTGCCCCGTATGCGCCAGGATAGCACCATTGTCTTGATTTTGCAGGATTCTGCCCTGCACCGGCAAGGAGGCTCGCCTCCTTGACCTCATTCACGTCATGGGTTCAAAGGGCCGCCGGCCCTTTGCGGGTGTGGGCAGAGCCCACAAAACCCTTTCCTTTCAACGACTCATCGTAACCTGGCGCCTATGGGGCAAGGCCCCCTTTGTGTCATTCTTCAGGCGCGCCGGTCTCACAAAGTGGCGCTGAAGGTGGTCGAGCCGCAGGGGGCGGCGGCCCGGGTCGGACGCGCGACGCCCTTGCGCAACTGGGCGTAAGCGGTTCCGGCGCGCCGCTCATGGTTGAGGGTCTTGACCATGACATCGACCACACACTTTTGCGCCCGACCCTGGATGTCGAGAAACTCGGCGTTGGCGCGGGTAATCTGGTCGAGCCGGTGGCTCGATTGCTCAAGGGCCGTCAGAAGCTCGGGAGCGAGGCCCGCGAGACCGGCGCGATCGATCCGCAGCAACCGGCCGGTCTCGTCGAGACGGGTTGCCAGCGCCTGCTTTTCGGTCTGGAGCGCCGCGACCCGGTCAAGGGCACCCTGTTGCGCCGCATCCAATTCGAGGGCCATCAGGTCGGTCAGCCGGTTCATGACCAGGACCAGCGCCTGCGCCCGTTCTGCCGGAGTTTCCTGCAGAACCGGCTTCGGCGTGCCGGATGCCGTCCGGGGACCGGCCGGAACCATTCGGGATGGGGCCGGGGGTCTCGGGGGAAAGGCGGCCATGACGCTAGACCGCCGCGGTGCGGGCCGGTGACGCCGCTGCCGGGGCCGGCTTCAGCCCCTGGGCGCGCAGCAACTCCCGCTCGACCGGGCCGGCAATGCCGGTGTGGCCCGACTTGCTCATCAGCTTGCCGTATTCGGTGGTCAGCATCTGGCGGAACATCTCTTCGCCGTGACCGCCGCCGAAATCGGGATCGACCTCGTTGGTGTCCGAAATGAACTGTAACATCTGGCCAAGAGTCGTGGATTCGAAATCCTGGGCTGACTTGTGGATCGCCCGGCGGGTTTCGGCCTCTGACCTGGGGTTGAGCGTGGTGGCGCTCAGCCGCGGTCCCAGGGGCAGCCCCCCGGGCAGCGGCGCGGCCGGTGCCGCGGTCGGCGGAACGCCGGTGCCGGCGGCGCCCACGGTCCCGGCGGTGGCGGGGACCGTGGCCTGTTGGTCAAGGGCGGCGCCAAAATCGCCGGAGGTGTTCCCGGTGCGCAGGAAACCCTGGGCCAGCGCGGGCGAAAGGGCCGGGGTGGGGGTGAGGGCGGTGGGGGTCATGGGGAGAGCGTCCTCGGGACTCTGGGCGGGGGTGCCCTGGGGTGGCTTTGCGGCTCCGGCTTCTACATCACGTCGATTTCGGCCTGGAGCGCCCCCGAGGCCTTGATCGACTGGAGGATGCTGACCATGTCGCGCGGGCCGATGCCCAGCGCATTGAGGTTCTGAACCAGTTCCTGCAAGCTGACGCCGGCCGGCAGCACCGCCAGCCGCCGGTCGCTCTGCTGGTCGACCTGGATGTCGGTTCGCGGGACCACGGCGGTCTGGCCCTGGCTGAAGGCGTTGGGTTGCGAGACCTGGGGGGTTTCGGTGATGCGCACCGTGAGGTTGCCCTGGGCCACCGCCACCGTGCTGATCCGCACGTTTTCTCCCATCACGATCACCCCGGTTTTCTCGTCGATGACGACGCGGGCGTGCTGGTCGGGCTCGACCCGGATCTGTTCGATGTCGGTCATCAGGCCGACGATGTCACCGCGCCGGCCCTCGGGGACGGTCAGCACGATCGTCGACGGATCTGCGGCCCGGGCCGCGGGCAGGCCAAGCCGGCTGTCGATGGCCTGGGCGATCCGGCGGGCGGTGGTGAAATCCGGGTTGCGCAGGGACAGCCGGATCACCGGCAATTCGGCCAGTGCGAACTCGATTTCGCGTTCGACGATGCCGCCCGAGGCGATGCGGCCCGAGGTCGGAACCCCCTGGGTGACGCTGGCTCCGGCCCCCGACGCCGAGAAGCCGCTGACCGACACCGGCCCCTGGGCCACGGCATAAACCTCGCCGTCGGCGCCGACCAGGGGCGTCACCAACAGAGTTCCGCCCTGAAGGCTGGTGGCGTCGCCCATTGCCCCCACCGACACGTCGATCCGGGTGCCCTGGGCGGCGAACGCCGGCAAGGTCGCCGTCACCATCACCGCCGCGATGTTCTTGGTGTCGAGGGTCGCGCCCCGGGTGTTGACCCCCATGCGATCGAGCATGCCGATCAGGCTCTGGCCGGTAAACGGGGCATTGCGGATGCTGTCGCCGGTGCCCCTGACGCCGATGACCAGGCCGTAGCCCACCAGCATGTTGTCGCGGACGCCCTCGATATCGATGACATCCTTGAGACGCACCGTGGCCGCGGCAGTGCCGGGAAAGGCCGTCAGCGTCAGTGCGCCCAGTCCGAGCGCGACAATCAGCGCCAGGGTGCGACGGGCGGAGCCGAACGGGGCAAGGATGGGAAACGGGGTCATGGGGCAGCCTCCGGTTGGTCAGGCGTCCCCAAGCGAAACCCGTGCCAACCACCGCCGGCCCGGCGGGACCCGCCGCAGCGCGGCACTGTTGTCTCCCGGGTCTGGCCACCGGCAAACTCTGCCGGGTGAAAAGCGGCGGAGCCGACAGATTTTGCCGTGGTCGGTCGAAGGTCCCCGGGGCGCTTGACCTCATTCACGCCATGGGTTCAAAGGGCCGACCGGCCCTTTGCGGGTGTGGGCAGAGCCCACAAAATTGTTTCCGGGCGTCGCCTTATCCGGTGCTGGCCACGGTTTGTTGGGCGATCCCGGCCATCAGCGGCACCTCGACCAGCGGCCGTCCGTCATAGAGCGCCCGTGCCACCAGGGCGTAGTCGTACCAGCGCGGCAGACCGGGTGCGGTGGCCGTGGCAGCGGCGGTGCCGCCACCGGCCCACAGCGCCATCCACACCAGCCGTTCCGCCCAGATTGCACGGCGGGGTTCGAGGACCGAGGCCAGCACCGCCGCCGCCGCCTTCTTTGGTGCCCGGCGATGGCGGGCGCAGATCTCGCGGACGCTTTCGTCGTCCTCGAACCATGAACCGGTGAGATCCGCCATTGATATCCAGCCGCCGCTGTCCTGCACCGCCCTGGCCGCGCCTGCCGGCTGCGCCAGGTCGGCCGGCAGTTCGGCCAGCAGGCGGTTCAGTTCCGCCTCGGCGTCCAGCCGCTCGGCCCGCCAGTCGGCGGCGCCCAGCACCTCCGCCACCTCGAGCAGGGCAAGCGGGGCCATCCGTCCGGCCTCGACTCCGGTGAACAGGGCATGCCCGATCATTCCGTCCAGATAGGGCCGCGACACCGGGCGGGTCAGCACCTGAGCGCCGACATCGGCGAGCATGGTATCGCCTTCGCGTCGGGACAGGCCGCGTTCGGCCATGACGTCGCGGATGCCGAACCCTTGCTTGATCAGGATCCCGGCGAACACATGGCGGTTGCCATCCTTGGCCACCGCCAGCACGCTCTGGCATCCCGAACCGTCGATCATGGTGGCCTGAAGCGAGCGGATCTGGCCGGTGGGCCAGGGCGCGCAATCGACGCCGGCCAGCCGGGCCCGGCGGATGGCCTGATCGACGGTGCGCCGCTCGGCCTCGGGCAGCCACGAACGCAGGGTGATCAGCCGCCGCAGGCCGGCAGCGGTCAGCCGCTTTTCGGCGGCCATTTGCTCCAGCGCCGCCGCCGCCGCCTGCCGGTAGGTGGCCTCGGGCGCCAGCAGGACCAGCGGCAGCACGTCCCGCAGCGCCGGCAGCGGCGCCCCACCGATTGCCGACACCCCGGCCTGGGCGAAGTCCGGCGGCATCATGGCCATGGCGTCGAACAGATGGGCGGCGATCCTGAAGGGGTCGCCGCCCCCGGTCTCCACGATTTCCTCGAGGGAGCGTATGATCTCGGAGCCCGCCGGGGGGACCTGGGCCGCACCCGAGGCCAGTTCCACCGAGGCCGCGCGGACCTCGGGCCTGATCGCGATTTTGGCGCGGTCAAGCGCGATGACCAGCGCCTGCCAGGTCTCGAGATCGACGTCGGACCGGCGGGCCATGGTCACCAGCTCGGCCTGATAACGGTCGATGGCGGCGACTGCCCAGTCATGCCCGCGTTCGGCGTTGAAGCGGATTTCCTCCAACTGGTGCTCCAGCGCGATCTGCCAGGCGGCCACGGTCCTTGGCCGGGACCGCCGCAGCGTCGAGGCCTGCCCGACGAAGCCGTCCCGGAGCACCCACAGCGCGTCGGGGTTGGCGGCCAGGAACTGCTGGTCCCGGGTCGGGATGCCGTTGCGCGACCGCTCCGGGCTCAGGGCCGCCAGCCGGTCGACGATCAGGCCCACCCGTGCCGCGAGCGGGTCGCTTCCGGTTTCTTCCGCCGGTCGGGGGGCCGACCCGGAGGTTCGGGCGGACGGCCCGGTGTCGTCGTTCCCGGCGGCCCCGTCGATCATTTCGACAAACTGCCGGGCGACCCGGATCGCCTCCTGCCGGTTGCCGGTAAAGCTTTCGAGGCCGGCCATGATCAGTCCGAGAGCGTCGGGATCGTAGACCGCGCTCACCTCGGCCCGGAAATGCTCCTCAACCACGGCGATGAGGAACTCGCTCCGCCGGGGCAGCGCCAGGACGTGGACGGCATGATCGTGGTCCCGACGCCAGACCTGCAACTCGAACATCGAAACCCTGTCGCCCGGGGTCCTCTTAACGTCCGGCGCAACCGGGGCCGCGCGTCCGGCTCCGGTCCGACGGCCGCCTGGCTTTGGCTTGGCGTCGTTCAGCCAGCGTCGGTAGTCCTGTCCGAGTCGCTGGTCGGCGAACGTCGCATCCAGTGCCGCGACGGCAAGATCGATCAACCGATAACAGGCGAAATCCCGAACCGGATCGACGATCCAATCCGAGGCCGGGGGCGGGGGCGGAACCGGGGGCGGAGACGAGGCAGTCATGGCGGACCAGGCGCGAAGAGAGCGGGATTAACCAGGATCAGGGGAGCAGGGCCGGTGGTGGCAAACGCCCCGATGGGACTGGTATGGCATGGCGTCGGAGAACGGTGCAAGCGGGAGGGGCCAGGGTGGGCGTTTCCCGATATGCGCCAGGATACGACAGGTCATTGATAAGGAAACAATTTTGTGGGCTCTGCCCACACCCGCAAAGGGCCGGTCGGCCCTTTGAACCCTTGACGTGAATGAGGTCAAGGAGGCGAGCCTCCTTGCGGGTGCAGGGCAGAGCCCTGCAAAATCAAGATAATAGTGATATCCTAGCGCCTATGGGGCGTTCCCCCTGGCTGTCCCCTGACGACGAGCCTTAATCCCCGGGAATAAACAACTGCACGCCGAACCAGCGCCAGCGGTCATCGTCGGCTGGCAGCGTGCAGTTGACCCGGGCGCGACCGGCCGGGAACGGATCGGCGATCCGCACCTCGATGCGGTTGGTTCCCAGTCGCTCCACCGCGGCGCGGCCCTGGCCGGTGGCAAAGCAGGCCAGCCGGTCCAGGTGTCCGATGCCCTCGGGGACGGTGAAGCCGAGGATCGGCGGGTTCCGGGTCAGCACCGGGTCGACCGGCGTCACGTCGGTTACGGGCAGCGGCAGGGCGTTGGCCGCAAGCTGGAAGCGGTCAAGACTGCCAAAGGTATCGTTCATCACGAAACGGGGCAGGGCGTAGGGGTCGGCGCCGGCGTAAGCCACGCCCGACTGCTGGCCAAAGGCCGCGACAAAGCCGGCCTGGGCGATTTGCTGGCGCACCGACAGGCTGTATTCGCCGTGGGGGTAGGCGAAAAGGGTCGGCACCATGCCCAGTTCGGCCTGGAACCGCTCCTTCATACGATCCAGGTCGTCGCGAATCTCCGCCGGCGATCGTGCCGCCATCGGCAGGCCCGAAGCGGTTTGGGCGCCGATGGTCACGCCGGCACTGGCCATCTCGCGCACCTGATCCCAACTCATGGCATTGGGCGGGCCGCGGTCCAGGGCATCGGTGGACACGAACAGCGTGAACTGAATTCCGGCGGCCCGCAACCGGGGATAGGCTTCGCGATAGGCCAAAGGGGTGGCGTCGTCGATGGTCAGGGCCACGGTCCGGTCGGGCAGTACGCTTCCCTTACGCAACGCTTCGACGATCTGGGGCAGGGGCAGGACCTGATAGTCGCCGTCGGTCAGTTCATCCAGGTGATCCTCGAACTGGTCGATGCCGATGCTGGCGCCGGTTCCATGATCGTCGCCGATTCGTCCATAGGCAAAGATCACCGCCCCGCCGACGCCGGCCGGCGTTGCCCCGAGGGCGCCGGTCGCAACCGGCACCGTGGCGACCACGACAACCGACACCGTGGCGACCACGACAACCGACACCGCCAGGGACCGCAGCAGACGCAGGATCGGACGAACCGCCATTCCCTCCCTCGTACATTCAGACTTGTCAGGCATTCAGACTTGTCAGGCATTCGGACTTGTCAGGACCGCGGGAGTGTGTCGCATCGTCCCCCGTGACAACAAGACCGGGCCGGCGACCGGACCGCGATGGGAAAGGCGCGGTGCCGTTATGCAACAGCGTCACGGTCCACGGTCTTCCGGTGATACGCTGACGGTGGCCATGGCGCAGATGGGAATCGACATCGACGCGCCGGGGTGCGATCTCGGACCGGGGCGTGACTCCGGGCGGCGGCGGGGGAGAGGCCGGGAAAGATGGGGAATGACCGGACCGCGGGATGCCGGGGGCGCCGCTCCTGGACCCCATGCCTGAGGGTGGGGCTTTGGCCATGAAAATACTGGCGTTGGAGACCGCCGGTTCGGCGTGCTCGGTGGCGTTGTGGTGTGACGGTGCGGTGGTGGCGCGCCGGTTCGAGGCCATGGCCCATGGGCAGGCCGAACGGCTGGTGCCGATGATTGCCGAGGTGCTGGATCAGGCGGGTCTGACCGTCGGCGCCGTCGACCGGCTGGCGGTGACGGTGGGGCCGGGCGCGTTCACCGGGATTCGGGTTGGGCTGGCGACGGCGCGCGGACTGGCCCTGGCCGTCGATCGGCCGCTGGTTGGCGTCACCACATTTGCCGCGATTGGCCATGCCCTGGACCCCGAGGCCCGGCGCGGCCGGACCGTGCTGGTGGCGGTCGATTCGCGGCGGGCCGAGGTGTTCGTCCAGTGCTTTGGTCCCGGTCCCGCACCCGCCGGCGAGCCCTTGCTGCTGTCTCCGGCCGCCTGCGCCGGCTGGCTGCCGCCCGGACCGCTGCTGGTTGCCGGCTGCGGTGCGGCGGCCTTGCGGGCCGCCCTGGCCCGACGCCCCGACACCGTCTTTGCCGAGGGGCCGGGGCTGCCCGACGCCGGCGCCGTGGCGGAGCTGGCGGCCCGGCTCGCCCCCGGTACCGGCCTGCCGCCCCGTCCGCTGTACCTGCGCGCCCCCGACGCCACCCTGCCCGGCGAGGCCGGGCGGCGATGAGCGGCGGCGCGCCCGGGATTCCGGCGGCGCTGCGCCCGGCGCTGGTGTTGGACGCGCCGGTGCTGGCGGCCCTTCATGCCCCGTGCTTTCCCGAAGAGCCGTGGCCCGCGGCAGCCATGGCCACGCTGCTCGAGTCGCCCGGGGTTTTCGGCCTGATCGCCCATGCCCACGCCCATATGGATGTCCACGGCGGCGATCGGGCCGTGGCCCGCGGTTTTATCCTGTGCCGTCTGGTCGCCGACGAGGGGGAGGTGCTGACCCTCGCGGTACCGCCCGCCGGCCGGCGGCGGGGCACCGGCGGTCGCCTGCTGGCCGGCGCCCTGGCCTGGGCCCGGGCCTGCGGGGTTGCGACCCTGTTCCTGGAGGTTGCCGAGGACAATCCGGCGGCGCGCGCGCTGTATCAGGCGGCGGGGTTCCTGGCGGTCGGACGCCGGCCCGACTATTACCGTCGCGGTTTCGCCACCGTCGCCGCCCTGGTGCTGGCGCGATCGCTTGCCGACGACGGCTGACGGTTCCCGGGGCGGGGGCGGGTCTCGCCTCCGCCGGTTTCAATCCCTGGCCACGGTCAGCCGCCAGGTTCCGGCACCGCCGGTCTCGGCGGCCACCGACAGCACCCGGTGGCCGAGCGCGGCCAGCGCACGCGGCAGGTTTTCCAGCGGTTCGCCGGCATTCAGGCGAATCACCAGCACCGCTCCGGGCGCCAGCCGTTCCAGCGCCAGCCGTGCCCGGACGAAGGTCAGCGGACAGACCTGGGTCGTGATGTCCAAGAAGTGGCTTTCCGGGTCAGACGTTTCCAATCGTTCCTCTACATGATCTTTGACGGATGGTCTTGCATCCGCATCATTGGTGCCATAAGATTAATAATCCCGGAAAGGACTGAGCCGTTGCGATCACCGATCGACGGTTCCCCTTGGAGACCAAATCAATGACCAGCGAGTCCTCCACCGCCACCCTGCTGTCAATGACCACGGAGATCGTGGCCGCCCATGTCGGCAACAATACCGTGCCACTGGCCGATCTGCCGAACTTGATCGATCAGGTTCACAAATCCCTGGCCAATGTCGAAAAGGAGCCGGCGCCCGCGGTCGAACGGCCACAGCCGGCAGTTGCGATCAGGAAGTCGGTGACGCCTGATTACCTGATCTGTCTTGAGGATGGCAAGAGACTCAAGATGCTGAAGCGTCACCTGAAGACTGCTTATGACATGACCCCCGACGAGTACCGCGAACGCTGGCAGCTCCCTGCCGACTATCCGATGGTTGCTCCCAACTATGCCCGGCAGCGCAGTGCCCTGGCCAAGGAGATCGGCCTTGGCACGCGGCCCCGGCGTGGTCCCGAGTGAGGGTGCCGGCATTTTCCCAAGGGGCAACTCGAGGCGGTTGACCCGAACCCGGGGAGTCATGGTATGCGTGGAAATTGATAGTCCGATCGTCGGCACGGCTGCCTGCCCCATCCGGCACGAACTGCCGCTGGCCCGTTACCACGCCTCGCGTTGGAGTTCGGCGGGAACGGCCAAGGCCCGTTTCACCCCGGCGCGACGGGTGGAGAAACGGACTCTAAGGCGGCGCTTCGGCCATGGCGAAGGCCTGGTGGCGGAAAGCGGAACGACGTGAGACAGAAAACGAACCAGCGCGGCACGAACCAGAGCGGCACGAATCTGAGCATGGCCGATACAAAGACGGATGAACTGGATCAGGCCGGTCTGCGCCTTGGCAATCTCGGGGTCCGGCTGGCCCGGACCGAGGCCGAGATCGATGCCGCCCAGAGGCTGCGTTACCAGATATTTTATAACGAGATGGCGGCCCGGCCGACTCCCGAAATGGCGGCGCGCTGTCGGGACTTCGACCGGTTCGACGACGTTTGCGACCACCTGCTGGTGATCGACCATGACCGCGGCGACGGGCCGGAGGGGGTGGTCGGGACCTACCGGCTGATCCGCCGGGCGGCGGCCAGTCTGGCCGGCGGCTTTTACAGCGCCAGCGAGTATGACATTGGGCCGCTGGAGGCTTATCCCGGTGAAATCCTGGAACTTGGCCGCAGTTGCGTCGATGTCGCCTATCGCACCCGCGGCAGCACCATGCAGCTGCTGTGGCGGGGCATCGCCGCCTATGTCTGGCAGCGGGGGATCGCCCTGATGTTCGGCTGCGGCAGCCTGCCCGGGACCGACCCCAAGGCGCTGGCGCTACCGCTGTCCTACCTCTATTTCAACCACCTCGCCCCCGATGCGCTGCGTCCGACCGCGCTGCCCGCGCTTTACGCCGACATGCGGCTGATGGCGCCCGAGGAGATCGACAAGCGGGCGGCGCTCGGTCAGTTGCCGCCGCTGATCAAGGGGTATCTGCGACTCGGCGGTTTCGTCGGCGACGGGGCGGTGATCGACCACCAGTTCAACACCACCGATGTCTGCATCGTGGTCAAGACCGATCTGGTCACGGAAAAATACTATCGCCATTACGACCGTCAGAACCGCGAGCCCCGGGCCGGCGCCGCCCCCGGTCCGGGCGAGCCGGACCGGTGACGGAGGGCAGAGGAAGCCGCCATGGGATCGCCAACGCTCGGCATCGTCCGACTGATCGGTTATCTGGCCTGGACCCTGCTGCTGGTCCCAATTCAGACGCTGGCGGTGGCGTTGCGGTTGGGTCTGCGCCGCCATCTGCCGCTGCTGTATCATCGGGGCTGCCTGTGGGTGTTCGATCTCAAGCCGGTGGTGCTTGGCCGGCCATCGACCGAACGGCCGACCCTCTTCGTCTCCAACCATACCTCGTATCTGGACATTGAGGTGCTGGGGGCGCTGATTATCGGTTCTTTCGTGGCCAAGACCGAGGTGGCGGGTTGGCCGCTGTTCGGGTTTCTGGCCCGGCTTCAGGAAACGGTGTTCATCAACCGGGCGGTGCGCCAGGACGCCCGGCGCCAGTCCGAGACCCTGTCCGGCCGGCTGGCCGCCGGTGATTCGCTGATCCTGTTTCCCGAAGGTACCTCGTCGGACGGCAACCGCGTGCTGCCGTTCAAAACCGCGTTGTTCGCCGTCGCCGCCCAGCGCATCGACGACCGGCCGCTGGTGGTCCAACCGGTGTCGATTACCGCGGTGGCGCTGGACGGCATGCCGCTTGGCCGGGTGCTGCGGCCGGTTTATGCCTGGTACGGGGACATGAGCCTGGGGCCGCACCTGTGGCAATTGGCCAAGCTTGGCGGCATCACCGTGATCGTCGAGTTTCACCCGCCGCTGACCGCCGAGGCGGTGGGTTCGCGCAAGGCGCTGGCCGAGGCCTGCTGGCAGACGATCCGGGGTGGCGTGGCCCGCGCGGTTGCCGGTCGCGCCGTGGCCGGGGCGGTGCCGTAGCAGCGGCCTTTCCGCCCCCGGGCTCTGCGGCCGCCAAGCGCGGACGGGTTTTGTCACGTCCCGACCTTGGTGGCGGTACCATGGAGAGCAGGCTGACGGGGTGGGGGCGCCGGTCGGTGCCGGGAAAGCTGTTGCCGCGCGTTAAAATGGTAGCTATAACCGTTCCGACGTCCGACCCGGCGTGATGGGATTCGTGTGCCTACAAAACAGCTTAAGGGCTTTTCTGAGGGGTGTCGGTGAATGAACAGAAAGTCGCAGCCGAGTCGGGATCCGGCACCCCACGGCCATCAGAACCGTGGGCAGTCTCCGGTGATTAAGGGCGGGCTCATGGTATTGGGCAAAAAGCGGCAGCAAAATTCGCCCGAAGAATCATTTTTTCCAGACGACACGGCATACATACAGATCCAAGGAAACGATAAAGCAAGTAAACCGACAAAAGTCATTCGCTATGAAGGGCTGAACGTGTCTGATGTGGCGGTTGATGCAAATCTGAGTCGTTACAATTCCAGTCTTAAGTTCATGTCCTTTGCGGGTGGTGGGAGCAAAAGTCGGTACGAATATAAATTTTTACAACCGGTGATTTTGGACCCAAAATTGGTCGAACCCAGACCTGACAGGCGAGAGCCTGAAGCCAAGGCGCGGCCGTCGCTCGAGGAATTGGACAAGCTTCTTCGTGAGGCGATGAGCAGCGCATTTGAAACCACGTCTTCTGGTCCGCTGCACATGGTTGAACCGAGATCGGATGAAGGCGCTCGGGGCGGCGGGGTGGAAATGGATGTTGATCGCGATGGTGATCAAAACGCGAGCTACGACCCGGTGCGGCTTGCCGAATTGGGCGAGGCGTTGTATGAACGACTTAAGGACGAGCTTGAGAGAGAATATCTCGGGAAGTGTGTTTTGTTGAATGTGGAGCAAGGTACCTATGTCGTTGGCGAGGATACTATCGACGCTGCGAAAAAATATGACGATGAGTATGGCCCGGAAACGCCCGGATATTTTAGAGGTATTGGGTTTTCGTTCCATGTCTGAGAATTCTCCGGCCGCTTCAGAATTGCCGGAGCGCACGATGACGGGTCACACCGATGATCGTGGTCGGCTTTTCACCCGCCTTTTTTTTGTCGGTAAGAATATTTATGCCGAAGGGATGATCGATACCGGCTTTACCGGTTACGTGTTTATGGAAGAAGCCAGGGCAAGGGAATTGGGCTTGAAAGAATCGCCGCGAGCGATAACGATTCAGTTGGCTAATGGGCTGGAGCAGAAGTGCCGAACCTTCGACGCTACCGTAAACTGGGGCGGTAACCCAATTCCAATTCAAGTGTGGGCACCAACTTCGGTCGGTGGTAAGGCGACATTCCTGATCGGGACGTCATTTCTGAAAAACGCGCACCTGTCGGCGAATTTCCGGGAAAGAAAACTTTCCATAAGTGTCATGGCGTGATCCGGTCGGCATGACGCGCGCACTCAGCCGTCTTGTTTGATGATAAAACTGAACGCCATAAAGACCACCGCGGAAAGAATTAGGGCCCAAACGAAATGGGTCATAAAACCAATGGTGTTCACATGGGCATCGGCGGCAACGATGCCGGCGCCCGTGGCCATGGAATCGGCTAATTTGACGAGCGCGTTCGCTATGGTAACGGGGGTTTCGCCATTAAGCTTGGCATATCCGGCGTCTGTGCTGACACCGATGGCGGCGCCCATAAGGCTCAGCTGGATCGCTCGTGGCATGGCGATCTGGATAATGTAACAGCAGGTGGCGCTGACGATGATGCCAACCAAAATCGATGCGATATTGGGCGGAAATATCCAACAACTGAGACCTATTGCCGCAATCACCCCCAGGCCGGCAAAAATCGGGATCGCGGCCCGTTTGTATCCATCGGGATTGTCGACATTGATGGTCATAACATGGGGTTGATCACCATCGATATGGTTGTTGTTTTCAACGCTCATCTTAATGATTGCTCCCCAGTTGCGTGAGCATACTGCGACCCATTGGAACGTTTTGCCGCCGGAACCCCTCGCGATATCGCGTGAAAAGTGGAAGGACTGCGACGATTCCGGTTGGAACCGGATTGACGGTATCGCAGGCATTGCGCCGTTACAAGCCGGAAATGCGCCCCGCCGTCGCCGCGGCTCCTGCCGGTTCTCGCCGCGGCTCCTGCCGGTTCTCGCCGCGGCTCCTGCCGGTTCTCAGGGACTTTCCCCTGGACAGGCCCCGGCAAGCTCATGATAAGGTTCGCGGCGTATGGTTCCATGGATGGTGCTTCAGCAGGCGGGATTTGAACAAGACGCTGTTTATCAGGACCTGGGGTTGCCAGATGAACGTCTATGATTCCGCGAGAATGGCGGACGTTCTGGCACCACTGGGTTACCGGCCGGTGGACCAGCCGGACGATGCCGACATGGTGATCCTCAACACCTGCCACATCCGGGAGAAGGCCACGGAGAAGGTCTTTTCCGAGCTGGGCCGGCTGCGCACGCTCAAGGTGCAGAAGGCGGCCCGGGGCGGCCGGATGGTTCTGGCCGTGGCCGGCTGCGTCGGTCAGGCCGAAGGCGCCGGGATTCTGGCGCGCGCGCCCTATGTGGATCTGGTGTTTGGCCCGCAGACCTTTCACCGGTTGCCGGAGCTGGTGGCGCGGGCGGCGGGCGGCGGCGTGCTCGACACCGAATTTCCGGCGGAATCGAAGTTCGACTTTCTGCCCGAAGAGCAGGCGGGGCAGGGCCTCAGCGCCTTCCTGGCGGTGCAGGAGGGCTGCGATAAATTCTGCACCTTCTGCGTCGTGCCCTATACCCGGGGCGCCGAGTTCTCGCGTCCGGCCGGGGCGATTCTGGCCGAAGCCCGGCGCCTGATCCGGGGCGGCGCCCGCGAAATCACCTTGCTTGGCCAGAACGTCAATGCCTGGCACGGCGAGGCGGCCGGGGGCGGCGGCGGGTCCTGGGGGCTGGGGCGGCTGATTCGGGCACTGGCGGAACTGGAGGGGTTGCTCCGGTTGCGCTACACCACCTCCCATCCCGGGGACATGGATGACGAGTTGATGTCGGCCCATGGCGAGGTGCCGCAATTGATGCCGTTCGTGCACCTGCCGGTGCAGAGCGGTTCCGACCGTATCCTGGCCGCCATGAACCGCCGTCATCGGGCCGACGACTATCTGCGGCGGGTCGGGCGGTTGCGCCGGTTCCGGGCGGATCTGGCGCTGTCCTCGGACTTCATCGTCGGTTTCCCCGGCGAAACCGACGCCGACTTCGCCCTGACCGTGGATCTGGTGGAGCAGGTGGGCTACGCCCAGGCGTATTCCTTCAAGTACAGCGCCCGTCCGGGCACGCCGGCCGCCGAACTGGACGGGCAGGTGCCGGAAGCGGTCAAGGACCAACGGCTTGCCCTCCTTCAGGAGCGGCTCAACCACCAGCAACTGGCGTTCAACGAGGCCGCGGTCGGTACCGTCATGCCGGTGCTGTTCGACCGGCCCGGGCGTCGACCGGGGCAGATGCTGGGGCGCAGCCCGTTCATGCAGGCGGTCCACGTCACCGGCGGCGACCACCGGCCGGGTACGCTGGCGGAGGTGCGGATCACGGCCGCCCACCCCAACAGTCTGGCCGGCCGCCTGGCCGGTGCTGACGCCGCGGTTGCCGCCGAAGGGGACGCGCTGCCGGCGCCGGAGGTGATCGCTTGACGGGTTTGTCCGACCGGCGGATCGACCTTCAGTTCGACGACAACCGGCTGGTCGCCGTGCTCTACGGCCAGCACGACAGCCATCTGGCCCGGATCGAGTCGCAGTTGGGCGTGTCGCTGATCTCCCGGGGCAACCGGCTGACCATTGCCGGCCCGGCGGACAGCGCCGACGCCGCCCGTTCGGCGCTGGAGGCGCTGTGGGAGCGGCTGAAGCGCGGGATGGAGGTGGGACCGGGAGAGGTCGATGCCGCCCTGCGGATGGCGGTGAGCAGTCCCGACGAAGCCCGGCGGGGCGCGGCGCTGGCCACCATCAACCGGCCCGATTTCAACGTCAAGACCCGGCGGCGCTCGATCACCCCGCGCTCGCCCGCCCAGGCCGCCTATCTTCAGGCGTTGCTTGACGACGAGCTGGTGTTCGGGCTGGGACCGGCCGGTACCGGCAAGACCTATCTGGCGGTGGCCCAGGCGGTGGCCATGCTCACCGCCGGTCGGGTCGAGCGGATCGTGCTGTCCCGTCCCGCGGTGGAAGCGGGGGAAAAGCTGGGCTACCTGCCGGGCGACCTGCGCGAAAAGGTCGACCCCTATCTGCGGCCGCTCTATGACGCGCTGCACGACATGCTGCCCGCCGATCAGGTGGCCCGGCGCCTGGGCACCGGCGACATTGAGGTGGCGCCGCTGGCCTTCATGCGCGGCCGGACGCTGGCGAACGCCTTCGTCATCCTTGACGAGGCCCAGAACACCACGCCGATGCAGATGAAGATGTTCCTGACCCGACTCGGCGAGGGCGGCCGGATGGCGGTGACCGGCGACCTGACCCAGATCGACCTGCCGCCGGGCCAGCGTTCGGGGCTGCATGATGCGCTGGAGATCGTCGGCGGGATTCCCGGGATCGGTGTCGTCACGTTCAGCGACGCCGACGTGGTCCGTCATCCCCTGGTCGGCCGCATCGTCCGGGCTTATGACCAGCGGGACCGGGCGCGGGCGTGCCAGCATCCGAATACGAACTCGAATCCGATCCCGAAACCGAGTCCCCAGCCGGTGAATTCATGATCGACATCATCATCAACCGTGACGCCGGGGCCTGGGAAGCCGGGTTCGAGGCCCAGGCCGGGCGGGCCGCCGAGGCCACCCTGGCCGCGGTGCCCGGCGCCGCCGAAAGGTTTTCGGTCGGAACCCTGGAGTTGGGGATCACGCTTTCGGACGATGACACGGTGCGCGCGCTCAACCGCGAGCACCGGGGTCAGGACAAGCCGACCAACGTCCTGTCCTTTCCCCTGATCGACCGCCCGCTGGACCAGGGCGGCCTGACCCCCGAGGTGCCCGAGGCGCCGCTGATGCTGGGCGACGTGATTCTGGCCTGGGAAACCGTGGTCCGGGAAGCCGGGGAGCAGGGCAAGGGCGCGGTCGACCATGCCACCCATCTGGTGGTGCATGGGGTGCTGCACCTGTTGGGCTATGACCACCAGGCCGAGGACGCGGCCGGGACCATGGAACGCCTGGAAATCGCGGTGCTTGCCGGCCTTGGCATCGCCGACCCCTATGCCGGGCCGTCCGCCGCCGCCTGCCTTTCCCCTGCGCCCGCCCCGGAACCGCCCGCCCCGGAACCGCCCGCCCCGGAACCGCCCGCCCCGGAACCGCCCGCCCCGGAACCGCCCGCCCCGGAACCGCCATGACCGACTATTCCGGCAGTCGCGCCGGCCGCGACGACGACGACGACCAGAACAGCCTCTCTCAGCAGTTTCGCGGCTGGCTCCGCGGCATTCTCCGCCGCCGCGGCGACAACACCCTGCGCGACGCCATCGAGGAGCTGATCGAGGAGCAGGGGGACACCGGAAGCTCCATCGACGCCGGTGAGCGGGTGCTGCTTGCCAATATCCTCAAGCTTCGCGACCGCACGGTGGTCGATGCCATGGTCCCGCGCGCCGACATCGTCGCGGTCGACCTGGACATCGCCGGCCAGGACCTGATCACCCGCATGGTCCAGGTCGGCCACAGCCGCATCCCGGTCTATCGCGGCAGCCTGGATGACGTGGTCGGCATCGTCCACATCAAGGACGTGATGGCCTGCATCGCCGTGAACAAGCCGGTGGATCTGGCCGGCATCGTCCGCGAGGTCCAGATCGTGGCGCCCAGCATGCCGGTGCTGGACTTGTTGCTCCAGATGCGTCAAACCCGGCAGCACATGGCGCTGGTGGTGGACGAGTTCGGCGGCATCGACGGTCTCGTCACCATCGAGGATCTGGTCGAGGAGATCGTCGGCGAAATCGAGGATGAGCACGATGACGAATCGGTGCCGAGCATGATCGAAAAGCCGGACGGGACGCTGATTGCCGATGCCCGGGTCCCGATCGAGGTCTTCGAGGAGCGGGTCGGCAGTCTGCTTGACGAAGAGGAGCGCGAGGACATCGACACCCTGGGCGGTCTGGTGATGTCCATGGCCGGCCGGGTGCCCGGCCGGGGGGAACTGCTGCCCCACCCCTCGGGTCTGGAGTTCGAGGTGCTCGACGCCGATCCCCGCCGGGTCAAGCGCATCCGGGTGCGCAACATGCCGCCACGGGCCGAAGGCGGCGTCGATGGTTAGGGTGCCCGGGCCCCGGGTCCTGGCGGCCTTCCTGGCCGCTGCGACCGGCTGGCGCCGGCGCGGTCTCGCGGCGCTGTTCGGGGCGCTGGCGACCGTGGCCATGCCGCCGGCCTATGGCGTGCCGCTGCTGCTGCTGGCGGTGCCGGGATTGTTGTGGCTGCTCGACGGCGTCACCAGCCGACGCGCGGCCTTCGCGCTGGGCTGGTGGTTCGGCTTCTCCCATTTCGTGTTCGGCCTGTACTGGATTTCCTTCGCGCTGCTGGTGGACATCGGCAGGTTCTGGTGGCTGATGCCGGTTGCGGTGGCCGGTCTGCCGGCGGTGCTGGCGGTTTATCTCGGGCTGGTGACGCTGGCGGTCTGGTCGCTGCCGGTGCGCGGTCTGGCCCGGGTGGTCGCCTTTGCCGTGGCCTGGACCGTGGCCGAATGGCTGCGCGGGCATCTGTTCACCGGCTTTCCCTGGCTGCTTGCCGGTTATACCTGGGTCGGGGTGCTGCCGGTACTCCAGGCCGTGGCCGTGACCGGCATCTATGGCCTGAGCCTGCTGACCATCCTGGTTGCGGGCCTGCCGGCGCTGTCCGGCTGGCCGGAGGTGTCGCGCCAACGCGCCCGGGGGGCGCTGGCCGCCGGTCTGCTGCTGTTCGTCGGGCTGGCCGCCGCCGGCGGCTGGCGGCTGGCCGGGGCCGGTCACGATACGGTACCGGACGTCCGGTTACGGCTGGTCCAGGCCGACATCGCCCAGACCACCAAGTGGGCGCCCGAGGTCCGCGAGGCCAATTTCCAGCGCCATCTGGCCCTGAGCGTGGCCCCGCCCCAGGACCCCGGGGCCGCCCCGCCCACCGTGGTCATCTGGGCGGAAACCGCGATTCCCTTCTTTCTGGCCCAGGATCCCCGGCACCGGTATGCGGCGGCAACCGTGGTGCCGCGGGGCGGGTTGCTGCTGGCCGGCGCCCCCCGCGCCGCCCTGTTGCCCGACCAGAGTGTCCAGTACTGGAACAGCCTGCTGGTGGTGGACGAGGCCGGGCGACTGCTGGCCAGCTATGACAAATTTCATCTGGTGCCATTCGGGGAGTACGTGCCGGGACGCAACCTGTTGCCGTCCTGGCTGCCCATCGCCAGCATCGCTGCCGGCGGCAGCGATTTTTCGGCGGGACCGGGGCCGCAGACACTGCACCTGCCCGGGCTGCCGCCGGTCAGCCCGCTGATCTGTTACGAGGCGATCTTTCCCGGTGCGGTGGTCGATGCCGGCGACCGGCCGCACTGGCTGCTCAACCTGACCAACGACGGTTGGTACGGTCTTTCCGCCGGTCCCCACCAGCATTTCGCCATCGCCCTGACCCGGGCGGTGGAGGAGGGCATGCCGCTGGTCCGGGTGGCCAACACCGGCATTTCCGGGGTGGTCGATGCCTATGGCCGGGTCACCGCCTCGCTCGGTCTTGGTCGGGCCGGCTTCGTCGATGCCGCCCTGCCGGTCGCCTTGTCCGGCCCCACCCTTTACGGTCGGTTCGGCGATGCCATGCTCGGACTGCTGTTGCTGGGTTGTGTTATTGTCGTGATCCTCTTTCGGCAATCCCCTCCGGCCGCACCATGATCATTCCGGGGGCAGAAGGCTGCCCTCGTTTGAGGTGAAGCAAGGTCGGGAGCTGTCCCATGCACCAGGCATTACAAGGTCTCCGGGGGATTCCCGGCCGGCCGCGGGCGGGAACGCCGAATCCCATCGATATCCATGTCGGAACGCGGGTCAGGTTGCGTCGTACCCTGCTCGGCATGAGCCAGGAGCGGCTGGGCAATGCCATCGGTCTGACCTTTCAGCAGGTCCAGAAATACGAACGCGGGGCCAACCGGATCGGGGCGTCGCGGCTTTACGACCTGAGCCGGGTGCTTGACGTTCCGGTCTCCTTTTTCTTTGACGATCTGGTGGGCGAGCATGCTGCCGGTTCAGGCGACTCGGGCGACGCCGCCCTGCCGGCCGGCGACGGCCCGGCCGCCGGACCCGAATTCCCGCCGATGGCGAAGCGCGAAACCCTGGAACTGGTTCGCGCCTAGTACCGGATCGACGATGCCGGTCTGCGCAAGCGGCTGTTCGAATTGACCAAGGCGGTGGCGGGCAGCGGTGCCGGCGAGGCCGCCGGCTGATCCGGCGCCGGGCCGCGGCGGCGCCCATGCCGGTCCGGTTGGCATCCGGCCTTGCCGGCAAGGCGACGTCCCGGGAACTCATGGCTCCCGGTTGGGGACGGCCCGGGGACACTCCGATCAAGGGCCAACGGCCCATCGTGCCGTTCACCCCATTGCCCTGGCCGATCACAGCGTCACCAGTATATCCGGCGTGGCTCTTCCTGTGTTCCGGGGTGCTGGTTTGATGGTCAGCCGACCAAGGTTGCCACGAGGGCGCCGAGCAGTGCCTTTCCTCTTTTGCGAGCATTGTGGAC
>Ga0302320_10001261_pt1 | contig 60794 bp, 51 predicted proteins | sample Bog_T0_3_FD_202130 | JGI IMG/M metagenome (GOLD analysis project Ga0302320, IMG submission 202130) | Peat permafrost microbial communities from Stordalen Mire near Abisko, Sweden - Bog_T0_3 | ecosystem: Environmental > Terrestrial > Soil > Wetlands > Peat | place: Sweden: Abisko, Stordalen Mire... | reverse complement strand
CCGCCCAAGCCAACGCCGCGGGAGCGGCTTCTGGCGCAACCCGAAGGGCGACAACGCTTTTTGTCGGGAGCAGCGTTCTCGTCGCGGGGCAAGCCTCTTTGAGGATTGCACCCGCGACTCCACCTTGCTCCCAACAAAAATCGCTAGTCGCGCCGGCCAGCATAGTTTTTCAACAGCCTGCTTGATCCGAAGTTCTGAAGGGACCCCGGGCCGCCGTGGAGCCCCAGTCAGGCGCCCGGCGGCGCCCGGTGAAACTCGACGACCTTCTCGACGTCCGCGGCGAGGCTCAGGTGAACCGGACACCCGTTCGCCGTCGTCTCCAGGAAGCCTTCGGGCAGCTTGTCCGCCTGGGGCGGCAGCCAGAAACGGGCGGTGAGCCTGGCGATCCTCCTCGGAGGCACCGCCGTCATTTCCTTGGTCACTTCGTAGCGGATTCCCGCCAGGTCAACCCCGTGTTTTCGCGCGAATATCGCCAGGGTTGTGGCGATGCAGGTCGCGAAGCCCGTGGCGATCAGATCCGTGGGCGAAAACGCCTCGCCCCGGCCCTGGTTGTCCTTTGGCGCGTCCGTGGCCAGCTGCGCGCCCGACGGCCCGTGAATGGCGGTGCAATGCAGCCCGCCCTGATATTCCCCCGTTATTTTGACCATTTCCCGGAATCGTAGGCTCCGGCCGGAAAACTACAACAGTTCGCTACGACCAAAAAGAACCGGGCCCGTTTGCCGTTTTGCGCCAATTCTGTTTGATAGTTCGGCGGAGATCCGGCGATATGCCTCGCCGCCCCCGTTTACGACCCCCATGGCTTTTGTAACCCCCGACACGGTCCAGGATCACTACGATGTCATCGTTGTCGGGTCCGGGGCCGCGGGCGGCCAGGCGGCCTACACGCTGACGATGGAAGGCGCCAGGGTCCTGATGCTTGAGGCCGGCCGGCGGTACGACCCAGCCACCGAGACCCCGATGTTCCAGACGAACTTCACAGCCCCGCTCAGGGGGGCCGGTACGCCCGACAAGAGCTTTGGGTTTTACGATTCGACGGTGGGCGGCGGCTGGCAGGTGCCCGGCGAGCCCTACACCAACGCCTCGACCGAAGCCGGCCGCCAGTTCGAGTGGTGGAGGCCCCGGATGCTCGGGGGACGCTCCAATCACTGGGCCCGCCACGCCCTGCGCAACGGGCCGTATGACTTCAAGTACCGGTCCCGCGACGGGCTGGGCTTCGACTGGCCTATTTCCTACGAGGACGTGGCCCCCTATTACGACAAGGTCGAGATGCTCATAGGAGTCTACGGGGAGAACGCCGGGATGGAGAACACGCCGGATTCGCCCCCGGGCGTACTGCTCCCGGCACCGGCGCCGCGCATCGGCGAGAGGCTGGCCCAGCACCGCGCCAGGAAGATCGGGGTTCCGATCGTGCCGTTCCGCCGCGCGGTGCTCACCCGTCCGCTCGACCATGTGAACCTTCCTGCGAGGATCCACCCGGGCAATCCGCGCGCGCAGAGGATCCTGGCCGAGGACATGAAGGCGAGGGCAGCCTGTTTCTTTGCCACGCCGTGCGGGCGCGGGTGCTCGATTCGCGCCAACTACCAGTCGACGACCGTGCACCTCCCGCCGGCCCTCGCCACCGGCAACCTCGACATCCTGCCCAATGCCATGGCCAGGGAGGTCACCCTCAAGCCGGACGGAACCGCCGATTCCGTGGTCTATGTCGACAAGAAGACCGGGCAAGAGCGCCGGGTGCGCGCCCGTGTCATCGTCCTTGCGGCGGGCGCCTGCGAGACCGTGCGACTACTCCTCAATTCGAAGTCCGCGCGATTCCCCCAGGGCCTGGCGAATTCCACCGGCAGGGTGGGGCGCTACATCATGGACACCGTGGGCGCGGGCATCGGCGGACAGATTCCCCTGCTCGAAAGTCTCCCGCCGATGAACGAGGACGGCGCGGGAGGAGCCCATCTCTATGCGCCCTGGTGGCTCTACCGGGAGCAGGCCGCAGGCAAGCTAGGCTTCCCCCGCGGCTACCACATTGAATTCGGCGCCGACCGAGGGCCGCCCGAGGCCTGGGGTATGGGTGCACTGGCCGGCCTCACCGGCGGAGCCTATGGCCGGAAGCTCAAGGAGGAGGCCCGGCGCTACTATGGCTCCTTCATGTACTTCTCGGGGAGGGGGGAGATGATTCCAAACGACCAGTCGTTCTGCGAAATCGATCCCTCGGTGAAGGATCGCTGGGGGATCCCGGTGCTGCGCTTTCACTGGAAATGGTCGGATCACGAGCTGCGCCAGGCGCGGCACATGCAGGAGACCTTTGCCGCGCTGGTCGAGACGATGGGAGGCAAGGTGCTCGAGCGCGCCGACCGCCGCGGAAGGCATGGGATAGCCAACGGCGGCGTGATCATCCACGAGGTGGGCGGCGCAATGATGGGCAGCGAACCCTCCAGCTCGGCCACCGACGCCTGGGGACAGACATGGGACGTGAAGAACCTGTTTCTCGCCGACGGGGCCACCTTTTGCTCGAACGCCGACAAGAATCCCACCCTTACGATCATGGCGCTCGCCTGGCGGTCCGCCGACCGCGTCCTCGAACAAATGCGGCTCAACAACATCTGATTTATCATGGAGTCCCCGCTTCTTCCGCGCCTCGACCGGCGCACGGCGATCAAATGGATGCTGACGGCTTCCGCGTCGGCCATGGTGTGGGACCGCCGGCTGCTGGGCGCCACAGCGGCACCCGGGCCGGCCCGTGGGTATGGCATGGATCCCAACCTCACCAAGTCCTATAAGCCCGGGGACCTCTGGCCCCTGACGTTGACGGATGACCAACGTCAGACCACGGCGGCCCTCTGCGACACGGTCATTCCCGCCGACGAGCATTCGCAGGCGGCCAGCGCACTGGGCGTGCCCGATTTCATCGACGAATGGATAAGCGCGCCGTACCCGGACCAGGTCTTGGACAGGACCGTGATACTCGAAGGGCTTGCGTGGATCGACGCCGAGTCCAACCGGCGGTTCGGCATGGGATTCGCCAGCGGCGGCCACCGGGAGAGGCGTTCGATTTGCGACGATATCTGCGACCCACGGTCGGCCGCCCCGCAGTTTGCCAAGGCTGCGCACTTTTTCGACCGATTTCGGACCCTGGCCACGGGCGGATTTTACACCACGCCCGAGGGCATGAAGGACATTGGCTACATCGGCAACGTGCCCCTGGCCAGTTTCGACGGGCCGCCACAGGAGCTTCTCCAGCGGCTCGGTATCCTGGACTGAGCCATGAAGGTCACACTGATTGCCGCGCAGTCGGCGGATGGCTTCATCACACGACACGGCCAGCCGGGCAGCGGATTCGCGTCGCCGGAGGACCAGCGGTATTTTCGGGCGGCCCTCGCGGAGTTCGACGTCAGCATCATGGGCTCGGTCACCTACCTCGTCGACCGGACTTCGACCCTTGGCCATCTGACGGCGGGCCGCCGCCGCCTCGTGATGACGCGGGATCCTTCGAGGTTTTCAGGGGACGCGGTGCCGGGCCGGTTGGAGTTCACTTCCGAGGCCGCCGCAGCCCTTGTAAACCGACTTCGCGCCGAAGGCCACAGACGATGCGTTCTACTGGGCGGGTCCCGGGTCCACAGCCTCTTCCTGGATGCGAACCTGGTCGATGAACTTTGGCTCACCCTGGAGCCACGACTCTTTGGCGGAGGCGTGCCCCTGCTGGCTTCACCCCTTGACTTTCAGATGAGGCTTCTAGGGCACGAACGGCTTGAGGGATCCGACACGCTTCTGCTCAAGTATTCCCGCCAATAAAATGGCACTTTTTTGCTGGCGGAGCGTCTTATCAGTCAGGATCATCCATCACGACTCTCGTGCAACAACCTGAATGCCATGAATAAGACTCATTTCATCCTGACTGCCGCCCTTGCGGCGGCCACCTTTGGAACGGGTGTCTATGCCCAGACTGCGGCAGGAACCCCGACGCCGCCTCCCCAGGCCGCGCCCACGCCGGCGCCCAATGAGGTCATTTACCTGCCCAAGCTGCCCACAGCGACCGAACTTGTGAACGCAGCATCCGCCAGTCGCGGTGTAGCGATTCAAAAGATCGACCAGACCAGCACACAGATCACGGTCGTCTACCGGTTCGACTCCGGCCAGGTCAACACGGTTTCCTACCAGCTGATCGGTGGGATCGACTCCAGTGCGGCTCCGGTGGCTTCTGCCAACGGAGTGCCCACCCCCTCGACAGCGGCGCCCACTGTCGTCTACACGGCCTATCCGGCGCCCCAGTACTATCCCTATTCGTACGGACCCTACCCGGGGTATTACTGGCCCGGTTGGGTGGCGCCGTTTGCAATCGGCCTGGATTTCGGTTTCCGCGGAGGCTACCACCATAGGTGGTGAGCGGTCGTCCGCTTTTCCGTTGACCCTCCCGCCCCGTTGGGGGTTTGCTTACCCCTTCGCCCGAAGCAGGGCCGCGCAGGCAGTCCGGCAGGGCACACGGAGAGGTGACAGAGTGGTCGAATGTGCATGATTGGAAATCATGTGTACCTGCAAGGGTACCGAGGGTTCGAATCCCTCCCTCTCCGCCACCCTTTCGCAGTGCGAACGGGTGCCCTGAGCGACCGATGGGAGTCGAAGGGCTACACCCTCAGCCCCGCGGCGTTGTCCCTCGACTACGCTCGGGGCGAAGCCAGCCTTCGCCCTTTGGGCTACGGCTCGGCAAGGCGGGCCCCTCAGCAGCCTGCTAGGAATCCGCCGTTCCAAAAAGGGACAGGTTGTTAGCGTACGCGAATAGGGACAGGTTGTTGGCGGAAGAGCCCCACCAAGGGATCCCTGGCACAAGGGCGCGTCCTTACCCCTCCGCATCTTTTGCGCAGCTGATCGGCCGCCAATACCTTGGGCCCTGCTTGCCTACGGTTGCCGAATGTGGCACACTGGCCGTTGCTCCAAAGACCATTACCCAAAATGAAACTCGTCCCCAGCCTCTTCGCCTTGCCAATCCTATGCATGGCGGTCGGCGCGCAAGCCGCCGACACGCCCCAGCAACTGCCGGACCGCCCCGCGGCCGTCCTTGCCAACCAGGAGGGCCGCTGGTCGTCCGTGGTCGGCGCGATCGGCGACGCACCCATAGTCAACGACAACGGAAATAGAAGCACCCTCAAGGGGAAGATGCGGATCGTCGTCACGCCGGGCGGCCATTACGGAGGCGGTTTTGTCACGATTTCCGACGTCTATTCGAAGGACATCCAGCGGACAAATGATCCCACGCTCGAGGCCGATATGGCCGACTCGATGCCGGAGGACATGGATGCCACGACGCAGACCCTGAAGGCAAACCTGACGCCCGACACCGACATTCCTGGAGCCTATGCCGTATTCATTTCGAGCCCGCCGGAGCAGGAATCCAAAGCCGTGCCGTCGCTGGCGGTCCTCCTGCGCGAGATAGGCGATCTCAAGGCCGGTGTCCAAGCCCCGATTTCCGTCGTGCTTCCGAAGAGGGAATCGGGATGGAACCTCCTTGTGTTTGCGGGAGGCAGGCAGGTGCGCAGCACCGACATGGGCAGGCTGCTCCCGGCTTACTTCGACAAGCTGGAATCCGATTCGCTCGGAAAGACCATTGCGGATCGGAACGCCAAGGGCGCCGACGCCCCGATAGCGATCTTCAGGGAGATGCCGCTGGGTCTGCCGGAGGCGATCGTGGCCAAATACAAGGGAAAGACCATCAAGGTGGGAATCACAGTTGGATCGGACGGGCGCGTGACTCAGGCCGCCCCGGTGGGGTTGGACGACGCCGATCTGTCCGATGCGATTTCAAAGGGTTTCTCCCATTGGCTTTTCGTGCCGCCCGTCAAGAACGGGACGTCCAGCCCCGGGAATGCGATCCTTCCGGTCAAGCTGTGACGGAGCGGTCGGGCGGCAGGCGAACCTTCGTGGTTTGGTGAGTTGGATCGACACAGGGCGAATCCGACCCTCTTGATATTCAGGTCCGAGGCCGGTGTATGCCGGTTCAGGGCCGATCCACACTTGCCGCTCCAAGCTTCCCATCCGGCGCACGGGGTCCGTCGGGGGGCCCTTCAAGGCCTTCACGCGCCGCGATGGGCCATCGCTGCCCTGGTGGGGGTCGTGGCCGCCTATGTCCTCGCCGATTGGATGATCTTCGGGCGGAACGGCCAGTGGCTCGGGAGCCGGAGCTATGCGATCATCGCGAGGAACCTGGTCGCCGGGCTCGGTTACACTTCCGACGGCCTCCACCCCACCGCGCAGCGTCCGCCAGGGTATCCCTGCCTGCTTGCCGGCACGATGATTGTCGCCGGCCGGCACTGGCTCGCGGCAACGGTCCTGATCCAGGCAGGGCTCGCGGTGGGATGCCTGGTTTTGGTCTTTGAGGTCGCGAGTCTTCTGTGGCCAAAATCCCCGGCCGCGTGGCTTGCGACCGGGCTGCTTGCCCTGCACGGGCCGTTCATGATCGAAATGCTTTCGATGCGGGAGACGGCATGGTTCACGTTTGGGCTCCTCTGTCTGGCGTGGCTCCTCCTGCAGCCAACGATGGGTTATGCGCATGCCGTCGCGATCGCAGTCTGCGTGGCCATGCTTTACCTCGTGCGGCCGACAGGACTCGAGGTGGCCCTTGTGACGATTCCCTTCGCGGCGTGCACGCCGTGGAACACCGGCCGCCTCAGGACAATGACTGTGATGCTGCTCACGGTGTTCGCGCTGGTTCTTCCCTGGCAGCGCTTCACGTGGCGCAATTTTGGTCCCCCGGGGTTTTTCCCCTCGAGCCTTGTCGGTTACAATCTTTTCAAGGGAACGCTGACCGGCCCGGGTTCGGAGTATCCTCTCCTCGATGCGGACACCCTTGACCGCGGGATGCAGGAGTTGGTCGCCAGGATCCACCCCGGGGACGAATCTGCCGCCGATGCCCATTTGGAAAGGATCGCGCGCGATGCCATCAGGCGGTCACCGGGAGCCACCCTCCGGCAAATGCTCGTAAATGCCGCCGCCTTTGTCTCGCCGCTCCCGATTCCCCTGGGTCGCGGCCGAAGGGGAGGAGCGGGGTCCGCTCCGGTGCTCGTGGATTTTCATCTGGATTGGAAGGCGATCCTCTTTGCACCCCTGATTCTGTACATCCTGGTTGCCGGCTGCAGGGGAGTGGGATGCCTCCTGGCCGCCGGGGGGAGGGCGCGGCAATTCGGTCTTTGGACAACGGTTCTCTTCGCCGTGCTTCTTGCCGTTCACAGCATCACCTTCGTGAAGACGCGCTACCGCCTCCCGCTCGACGCCCTGCTTTCAATAGCGGCAGGGGGATGGCTGGGGCGCCGCCCGCCGGAATGGATGCGACGCCTCGTCGCCCTTGCGGACGGGGATCCAGGCTCGTAGCATTCCGTGCAACCCCATGCATTCCTGTAACACGAATTATTGGAAGGCTGCCAAGGCCGGATCCGCGCTCGCCGCCGCTTGCGCGACCCTTGCGCCGAGCGCATCCGCGGCGAACACCGCGAACATCGCGGTCAACGCGAACCAGGCTGTCCGCATTGTGGACAACCGGATATTCGGCCTGAACACCGCCGTCTGGGACAACTACGGGACCACCCTGGGAAATCCGCTTGTCGTCAACCTGCTCCAGGCGACCAACACGGGTTCGATGAGGTTTCCCGGCGGGTCGACCTCGGACACCTTTCATTGGCAGACGAATGCGGTCGAGGGGACGATCGGGAGTTCGACGGTGCCCGATCCGAACAATCTATATAGCGAATCCTCCTGGGGGACCACCTTCGACGACTTCGCCCATCTCGCCAACAACCTGAACGCCCAGCCGTTCATCACGGCGAACTACGGCTCCGGCACCCCGCAGGAGGCCGCCGCCTGGGTCCGGTATTCGAACATTACGCCCAATCAGTACGGCTTCAAGTACTGGGAGATCGGCAACGAGTGCTATGGCGGTTGGGAGGTCGACGGCAACACGCCTGCGCACGACCCCGTCGAATACGCGACTCGCTTCGCACAGTACTACCAGGCGATGAAGGCGGTCGATCCGACGATCAAGCTCGGGATGCCCTCGTCGCCAGGTGAGGATGATTATTCCAATTCCGGCGATCCGCCGGTGACCAACCCCAGGACCGGCAAACAGCACACCGGCTGGACGCCGGAGGTGCTCGGCACGCTGAAATCCCTCGGGGTGACCCCGGACTTTTTGGTCTTCCACGACTATCCGATCTACACCCTTCCTGCCGAGAACGACGCCAATCTCCTGCAGGCGTCCTCGGCCGGTGTCCTGAACAGCTACCCGATGTTCCCGGTGTCGACCAGCGCCGCGGAGCTACGCCAGCAATTGAGCGACTACCTTCCGGGCACGGGATCGTCGGTGGAGCTGGATTGCACCGAGATCAACAACGAGGCGGGGCCTCCCGTGGGAAAGCAGTCGACGAGCATCGTCGACGGGCTCTTCATGGCGGATTCCGTGGGGAGCTACATGCAGACGGAGTTCAACGCCATGGTCTGGTGGGACTCCTTCAACAGCCAGTCCGGCCCGTCCGGCGGCGGCAACTTCAGCAATTCCGTCTACGGCTGGCGGGACGTCGGCGACGAGGGAATCCTGTACACCGAGGGGGGCACCAATCCGGGCACCTACCCGACCTACTACATCTTCAAGCTCCTCGGGCTCTTTGCCCACGGAGGGGACACCGTCGTCAAGGCTTCGAGCGACAACCCGCTGCTGACGGTGTACGCCGTGAGGCGGGTGGGGGGGGCGCTCTCGCTCCTGGTCATCAACAAGGATCCGGTGAACACTTGGACCGGCAGCTTCAGCATCAACGGCTTCACCCCGAGCGGCACGGCCCAGGGCTACTCCTACGGCATTCCGGAGGACAACGCCGCCAACCCCGCGTCGCCGACCTATGGCGTCGAAAGCCAGGACATCGTTCCGACCTCGGTCAAAACACCGTCTGCAAACTTTTCCGCCAGCTTTGGGCCTTATTCGGCGACGGTGATTCCTATGGTTCCATCGCCTCCCTCCATCGTGCAGTCGCCCGCAAGCGAGAGCGTGAATGCGGGCTCCACGGTGGTGCTGACGGCGGTGGGGGCGAACGCCGCGACCTACCAGTGGACCTTCGATGGGACGGCGGCGCTCTCCGACAGCCCGTCGGGAACGACGACGGACATCATTTCCGGGTCCTCGGGGCCGCAGCTGGTGATCACCAACCCCACGGCCGCGAGCGCCGGGACCTACACTGTGGTCGCCGTGAATTCCGCGGGAACGTCGCAACCCAGCTCGGCGGCGACGATCTCTGTGCTGACCACGTCAAACCCCGGCTTCCTGGTCAATATCTCCTCCCGGGCTTTTGTGGGGACGGGTTCGAACATCCTCATCGGCGGGTTCTATATCGGCGGCGCCAGCTCCCGCACGGTGCTGGTCCAGGCCCTGGGGCCGGCGCTGGCGAACGAGGGGGTGCCGGGGACGCTTCCGCACCCCGTGCTCTCGATCTTCAACTCGGGAGGCGCGGTCCTCTATTCCAATGCGGGATGGGGCTCGAACCCCGTGCTGCTCAAGGCGGCTGCGTCGGCCTATGCGACCCCCGTGCTTCAGCCCTATTCCGCCGACTCCGAGGTGCTTCTGACGCTGCCCCCCGGCGGCTACACGGCGGAAGTCACCGACGCGAACAACGCAACCGGTGTCGCCCTCTGCGCCATCTATCAGCTGCCCTGAGACGGTCGGCCCGACTGTCAACTCTTGCAACCGGGGCAATTCCTGGTTCCTTATCCTCACCCCCTCCCCATGCTCCAATCCATTCCGACCAGGGCGGCCCGCCGAGGTGCCGCAGAGTTTAGAATTTTACTAGCCGCGGCGCTCGCCGCAGCGGGCCTTGCCCATCGCGCACAAGCTGCTGCGAATACCGCCAATCTGACGATCAATGCCGGCCAGACGGTCCGGGTCGTCGACAATCGGGTGTTCGGCCTAAACACTGCCGAGTGGAACACCTACGCCACCGCCTATGGGAGCACCCAGGTCCAGGGGCTCTTCCTGGCGACCAACACGGGGGCGCTGCGCTTCCCGGGCGGATCGACAGCCGACGCCTACCACTGGGCTAACGGTGGCTCCATCGAAGGGTCGAAGGTCGTGGCGGGAGTTTCCGTTCCGGATCCGAATAATATCACGACAAACCCGTCGGGCACCGATTTCGACCAGTTTGCGAAATTTGCCCAGCAAGTGAATGCCCAGCCTTTCATCACGGTCAATTACGGCTCGGGCACCGCGGCGGAAGCGGCCGCGTGGGTGCAGTACTCCAACGTCACCAAGGGCTATGGCTTCAAGTACTGGGAGGTCGGCAACGAGTGCTACGGGCTGTGGGAAATCGACGGCAACACCCCCCCCCAGGACCCCGTGGAATACGCCACCCGCTTTGCGCAGTACTACACGGCGATGAAGGCCATGGATCCGACAATCAAGATCGGGGCCGTGGCCTCTCCCGGGGAGGACGACTATCCGCCGTCCATCGAGGACGCCCCGGTCATCAACCCGAACGAGACCGCGCCAAACAACAAGCACTACGGATGGACCCCAGAAGTCCTCGTGACGCTCAAGTCGTTGGGCGTGACCCCTGACTTCCTGATCTACCACCGCTACGAGCAGAATTCCGGCGGCGAGATCGACGCCGTCCTGCTGCAGGCCGCCTCCCAAGGTTCGCTGACCTCGAGCCCGATCTACCCCTGGTCCTACGAGATCCCAAGGCTCAGGAAGCAGCTGACCGATTACCTCCCCGGCACCGGGGCGAACGTCGAGATTGACTGCACCGAGAACAATTCGGTCGGCACGATGCCCGGCAAGCAATCGGTCAGCCTTGTCAACGGGCTCTACATGGCCGACAGCATCGGCAGCGTGCTCCAGACGGAAGTCAACGCCGACATCTGGTGGGATTCCTTCAACGGGCAGGAGACCGACGGAAACCTGGGCACCAAGACCCCTCTCTATGGGTGGCGGCTTTACGGCGATTACGGCATCATGGCCGCCGGCGGGACTCCCTACCCGACCTATTACATCCACAAGCTCCTTGGAAGATTTGCCCAGGGAGGCGACACGGTGGTCAATGCCGCCAGCGACAACACACTCCTCTCCGTGTACGCGGCCAAGCGCGCGAACGGCTCACTCACGCTGCTTGTGATCAACAAGGATCCCGCGAACACCTGGCAGGGCAACATCAGCATCTCCGGCTACACAGCGACAACCACGGCCAACGCATACTCCTACGGAATACCCCAGGACCTCGCCGCCCAGACCACTGCAGGCAGCGCCGCGGCGGACATCCAGACAACGGCCATGACCGGGGTTTCCAATGCCTTTTCGGCCCAATTCGCGCCGTACTCCGCGACGGTCATCGCTTTGACGGCGCCCGTGCCGGCCATCACGCTGTCGCCGTTGAGCGAGAACGTGAACGCGGGTTCGACGGTGGTGCTGACGGCAGGCGGGATCAACGCCACCTCCTACCAGTGGACCTTCAACGGCGCCACGATCCTCTCGGACAGCCCGTCAGGAACAACCACGGACATCATTTCCGGGTCCTCGGGGCCGCAGCTGGTGATCACGAATCCGACGGCGGCGAGCGCCGGCACCTACACTGTGGTGGCCGTGAACTCCACGGGCTCGTCGCAGCCCAGCTTGGCGGCGACGGTGACGATCTCGTCCAACGCGACGCCGGGCTTCCTGGTCAATATTTCCTCCCGCGCCTTTGTGGGAACGGGTGCAAACATCCTCATCGGGGGTTTCTACATCGGCGGCTCCAGTTCCCGCACGGTGCTGGTCCAAGCCCTGGGGCCGGCGCTTGCCAACGAGGGGGTTCCCGGAACGATTCCGCACCCGGTGCTCAAGATCTACGACTCGGGCGGCGTGGTCCTCTATTCCAACACGGGTTGGGGCTCGAGCCCCGTGCTGCTCAAGGCGGCAGCCTCGGCCTATGCGACTCCCGTCCTTCAGTCCAACTCCGCCGATTCCGAGGTGCTGCTGACGCTGCCCCCCGGCGGCTACACGGCCGAAGTCAGCGACGCGAACAACGCAACCGGCGTCGCCCTCTGCGCCATCTACCAGCTGCCCTGAGCGATGGCACGGGCACCCGCGGTCGGCGTGGCCCCGGGCGGCACGATGAGGGCGTACTTTCGGATCCTTCTTGGCGGTCTCGCCCTCGTGGGCGGATTGGGGACACTGCGCGCCGCGGCCGGAGACGACGTCTCTTCGGTCCGACGGCGGATCGATCTTGACCAGGGGTGGCGGTTTTTTGCCGGCGACAGGCCCGCAGCCGCAGACCCCGGCTTCGATGATTCCTCATGGGCGCCCGTCGATCTTCCCCACACATGGAACGCCCTGGACGGCGAGGACGGCGGAAACGATTACCGCCGGGGAGCGGGTTGGTACAGGCGGCATTTTAGCGGGGACGCGTTGCTTTCCGGAAGGCGCCTTTACCTGCAATTTGACGGCGCCAGCCTCATGGCGGACGTGTATGTCAACGGACGGCACCTTGGAACCCACAAGGGTGGATTTGCCAGGTTCGTTTTCGACGCCACCGGCGTTCTCTTCCCGGGGCGCGACAATGTCATTGCGGTGCGCGTCGACAATGGCCGCCTCGGGATCCCGCCGACATCCGCCGACTTCACCTTCTGCGGAGGGCTCTACCGCGGGGTGAGCCTTGTCGCCACCGAGCCGGTCCAGATTTCGACGACCGACCTGGGATCCTCGGGCGTCTTCATCACCCAGCGAAAGGTTTCGAGGGAGTCGGCGGACCTGGAGCTGCGCACCGAGGTTGAAAACCACGAGGACGGCGCCCGGGACGTCGAGATCGACGCCAGCGTCTTCGACGCGAAGGGCACCTTGGTGCTCCGGGCGGACTCGACGCGCGCGGTCGGGGCGGGCTCCGACGCCGAGTTTGTCCAATCGCTGTCGGTCCCAAAGCCCCATCTCTGGGATGGCCGCGCCGACCCCTATCTCTATGAGGTTGCGGTTGTGGCAAGGGTGGCGGGAAGGATTGTGGACACCGTGACCCAGCCCATGGGGCTGCGGTACTTCCACGCCGATCCGGACAGGGGTTTTTTCCTTAACGGGCATTATCTCGACCTCCATGGGGTCAACCGGCACCAGGATCGCATCGACAAGGGATGGGCCATCAGCGAGGCCGACGAGGCCGGGGACTTCGCCCTTGTCCGGGAGCTGGGATGCACCGCCATCCGTTCCTCCCACTACCAGCAGTCCCAGACGTGGTATGATCGATGCGACCGCGCGGGCATTGTCGTCTGGGCGGAGATCCCGTTTGTGAACCAGGCGCTGGCAACCCCCTTGTTCGCCGAGAACGCCAAACAGCAGCTCCGGGAGCTCATACGCCAGAATTACAACCATCCCGCGATCATCTTCTGGAGCGTGGGAAACGAGACGAGCGGAGCGGCCGCCGACGGGGTCATAGCCACGCTGGCGCCGGTCGTCCGCGAGGAGGATCCGACGCGCCTCTCCACCTACGCCTCGTGCCACGCCATCGGCGATCCGAGGAACTGGCGGACCGACGTCGTGGGCTTCAACCGCTACTACGGATGGTATTCCGGCGAGATCCCGGAATTTGCCCGGAACATGGACGAGACCCATGCGCTCCATCCCGCGTCCCCATTCGGCGTGAGCGAATACGGCGCCGGGGCCAGCATATTCCAGCACGGGGAGAACCCGTCGAGGCCCAACACAAGGGGGCCCTGGCACCCGGAGGAATACCAGGCGGCGTTGCACGAGGCCTATTGGAGGATACTGCAGGACAGGCCGTACATCTGGGGAAAGTTCGTCTGGTGCATGTTCGATTTTGCTTCGGACGGCAGGGGCGAAGGCGACCATCTCGGGCGGAACGACAAGGGCCTTGTGACGTACGACCGGAAGACCCGCAAGGACGCCTTTTATTTCTACAAGGCCAACTGGAGCGACGAGCCGGTCCTTTACATCGCAAGCCGGCGATTCACGGTCAGGACCCGGGCGGTCACGCAGGTCAAGATCTACTCGAACGCCCCCGAAGTGAGGCTCAGCGTCAACGGCGTCCCTCTCGGAGCCCGCCGGGCCGGCGACCATGTCTTTGTCTGGCCGGGTGTGGTGCTGGCAGCCGGCCCGAACCGGATCGCCGCCTCCGCCGACCTTGGCGGCCGCGTCCTCACCGATGAATGCTCCTGGACCTTGCGGCCGGGGCAATAGCGGAGGATTGAAAGGTAGAGGTGCGTTTTGAAAGTCGGACGAAGTTGCCGCGGGATGGGCCCGCCTGCATTCGAGGGCGCGTGTTCGCCACAAGGCGCGGGAGCGGCTGTACAGGACCAAACTGCGGCCGACCCGCTTTACGACACGAATTGCGTCCCCTGAATGTCAATGGCCTTCAGCCCGGCTGTATCACTCGCGGGCATCCCGCGCTCCTGTCGGCCGGGGATTTGCGGTGCACCGGAGGGCCCATGCCTTGAGGCGAACACTCGCCTCGCACGCGGGCAGGGCACCGACGTAGCCCGAACGATCCCAATCTGACTTCCAAAACGTACCATTACCGGATTGAAAAGCTACTTGCACGGGCCTTCGCCCAACGCTAGGTTCGCGTGGATTGTTTCCTACGCGCGCCGAACGCAACCATGGTCACCGCCAACACCGAACTGACGTACAACAGCAAGATAGAGGGGGAGGTCGTCGTCTCCCGGGCCGATGCGGTGATCAACTGGGTGAGGACCAATTCGATGTGGCCCATGCCCATGGGTCTGGCCTGCTGCGCCATAGAGCTCATGGCGACGGCCAGCAGCCGTTTTGACATCGCCCGTTTTGGGGCCGAGGTCATGCGCTTTTCGCCCCGGCAATCCGATGTGATGATCGTCGCAGGCACGGTGACCTACAAGATGGCGACCGCCCTCAGGCGGATCTACGACCAGATGGCCGAGCCCAAGTGGGTGATCGCCATGGGGGCCTGCGCCAGCACCGGCGGAATGTACAGGAGCTATGCCGTTCTCCAGGGAGTCGACCGGATCGTGCCGGTGGACGTCTACGTGAGCGGATGCCCCCCGCGACCGGAGGCGCTCCTGGACGCCCTCGTCAAGCTTCAGGACAAGGTCAAACGCGAACGCTCGGCCCGCAATCTGTTCACCTCATAAGAGATCGCGAAATGTCCGCCGAAACCGTCGCCGCCCTCAAAGCCAAGTTTCCGAACATCACGGACCGGGCCAGCCTCGACCATCCGGCGGTGAACGCCCCTGCCGCAGAGGCCGGCGGCGTCCTCCAGGCGCTCCGGGACGAGCATGGCTTCGACCTGCTGGCGGATGTCACGGCGGTCGACTGGGCGAAGGGGTCCAGCCCCAGGTTCACGGTGGTCTACCACCTCTTCTCAACGACCGGCCACGGCTATTTCCGGGTGGCGGCGGATTGCCCGCTCGACGGCGATCCCGAGGTTCCGACCGCCACGGGCCTTTGGCCGGCTGCGAATTGGCACGAGCGCGAGGTCTACGACATGTTCGGAATCCGCTTCACGGGGCATCCCGACCTCCGACGGATCCTCATGTGGGACGCCTATCCGTATTTTCCGCTTCGCAAGGAGTTTCCCCTTGCAGGGATTGACACGCCGCTGCCGGATCCCGAGATCGCCGCGGAAACCGGCACCGCCGTCAAGCCGGCGCCCATGGCCGGGGGGCCCTTTGTCGCCTCGTCCGGTGCGATGAACATGACGGAGGCGGAGCCCCGCGCCAAGGATGAGAGCTGGAACGAGCGCAGGACCAAGCCTGAGGCGTGAATACGGATACCCGATCCATGCCCGCTGACTACGCCTTTCCAGATGCCTCGGCCAAGAATGCGGCCGGCGAGTTGGAGACCGAAAAGATGTCCCTGTCCATGGGGCCGTCCCATCCCTCGACCCACGGGGTCCTGCGGATCCAGATGGAACTGGATGGAGAGATCGTGACCAAGGCCGAGCCGGTCATTGGCTACCTTCACAGGGGCGACGAGAAGATCGCCGAAAACATGACCTACAACCAGTTCGTGCCGTACACGGACCGGCTGGATTATCTCGCCCCCCTCGCCAACAACATGGCCTACGCCATCGCTGTGGAGCGTCTCGCGAAGCTCGAGGTTCCCCCAAGGTGCCAGGCGATACGCGTGATCACGGCGGAAATGGCCAGGCTCTCGGCTCACCTCCTGGGCCTGGGCGCCTATGCCATCGACGTGGGAGCGTGGACGGTGTTCATGTACACCTTCACGGAGAGGGAAAAGCTTTACCGGCTTTTTGAGGAGCTCACCGGCGCCCGGTTCACCACCAGCTACGCGCGCATAGGCGGTGTGGCGCGCGACGTGCCCGAGGGATGGATCGGCAGGACGACCGCCTTTTGCGACCAGTTTCTGCCCATTCTCGAGGAGATACTCAAGCTGCTCACCAGGAATAAGATATTCATGGACAGGACCGTGGGCATCGGGGCGATTTCCAGGCAGGATGCGATAGCCTATGGACTGACGGGCCCCAACCTACGGGGCTCCGGGGTGCCGCTCGACCTGAGGAAGGACAAGCCGTACAGCGGCTACGACCAGTATGAGTTCGACGTGCCAGTGGGCGCCTCGGGAGACTGCTACGACCGCTACCTCGTGCGCGGTGAGGAGATGCGCCAATCCGTGCGCATCATCAGGCAGGCGGCCGGACGGCTTCCGGACGGTCCCTGGCACGTGACCGACGCGAGAAGGATCTTCGCGCCGCCCAAGGAAAAAATCCTCACGTCGATGGAGGAGCTGATCCAGAACTTCATGCTGGTGACCGAGGGACCGCAGATGCCGGCGGGCGAGGTCTATTTCGAGGCCGAGAATCCCAAGGGAGCGCTCGGATTTTACGTGGTGAGCAAGGGCGGGGGGGTTCCCTGGCGGCTGAAGATCCGTGCCCCGTCGTTCTGCAACCTCTCCATCCTGCCCAAGGTCTGCGTCGGCGCGATGATCTCGGATGTCGTCTCAATCCTCGGTTCGCTCGACTTCGTCATGGGCGAATGCGACCGCTAAAAACTGACCTCCCGTGCAGCTCAAAGCCGAAACCCTCCGCAGCATCGACGAAGTCATCCCGCGCTATCCGGTGAAGCGCAGCGCGGCGCTGCCGCTTCTCCACCTCGTGCAGGAGGACCAGGGTTACATCTCGCACGAGGCGATCGAGTGGATCGCGGGCAGGCTCGAGGTTCCCCCCATCGCGATCTACGAGCTCGTGACCTTTTATCCGATGTTCCGCCAGAAGCCGATCGGCCGCCGGCACATCAAGGTCTGCCGGACGCTGTCCTGTGCGCTCATGGGGGGATACAAGACCTGTGCGGAATTCGAGAGGCAGTTCGCCACGAAGCGTGGCGAGGTGTCGCCGGACGGCGAGGTGACGATAGAATTCGTGGAATGCCTTGCGAGCTGCGGCTCGGCGCCGGTGGTCATGGTCGACGACGACCTGCACGAGAGGGTCGACTGCGCTCGGGCCAGGGAGCTGAGCGCGAGGATCAAGGATGAGGCTAGGAAGTAATCCCATGCCCGAACAACGCCGCATCATCTTCAAGCACATCGACGAGCCGGGCTATTCCCCCGACCTGGCCTGCTACCTGCGGCACGGCGGCTACGAAGTCCTGAGGAAATCCATCCAGCGCAAGCCTTCGGAGCTGGTCGACGAGGTGAAGGCGTCGGGCCTGCGCGGCCGGGGCGGAGCGGGATTCCCCTGCGGGGTGAAGTGGTCGCTCGTGGACCGCAAGAGCGGCAAGCCGATCTACCTGGTGGTCAATGCCGATGAATCGGAGCCCGGCACCTTCAAGGACCGCTACATCATCCACCAGGATCCCCACCAGCTTGTGGAGAGCATAGTGATTTCCAGCTACGCCAACGACGTGAAGCAGGCGTTCATCTACATCCGCGGCGAATTCCCCCACGGGGCGCGGATCCTGGAGCGCGCCATCGCAGAGGCGAGGGCGGCAAACTTCGCGGGGCCGAACATCCTTGGGACGGGGTACAGCCTCGAAATCAACGTCCACCGGGGGGCCGGCGCCTACATCTGCGGCGAGGAAACCGGCCTGATCGAATCCCTTGAGGGCAAGCGGCCCTATCCCAGGATCAAGCCCCCGTTCTTCCCGGCGGTGCTCGGGCTCTACCAGTGCCCGACGATCGTCAACAACGTCGAGACGCTGTGCCATGTCAGGCACATTGCCGACATCGGCGGGGCGGCCTATTCGAAGATCGGGACCCCCAACAATACGGGGACACGCATCCTCTGCGTGTCCGGCCACGTGCGGCGACCGGGGTACTACGAATTCGAGGTCGGCAGGGTCACCCTGGGCGAGCTTCTCAACGACGTGTGCGGCGGACCGCTGCCAGGCCGAAAGTTCAAGGCGGTGATCCCGGGCGGCTCGTCGGCCAAGGTGCTCAGGTTCGGGGAGCGCTTCAAGGGGAAGCGGAAGGTGGGCGGCGACACCGTGGATTTTGACTGGGCCGTAGAGGACATTCCCATGGACTTCGACTGCCTGGCGCTTGCCGGCTCGATGGGCGGGTCGGGCGGCGTCATCGTGATGGACGACACCGCGAGCATGGTCGACGTCCTCGGCAACATCAACGAGTTCTACGCCCACGAGAGCTGCGGCCAGTGCACCCCCTGCCGCGAGGGATCCCTCTGGATGAAGCGCATCACCCACCGCATGGTGCACGGGGTGGCGCGCGAAGAGGACGGCCAGCTGCTCAAGAGCGTGGCCGACCAGATTGCGGGCCGCACAATCTGCGCATTCGGCGAGGCCTGCGCGTGGCCGACCCAGAGCTTCGTCGCCAAGTTTGGCGACGAATTCAAGGCCTACCCGACCAACAGGCCGCAAGGCCGCACCGAGGCCCAGGAATTGGTCTGACCCTTCCACCCGATGATAGCTCCCCCCAAGCCCGAACTTGTCACCGTCAACATCGACGGACGGGAGATCGCCGTGCCCAAGGGCACGAACGTGATCGAGGCCGCGCTGAGGCTCGGCATCGATGTGCCGCATTACTGCTACCACCCCAAGCTTTCCGTGGTCGGGAACTGCCGCATGTGCCTGATCGAGATGGGAATGCCGGCGGTTGATCCGGCCACGAAGACTCCGCTGACCGATCCGGCCACGGGCCGTCCAAAGATCAACTGGAGCCCGCGCCCGGCGATCGGCTGCGCCACCAACGCCTCGCCCGGGCTTCACATCCGGACGGCGTCCCCGCTCGTCAGGGACTGCCGCGAGGGCGTGATGGAATTCCTCCTCGTCAATCATCCGCTCGACTGCCCCATCTGCGACCAGGCGGGCGAATGCAAGCTCCAGGAACAGGCGACAGGCTACGGACGCGGCTACTCCAGGTACATCGAGCAAAAGAACGTGAAGCCGAAGAGGACCACCCTCGGGCCGCGCGTGACGCTCGACGACGAGAGGTGCATCCTGTGCTCGCGCTGCATCCGCTTCTGCAAGGAGGTCGCCAAGGATGATGTCCTCGGCTTCATCGACCGCGGCAGCCATTCGACGCTCACCTGCTACCCGGGTCGGAAGCTCGAGAACAACTACTCGCTCAACACCGTGGACATCTGCCCGGTCGGCGCGCTCACCAGCACCGATTTCCGGTTCAAGATGCGCGTCTGGTTCCTCAAGCAGACGAACAGCATCGATCCGGAGAGCAGCGCCGGGGCAAACACCGTCGTCTGGTCCCGCGAGGGCGTCATCCACCGCATCACCCCCAGGCGCAACGACGAGGTCAACGACACCTGGATGGCGGACAGCGGACGGGCGCTCTACCGCCAGGTGGCGGCCCCGGACCGGCTCGCCGGTGCGGCCGTCGACGGCGCGCCCGCGCGGACCTCCGACGCCGTCGCCAGGGCGGTCGAGCTGCTCCGGGGAGGCGGCGCCGCGGTCGTGGGCTCGGCGCGCAGTTCCGTCGAGGAGCAGTTTCTCACCGCCAGGCTGGCCAGGGCGTTGGGCGCTCCGGCCTGGCTTGTTGCGCGGATCGTGGACGGCGACGGGATCCTCGTGTCGGCGGACCGCAATCCCAACGTGAGGGGAGCCCTTGTCACCGGGCTCATTTCCGACCTTCCGTCGGCGCAGCTCGACTCGCTAGCCTCCCGGATCAACGACGGGCGCGTCAGCGTGGTCCTGTCGGTCGGCGAGGACCTGACGGTCGCGGGGCTTACCCCCGCCCAGATCGGGAAGGTCAGGATCGTCTACCTCGGGACGCACCGCAACGCCACCAGCGCGGCGGCGGCGGTGGTCCTGCCCGGCCTCACCGTCTTCGAGAAGAGCGGCACGTTTGTGAACCAGCAATTCCGAATCCAGAAATTCGCCGCGGCCGTCCCCGGTCCTTCGGGCGCAGCCGACGACCTTGAGACGCTCTCGCTTCTGGCGAACGGGGTGGGCGGGGCCGCGCCCGGCGGCAACCTTCGCTCGGTGTGGGCGGCGCTCGCGGCGGAGGCGCCCGCGCTGGCCGCGATCACCTACGACACGCTGCCCGACACCGGCCTTCTCATCGACGGAACCCCCTGGGCCGGCCTGGTCTTTGCGGAGGGAGCCGGCCTTCATTTCACACCGACCAAGTGAACAGCCTCCTTTCATTGCCCTTCTGGCTGCTCGGGATCCTCAAGGGTCTCGCGGTGATCGCCGTCATTTTTCCCCTGGCCGGGGCCTGCTCCATGGCCGAGCGCAAGGTGTCGGCCTGGATGCAGGGCAGGCCCGGCCCGAACCGCGCCACCGTCCCCTGGGTGGCATGGATCCCCGGTGTGGGGGTCGCCCTGCAGCGCCTGGGAGTGTTCCATCTCCTGGCCGATGGCCTGAAGTTTGTCTTCAAGGAGGAGCCCGTCCCCGGGCAGGTGAACAAGTTTTATTTCACGCTGGCGCCGGCCCTGGCGATGATCCCCGCCTTCACGACGGTGACGGTCGTTCCGTTCGGGGCCTACCTCGCCTCGGATGGAGCCCTTGTGCCGCTCATGCTGGCCAACGTGGACGTGGGCCTGCTCGCCGTGTTTGCCGTCTCCTCAATGGGCATCTATTCGCTGATCCTGGCGGGCTGGGCGTCGAATTCGAAGTACTCCTTTCTCGGGGGAATCAGGGCCTCGGCGCAGCTGATTTCCTACGAGCTCTCGCTGACGCTTGCCGTGGTGCCGGTGTTCCTCTGGATCAACGCCCCGGGGGCCCCCTCGACATGGAGCCTTGTCAAGGTGGTCGAGTTCCAAGGCCAGCCGGGTTTCTGGGGCGGCGCGTGGTTTTTCATCACGATGCCGGTATCGGCGATCATCTTCCTGATCGCTTTGTTTGCGGAGACCAACCGCCAGCCCTTCGACATGCCGGAATCCGAGGCCGACCTGGTCGGGGGCTTCCACACCGAATACGGTGCCTTCAAGTGGTCGCTCTTCTTCGTGGCGGAGTATTCGAACATGATCGTGGGGTCGGCGGTGTTCATCCTCCTGTTCTTAGGGGGATGGAATCCGCTTCCCTGGGTGACGCTCGCCGATTTTGCCTCCTGGGTGGGCCTCACCGGTCATCCGGTGATCCTGGGCGCCGTCTCGGTGCTGATCTTCATCGGCAAGATCATCCTGATGATCTTCCTGTTCATGTGGGTCCGCTGGACGGTGCCCCGGTTCCGCTACGACCAGGTCATGAAAATCGGCTGGCAGAAACTCCTGCCGCTCGCCATCGCGAACCTGGTCGCCTATGCCGTTGGGATCGCGTTCCTCCAGAAATGAGCCCCCTCAATTTCAACTGACCCGGCGCAAGCCCGCACCCGATGCCCATCGTCCAAGTCCAACGCAAGCCGCTGTCCCTCGCAGAGCGCCTGTACCTGCCCCAGGTTGCGTCGGGACTCTTGACGACCCTTCGGCACCTTTTCTCGCCGCGCGTCACCCTGCAGTACCCTGAGGAGCGCCCCGCGATCCCGCCGGGCTACCGCGGCGTGCCGACCCTGGTCATGGATCCCAACGGGCGGGAGAAATGCGTATCGTGCCAGCTCTGCGAGTTTGTGTGCCCGCCGAAGGCCATCCGCATCACCCCAGGGGCGATCCCGGCGGAAAGCCCCGAGGCGCACGTTGAAAAGGCCCCGCAGGCCTTCGACATCGACATGCTCAGGTGCATCTACTGCGGACTGTGCGAGGAGGTCTGCCCCGAGGAGGCCATTTTCCTGCAGAAGCAGTATTCGATGTCGGGCTACAGCAGGGAGGAGATGGTCAACCACAAGGACCGGCTCTACGAGCTCGGAGGCACCCTGCCCGACCTCCACTACAAGTGGGACAGGAAGAAGGCCGCGGAGGCGGAGAGCCACACTGCGGGGTGACCCCGCAGACCCATCGAGCCGTACTGCGACAACCCGGAATTCCCCCGTGTCCTCATTTCTCTCCACTTTCTTTGCGGTATTCACGGTCGGCTGCGCGCTGGGCGTGGTTCTCAACAGGAACGCCGTCAACGCGGCGATGTGCCTGCTGCTGTCCCTGATCGGCGTGGCGGCGCTTTTCGTCCGGCTCGACGCCTACCTCCTGGCCTTCCTGCTGCTTCTCGTCTACGCCGGCGCGGTCGTCACCCTCTTCCTGTTCATCGTCATGCTTCTCGACGTCCAGGGCCTCGCTCAACCCGGCCGGAGGGGACCCGGGGTGGCCGGCACGGTGATCGCGATCGCCCTCCTTGCGGGCGGGATCGCCACTTTCGTCCTGAAGGGCAGGCTCGCGACGCCGCCCCCGGGGGCCCTGGCGGCGCCCGGAGCGTCGCTCAAGCTTTACGCCTCCGAGCTCTTCACCGTCTACCTCCTCCCCGTGCAGGTGGTCGGCTTTCTTCTGCTGGTCGCCATGCTCGGCGTCATCGTGCTGAGCAAGAAGGACTCGGCGGCCGGAGGGCGGGACGGGGATTGAGGCTTTTTCCATGTTTCCGAACACAATCAACACCTACCTCCTGATCAGCGCCCTGCTGTTCGCCATAGGCTTCCTCGGCGTCCTTGTGCGCAGGAACACGCTCGTCATCTACATGTGCCTCGAGCTGATGCTCGTGGCCTCCACGCTGGCGCTGGTGGCGTTCTCGCGGTTCAACGGCTCGATGGACGGAAACGTGTTCGTCTTCTTCATCCTGACCGTGGCTGCGGCGGAGGTCGCCGTGGGCCTTGCAATCATCGTTGCGCTGTTTCGCAAGCGCCAGACCCTCCAGGTCGACAGGCTGGATGGCCTCAGGAACTGATGTGCGCCGCACCCAGTAACCGCCGGCCCGGACTCACCCAATGGATTCCGTCCACATAGCCCTCACCGTCCTGCTGCTGCCGCTGGTCTCGGCGGCGCTCATCGCGCTTTTCCTCAGGAGGCGGGGGGGCGCGGCCGCCGCCGTCTCGATGGGGGCGGTATCCGTCCTTGCCGCGGGAGCCCTGGCGCTGGCGACGCGGGGAGGCCGTTTTGAGGCGAGCTGGGAGTGGTTCCGGCTGGGCGACTTTGCGTTTTCGCTGGGATTCCTCTACGACGACCTTGCGGCGCTGATGCTCGCGATCGTCGCCGTGGTCGGCTTCTGCGTCCATCTCTTCTCTCTCGGCTACATGCAGGACGACCCAGCCAAGGGTCGGTATTTCGGCGGCCTCTCGATATTCATGTTCTCGATGATCGGCATAGTCTTCGCCGACAACCTGTTCATGATGTTTGTGTTCTGGGAACTTGTCGGCTTCAGCTCATGGCTGCTGATCTCCCATTGGTACGAGAGGCCGTCCGCCTCGGACGCGGGGAAGAAGGCGTTCATCGTGAACCGGGTCGGCGACATGGGATTCCTGCTTGGAATAATCCTCTGCTACTGGCAGCGCGGCACGGTCAACCTGAGCGAGCTTTCGGCCCAGGCCGACGGCGGCGGCGCCGTGTTCAGCAGGGCGATCCCGCTCCTTCTGTTCTGCGGCGCGGTGGGAAAGTCGGCCCAGCTACCGCTTCAGGTCTGGCTCCCCGACGCCATGGAGGGCCCCACCCCGGTCTCGGCGCTCATCCACGCGGCGACCATGGTCGCCGCGGGCATCTACATGCTCTGCCGCATCCATGCCCTGATGGTTCCCGATGCGCTGACCGCGATCATGTGGGTGGGCACGGCCACGGCGCTCTACTCGGCCCTTTGCGCGGTGAACCAACGGGACATCAAGAAGGTCCTGGCCTATTCCACGCTCTCGCAACTCGGGTACATGGTCGCGGCTTTCGGCCTTGGGTCGTTGCGCGCCCCGGGTTCCGACGCCGCGGCGGCCGCCGGCGCGGGGGTGGGGGCGGCAATGTTCCACCTGACCACCCATGCGTTCTTCAAGGCGCTGCTCTTCCTCGGCTCGGGGTCGGTGATCATGGGATGCCATCACGAGCAGGACATCTTCAGGATGGGAGGCCTGGCAGGCCGAATGAAGTTCACATTCGCCGCGTTCACGGTGGGTGTCGCGGCCATTGTGGGCCTGCCTTTCCTGGCCGGGTTCTTCTCGAAGGACGCCATACTCTTCCTTGCGTTTTCCAACAACAAGGCGGTCTTCGCGGTCCTCGCGATCACCGCCGCGCTGACGGCCTTCTACATGGTCCGACTCTGGAGGCTCGTCTTTTTCGGGCCCGCGCGCAGCGAGTCCGCGGCGCACGCCCACGAAAGCGGATGGACCCTGACCGTGCCGCTCGCGATCCTCGCGGGGCTCGCGATCCTCGGCGGTTACACGGGCGCCTATCCCCCCGTTTTCTCCGGGGTTTTCTCGCTGATTCCCGAGGCGGAGGGTGGCGCCCGCGCCGTCATCCTGGCCACCAGCCTGGTCGTCCTCCTTGTCGGTGCAGGAACGGCCCTGGCGCTCTATGGGCGAAAGGGTGTGCAGCCGGCCGGCGGGGCGGTGGCGGACGACCGGCTCCAGAGGATCCTCCCCCGGGTCTTCTCGTTCCTGGTGCGGCTTCGGGAATCATTCGACCTGGCGTACGACTATTATGTCGCCAAGGTGCAGCAGCGATTCGCCCTGGTCCTGAACTTTTTCGACGTCATCGTGCTCGCAGGATTCATCGTGCGGGGGATGGCTGGTGTCGCCGGCCTGGTCGGGCTGGGCGCCCGCGCCCTGAATGTGGGACGCGTCAACGTCTACGTGTGCTGGATGCTGGCCGGTGTCGCCGTCCTTTGGATCCTGGCATCCCGTTGAGGATGGCAAGCGAAACATGACAACCCCCTTGACAGATCCCCTCCTGCTCTCAATCGCCGCTCCGCTCGCGGTCGCGCTGATCCTCGCCGCCGGGCTGTCGCAGCGCTGGTCGAAGAGGCTGGCGTTCGTGGGATTCGCCATCCCGCTTCTGGCCGCCCTGCATGTGTGGTGGCACTTTGCCGGCGCTCCCAGGGATCACGGCTATGCCTATCTTTCGAGGTACCCTCTGGGCGTGCCGGGAATGGGCATCGGCCTGGAATTCGGCCTCAATGGTGTTGCCCTGCCGCTGTTCGTGCTGGCGGGGCTGGTCGGGTTCGCGGCCGGACTGGTCGCGATCCGTTCGAATGCGGACCGGCTGGGAGCCTACCTGATGCTGCTGCTGGTCATGGAGGCCGGCCTGATGGGCATGTTTGCCAGCGTGGATGTCTTCTTTCTCTATTTCTTCCACGAGCTGGCGCTCATCCCCACGTTTATCATGGTGGGCATCTGGGGAGGCCGCGACCGGGGCTATGCGGCCATGAAGCTGACGATCTATCTGACGGCGGGGGCGATGCTTTCCCTGCTCGGTCTCATCGCGATCTACGTCAAGGCCGGCATCCATAGTTTTGACCTTATCGCCCTGCGCGACGCCCTTGCGGCACAGCCGCTCGGTCTCATCGCCCAGAGGCACATCTTCGGACTGCTGCTGTTTGGATTCGGCATCCTGGTCTCGCTCTGGCCGTTCCACACCTGGGCGCCCCCGGCGTATGCCGCGGCTCCGAGCTCGGTTGCGATGCTTCATGCCGGCGTCCTCAAGAAATTCGGCCTGTATGGCCTGATCCAGGTCGCCCTTCCGCTGCTTCCCTCGGGTGCAGGGCAATGGGGGCACCTGCTCGCGGCCCTGGCCGTGTTCGGCAATGTGCTCGTCATCGGGCTGGTCACGATCGCCCAGCGGGATCTCAAGCAGATGATCGCCTACAGCTCGGTGATGCACATGGGCTACGCCTTCCTTGGGATTGCCTGCGGGTCGGTGCTTGGCGTGGGCGGAGCCGTCATGCTGATGGTGGGCCACGGGCTCTCGGTGTCCCTGCTGTTCCTCCTGGCCACCAGCATCCACCGCCGCACGGAAACCTTTGCCCTCGACCAGATGGGCGGCCTGGCGGCCCGGGCGCCGGTGCTGGCCGCGCTGTTTGTGGCGGCGACCTTTGCGAGCATCGGCCTGCCGGGCTCCGCCAATTTCTGGGGCGAGCTCACGATTTTCCTGGCTCTCTGGAAATTCTCCGCGCTGTTCACGGTGCTTGCCGTGACGGGCATCGTCATCTCCGCGGTCTACGGATTGCGGTCGGTGGCGCGGGTGTTCTTCGGGCCGGCGGCGGCGCCCGGCGGTTCAGGATCGGCGGCGCCCGGCGACCTGGGCTGGGCCGAACGTGTCCCCGCCCTGATCCTGCTCGCAGCGCTCCTCTTCATCGGATTCTGGCCGAGGTCCATCGCCGATCCGGTCAACGAGACCCTCGAAGCCAGGATATCGGCCAACTCCTGAAAAACCGCCCAACTCTTTCCAATGCCGTTTTCCTTCCTCCAAGCCAGCCCCGACAGCAACCACTGGGGCGCACTCTGGCCGGAGCTGGCGGTAGGCTGCCTGGCCCTCCTGCTGCTTCTCATCGAGATCCTGCTCCCCCGGCGCGCGCACAAGGGCATTCCTGCCGTCGCCATCCTTGGGCAGATCGCGGTGCTTGGCGGGATCCTCGTCCACTTCCACAGGGCGGGATTCGGCCACCCGATTTTCAACGGATTGCTTTTGCTGACTCCGCTCGGCCAGGCGATGAGGGTTTTCTTCCTCGTTGCCTCCATCCTCTCGTGCGTGCTGGCCCGCGTCAGCCTGGCAAGGCAGTCGGTGCCCCGCGTCGAGTTCTACACCATACTCCTGGTCGTGGCGGGGTCCATGATGCTGCTCGTCGAGAGCCGCAGTTTTGTGATGCTCTTCGTCGCGCTCGAGACGGTGACCGTGGGGTTCTACGTCCTGGTCGGCTATTTCAGGCGGAGCGCCCTGACGCTGGAGGCCGGACTCAAGTACCTGGTGACCGGAGCGCTGGGCTCGTCGCTGCTTCTTTTCGGCATCGTCCTCCTCTACGGCGTGGCCGGCAACCCGTCGCTTCCCTCATCGACCGACCACGGGATGAATTACGGGAGCCTGGCGCGGTTCCTTGAGGCCAACCCGCACAACTTCCTCGCCGCGGTCGGCATCGCGCTGGTGATTTCCGGCCTGGCATTCAAGATCGGCGCCTTTCCATTCCAGTTCTGGATCCCGGACGTCTACCAGGGGGCGCCGACCCCCGTCACTGCCTTTCTCGCCGTGGCCTCGAAGGCTGCGGGCGTCGTCGTCCTTCTCGTCCTGGCAGGCACCGTCTTTGGGCCGTATGATTGGCTGGTTGTTCCCGCGATCGGCCTGCTGGCGGCCGGCTCGATCATCTTCGGAAACCTCGCAGCCCTCTCACAGCCGAACGTCAAGCGCCTGATGGGTCTTTCGGGAGTGTCCCACGCCGGCTTCCTCTTGATTGGCGTGCTCGCCGGCCTGGGGGCCTCGCCGGGTGCCGGAGGACCGCTATTCCCGCAGGGGGCGGTGCTCGTCTACCTTTTCGCCTATCTTTTCGCCTCGTATTCCGTGTTCGGCGTCATGGCCCACGTCGCTGGCCCCGACGATGCCGACCAGCAGCTCGAACACTACGCCGGGTTGGCGAAGGACGAGCCTTTCCTTGCGGGGATTCTGACGATCGGGCTTGGATCGCTGGCGGGAATTCCCCCTCTTGCCGGGTTCCTCGGAAAGTTTCTCGTCTTCATGGCGGCCCTTCACGCAGGTTTGTACTGGCCGCTCGCCGTGGCCGTCGCCGGAGTCGTCGTGTCGATCTATTATTATTTCGGATGGATCAGGGCGGCCTGCTTCGGAAATGCACCGGCGAGCCGCCCCGAGCGCGCGGCTGTCGGCCTCACGGCCCGCATCGCCCTGCTGGGGCTCGCCGCCTGTTCCCTGCTCCTGGTATTTGTCCAGGGACCGTTGGGACGCTGGCTTGGGGGAGGTTGACGGGCCGCCGGGCGGGCGGCCCCCCTTCAGGGGACTTACCTCCAGTGCCCGCGCACCCAGGTGAATCCGCCGCCGCGGCGGTCCCAATGGCCGTCGATCCAGCCCGCGCCCGGGTGGAAGTTGGGGTGCCGCTCGTAATGCCCCGGCATCCACCTCCACCGGCCGCTCCAGTTCCAGTAGCCGGCTATCCAGAAATAATCGGGTCCGGGAGCGGGATAGATGGCCTCGGATACCGGCGGCGGAGGCGCCTCCGCGACGACAACCTCCTGGGTCGCGGCGGCAGGAGGCTCGGGAGCCACCCACTGGCCCTCAAGCCAAACCCAGCCGCCGGCGGTCTGGGTCCAATGGCCGGCAATCCACTCGGCGTTTGAAAAAGGGCGCCTGGCCCAATGGCCGCGGGCCCAGACCCAGCGGCGCCAATGCCCCCTCCAGGCCCAGTGCCCGCTCACCCAGACAAAATCCGGGCCGGGTGCGGCATAGATCGTCTCCGCGGCCAGCGGCGGTGGCGGACTCTCCACGACCACAGCCCCCGGGGGCGGGATGCTGATGTTGATTCCGAAATCGACACGCGAGTCGGCCAGCGCCGCAAGGGGCGCGCCTGCAAGAATGGCGATCATGGTGACCTTGTTTAGCTTCATGGGAAAAATTCCTCTGCCGACTCAATGCCAGACGTTGTCCGCCCGTCTTGGTTTCTGTCGACAGCCATAAATCTTATTTGTTTCCCGGGCTGAATGCTGCCTCAGTCGACCAATGAAAGTAACAGGACTCGCACTCGTACCCCCGCCTGCGGCCGGGGAACTTCCGAAGGTGACCCCCGAGCTGCTGGCCTCGGTGCTGGCCAGGTATTCGAGGAGCAACGAGGGACTTGCGGCGATCCTCGCGAAGGTCGACGTGAAGGATCCCGACGCCTCCATCGACCGGATCCTCAAGTTTGTGGACTATGGCCACGCCTCGATCGGGGGCCTCACCGGCGGGCTGGCCGTGGCGATCGACGGGGTCTCGATGTGGCTTGCCTACAAGTTCTTTGAGATTGCCCAGATGGCCGACGGGCAGGAGTCGAGCACCCGATACATCGCCATGGATCCGGGAAACCTGCCCGCGGCGGAGGATATCGGGATGCCCGGGGACCTAGCCCCCCGTTGGAGGGAGATTCTCGGCCGCGCCTTCGAGGCCTACAATTCCGAGTTTGCCCGCCTCGATGCGCTCGCCGTCGCCGAGCCCGGAAGGGTGAGGTGCCCGGAGGGCGCCAAGCCGGCCGTCGCGGCGCGCCTGCGCAAGAACTATGCGCTGGACCGTGCGCGCTATTTCATACCGTTCGCCACGCGCACGAACCTGGGGCTGGTGCAATCCGCACGGATGTGGGCGCAGACGATCAAGCAGCTCGATTCGCTTCCCAATCCCGAGGCCCGGACCGCCGCGCGGCTGGTCCGCGAGGAGCTCACGAAGATTTCGCCCCGCCTCCTCAGGCACAGCTTCGCCGAGCATTCATGCGAGGAGCAGGCCCGCCAGGAGTTGGCCGCGAGCCTGGCGCTTGGACGGGAACGCCTTTCCGCGTCGCCCCTGGCCGACCAGGTGTGGGTGCGGACCGACAGGACGTCGCCGCCCTGGCTCGGGGAAACGCAGCCCGTTTCGGAGGCCCTCCGGCACCGCGCCAATCGCTACGGCCTCCAGGGAACGGCGACCCGGCGGATGCGGGTTGCCTTTGCCTGGAACAACATGGCGCTCGCGGAACTGAGGGACCTCAACCGCCATCGGACAGGCAACCGCCACACGCCCCTCATCCAGGCCGGATTCTACCTTCCCCCGGAGATCGGCCATGGCGGGCACGAGGCGCTGCTCCGGGACCAGCTTGAGCTCACCCGCGAGCTGATCGGGAGAGGATCCCCCGCCTACGTCTATTCGCTGCTGCTCGGAGCCCAGACTCCCTTTGAGCACAGCACGCATGCGGACAAGTTCATCTACGAGGCGGAGCTGCGCACGGGCATGGGCGCGCATTTTCGGTATGCGGAGCACCTCGCCGCGGCCCTGCACGAATTCACGGCCCAGGTGCCCGAGGCGAAGGCATGGGTGGTGGAGGGCACGGCCGAGCCGGAGTAACCGGTGCCGCCCGCTACTGCCTCCGCACGTTGTCCTTTTCGCTGTCCCGCTCCTCCTCCAGCCGGGCCTTCTCGTCGACGAGCTGCTTCCTGATCTTTTCCGCGTCGTCGGCCTTCTGTTCGGCGAGCGCCTGGTCAAGGCGCTGCCTCAGGAAAATCTCCCGTTCGGCGATCTTTCCCTGGTAGACACGGTCGATTTCGGCCAGCCGCTCCTTTTGCGCGGCGTTGAGGGGACGGGCAGCGTTGGGATCGGCCTTGGCCAGGCGCTCCATGGCCAGTTCGTAGGAGGACTTCATGGTCCTGACGTTAGCAGGGTATTGAAAAACTACAATGGCCGGCGCAACAACGGCTCGTCGTAGTTTTTCAACACCCTGTCAGGGCAAAAACACGCTACGGCAAACCGAACCGCACGCCGAGGATGAGGATCAGGGCTGCGATGGCGAACGGGGGCCAATAGCCTCCGCGGTCCGCCCGCCAGCGTGTGCCGTAGCCGAAGAGGCACGAGGAGACGACGAGGACAAGCGCCACCGGACCGATCCAACCGGCGCGGTAGTGCGCCGGAAACCATGCCCAGGGCGCGGCGGTGGCCAACCGGAGGATGCCATCGATCGACACCAGGAGCACTCCGGCCGCCGAATTGAGGAGGCGCGTTGCGAAGATTCCCCCGGCGAGTCCGGCAACGATTGAGGAGAACCCAGCCACGATCACAAGTGAGGCGAGGGGGGCCAGCAGCAGGTTGACCGCGATCCCCACGGGCGAAAACAGGCCGAAGAATTCCACCCCGCTTGCGGCGCCGACGATCGCCGCGGCGGCGCCCACACCCAGTGCCGGCATCGCGTGCCGGGCGAGCGACGAACGCGCGCGATCGCGGAGCCTCCATGCGCCGACGGGAACCAGGTTGCACTTTTCCATCAATCGATCCCTGAGGCGGACGCCGAGGGGAATCCCGAGGGTGATGATCCCAGCCACCACCGCGTAGGACATCTGGAAGCTTGCGCTGAAGAGATCCATGGGTTGGACAAGGCTCACCACCAGGGCCGAGGCGGCGAGGGCCGCCAGCGGGTTGCCGGGGAGGCGGAGCGCCCAGGCCGACTCCATGACGGCGACCATCAGGAAGGCGCGCACCGCAGAGGGGCTTGCCCCGGTCGAGTCGACGTCGAGCCAGAGGACAACCATGACGAGGGCGGCGGAAAGCGGCCTTGGGCTCCGGATGAGCCCAAGCAGCGCATTCATGGATAGGGCGACCACCCCGATATGGAGGCCGTTTATGGCGAAGAGATGCATTGAGCCCCCGCGAAGGAAAAGCTGGTCCTGCTCCTCGCTGAGGCCCCGCCTTCTCCCCAGCATCATGGCCCGGTAGACTGCGACGATGGCGGGCTTCCGTTCAATGCCTTCGCCGAGCAGCCCGTTCATCCTTGCGGCCAGCCTCTCGCAAAACAGCCGATAGGCAGACGGTGGGACCTGCTGGCCGCCAAAGCGCGCCCTCGCGAGCCGGAAATTCACACCGAGCCCGGAAAGATACCCTTCAAACGAATCCGGCGGCGGCGCGAGCGGAACCCTGCCGAGCAACCCCGCGGCTGAGATGACAGAAGAGGCGACCGGAGGTGCCTCGGTCCGGCGCAGGTGCGCGGAAAAGTAGATTCTCTGTCCCACGAGCTCGTCAAGGCGCCCCGCCGCGCGCACGATTGTCGCGGTGCCGGTGACCTTGCGGGTGGTCTCGGCCCCGGGATTCACCCTGTCGAGCCGCAGGATAAGACGGGCCTCACGTTCAGGCATGTCGTTCCAATCCAATGGAATACAAGTAGCGATGCCATAGGCGGCATTTCCGGCGAGGAGCATCGATCCGGTCAGCGCCGGCCCCCAAAGCCGGGGCGCCAGCCATGTGGCCAAAAGGGCGGCGGCGGACGCGGCCATCGATACCGCCAAGCCCATGGCGAGGGGAACAGCCGCGCCCATGCGCCCCACGGCCAGTCCGCCGAGAAAAGGCAGCGCGAGCCAGAGAAGGGGCGCCCTGTGTCCCATTGAGCGTTCTGTCGGCATGTCCCTGATAGTAGCTTGCCGCTTGAAGTCCGGCGATTACGGGAGTTTTTTTGAGGGGATGCTTCTTTTTTGCTACCGCCTGCTGTTCCTCCCGGTGCTGCTGGCGATGTCGCCCTACTATCTGTGGCGGATGCGGCGCCGCGGCGGCTACCGAAAACACTTCGCCCACAGGCTCGGCAGGCACAGGCGCGTCTCCAGAACCCATCCCGGCGCCCGGCGGGTCTGGCTGCAGGCCGTGAGCGTTGGCGAGATGCTGGCTGTGGCGCCCATGATCGAGGCCCTGCACCGGGAAGGAATCGAAGTCTACCTCACCACGACAACGAGCACCGGTTATCGGCTGGCCGACGATCGGTACCGCGAGATGACGGTGGGGATCGGTTACTTCCCGATCGACTGGTGGAGATTTTCGGCCAGGGCCTGGCGACGGATCGCACCCGACCTCGCCATCCTGACCGAGGGCGAGCGCTGGCCCGAGCACCTCCATCAGGCGCGGCGCCGCGGGGTGCCGGTGGTCTGCGTGAACGCCCGGCTGACGGAGCGGAGCTTCCGGCGGTGGAATCTCTACAGGCCGGCGGCACGCTGGGTCTTTCGCGGCATTGCCCGGATGCTTCCCTGTTCTGCACGGGACGAGGCCAGGTTCGCCGCCCTTGGGTTCCCGGCGGAGAGGATGCAGGTCACCGGAAACATCAAGCTCGACGTCACCATACCGCCCCTTGCAGCCGGCGAGCGGGGACAGATCCGAAGGGAATTGGGGCTTCCGGAGGGAGGGCTCGTGCTCCTCGGATCATCCACCTGGCCCGGGGAGGAGACGGCGCTTTTCGAGGCTCTCCGCAGGGTGCGGGGAACGGGGATTCGTTGCGCGCTTGTCATCGTGCCCCGCCATGCCGAGAGGCGCCTGGAAATCGAACGGCTTCTCCGCAGCGCCGGACTTCGGAGCCATTTCCGGTCCCGCGGTCCCGCACCCGGGGAGGTGGATGTGGCGGTGGGCGACACCACCGGGGAACTTCGGCGGATCACCCAGGTTGCAGACCTCGTGTTCGTCGGCAAGAGCCTTGGGCCCCACACCGAGGGGCAGACGCCGATCGAAGCCGCGTCGCTCGGCAAGCCGGTTCTCTTTGGTCCGGGCATGGCCAGCTTCAGGGAGATCGCCGCCGAACTCGAGGCCTGCGGCGGCGCCCGGCGGATTGCCGATGCCGCCGGGATTGCGACGGCGGCCGCGGAGCTGCTCAGGGACGAAAAACGCCGCGAGGCCATGTCTGCGGCGGCTCTCGGCTGGCACCGGGCCAACCAAGGCGCGACCGAGCGCACCCTGGCCGTGATCAGGGAGGAATTGGCGGCGATCAGACGGTCTCGGCGGTGATTTCAGGCTCCTGCTCGGGAAGGGGAAAGCTCCGCTGGAAATCCTGGAAACTTACCAGCTCGAACCGGCCATCCCAATGCTCGACGATGGCCGAGAGCGACTCCACCCAGTCGCCGGAATTCAGATAGTGGATCTCGCCGAGCATCTTGTCCGCAGGCGTATGGATGTGCCCGCAAATGACCCCGACGCAGCCGCGCTCGCGGGCAAGCCTCGCCAGGTGGTCCTCGAATTTGGACACGTGGTTGACGGCCGATTTGACGCGGGCCTTGATGGCCCTGCTCAGCGACCAGTACTCCCTGCCCCTCCATGCGCGCCAGGCATTGTAGGCTCGGTTGATCTTGAGAAGCACGTTGTAGCCCCAGTCGCCGAGGTGGGCCAGGAAGACGAAGTTCCTTGTGATGGAGTCAAAAATGTCCCCGTGGAGGACAAGGTAGCGTCCCTTGGGCCCTTCGTGCACGTGATCCTCGACAACGGTCAATCCCTCGAAGGACAGGGGCAGGAACTTTCCAAGGATGTCGTCGTGATTTCCCCTGATATAGACGATTTCGGTGTCCCTTTTCTCGAGCATCTTCAGGACTATCCGGATGAACCGGGTGTGGGACTTCGTCCATTGTCCGCTTCTGTGCAGGTGCCAGCCATCGATGATGTCGCCGTTCAGGATGAGCTTCCTGCATCTTACATGCCTAAGGAAGTGATTTACCTCCAGTATCTTGCATTCATGCATCCCAAGATGCACGTCGGACAGGATCACGGTCTGCACCCTGAGCTTCCTGCCAGGAAACCAAGGTGCGGCCTGCTGAGCGACAGGGCTTCCGGACGAAGATGCCTGGCTTGTCGTGGTGGCACTCATAGATTCAGGGCGAAGGGTAGCCTCCCGATCCCGGCGCTGGGCGGCCGGGCCTTCCTGCCGGATGTCGCAAAGGCCTCCGAGACCACCACCGAGAGGCTCCGGGGGCGGATCTCTATCGTGAGCAGGGCTCCGGTCTGGTGGATTTCACCGTCGGTGTGCACGATTCCGGCCGAGGGGCGTTCGATGACAAAATACCCGCCCCGGAGTCGGTGGACCCTCGGGCTTCGGTCGAAGCTGCCCAGGAAAAGCCGGACTCCCAGCGCGGCTGCCCGAAACGCCCCCGTGGGCTGCACGGCGACAAGATCCAGCAGGCCATCGTCGACCGTTGCCCCCGGGGCGACAAACGCCCCGTTTCCATACTGGTCGGAATTTGCAACCGATATCAGCAGGGCCTCGATGGACTGGCTCGTGCCGTCGCAGGTGATGACGCAGCGTTCGCTCCTGCGCCCAAGGAAGACGGAGAGCGCGGTCCTCGCATAGGCGGGCAGGCCCCGACGCGTCAGGGCGTTGAATCTTCGGCTGACTTCGGCATCCAGGCCGAGTCCCATGGCGTTGAAAAACGGGTGGCCGTTGACCGAGCCGGTGTCGATGGTGGCTATGCTCGCGCCCAGGTTCGCCGCCAGGGCCATCGCCTCGTCGGAAGTCCCGGGCAGGCCCAGATGGCGCGCCAGCCCGTTTCCGGAGCCGCACGGCACCATTGCCAGCGAAGTGTTCGTGTTGATCAGCGCCTGGGCGACCTCGTTCATCGTGCCGTCCCCTCCCACCGCCACGACCCTCGCGCATCCCCGGGCCACCGCCTGTCGGGCCAGCTCGGTGGCGTGTCCCGGTCCGTCGGTGATCATCAGGTCGGCGTTCAGCGGGCGTCCGGCTATGAGCGCGCGGACCGCAGGAAGAAGCCTGGCGTTGCGCCTGCGGCCGGAGCACGGGTTGAAGATAAAGCGCATGCCCTGCTCCCGTTTCCCGGGCGCCGCGCCTCCGGGATTGGAAAGGACGGCTCCGGACGGAAGGGTGTTTGGCTCAAAGTGCATGGACAAGGTCCGACGGCTTGGAAGCCGCCAGGACGTGGTTGGCGATCGTGCGCGCGGCGTCGGGCCTCGCCAGCGGCTCGAGGCGCATCCGCCACTGGCGCCAGGGCTCGCCGTGCGAGGCAAAGACGCGCCTGAGCTCGTCGACGACCGCGCCGGGGGTGTCGGCCAGCAATCCACCCCCATGGCGCCGCAGCAAGGTGAAATTTCCCTCCTCCTGACCCGGTACGATCTGATTGACGATCATCGGGCACCGCGCAGCTATGGCTTCCTGGGTCGTTGCCCCTCCCGCCTTGCTGACCACGACATGGTGGGTCATGAGCAGGCGCGGAATCTCGTCTGTCCAACCGAGGATACGGGCCGGGTGCCGGCGACCCTTGGCAAACTCCGCAAGCTGAAGGCGCAGGCGCTCATCCCGCCCGACCGCGCAAGTGACCTCCCAGTCGTCCTCGGCAAGCAGGCGCCTCGCCGTTTCGGCCGCGTGCAACATCCCGGAATTCGCGATATACAGAACCCGTGGCGGGCTCGAGCGAAGGTCCGAGGGGGACAGGAGCCCGAGCTCATCGAAGAAAAAGGAGGTGACTGGAAACCCGTGGACATGGAGGCGCGAGGGATCGACGCCTGTTGAGCGAAGCACCTCCGCGGTGTCCTCGTTGGGGACGAACCAGCCGTCGCAACCGGCGCGCCACCAGAGCGAATTGATGCTGATCGAATCGGTGACCACGGTGTAGTGGGGCGCAGACAGGATTCCGTCGGCGCGGAGTTTCTCCAGGAGGAAGGGGTAGACGGGATAGGTGCTGCAGACCGCGGCCGGGCGGCAGGAAGCCAGGAGCGCCCCAAGGCGGTTCAAGGGCATCCGGAGGGTCCACAGGCGCCGGGGCAGCAGATGACCGCGGTCAATCCACTCATAGACCCGGCTCCATAGACGCGGTGTTCTGTTGATCATCCCCAGGTAGGTCCGGCGGGCGACCGCATTCGTACGCGGCGCGGCAAGGGCGAAAAGGTCGACGACGAGCGCGGTCCCCTGTCCCTCGGCCGAGTCAAAGGCCGCCGCCAGAGCCCGGGCTGCCGCATTGTGGCCCTCGCCAAACCCGGCGGTGAGTATCAGGATCCGTTTAGATGAGGGCATGGGGGGTGGGGGTCGCGTTCAACGGCGCGGGCGTCTCGTTTGCTGCGGCCGCGATGCGGTTCAATTCCTCCTCAAATCGCACGACAACGGTCTCCCACGACTGGCGCTCGACGGTGGCCCGGGCCGCCTGCCGCAGGCGCCGGCGCAGGTCGGGATCGGTGGCCAGGCGGGCGGCCGCCAACACGAATGCGTCGGGTTGTCCGACCGGCACCGACAGTCCATTTTCCTCCGTTCGCATAAATTGGCGGGCTGCCGCATAGTCGAAACCGGCGACCGCCAGCCCGCTGGCCATCGCCTCGGTGAGCACATTCCCGAAGGTCTCGGTGAGGCTTGCATGCACGTAGATGTCGGCTGACGCGTAGTGGCGGGCGAGATCGTCCCGCGATATGAATCCCGTGAAGATGCACTCCGGATGGTCCCGCTGCAACCCGGCCCGCAGCGGGCCGTCGCCGACCAGCACAAGGCGGCAGCGAGGCTGGGCCACGCGCATTGCCGCAAAGGCACGGAAGACAAGTGGGTAGTTTTTCTCGACCGCAAGGCGTCCGACATGGAGGACCACAGGGTCCTCCGGGCCGACGCCCCACGACGATCGCAGGGCAAACTGCCTGCGTTCCGGGCTGAATTGCCGCGTGTCGACCCCCCGGGAAAGCACCGCGAGATTGCGGAACCCCATGAGGGCGAGTTCGGTGCAGAGATCCGCAGTCGGCGCAAACGTCCGGACGGTGCGGTTGTGCACGCGGCGAAGCCAGGCGACGGTCAATCCGCGCAGGGGTGCAAATCCATAGAGGCCTGCGTACGAATGAAAATTCGTGTGGAAGCTGGACGTCACTGGTATCCCCAGGCGCCGGGCGGAGCTGATGGCCGAGGCGCCGAGGGGGCCCTCGGTGGTGACATGGACAATATCGGGCCGTTCCGCCCTCCACTGGCGCTCCAGCCGACCACCGGCCGGGAGGCCGAGACGGAGCAGGGGATAGCCGGGTATGGGAAGGCCGGGCATCTCCACCTCATCGAAGTCCTCCCGGCTGGGCTCGCGCTTTTCCGCAAGCTTTGGGCGGTAAACCGTCACCTTGTGCCTCCGGCGCCCTAGTTCGCGGGCGATGACCCCGAAGGTCATCGCGACGCCATTGATCTCAGGTGGAAAAGTTTCGGTGACTAATGCGATATTCACAATGCAGCAGGGGATTCATAACTCCCTCCCACGTGCTGAATTATCGCATGGTCATGTGACGATCGGGTGTCGGACAGGTTACGTTTTCGGCAAGTCTCCGCCCGGCGGGGAGTTGGCCGCCTGCTGCTGGGTCGGCGGCTTTGGCGCCTTCGTCTTAGCTGCGGTTCTATCCTCGAAAAGACGGATGATGTGGCGCCGCTGGTCGAAGCTGATGATTTCCGCATAACGTCCCCAGCTCAGCAGGGTCCTGAACAGCGGACGTGGCTTCTCATGGGGCATGGAGGCCTGGAGTTCGCGCATAAGCTCCTCCTCGTTAAGGTGCTGGTTTTCCTGGACCTTGATAAGGCGTACAAGCAGTTCGAAAATCTTGAGCTTAAAAAGCTGTTCGCGTACCAGGCGCTTCTGGTCGGGCGTGGAGCCTGCGACGACCTCCCTCCCGAGGGGGGTGATAATCACGTCCTGTTCAGGGGTTTGCACGAAGGCCAGCAGTTCGGCTGCTTTCACGACGCGCACCACATAGCCGAATTCCCTTCCAAAACGCTCCGAGAGTTCAAAGACGTCGCTCGGCTCGTCCCCGAGGAGGGCAAGAAGGCCGAGCACTTCGGCCGGGGTCACGTAGGGAAGCGACACCGGTGCGATGCGCCGGCGGGATTCGTCGATCCTAGTCACAACGCGCCCCGCTTCCCCGGCAGGCACGTCGGGCATGTTCGTGTGGGTGAGGATGCAATGGATCCTTTCGACGATCTGTTTGAATTCCGGCGAGTCTGGGTCGCGCGGGTAGGGAAGGGGATTGGGCACGACCACGTCGACCCTGCCCGGCTGGATTGCCATCACGACGATCCGCGTGGCAAGAAAGACCGCCTCGGTGATGTTGTGGGTGACGAACACCAACGTGCGCAGGGGGTGATTGGGGTCGGCGAGGAGGCGGCCGATTTCGCCCCTGAGGGTCTCCGCGGTGAGCACATCGAGCGCACTGAAGGGCTCGTCCATGGCCAGCACCTCGGGCTCGGCGACGAGAGCGCGGGCGATGCCCACCCTTTGCTTCATCCCTCCGGACAATTCCCTGGGATAGGCGTCTTCGTAAGCTCCCAGCCCCACGGTGCCGAGGACCTTTTCGAGCCGGGCCTGCTGTTCCTCCTCCGGCAGATGGCCGACAGGGAGAAGGACGTTGCCCCGTACGGTCAGCCAGGGGAACAGGGCAAAGTTTTGGAAGACCATGGACACGCCGGGCGAGACGCCTACCAGGCGCTGGCCCTTGTAAAGCACCTCCCCCTTGGTGGAGATGATGAGTCCCGCCATGATGCGCAGCAGCGTGGACTTGCCGCATCCGGACGGCCCGAGCAGCGCGACCGCCTCATGCTCGGCAATCGTCAGGTTTATGTCGCCGAGGACGAGATCGGTATCCTGCGAAACCGCCGCGTATTCGTGGCTTACATGCTGGAGTTCGATGAGAGTCTGGCTGGCCATGGCTTGAAATTCAGCTTGTCCTCAGGTGATGAATCGGCAGCGCTCGTTGGCAAAAAGCTGCAGGCGTTTCCATACGGTCCGGTTGATCCCGACGACCATCACGGCCATCACGATGGTGGCGGCCGCCAGATGGGAAAAATCGCCGCTTTCGCTCGTCCTTTCGATATAGGCCCCGAGACCCGTTGCCTGGTAGAGCACCGGCCCAATCTTGACGTATTCGGAAACGATGGTGGCATTCCAGGCGCCCCCGGCGGCCGTCAGCCAGCCGGTCACGAGCCCGGGAAACACGGCCGGTATCAGGAACTTTATCCAGCGTGCCCAGCCCTTGAGGTGGAGGATCTCCGCGCAGCTGACGATGTCGTTAGGGATGGCCGCGGCGGCCCCGGCCACATTGAAGAGGATATACCATTGCGTTCCAAATAACATCAGGAGAACGGCGCCCCACTGCAGGTTTCCGTGGACCATGAACACGAGCGCGAGCAGCCATGGGTAGAGCATCGGGGCCGGGAACGATGCGGCAAACTGGATGAAGGGCTGGAACCTGCTCGACAGCTTTGGGTTGAGGCCGATCCAGATCCCGAGCGGAACGGCCCAGAGCGTGCCGATCAGCACCGAGGCCAGGACCCTCATGAAGCTGACGCCCGCATAGCCCGCAATGGAGAGCCAGTCGGCAGGCGTCACCTGGCCGACAAGCAGAAACAGGCGCACGGCGCCCCAGCCGATCAGTCCGAGAAGGGCGGTCACCAGGACCGCATAGATGACAAAACTCCTCCTGCTGGCTGGAGGCTCAGGCGCCTCCGGAGGCATCAGGGAGGTTTCAGCCGATGGCGGCATGGGAGGGGGCAGCATCCAGACCCTGAGGGAATGGGCCGCGGCGCCGAGCGCTCCGAACGCGCGGGAACGCGCAAGCCAGAGCTGGAGGCGCCCCTTGGCGGCGCGGTTGCCCCCGAAGTCGTCCAACTTGAACTTGCGCGACCAGACCACCAGCGGCCACCAGACAAGGCGGTCGGTCACCAGAATTACCACGCCCATCGCCACCACGCCGAAGAGCTCGGCGCGGACGTTGTTGCCGTCGGTGGCCACCTGCATGTAGGATCCCAGGCCAGGCACGCGGAAGCTCTTGTCGCCGAGGGAAAACGACTCGCAGACATTGAGAAAAAACCAGCCGCCAGCCATCGAGACCATGCTGTTGTAGAGCAGGCTCTGCGCGCCAAAGGGCAGCTCCACCCTCCAGAACCTTGTCCACCAGCTGTAATTGTAGAGCTTGGCGAGCATCCTGAAGTCCGGCGGCACACCCCGAAGCGAATCATAATAGCTGAAGGCCATGTTCCAAACCTGGCCGGCGAAGATGGAGAGGACGCAGGCCAGCTCCAGACCTGTGTTGCTTCGGGGAAAGAGCGCCACCAGCGCCAATTCAAGGCCGGGAAGAAAGCTCAGGACCGGAATGCTCTGGAGAATGTCCAGTGCCGGGATGATGTACCTGCGGGCCCGCAGGTCGTAGTAGGCCCAGGACGCGATCAGTATCGTGAAGAGCAGGGAGAAGAGATAGGCGATCCAGCCCCGTGCGAATGAAAAGAAGGCATAGCGAGGCAGGGCGAAAACCGAGAGATTGATTTCGATCGACTGCAGCATGGGGTGGCGCCACTGGGCCGCCACCTGGCTTATGCCGATCACGAGCGCCGCGATCCCGAAAAGCACGAGGGCGTCGAGCCAGAGCGCGCCTCGGCGTTCCGCGGAATCGGGCTTTGCCAGGGTCAGTGCCATGCAGGGGTCCAGAAACCCCAAACAATTGCCCAGTCGCAAGCCGTAATCCCGCCGTAACGCCATTTTGACGGCGAAACAATCGGGCGCCGCCGGAACATTTGGGTTGCGCGCCCGGGGGCACCATCTCTACTTTTTGAGGTTTTAGTCGAATGCGGTCTCACGGCCCCAAGCGGTTCTATACTCCCAATTCGCTGGAATTTTGGTTCTCAAAACTTGCCGGCGAGTGGGCCACAGCCTTCTCTCCGAGCCAGTTGGAGGAGGGCCGCCGAATCTACCGGGCGGGGGAGGTGCGCGAACTCGAGCTCACCGATCGCGACGCCATCATCCACCGGAGGATCGACAAAAAGGAGGAGTACGCGGTCATCGAGTGGAACAACACGGGGATGGCGGTGAGATCCTCGACAACCGATGCAGAACTCGCGCGTGCGCTGGCGGTTGCGGGTCTCCACGAAATCGAGGAGCTTGTGGCCGACGAGATTTCGCCGCTCCCCGATGGCGCCGTCCGCGCGGACCGCGGCGGCGAAGGCGAGATTCCCGATGGACGCGACCGCCGGCCTCCGGAAAACGGGACCCGCGGGATTTCGATTGCCCCGCCCCCGCCTCATCCAGCGCCGGCGGGCCCGTCGAGAACGCTCCTGCTTGTCTTCAAGACAAAGTCGGCCGGCCTCACTTTCCAGGCGTTCTGGCTGGAGCCCGAAAACGGGGTCCGGCTGCCTGCCCTCGGGCAGGGAGCCCATGCCAACGGCAACGGGCACGTCACGTCCTCCGAGCGCGCAAAGCTCATCGGCTTGGCGGCTTACGCGCGCAAGGCACATTTTCAATACGATCAGGCGAGCGGCGTCTATCTTCTTGAGTCCCTGGTCGAGATCCCGAACTTCCTCAGGACGGCGCTGCCCTCCTGGCGGCGCATGTTTGCTGTGGATTTCGACGAGAAGGCGGCGCGACTCCTCCTCGGGACCAGGGCTGTCGAAATCGAGGCGGTGGCCGAGTGGTCGCCGGGATCGGGCGGCGGCTCGGGCCCGGCGGGCGCCGGGCTTAACCTGCGGTGGATCTTCAGGGCTGGCGAGCGGTTGCTGAATTCCGGGGAGGTTGCGGCGCTCCTGAAGCGCGGCGGCCGGCCGGTCATTCTCCCGAGCCTGGGGATCGTTGCCCTGCCGGAGGCGAAGTGGGAGTCCTACAGCGCCTGGCAAAAGAACGTGGCCGAGACCGCGGTCGCCGGCGCCGAAACGCTGCCGCCCTACCTGGTGTTCTCCCTTTTCAACGACGCGAGGCTCAAGCTCACACTTTCTCCCGAAATCGAGGAATGGCGCCGGCGCGTGCTCATTCCGCCGGAGTCGGCGCCGGTGCTCTTCGACCTGCTCAGACCCTACCAGCGCCGGGGCGTCGAATGGCTCCACCACCTCTGCGAGGTCGGGTGCCACGGGCTGCTCGCCGACGAAATGGGACTGGGCAAGACGCTCCAGGTCCTGTCGCTGCTGTCCGCGCGGCCGGCGGGCGACCGCCCGAGCCTCATCGTATGCCCGGCAAGCGTGGTTCCCGTATGGAGGGAGGAGATCCAGAAGTTTTTCCCGGACTTCGCGGTCGACGTGCTCAAGACGGGCCATGATTTCGCCGCCCAGCGGCCCGTGGAGCCGGGGCGCAAGGCGCTACTTTGGCTGGCGAGCTACACCCAGCTGCGCAAGCACCGGGCCCTCCTCGAGGGGATGGAGTTCGGCTACGCGGTGCTCGACGAGGGTCAGTTCATCAAGAATCCCGACGCCAAGGTCACCCAGACATGCTTCGCCGTCCGCGCCCGCCACCGGATCGTCCTCACGGGCACGCCTCTGGAGAACCGTCAGCTGGACCTTTGGAGCATCTTCCGGTTCCTGCTGCCCGGCCTGCTCGGCTCCCGGCCCTCCTTCGAGGCGGCACTCCACGGCGACAGGGAGGGCACGCTGGACAGGCTTCGCGCGCAGCTTGCGCCCTTCATGCTCAGGCGCACCAAGAGCGAGGTTGCCCAGGAGCTGCCCCCGAAGGTCGAGATGGATCTCATCTGCCCCCTCACCGAGGTGCAGCGCGTCGAGTATGCGCGCATCTGCAGCGAAGGTCTCGAGAGGCTCGGCGACGACGTCGGTGCGGCCATGCGGGAGAAGTCCTTCGGGTTCCTGGCGCTGCTCACCCGCCTGCGGCAGACCTGCTGCGACCCCGACATGCTTCCATGGCTGAAGGCGCCGCTGGAGGATTCGGGAAAGATCAACCTGCTGGTGGAGAAGCTCACGGAAATCGTCGGCAGCGGCCACAAGGCGGTGATTTTCTCCCAGTTTGTCATGCTCCTCGACCGCGTGCGCGCGGCGCTGGTCAGCCATTTTCCCGAGCTTCCGCGCTATGAGCTGACGGGCATGACGCTGGACCGTCAGAAGCCGGTGCAGAACTTCCAGACGGCCCAGGGCGCGGCCGTGATGCTGGTGTCGCTGAAGGCGGCCGGCACCGGCATCACGCTCCACGCCGCGGACTACGTCTTCCTGCTCGATCCCTGGTGGAATCCGGCAGTCGAGGCCCAGGCCGTGGACCGGGTGCACCGCATCGGGCAGACCAACACGGTCTTCGTCTACCGCATGGTGACGGCCGGCACGGTCGAGGAGAGGATTCAGGCGCTGAAGGCCTCGAAGCGCGATCTCTTTGACCGCCTGATCAATGGTTTGGGCGGTGATTTCGACCTGAGCCAGCACTTCACCTCGCTGCGCGGCCTCGTGCAGCTCACCGCCCACGCCGAGCCGGAGCAGCTGCAGTGACGGGTCAGATGTCGTAGTCCGCGCCCGTGACCCTGCCATCGGCCGTCAGGACGCTGCGCTCGTAGAAAAGTCTCACCTCCGGGGATTCCCCGGCCAGGAAGGCCCTGGCGCGCATCAACGCGCGGCGCGTGGCCGCGGTCGGATTGGCCTCGGCGGGGAAGAGATTCTCCTCGCCGAGACTGTAAAGCAGCCCGCTCCTCCGGAGCACGCCGGTCACATCGGCGCTGCTGCCGCTGATGATGAGCAGCCGGCCCGTCTGTCGGAGATAGTCGTGCAGGGACTCGAGGGCGATGACCGTGGAGGCGTCAAGGTGGCGCGCGTTCTTCATCCGCAGGATGAACACCTTCACATTCCTGTCCTCGGCCATCCTGCGGACCTCCTCCTGGAACAGGTCCGCCGCGCCGAAGAAAAGCTCGCCCTCCACGTGGATGATGGAGATCTGGGGATCCGGGCGGCTGCCCGGGTCCCTGAGCTCGGCGAGGTTCCCGCTCTCGTTGATGCCGTATTCCACGAGGCTTGGCGTGCTGGTCTTCTGGAGAAAAAAGGCTACGGAGACGCCAATCCCAACATAGATCGCCGTGTCGAGCTTGAGGAGAAGGCAGGCGCCAAGGGTGACGATGAAGACGACCGCGTCGGCGCGGGTGGACCTGCAGGCGACCCTTATCTGGTGGCGGTTGAGCATCCTGAACCCCACGCGGATCAGATGCGCGGCGAGCGCCGCCACCGGGATGTAGTTGAAGACGGGCGTCACAAACAGGAGGACGATGAGAACGATGACACTGCTCATCATCGACGACATCTGGGAGACGGCCCCGCTCTGGTAATTGACGGAGGAGCGGGCGAACGAGGACGAGCCGGGGACTGCGCCGAAAAGGGCGCACGCGAGGTTGGCCGCGCCCATGCCCACCAGCTCCTGGTTCGGCTCGATCTTCTGGCCGCTCTTTGCGGCGAGGCCCTTGGTGATCGACGCTGCCTCCAGCATTCCGAGGATGGCGACGGCCACGGCGGTGCCGAGGAGCTCGGGGAGCAGGTGGAGCTTCCTCTGGCCGAAATGAAAGCCGGCGAAGGCGGGGATCACCGCCTGGAGGGCACCCTCGTCCTTGACCATGCGGAAAGGCGCCACAGGGTGCACGTAGGTGAACGCCCGGGCGGCGATCCCCAGCAGGGCCAGGCCGATAAGGGCCTCGGGCCATTTTGGGCGAAACCTGCGCACCAGGAAGAAGATCAGCAGGGTGAGGGCTCCTATGGCGATCGGCCAGAGATCCGCGGACCCGGTGACGATGCTCGACGCAGCCTGCCAGACGTTCCGCCGAAAGTCCGCGCCGAGGTTGGACTGGATGCCGAGGAGATTGTGGAGCTGGCTGGCGACCAGCAGGATGCCGATCCCCGCGCTGTAGGCGATGACGACGGAACGGGAGATGAATTTGGTGATCTCCCCGAAGTTGAGCAGGCCGGCGAGCAGCTGGATCAGTCCGATGAGGAAGCCGAGGTAGATGGCCAGCTGCAGGGGCTCCAGGCCCGTCGCCCCCGTGTGGGCCGCTATGAAGGCCGAGACGATCAGGCTGATCGAGCTGGTGGGGCCGAAGACGTGGTGGTGGGACGAGAAGAACAGGGCGCCTACAAATCCGCCGATCATGACCGCGGCGATCACGGGGGTCGGGGGCAGGTTCAGGATCAGGGCGAATCCGATGGCCTGCGGAATGGAGACCAGTGTCAGCGTCGCGCCGGCGAACAGGTCCGCCCGGCACTTGGACCAGGAATAGCGGCGCAGCTGGTCCACGAACGGAAACCGGACCCGGAACATGTGCGCGCCCATCGCAGCGACCTCGCCGCCGAGCCCTGGTTCGTTGTCGTCCATGGTGTTTTTCAAAACGCTGCCAAGTCAAATAGACGGCGTGAGGGCGCGGCGCAAAGCGAGTTTTTTCACCGGTTTGCGGACACATTCCTCAATCCGGCCAAATTCGGGATTTCGTCACGCGACCGTCACGCAACCGTAACATTCGGCCTGTATAAGGGAGCCGTCAAACCGCACTCAACTCCAACAACCAGCGCAACCTGCTGCATGTCCAAATGAAAAACACCCTTCTCGCGATCGTGTTCGGCCTGGCCGCTTCAAGCGGGGCGAACGCCCAGCTTCTCATCAACGGCGCCGGTGCGACGTTTCCGGCCCCGATCTACCAAAAATGGTTCGACGAATACACGAAGATAGATCCGACCGTCCAATTCAACTACCAGCCGATTGGGTCCGGCGGCGGGCAAAAGCAGATCCTGGCGGAGACGGTGGACTTCGGAGCCTCCGACGGTCCGATGTCCGACGCGAACCTGGCCAAGGCTCCCCGACCCATCTGGCACATTCCCACGGTCGCAGGGGCTGTGGTCATCAGCTACAATCTCCCGGGCGATCCCGCGATCAGGCTGGACGGGCCCACGCTTGCGGCAATTTACCTGGGCCAGGTGACAAAGTGGAACGATCCGGCGATCGCGGGCCAGAATCCCGGGGTAACGCTGCCGGACCAGGACATCCTCGTCGTCCACCGTTCCGACGGAAGCGGCACCAGCTACATCTTCACGGATTATCTCAGCCATGTGAGCCCCGATTGGAAGGCCAAGGTGGGGAAGGGCGTGTCGGTGAGCTGGCCGGCGGGGCTGGGAGGCAAGGGAAATGCGGGCGTTGCGGGGCAGGTCAAGCAGTCCCCGGGGGCGATAGGCTATGTGGAGCTTGCTTATGCGCACCAGAACAAGCTTCCCTTTGCAGCCCTGAAGAATGCAGCCGGAAACTACGTGGAAGCCTCGATCGATTCCGTGGTCGCGGCTATGGCCACGGCGACCATTCCCGACGACTTTCGATTCTCCATGGTCAACGCCCCGGGCGATGCGGCTTATCCCATATCCGGCGCGACTTGGCTGCTGGTCTATTCCGAGCAGAAGGATCCGGCGAAGGGGCAGAAACTCGTGCAGTTCCTGAAGTGGGCCTACACCGACGGCGAGAAGCTGGCGGCGGCGCTCGATTATGCCCCCCTGCCGGCCGCAGTGCAGCAGCGCGCCCTCGATCGTGTGAACAGCATCAAGTATTGAGGGGGCGGGCGACCTGGCACGTTGACTATGCCCACCGCGCAGTCCAGCCTCCCCGTCTTGCCACCCATGGGATCACGGGCGCCTGACATCACGTTCAAGTGGGCGGCCTTCGCGGCCGCGCTGGCCATCCTGGCCCTGATTGCGCTGGTGGGCTTCGAACTCTATCACGGGGCGCGGCTTTCGATCGCGAAATTCGGACCCGGGTTCCTCGTGAGTTCGGAATGGGACCCGGTATCCGACCGGTACGGCGCCCTGCCGTTCATCTTCGGGACGCTGGTGTCGTCGGTGCTCGCGCTCCTGCTTGCCGTCCCGCTGGGCGTAGCCGCGGCCCTGTTTCTCACCGAACTCGCCCCTTTCCGGATCCGCCAGCCGATTGTCACCGTCATCGAGATGCTTGCGTCGGTTCCCAGCGTCATCTTCGGGCTGTGGGGGATCTTTGTCCTCGTTCCGTGGCTTCGCGACCACCTGTTCGTCTGGCTAAAGCACACGCTGGGCTTCCTCCCCCTCTTCCAGGGGCCGATCTACGGGGTCAGCATGCTGGCGGGGGGCATCATCGTGGCCATCATGATCCTGCCGATCGTCACGTCGATTTCGCGCGAGATCCTCAGGTCGGTCCCCGGGCTCCAGCGGGAGGCCGCGTATGCGCTGGGGGCCACGCGGTGGGAGGTCATCCGGATTGCAGTGCTCAGCTATGCCCGCCGGGGCCTGTTCGGCGCCGCCGTGCTGGGCCTCGGCCGGGCCCTCGGCGAGACCATGGCGGTGACCATGGTCATCGGCAACAGGCCCGAGATCAGCGCGTCCCTGTTCGCCCCGGGCTACACGCTGGCGAGCGTCATCGCCAACGAATTCACCGAGGCCACCAGCGATCTCTACCTCAACGCGCTGTTTGAGCTCGGCCTGGTCCTGTTCGCAGTGACCATCCTGATCAACATCGCGGCCCAGATGATGCTCCGGTCCATGGGGAGCGGCGGAGTCTCCAAGGTCCATTGACCCCGGCCATGTCCACCGCCGCCCTATCGAGCCCCTTTGCGCCAAGCCGGGCACGCGAGCGCTGGCGCCGGCTCAAGAGCGCCGGAATGACAGGCCTGCTTTTCGCCTGCGCGGCGGCGGTCATGGCGCCGCTTTTCCTCGTCCTGTATTTTCTCCTCAAGGAAGGCGCGAGCTCCATCGATTGGAACTTTCTCACGAAGCTGCCAAAGCCCACGGGGGAATCGGGGGGCGGCATGGCCAATGCGATCGTGGGCACGCTCACCCTGCTGGGGATGGCCGCCGTCATGGGTGTGCCGGTCGGCATCATGGGGGGGATCTATCTGGCGGAATACGGCTCCGACCGGGGCAATTCGTGGATTCGGTTCGCGGCCGACGTCCTGAACGGCGTTCCCTCGATCGTCTGGGGAATGGTGGTGTACCTGATGCTGGTCGTGCCCTTCAAGACTTTCTCCGCCTACGCGGGAGGTGTGGCCCTCGGGCTTATGATGATTCCCCTCGTCATGCGGACGACCGAGGAGGTTCTCGTCCTCGTTCCCCAGAGTTACCGCGAGGCAGCCCTGGCACTCGGGATATCCCGGTGGAAAGTGATCGTTGTCATCGTGCTTCGCACGGCCCTCAAGGGCGTCGTCACAGGCGTTCTCATCGCCCTGGCGCGGGTGGCCGGCGAGACCGCGCCGCTGCTCTTCACCGCCCTCGGGAACAATTTTTGGAACCGGAACCTCGCCGAACCGATCTCCGCGCTCCCGCTCCAGATCTTTTCCTATGCAATTTCGCCCTATGACGACTGGCACCGGCAGGCGTGGGCGGGAGCCCTCGTCCTGATGGGCATGATCCTCGGCCTCAATATCATTGTCAGGATTCTCTCCAACTGGCGCAACAACGGTTGACCTCCATGCCGGCACTATTCGAAAACTCCACAGCAATGTCCAACGCCCCGATCCCAGTCCCCTCAGCACCGAAGGCGATCCCGGCGCCGGCCCAGCCGGGTCCGGAGGAGGTCGCCTTCGACATCAGGGATTTCTCGCTCTGGTACGGGGCGCGGCAGGCCCTGCACGAAGTGACGATTCGAATTCCGGCGAAAAAGGTCACGGCGATCATAGGGCCGAGCGGATGCGGAAAATCCACCTTCCTGCGGGCCCTCAACCGGATGCACGAACTGACGCCCGGAACCCGGCTGAGCGGGAGCCTGCGGCTTTTCGGCGACGATCTCTACGGCCAGGGCATCGAACCCTCCGTGGTCCGCCGCCGCGTCGGTATGGTATTCCAGAAATCGAACCCCTTTCCGACGCTGTCGATCGGCGAGAACGTGCTCGTGGGGCTGCGGCTCAACGGCGTCCGCGACCGGGAGGTCCTCAGGCGCAGGCTGGAGGAGTCGCTCCGGCTTGCGGCCCTTTGGGACGAGGTCAAGGACGTGCTGGACAAACCCGGCATCAGCCTCTCGGGAGGCCAGCAGCAGAGGCTCTGCATCGCAAGGGCCCTCGCCGTCCAGCCGGAGGTCCTCCTGATGGACGAGCCCTGCTCGGCCCTGGATCCGCTGGCCACGGCGAAGATCGAGGAGCTCATCCAGACGCTCCGGGAGAATTACACCGTCGTGATAGTGACGCACAACATGCAGCAGGCGGCCCGGAGTTCGGACCGGACCGCCTTTTTCTACCTCGGCAACCTCGTCGAGTTCGGCGACACGAGCAAAATATTCACAAATCCAGGCAACCCGCAGACCGAGGCCTACGTCTCCGGACGCTTCGGATGAGGAGCCCTTCGCGCCCCGAACGTACATTTCAACACACATCCATGACCCACTACGCCGAAGAGATGGCCCGCCTGAAGGACAGCCTGCTCGCGATGGCCAGCCACGCCGAGTCGGCGGTGGCCCGCAGCATCCGCGCCCTCGTCGAGCGCGACGACGCCCTCGCAAGGCAGGTGGTCCAGGACGACAACATCCTGGACAATTTCGAGATCGAGGTGGACGACACCGCGATCCACCTGCTGGCCAAGGCCCCCCTGGCGACCGACCTCCGCCTGACGACGGTGGCGATGAAGATCTCGCAGAATCTCGAGCGGGTCGGCGACGCGGCGGTCACCATAGCCCGGCGCGCGATCGATCTTGGCGCGGAACCCCAGCTCAAGGCCTATGTCGATATTCCCCGGATGGCCTCCATGTCGCTGGAGATGCTCCGGGATGCGATCGCTGCGTTCATCGACAGGGAACCTGAGAAGGCCCGGAGCGTCGTCCCCAGGGACAGCGATGTGGACAACCTCAACCGTCAGCTCCACCGCGAGCTCTCGAGCTTCATGGTGGAGCGCCCGGCGACGATCACGCGCTGCCTCAACCTGATGGTGATTTCCAAGAGCCTTGAGAGGATCGCGGATCACGCGACCAACATAGCCGAGGACGTCGTCTATCTCTACGAGGCCATCGACATCCGCCATTCGTCCCCCAAGGCCCAGGAAGGGTCATGAAAGCCAAGATCCTCATCGTCGATGACGAGCCGGACGCCCTGGAGGTGCTCGCCTTCAAGCTGCGGGAGGCGGGGTTTACGCCGATCCTCGCGAGGGACGGCGCCCGGGCGCTGGCGGCCGCGCGCGACGAGCGGCCGGACTTGGTCGTGCTCGACCTGATGCTGCCCGAGGTGGACGGGCTCGAGGTCTGCAAGATTCTTCGCAGGGATCCCGCCACTGCCTCGGTGCCCGTCATCATGCTCACGGCCAGGGCCGCCGAGATGGACCGGGTGCTCGGCCTGGAGCTGGGTGCGGACGACTACGTCACAAAGCCCTTCAGCCCGCGGGAACTTGTGCTGCGGATCCGCAAGATTCTCGCGCGCGCCCGCTCGGCGGAGGATGCCGGGGCGCACCTGCGGGTTGGGGAGATCGACATCGACGGGCCGCGGCATGTCGTGCAGGTCTCCGGACGTCCCGTGCCGCTGACCGCAACCGAATTCAAGCTGCTGGAGCTGCTCGCCCGGCGCCGGGGCAGGGTGCAGACCCGCGACCGGCTGCTCCAGGATGTGTGGGGTTACGAGAATCCCATCGACAGCCGGACAGTCGACACCCACATGCGCAGGCTCAGGGAGAAGCTCGGCCTGGCCGCACGCAACCTCGAGACGGTGCGCGGAGTCGGCTACCGTTTCCTGACCGAAGACTGATTGCGTCCCGCGCCGGCTTTTCCGACCATCGCCTGGGTCCGCGATCGGGGACCCCTGACTTCCATGTCCGACTTCTCCCTTCCCACGGCCCTGGTGCTCCTGCTCGCGGGAGCGGCCATCCCGGCCTATGCCTGGTGGACCGAAAGGTCCAGGCGGGTCAGAGAGAGGGGTCGGCATGAACGGGAGATTGCCGGCCAGCGCGAACGGCGCGAGGCCGAGCTGGGCGAGCAGGCGCGCAGGACGACCGCGCTCTTCGACCGGATGGTCGAGGGGCTCATCGTGACCGATTCCGCCGGCCGGATTCGCCTGGCCAACCGCGCGGCGGGAGATCTTTTCGGATTCACCCCGCCCGCGGTTGGCCGGACGCTCCTGGAGACGACCCGACGGCACGAGATCGCCGCCGTCATCGTCCGCCTCCAAACCGAGCCCGAGGTCCTCGACCAGGAGCTGCGGATCGAGGGGGCGGGACCGCCGCGGTACCTCCAGATCAATGCGCTCGCGCTTCGCGACAGCCAGGGGGAGCGGGACGGCGCGATGCTTGTTTTCCACGACCTGACCCATCTGCGCCAGCTCGAGGGCGTGAGGCAGGAGTTTGTGGCCAATGTCAGCCATGAGTTGCGCACACCGCTTTCGCTCATCAAGAGCGCCGTCGAGACTCTGATCGACGGCGCCATCAACGATGGCGTGGCCAGGGTGCGCTTCCTCGAAATCATCGACCGGCATGCGAACAGGCTCACGCTCCTGATCGACGACCTCCTTCTCCTCTCCACGCTGGATTCGGGCCGCATGCGCCTCGAGCTTCAACCCGTGCCGCTGAGGGGCGCGGTCGAGGAAGTGCTCGGCGACTTCCAGGGGCGTGCCCGCATGCGGCGGGTCGTTCTGGAGAACTCCGTGCCCGAGGACCTCGTGGCGAGCGCCGACCCGGAACGGATCCGCCAGGTGCTCTCGAACCTCGTGGACAATGCCATCAAGTACGGCAGCGACGATGGCTCCACGGTGGTTGCGGCGGGCCGCCTTCCGAACGGTTTCATCGAGCTGAGCGTGCGCGACGACGGACCCGGGCTGAAGCCGGAGGCGCAGAAGCGCATGTTCGAGAGGTTCTACCGAGTGGACAAGGCGAGGTCGCGCGAACAGGGAGGCACGGGCCTTGGCCTTTCCATCGTCAAGCACGTCGTGCAGGCGCACGGCGGCGAGGTCCGGGTGGTCAGCGCACCCGACCAGGGGACCACCTTCCTCTTCACGCTTCCGGGGCTGAAGTGAACGGTCAGAAGGCGCCGAAGAGGCGCACAAGCGAATAGCCGAGCAGGCCGGTGACCGGAAGGGTCAGCACCCACGCCCAGACGATGCGCTCGACAATGCCCCATTTCACAGCACTCAGGCGCTTGGTCGCGCCCACCCCCATGATCGAGGTCGATATGACATGGGTGGTCGACACCGGGACGCCGAGCGTCGAGGCGCCGTAGATGATGAGGGCGGCGGTTGTCTCGGCCGCAAAGCCATTGACCGGCTGAAGCTTCACCATCTTCTGGCCCATCGTTCGAATGATGCGCCAGCCGCCCGCCGAGGTGCCGGCGGCCATGGTGCAGGCGCAGATTCCGATCACCCAGAAGGGGATCGCCTTGAATTCGGGCACCCGAAGGAAGCCGGCCCATGAGGGAAGGCCGGCCAGGAGCCCATTGTGGGTTGCCGTGTAGAGGGTGAGGGTGATGATGCCCATGGTCTTCTGGGCGTCATTCGACCCGTGGCTGAAGCCCATGAATGCCGCGCTGCCGAGCTGGGCCTTGCCGAAGATGAGATTGACCATGCGCGGGGTGACGCGCCGCAGCGCGATCGTGAGAAGCATCATGAGGAGGGCGCCGCCGACAAACCCGAGCAGCGGCGACATGATCATCGGAAGCACGATCTTCGGCCATAGGCCGGTGGACCATTTCAGGACGTTCCAGTCGCCGTTCGCGGTGGCGAGCGCGGCCCCGCACAGGCCTCCGACGAGGGCGTGGCTTGAGCTGGACGGGAGGCCAAGCCACCAGGTGAGGAGGTCCCACACGATGGCCCCCAGCAGCGCGCAGAGCACCGTCTGCATCGTGACCACATGGGTGTCCACAAGGCCCCTGCCAATCGTGCCCGCGACAGCCGTGCCGGCCATGGCACCGGCCAGGTTGCCCATCGCCGCCAGGAGGATCGCCTGCCGCGGCGTCAGGACCTTCGTCGAGACGACGGTGGCTATCGCATTCGCGGTGTCGTGGAATCCGTTGATGAATTCAAACGCGAGGGCGCTCAGCAGCACGATCAGGAGCAGCATCATGACCGGTTTGCCTCAGGAGAGCTTCAGCGCGATTCCCACGACTACGTTGCCGGCGTTCCTGCACCGGTCGACGCCCTGTTCGACCATCTCGTAGATCTCCTGGAGGATGACCAGCTCCTTGGTGTCGCAGGGACCCTGGTAGAGTTCCTTCAGGAGCCCCAGCATGACCTTGTCGGCCTCGCCTTCCGCGAATTGCAGCCGGTCGTTGGCCTCCCTGATCGTCCCGAGATCGGCCCCGTGCCGCAGCTGCTTCACCATGAATTCCACAACCTCCGCGGCCTGCTGCATCAGTTCGGCCTGGCGAGCGAACGCCGCGTGCGGAAACCGTCCGGGATAGATCGAGATCCGCTCGACGATCTTCTCGACCTGCTTGGGGATGCGATAGAGCGCGAAAGAAAGCCCCTCGATGTCCTCCCGGTCGATAGGCGTGACGAAGGTGCGGCTCAGCGCCTCGATCATCTGCTGGCGAATGCGCTTCTCCTTGCGCCGTGTCTGGATGAGGTCGTCGAGGTTCGAGGGGGATCCTCCTTCGCCGATCGTCTGGAGGTAGCGGCTGAAAAGACCCACGCTGGCCCGGGCCTCCTCGGCTCCGGCCTCAAGCAGATCGAAGAAATGGTCGTCTTTGCCCAGGAGCTTTTTCAGGGAGAACATGTTGGGTGGATCCGGTTGTCTTTGGAGAGGAAATACTTGCCGGAAGAATGACAGTGTTACGTGCGCCGACTTTCAACGTTCAATTTCCGGCGCATCCAATTCCACAGGAGTCCCGCGTTCTCGTGGACGGCCCATGTGCTCCGCCCGAGGGACTCGACGTCCCAGCCCAGATCGTCCCAGTGAAACTCCGCGCCGAGACGGGACGTGTAGTCCGTGGGGCAGGGAAGGGCCCTGACTCCCGCCCGCAGGAAAAGGGATTCGGCCCTGGGCATGTGCCAGGCTGAGGTCACCAAGGCCACGGGTTCGTCGCCGACGATGACCTTGACGGCCCGGGACTCGTCCTCCGTGTCCCTGGCGGTCTCGATAAGCCGGATGCGCCCGGGCGCCACCCCGAGCGATGCGGCAGCCCTTGCCAGTATAGACGCGTGGGTCGGCATTCCCGGAGCTCCCGGACCGCTCACGATCATGCCCGCGGAGGGGAGCGCTCGCAGGAGGCGCACGCCCTCGGTCAGCCGCGCCCGCGCGGAGGCCGATAGTTTGTCGATTGCGGAAAGGCCGGGGATGTCGGCGTGGCCGCCGCCCAGGACGACCACGTAGCGGCAGGCCGCCAGCGACGGGGGAGGGGGAGCCCCGTCGGGAAGCTCGGGAATCGCCGGATAGCGGGCCTCGAGGGGCTGGATCATCCAGTCGCTGACGGTCCTGTTGCCGAAGACAAGAAGAAGCAGGAGAGCGGCCGACAGGAGGCGTCGCCCGTTCGCGGACCGGCGCGCCGGGCGGCCGAGCCACCACGCCGCGGCCAGGAGGACCAGGCAGAAGGGCAGCGGCATCAGCCAGTAGGAGACGATTTTTTTGAGCGCAAAAAGGATGCGCGGCATGTTCGCTGTTTTTCGGCCGCCTGTTAAGTTTTAAGTTTGAACCCTTGCTGACGAGGCGGAAGCCTGATCTCCGAACTCTCCCGCCGAAACTCTCCCCCCTCCCGCCCGGCTCCGAAGACTGCAGGCGGGCGACAGGCGCCGGCACCCCAATCATGAAATGGATCGCACTTCCCCTACTGGCGCTCGCGGCGATGCCTGCGCTTGCGGCAGGCCCCTACGAGATAGCCTTCATCCCCAAGGGGACAACCCACGAGTACTGGAAGGCCCTCCACGCCGGGGCCGACAAGGCGGCGGCCGAGCTCAATGCCGCGGGGGTTGCCGTGCACATCATCTGGAAGGGGCCGCTCAGGGAGGACGACCGGGAGCAGCAGGTGCAGGTTGTGGAGAACTTCATCGGCCGGCAGGTGAACGGCATCGTGCTGGCCCCGCTCGACAACCGGGCGCTCGTGGCGCCGGTCGAGGAGGCGGTGGGCGCGGGCATCCCCGTCGTCATCGTCGACTCCGGCCTGGATACGAAGGCCCAGTCCAGCTACATCGCGACCAACAACCTGGAGGGCGGCCGGATCGCGGCCAGGCGCCTCGGGTCGGTCCTCGGCGGCAGGGGCAGGGTGATCATGCTCCGCTACGCGGTGGGCTCGAACAGCACCGAGCAGCGCGAGGCCGGGTTTCTCGAGGTGATGGCAAGGGACTTTCCGGGAATCGTCCTGCTCTCCACCGACCAGCATGCCGGACCCACGCGGGACACCGCGCGGCGGGTCGCCGAGACGCTGCTGGACCGGTACGGCCGGGACGTGGACGGGATCTTTGCGGCCAATGAGTCGGCAAGCTCCGGGATGCTCCTCGCGCTCAGGGACGCGGGCCTCGCGGGCGGCAAGGTCAAGTTTGTCGCCTTTGATTCCGGCGACCTGCTCAACGCCGGACTGAAGTCCGGCGACATCCAGGGGCTCGTCGTCCAGGATCCGGTGAAAATGGGTTACCTCGGCGTCAGGACGCTTGTGGCTGTGCTGCGCGGGGAGAAGGTGGCCGCCGCGATCGACACCGGAGTCGGCCTTGTGACGCCGGAGAACATGAACGAACCGGCGAACGCCGCGCTGCTCAACCCTCCCGAGGACTGATCCCGCAGCCATGCTCCGACTGGACGGCATCCGCAAGTCATTCGGCGCGACTCAGGCCCTGAAGGGTGTCTCGCTCGAACTCTCCCGGGGGGAGGTGCTCGCCCTGATCGGAGAGAACGGCGCGGGCAAGAGCACGCTGATGAGGATACTCAGCGGCGCCTGCCTTCCCGACGGAGGGGCGATGGAACTCGACGGAAGGCCGTTTGAGCCGGGCAGTCCGGAGGACGCCCGGTCCGGCGGCGTTGCGATGATCTACCAGGAGCTCAACCTGGCCCTTCACCTGACCGTGCAGGAGAACATCCTCCTGGGGGCCGAGTCGGCCCGTTTTGGGTGGATCGACAGGAGCGCCTCGCGGGCCAGGGCCCGCGAGGCGCTTGCGCAGCTCGGGCATGGAGCCATGGATCTCGGCCGGCAGGCGGGCGCCTGCTCCGTCGCCGAACAGCAGGTGGTGGAGATTGCGCGGGCCCTCCTCGGCCGGCCGAAGGTGCTGATCATGGACGAGCCGACCAGCAGCCTGACGCAGGCCGACGCCGAAAGGCTGTTCTCGGTCATACTCCGACTGCGCTCCCAGGGGGTCAGCGTCATCTACATCAGCCATTTTCTCGAGGAATGCACACGAGTGGCGGACCGCTTCACGGTCCTCAAGGACGGGGAGACGGTTGGCAGCGGGGGCATGCGCGAAGCCCGGCCCGGGCACCTTCTCGCGCTGATGACGGGCAGGGAGGTGAAGGATCTCTTTCCCAAGACCGAGCACCGGCCGGGGCGTGCCGTGCTGGAGGTCCGGGATGCGTCTTCGGCGCCCCGCCTAAGGCGGGCGAGCCTTTCGCTTCGCGGCGGAGAGATTTTCGGCCTGGCCGGCCTGATAGGGGCCGGGCGCACCGATCTCCTGAGGACCATCTTCGGCCTCGACCGTCTCGATGCCGGGGAGGTCTGCGTGGTGGGATCGCCTGCCTGCCGGTCCACGCCGAGGGAGCGGTGGAGGCAGGGGGTCGGATTCATGAGCGAGGACCGCAAGGAGGAGGGCCTGATGCTCAATCTTTCCCTGGCCGATAATCTGACGCTGGCCAAGATGCCCTCGTTCGGGCGTTTCGGGAGTGTGAGTTCCGCGCGCCAGGCGGCGGCGGCGGCGCGCTGGATCCAGGTGCTCGGAATCAAGTGCCGCGGGGCATCCCAGCCCGTCGGCGAGCTCTCGGGCGGCACCCAGCAGAAGATCGCGCTGGCCCGTCTTCTGGAACATCCGGCCCGGATTTTTCTGCTCGATGAACCGACCCGGGGAATCGATGTCGGCACCAAGGTGGAGATCTACCGATTGATTGGGGAACTCGCCGGTTCCGGCAAGGCGGTGCTGGTCGTCAGTTCCTATCTTCCGGAGCTGCTCGGCCTCTGCGACACCATCGGCGTCATGTCCAGGGGTGAGCTGGCGGCCGTCCGTCCGAGGTCCGAGTGGACCGAGGCTGGGATCCTCAGGGTGGCCACGGGAGCCGCGATCTCCCGATGAGCGTCGCCATTCCACCACGACTGCGACGCCTCATGGTGAGGGTCGGACCGTTTCTCGGGCTCATCGCCGTGATCGTCCTGTTCGCGCTCCCGGGCGAGACGCGCGGGTATTTCCTCACCTTTCACAACTTCAAGATCATCTTCATCCAGACCGTGATCGTGGCCATCGGGGCGCTGGGCATGACGCTGATCATCATCAGCGGAGGCATAGACATCTCCGTCGGCTCGACGGTCGCCCTGGCAAGCGTCGTCGGGGCGCTCCTGATCCAGCGGGGATGGAGCACGCCCGCGGTGGTGCTCGCCACGATCGCGGCGGGCGGCCTGGTCGGCCTTGCGAACGGCGCGGCGATCGCCGGACTGCGGATGACGCCCTTCATCATCACGCTCGGCACACTCGGCGTGGCCAGGGGCGCGGCCAAGTGGCTGGGCGACAATCAGACGGTCAACTATGATTCCTCCCCCATCAACGGATGGATGACGACGGCCAATCCCTTCGCCTACACCCTGCCGGCCGGAGTTTGGGTCGCCCTCGGGCTCGCCGTACTGACGGCCTGGATGCTGCGGTGCACCGTTCTCGGGAGGCATATCTTCGCGCTCGGGTCGAATGAGGCGACAGCCCGACTTTGCGGCATACCCACCGTCCGGCTGAAGGTGCTGGTCTACGTGCTGGGAGGGTGTTTCACAGGACTGGCCGGCCTTTTCCAGCTCGCCCGCCTGCGCCAGGGCGATCCCACGGTGGCCGTCGGCCTCGAGCTCGACATCATCGCAGCCGTCATCATCGGCGGCGCCAGCCTAAGCGGCGGGGTGGGCGGGGTCCTCGGCTCCATGATCGGCGCCCTGATCATGTCCGTGCTGCGGAACGGTTCGCAGCAGATGGGCTGGCCGACCTACTTCCAGGAAATCATCATCGGCCTGGTCATCATTGCGGCGGTGTTCATCGACCGGCTGCGCCAGGGCCGCAAGGCCTGACGAAGCCGACTGGACTCAGGCCCCGGCTCCCTTGGCTGCGTCCTTTGCGGCCCGCTTGCCGACTGACCTGGAAAGGTAGGAGGAATAGTCGGGAATCTGGCGCTCGTAGGTTCCTTCGAGCAGGGGCGAGGAGATCATGAAGTCCGCCGTGGCGCGGTTGCAGGCGCAGGGGATGTTCCAGACGACCGAGAGTCGCAGCAGCGCCTTCACATCGGGATCGTGGGGAAGGGGCTCGAGGGGATCCCAGAAGAAGATGAGGGAGTCTATCTTTCCCTCGGAGATCATCGCGCCGAGCTGCTGGTCCCCCCCGAGGGGCCCGCTCTGGAGGCGGGTGACCGGAATGCCGAGCTCCTTTTCGAGAAGCAAGCCCGTCGTGCCGGTCGCAAAAAGGGCATGACGCGACAGGGTGCCCCGGTTGAACCGGGCCCATTCGGCCATGTCCCGCTTCTTGTGATCGTGAGCCACGAGGGCGATGTTCTTCCGAGAAATAACTTCTGCCGGAGGTGCTTTGGTTTCCATGGGAAACCGGGCTGAACCCGGTCCGGCCCATGCTGGCGCGGGGCCGGACAGCCGCAACAAGTAAACTTGCGGGCGCACGCGCTCTGGATAGGATCACGTTGTGCACTACCTACCCCTGATCAGCACCCTTTGCTGCGCCCTGGCCCCCGCCCTTGGCTCAATCGCGGCCGCCCGCGGCGCCGAGGTCACTCCCCTCGGCCAGTTCGACGGACAATCGGACATCGGCGGCGTGCAGCTGCCCGGGTCCGCCTCCTACGATCTCCAGCGCCAGGAATACACGGTCCAATCCTCCGGGACCAACATGTGGGGGGACCACGACGAGTTTCACCTGGTGTGGAGGAGGCTGAAGGGCGACTTCATCGTCCAGGCGAACATCGAGTTTATCGGCGACGCGGGCTCCCGCCACCGGAAGGCCGGGATCATTGTCAGGTCGAGCCTGGATCCGCGGTCGGCCCAGGTAAACGCCTGCCGGCATGGCAGCGGACTGGCCTCGTTCCAATTCCGCCGAAGCGCCGGGGCGACCACGGAGCAGGAGCAGTTCGTCCTGAAGGCCCCGGACGTCATCCAGCTCGAGCGAAAAGGGGGGGTCTACACGATGTCTGCGGCCAGGTTCGGCGACACCTTCACGACCAAGCAGATCGCCGACGTGAACCTCGGCGACGAGGTCTATGTGGGGATTTACGTCTGCGCCCACGACAACAGCGTCCTCGAGAAGGCGGTCTTTCGGAATGTGCGGTTGGTACGGCCGGCGCCCCCCGGGCTCGTCCCCTACCGCGACTATCTCGGCAGCGACCTGGAACTCCTGGACACCATCACCGGGAAGCGGACCGTCATCTACCACACCGACGATTCCCTGCAGGCCCCGAACTGGACCCCCGACGGCAAGGCTCTGGTCTACAACCGGAACGGGCGGATGTATCGCTTCGACCTCGACTCACGTCTGCCCCGGCTCATCGACACCGGCGCGGCAATTCACTGCAACAATGACCACGCGCTCTCGCTGGACGGCCGGATGCTCGGGATCAGCAGCAGCAGCCCGGAGGACGGGAATGTTTCCATGGTCTACACCCTTCCGATCACGGGGGGGACGCCCACCAAGGTCACGGTGCGAGGCCCGTCCTACCTCCACGGCTGGTCTCCCGACGGGAAATACCTGGCGTTCACGGGCGGCCGCGGCGCCGACTACAACATCTACCGGATTCCCGCGGAGGGGGGCCCCGAGGAGCGGCTGACCACGACCAAGGCCCTGCTCGACGACGGATCGGAATACACGCCCGACGGGACCGCCCTCTACTTCAATTCGAACCGCACGGGCAGGATGCAGGTGTGGCGGATGCGGCCGGACGGCACGGGGCAGGAGCAGGTGACCTTCGACGACTTCAACAACTGGTTCCCCCATGTCTCGCCCAACGGAAAGTCGATCGTCTTCATCAGCTACGACAACGCCGAGGTCGGACCCGGCGAGCATCCCTTCTACAAGCATGTCTACCTGCGGCAGCTTCCCCTCGGCGGGAACGAGAGGCCCCAGGTCATCGGCTACCTCTACGGCGGCCAGGGCACGATAAACGTCAACTCGTGGTCTCCAGACAACGAGACGATCGCCTTCGTGAGCAACTCCGGCAGTCTGTAGCGGCCCGCAGGGTGGGGCTCAGTCTAGCAGGGTGTTGAAAAACTACGATGGCCGGCGCAACAAACTATTTTGGTCGCGAGCAAGGCGGGGCTGCCGGTGCAATGCTCAGCGAGCCTTGCCCGGCAGCCACAACGCTGCTCCCGGCCAAAAGAGTTGTTGCCCTTCGGGTTGCGCCAGAATGCGCTCCCGCGGCGTTGTGTTGGGAGGGGATAGCCTCTGTGAGGATTG
>Ga0302320_10001260_pt1 | contig 60811 bp, 61 predicted proteins | sample Bog_T0_3_FD_202130 | JGI IMG/M metagenome (GOLD analysis project Ga0302320, IMG submission 202130) | Peat permafrost microbial communities from Stordalen Mire near Abisko, Sweden - Bog_T0_3 | ecosystem: Environmental > Terrestrial > Soil > Wetlands > Peat | place: Sweden: Abisko, Stordalen Mire... | reverse complement strand
TCCCCAGGGTGCTCGCCGCGTAGAGGCGGCCGTCGCGATCCGCGTGCATCCCGTCGCCGCCGCTGTAATCGGCATAGTCGGGATCGTGGAGATGGCCGAACTTCTGCTTGTTCGCCAGGGTCCCGTCGGGCCGGATCACGAAGCTGTAGACCCAGTGCGAAAACGAGTCGTCCACGTAGAGCTGCGACTGGTCGGCCGAGAGCGTGATCCCGTTGCAGAAGCGCAGGCCGGTGTCGACCACCTGGCTCGTCCCGTCCGTCCGGATCAGCCAGACCTTGCTGGGCAAGTTGGTGCTGCGGTCGGGGGGATTGGTCACATAGACATTGCCGGCGTGCGAAACGACCAGGTCGTTGCCGCGGAAACCCTGGGCCAGGACCGTGGCGGGGCCGGAGCCGCCGTCGGCGAAGGCGACGATCTGCGCGGTGTTCCCGACATTGGCATAGAGCCGCCCGTCCGGACCGAAGGCCTGGCCGGTGACGTGATGGGATTCGGCCAGCACCGGAGCGATGGCGCCGTCGAGGCCGATCTTGTAGGTCTTCTCGTTGCCGGTGTCGCAGAAGAACACCTCGCCTTTCGCATTGGCCGCGATTCCGTCGGCCCCTTTCAGGCCATCCTTGGCGACCTGCCAGCCCTCGCCTGGGATCAGGATTTTGCCCAGGTACTCGTTGCCGCCGGGGCCGCTTGCGACCGGCTTTGGCCAGTCCTTCCAAAGCCAGCGCATGGCGTCGGGAAAGATCGCCGTCGCCTGCCGGCCGCTGTGGATGCCGTCGCCCCAGACGTGGTTCACTTCGTAGCCCGCGAAGACCAGGGCGCGCTCCATCATCTGATTGGCGAACCACCAGTCGCCCCCGGCCTTGTTCTGATCGTGGGAGCCGTCCTGGAGGAAAACCCGGATGGGCTTGGGCTCGAACTTGCGGATCAGCGTCGGATAGACGTCGCCGCCGCGCAGCCCGACGTAGGTGCCGATCGCGCTGAACACGCGTTCGAACGAATCGGGCCGCTCCCAGGCCGCGGTGAACGCGCAAATGGCCCCGCTGCTCTGGCCGCCGATCGCGCGGTCGCCCGGGTTGGACGAGAGGCGGATGGGTCTGCCGTCCGCGGTTCGCCGGGTCGCGACTTCCGGCAGGAGCTCGGTGAGGAGGAACCGGACATAGGTGTCGCCCAGCGTGTCGTACTCGAAGCTCCGGTTGTTGCGAATGGGAGGCGCGCCGGGGCCGGATCCCTTCACGACTCCGGGCTGGACGAAGACGCCGATGGTCACCGGCATCTCCCGGCGGGCGATCAGATTGTCGAAGACCACATTGGCGTTCCATTGCACGCCGTCCTGGCCGACGAAGAGGCAGGCGGGCGTGTCCGGCCGGTACTGCGCGGGCACGTAGATCCAATAGCTGCGGGTCGTGCCCGGATAGAGCTTGGAATGGTCAAAGGTGTACTGGAGCAGCTCCCCCTTGGGGACCCCGGGCTGCGGCCGGGAGTCCGGTCCGGGAACGTAGTCGCTGTCGGCGGCGCGGGCCGCGGCGAGCAACAGCCCGGCGCAGATCCAGGAGGCGAGGAGGGTTTTCATGGGGTTGCAGATTTGCCGGAGCAGGCGCGGGCGGGCGAATCCTGAGCCAGACGCAGGGACGGGCGCTTCGGACCGGCCGATCTTGAGGCGGGTGGCTTTTTAGACCGGGCCTGCCCGGAATGGCTCCTGGCTCCGCCCGTGCGAAGCGCCGCCCAAATCGGAGCTGCCTAACTCCGCGAGCGAAGCCGGGTTCCGAGGCGGTTCTGCGTATTCTTCCTCATTGCGGGAGCATGGCCCTGCTGATTGATTTTCTGGGCCTTCCGCTTGAACTTAAAATCGCGCACCACCACCCACACCCTCGCCGGCGGGCTCATCCTCGGGTTGGGCCTGGCCTGGGGCTGGCTGGGCGGGCACAGGGCGCAGCAGGCGCTCCTCGCCGCGCACGAGGCGCTGGCGGCGCGCTACGCCTCGGCGTTCACCCCGGAGGAGGTGCGGCGCCTCGCCGGATCGCGGGCCGATCTGGGCACCGAGGACTACCGGTCCGTGAAGGAGCGCCTGGCGCGCCTGGCGGCGGCCGATCCGAATGTGCGGCTGGTCTTCCTGCTGCGCGGCGGCGGGCCGGCGGCCCCGACGCAGTTTCTGGCCGACTCCAATCCCGCCAGCGCGCCCGGGCCGCTGCAGCCGGGCGACGAGTATCCGAACGCCCGGGAGTCGGGTGCGCTCGGGCGCGCGGGGAGCACCGGCCTGCCGGCCGTCAGCGGCCCGATCCCGGGCGCGGCGGAGACTTTGGTGGTCGCCTACGCCCCGATCGTCGCCGGGCGCGGCCAGGCCCAGGCGGGGATCGTGGGCGTGGAATCGGCCGCCGACCAATGGACGGCGGTTTTCTGGCAGGCGGCCTTTCCGCACGCTCTCTACCTTTGGCTCGTCCTCGGCCTGCCCTTCGGCGCCGTGCTGCTGCGGCAGCGCGACCATGAGCAGCGCGAGGCGCTGCGCAACCTCTCCGAGGCGATGCAGCAGAGCCAGTCGGCGGTGATGATCGTCAACCTGGAGGGCCGGATCGAGTACGTGAATGCCGGCCTGTGCCAGCAGATCGGGTACTCCCGCCGGGAGCTGATCGGCCGGCCATGGCGCGACTTTCAGCAGAAGGAGACGCCTCCGGAGCTGCTCGCGGACATGGTGGCCTCGGTGCGGGCCGGCCGGGCGTGGCAGGGCCAGTGGTACAACCGGCGCAAGAACGGCGAACTCTACCCGGTGCGCGGGGCGATCAGCCCGGTGAAGAACCGGGCGGGCCGGCTGATCAGTTTTGTGGCGGTCTTCGAGGACATGACGGAGATCAACCGGGTGCAGTCCACGATGCGGACCGCGCTCGACCGGGCCGAGGCGGGCGACCTGGCGAAGAGCCGGTTCCTGGCGACCATGAGCCACGAGGTGCGCACGCCGCTCAACGGCATCGTCGGATTCACCAGCCTGCTCCTCGACATGCCCCTCACCGCCGAGCAGCGCGACTACGTGCAGATGATCCGCACCAGCGGCGAGTCCCTGATCCAGCTCACGAGCGACATCCTCGACTTCGCGAAGATCGAATCCCGGAGCGTCAAGCTTGAACTCAAGCCGGGCAATCCGCGCCTGATCGTGGAGGACACCCTCGACCTGATGGCCGTGCAGGCGGCCGAAAAGCAGATCGAACTGCTGCACTGGGTCGACGAAGACGTGCCGACGCTCGTGCCGCTCGACGACGCCCGGCTGCGGCAGGTGCTCTCGAACCTGGTTTGGAACGCGGTGAAGTTCACGGACCGCGGCACGGTCGAAGTCGCCGTCCGGGTCGAGGCGGCGGCGCCGGCGGCCGGCCCCGAGCCGGCCCCGCGGCTGGCCTTCAGCATCCGGGACACCGGGATCGGCATCGCCCCGGAACACCACGCCCTCCTGTTCAAGCCGTTCAGCCAGGTGGACGAGAGTTCCACGCGCCGGTACGGTGGGACGGGGCTCGGGCTGGCCATCTGCCGCAACCTGGTGGAGCTGATGGGCGGGACGATCGCGATGGAGAGCGAGCCGGGCAAGGGCTCCTGTTTCAAATTCAGCCTGCCGCTGGGCGCGGCTCCCGGGCCGGCGCAGGCGCGGCCGGTCCTGAACCTGGAGCGGGTGCGGCTGGCCCTGGTGGCCCGCCCGGGGCCCTTCCAGGAGGAGTTCGCGCGCGTGGTCCAGCGCTGGCACGTGCGCCTGACCAGCGTCGCCGCGCCGGCCGCCCTCGCGGGCGTCGAGTACGACCTTGGCTTTGTGGAGCTTCATCCCGACCTGGCCCGGCAGGTCGCCGCCCTGCCGCCCGGCGGCGTGCCCTGGCGGGTCGGCCAGACCTACGGGATCGTGCCCGTCGGCCTGGAGAACGAGGTGCGTTCGGCGCTGCGGGCGCACTTCAGCCAGCTGATCAACAAGCCCCTGCACCACGATGCGCTCCTCGCGTTGCTGACCGGAATTCCCGCCGGGCCGCCGGCGCTGGCGCGGGTGCGCGCCTTCGGCCTGAACGTGCTGGTGGTCGAAGACAATGTCGTCAACCAGCGGCTCGTGCAGCGGCTGCTCGCGAACATGGGCTGCCAGGCGACCGTGGCCGGCAACGGGCGGATCGCCCTCGCCGCGCTGGCGCGGCCGGAGGCCGCGTACGACCTAGTCCTCATGGACCTGCACATGCCGGAGCTCGACGGACTGAGCGCGATCGAAAGGATCCGGGCCGGCGAGGCCGGCGAGGCGGCCCGCCGGATCTGGATCGCGGTGCTGACCGCCGATGCGCGCACCGAGCAGAAGGAGATCGTGATGGCCGCCGGCGCCAACGACTACCTGGTCAAGCCGGTGGGGGTGGCCGATCTGGCCACCGGGCTGCAGAACTATTGCGACGGCCGGCCGCCGGCCTAGATCGAGGCCAGGGCCACGAACTCCTCCGGGGCGTAGCGCCGGAAGGCCTCGATCGCCTCGTATTCGGCGAGGCCGAGGTCATTGTAGGCCTGGGCCAGGCGCCGGCTGCGGTCCTCCGTGCGCTCCCAGAATTCGCGCTGGTCGGCGCCCAGGAACAGCGCCTGGTCCTTCTGGGTCTCGTGGCGGAAGATCGCCCGGCGGCGGCGGAGCACCTCCTGCGGGCTGAGCGGCACGGCCAGGTCGATCTCGTCGAGCGGCCACTCCGCCCACGCCCCGCGGTAGAGCCAGAGCTCCGCTTCGTCCCGCCACGCCTCGCCGGCCGCCTGCGCGAGGGCCTCGCGCAGAATCCGCAGGCAGAGCCGGTGGGTGCCGTGGGGATCGTCCAGGTCGCCCGCCGCGAAGAGGAGCTGCGGGCGCAGGTCCGCGAGCAGCCGGTGGACGATCTCCACGTCCCGCGGACCGGCCCGCCGGCGCCGGGCGGCCGCCCCGTCGTAGAACGGCAGATCCAGGAAATGCAGCCGGCCCGCGGGCACCCCGCAGACCCGCGCGGCGGCGACGGCCTCGTGGCGCCGGATCAGGCCCTTCCAGGCGGCCAGCTCCGGGGCGGGCGGCAGCGTCCCGTTCGTCTCGTACGCCGAGCAGAGGGCGCGCAGGCGCTCGGCCGGCCCGAGCGCGGCGTCGCGGGCGAAGGCGAGCGCGCGCCAGACCGCGTCGTCGGGCACCGCCCCCGCGCCGGAGACCTCATAGGCGACGTGCACGTCATGGCCCTGCTCCACCAGCCGGCAGAGCGTGCCGCCCATGGAGATCACGTCGTCGTCCGGATGCGGCGAGAGGACGAGGATGCGCTTGGGGAACGCCCCGGCCGAGCGGGCGCGCAGCGGCCGGACCGGCGCGTCCCCGGGCCGGGCCCGCCGCGGATCGCGTCCGCCCGGCCAACCGGTGATCGTATGCTGCAATTGGTAGAAGCCGGCGAGGTTCGCCCCGTAGGCCGAACCGTGGACCCGCAGCAGGTCCTGCAGGCCCGCTTCGTTGTAATCGTCGTCGGTGAGTTTGAGGATCGCCTTCCGGCAGCGCCCCGACAGCCAGAGGATGGCCCGGCGCGTCATCCGCTCGTCCCAGGCCAGGCCCTGCTCCTCGAGCGGGCCGATCAGCCACGGGGTGCGGATGCGGGTGAGCGCCGCGGCCGCCGGCTGGTCGAGGACAAAAAGGGCTCGATCGTGCTCCTGCAGGAACGAGGCGGGCACATGCGGGGTGACTTCGCCCTCGACCGCGAGCCGGACGATTTCGGCCTTGTGCTGGCCCCACGCCATGAGGATCACCCGGCGGGCGCCCAGGATCGTGCGCACGCCCATGGTCAGCGCAGAGCGCGGCGTCTGCTCGTCGCCGCCGAAATCGCCCGCCGCGTCGCGCCGGGTGAGCGGATCCAGGGCCACCAGGCGGGTGGAGGATCGCCGGGAGCTGCCCGGCTCGTTGAAGCCGATGTGCCCGGTGCGGCCGATGCCGAGAATCTGGAAATCGAGGCCACCGGCCTCGCGGATCATCTCCTCGTAGCGGGCGCAGCGGGCGTCCACCTCCGCCTTCGGCGCCAGGCCGTCGGGGACATGCGCCTGGTCCGGCGGCAGGTCCACGTGATCGAACAGGTGCGTCCGCATGAAGCTGCGGTAGCTTTGCGGGTGCTCGGGCGCCAGGGGGTAGTACTCGTCGAGGTTGAAGGTGACGACATTCGCGAAGCTGAGGCCTTCCTCCCGGTGCAGCCGCACCAGTTCGGCGTAGAAGCTGACCGGCGTCGATCCGGTCGCCAGCCCCAGGACCGCGGTCCGGCCCTCGCGCTGGCGCTCCCGGATGAGCGCGGCCGCCTCGCCGGCCACCCACCGGGACGCCTCCTGGCTGCTCGCGTCGAGGCGCACGGGCACGTGTTCAAACCGCGAGGCGGGCAGGACGGCGGGAATGGGCATGGTGGGACCCCCAAGCAAATGCCAGGATCGCGGCTGGCCTACACGTCCAAAATGACCCAGGCTCACCCCGCATGAAACCTCGCTTCCCTTACGTTGCGGCGGCCGCCGCCGCGCTGGTGCTGGGCGGCTGCGGCCAAGTCGGCATGGAGGTCACCCCCTACGGCAATCCGAACCGCGTGGTGACGGGCACGGTCGAGCTGCCCGCGGCCACCGCCTTTGCGCCGGACACGGTCGTCGTCGTGCGGGTGCTCGGGGTCCTTCCGGCCAATCCCCAGGCGGTCAACGGTCTGCTCGGCCAGCCGCCCGCGCCGGGCGCGCAGGCGGAGCAGCCGCCCCAGGTGCTCGGCGAGCAGACCATCTCGAACCCGGGACCCCCGCCGGTTCCCTTCCGGATCGAATACTCCGCGACCGACGACCAGCTGCGGGCCGGCCTGAAATTGGAGGCGCGGGTTTCGGTCGGGGGCAAGGTGCGCTGGTTCAATGTCAACAGCTACAGCATCAATCTGGACAACGTGGGGGAGGCGCGGTCGGTGAGCGTGGATCCGGCGGAGCGATGAGCCTGACGATCTGGTGCAACGGCGTGTTCGATCCGGAGGCGACCCGGCGCCTGCGCGAGGGGACGGCCGGGCATCGGTTGATCGCCGCGAGCGGAGCGGCTGCCTCGGTCCTGGCGCCGCCGGTGGACGATCCGGCGCTCGCGCAGGCGGACGTGGCCTTCGGCCAGCCCGCGGCCGAGGACTGCCTGCGCCACGCCGGCCTGCGCTGGGTGCACGTCTCCACGGCCGGCTACACCCGCTACGACACGCCGGAGTTTCGGGACGCCTTCCGGGCCCGGGGCTCGAGCCTGACCACCTCCTCGGGCGTGTTCGCCGACCCGGTGGCGCAGCATCTGCTGGCGATGATCCTGGCCGTCGGCCGCGAGCTCCTGCCCTCATACCGCGAGCAGCTCGGCGAGCGGCGCTGGCCCCAGAATGAGCGCCGGTACGCCTCCACCCGCCTCACCGGGCAGACCGTGCTGATGCTGGGCTTTGGCGCGATCGGCCGGCGGTTCGCGCAGCTGATCGCCCCGTTCGAATGCCCGCTCTTCGCGCTGCGGCGCCAGGCCCGGAGCGTCCTGGGGGTGCGGATCGTCGCCGAGGAGGACCTGACCCGGATCCTGCCGCTCGCCGACCACGTGGTCAATCTGCTGCCCGAGAACGAGGCGACGAGAAACTGGATGAACGCGCGGCGTTTTGCGTGCCTGCGCCCCGGCGCCCGCTTCTACAACGTCGGCCGGGGGACGACCGTCGACCAACGGGCGCTGCTGGAGGCCCTGGAGTCGGGGCGCCTCGGGGCCGCCTATCTCGACGTGACCGACCCCGAGCCCCTGCCGCCCGGGCATCCCCTGTGGACGGCACGCCATTGTTACATCACCCCGCACACGGCCGGAGGCCGCCGCGACCAGGACAGCGCGATCGTGGAGCATTTCCTGGGGAATCTGGCGGCGTTCGAGCGGGGCGGCGAGCTGGCCGACCGGGTGATCTGACTCCCGCCCTCGGAAACCGGCCCCAAACTGGGCTGGCCACCGGGGGGCATCTCCGGGCGCCTATTGTCCGAGCACTCGGTCGCCCTCCGACGCCCCCCGGTGGCCAGCCCAGTTTGGGGCCGGTTTCCGAGCGCACTTGCCTTTTGAATGCGTCCATGGAATAAGCCCGCCCGTACTTACTCCCATCTGAACCCGTGCACGAGGGCTGGTGCCTTCTTCGCCGAGGTCTCAACGAAAAAACACCCATATGAAAAAGTCCACTCGTCTCCTCGTCACCGCGGCCGCCATGACCGGCCTCTATGCGGGCGCCCTCGCGGCCCGCACCTACGCGCAAGATTCCACCGCCGGCTCCTCGGACCAGTCCAAGAGCCAGGCTCCCGCCAAGCACGACTGTAAGGGCAAGAACTCGTGCAAGGGCCAGGGCAATTGCAGCGCGGGCGACAACGGCTGCGCGGGCAAGAACTCCTGCGCCGGCAAGGGCGGCTGCGCGAGCAAGGACACGCCCGCTCCGGCCAAGCAGTAATCTCCACTTGCGCGCGGCCGGGGGCACGTCCCCGGCCGCGTTTTTTTTTCGCAAGGCAGCCCGCCCATGCCGGCCAACCGCTACAACGCCTTCACCCAATACGGCATCGGCATCGGCCTGCGAGTCCCGCACTACCGGCATATCCTGGAGAAGAAGCCGGTCGTCGACTGGTTCGAGGTCATCTCCGAAAATTTCATGGTCGACGGCGGCCGCCCACTCGAGGTGCTCGATTCGATCCTCGAGCAATACCAGGTGGTGCAGCACGGAGTCTCGATGTACTTCGGCTCGGCGGACCGGCCCGACCGGGCGCACCTGCGCAAGCTGAAGACCCTGGTGAAGCGCACCAAGACGCCCTGGCTCTCGGACCACCTCTGCTGGGGCAGCGTCGATGGCACCTACAGCCACGACCTGCTGCCGATGCCCTACACCTTCGCCGCCGCCAAGCGCACGGCCGAGAAGATCCGGCAGGTGCGCGACTACCTGGAGGTGCCGATCTGCGTCGAGAATGTCAGCAGCTATGCGGAGTTCCACCTCTCGGAGATGACCGAGTGGGAATTCCTGACCGAGGTGGTGGAGCGGGCCGACTGCGGCATCCTGCTCGACGTGAATAATATCTACGTCTCCTCCCAGAACCACTCGTTCAACCCCTACGACTACGTCAACGGGATCCCCGCCGAACGCGTCGGCCAGATGCATATCGCCGGCCATACGAAGTTCGAGAAGTACATCCTGGACACCCACGACCATCCGGTGCTGGACCCGGTCTGGAAGCTGTACGCCCACGCGACCAAGCGATGCGGCGTGACGGCCACTCTCCTCGAATGGGACGACAAGATCCCGTCGTTCGACGAGGTCCACAACGAGGCCCTGAAAGCCGGCGAATTCATCGCCGGGGCGAAGCGGGCCGCCCGATGACCGCGTCCGGCCTCAAGCCGCCGCCCCGCCACCCGCCCCGGCGCCTGGGCTCGACGGGCGACCTGCGCCGCTTCCAGCGCCTGATGCTGCATGCCCTCGTCCGCCCGCTGGGCCCCGACGATGAGACGCCGGCCCGCTGGGTCGACGGGCGGACCACGGCCGAGGTCGCCGCCGAGTTTATCAAGCCCAACGAGCGCCTCAGTGCGGTCGAGCGGCTGCAGATCTACCAGCGGATGTACTGGTACCGCCTGATCGGCAATGCCGGCGACGACTGCCCCGGCCTGCGCGCGGTCCTGGGGGACGAGCGCTTCGACGCGCTGGTGCGGGCCTACCTCGCCCGCCATCCCTCCCGCTCCTTTTCGCTGCGCAACCTCTGCTCGCGCCTGCCCCGGTTTGTCGCCCGGGCGCGACGCTACACCGCCCCCCACACCGCGCTCGCCCTGGCGGTCGCCCGCTTCGAGTGGGCCCAGACCGTCGCCTTCGACGGCCAGGCCCGCCCGGTCCTGACGGCCGCGCAAATCGCGCGCACGCCGCCGCAGCGCCTGCGGGTCGGCCTGCAGCCCTACCTTTCGCTCCTCGAATTGGATTATCCGGTGGACGACTACGTCCTGGCGGTGAAGAAGCGCGACGCGCTCCGGGCCGAGGCGAGCAACGCCCCCGAAGGGGCGCCGCGCTCGGCCCGCCTGCGGCCGGTGCGGCGGCCCCGCCGCCAGCGGGTGCACGTGGCCGTGCACCGGCTGCACGGGGACCTGTATTACAAGCGCATCGCGCCGGAGGAATACCGCATGCTCCAGGCGCTGCAGGCGGGCCGCCCGGTCTCGCGGGCGGTCGCCGCGGGCGGGCCGCGGGTCCGGCCGGCGCAGGTGCAGGCCTGGTTTGCCACCTGGATGAAGCTGGGCTGGCTGTGCCGCCGGAAATAGTTTCTCCCTCCACTCCTCCCATCCCCATGAACTCGTTCCTCCCGCCCGGCAATTTGAACGCCCTGCTCGCCAGCGTGGGCGGCTACCTGCGGTGCCCCCTCCTGCTGGTCATCCGCCTCTATTGGGGCTGGCAGTTTTTCCTCACCGGCCGGGGCAAATGGAGCGACCTGTCGCGGCCGACGGCCTTCTTCGCCTCGCTCCACATCCCGGCCCCGCACCTCAACGCGATCATCGTGGCGGTCACCGAATGCGTGGGCGGCCTGTTGTTCGCGGTCGGCCTGGGCACCCGCTTTGTGGCGCCCATCTTCATCTTCGAGATGATCGTCGCCTACGCGACGTCCGAACCGGAGGCGTTGCACGCCCTGTTCGGGCAGTTCGACGCCGACAAATTCGTCGCCGCCCAGCCGTTTCAGTTTCTCTTCGCCGCGCTGATCGTCTTCGCCTTCGGCCCGGGCAAGCTCGCGCTCGACACCCTCGTCTTCAAACCGTCGGCTGCGGAGCGGAATTGACCGGTTCGGGTTCGGACTTCACCGGCCCGCCGCAGAGATCGTCGTAAGCGTAGGCGAAGGCGCCGACCACCAGGGGCAGCGTGATCAGCATGCCGGCCCCGAAGGCGATCAGGCCCGCCAGGCAGAGCAGCAGCCCGATGATGAACAGGAGCAGGACCGACCACCAGTGGCGCGTGACCGCGCGGCGGCTGCCCTCCATCGCGGCCCAGGTCCCCAGCCGGCGGTCCACGATCGCCAGGAAGGTGAAGGCATAATACGCCACCGCCAGATAGATGCCGGGCAAAACGAAGCAGAGCAGGCCGAGGGTCGTGAACACGAGGATGAGGATGGCGGCGAGGACCAGGGCTGGATACGCCGCGCTGAAACCGGCGAAGACATCGCGCACGCTCGCCGCCTGCTGGCGGGCCCGCTTCAGGATGTAGAACTGGTACCCGGCGAACAGCGGCAGCAAGACGAGGATGTTCGCGGCCTCCTGCAGCCGGAAGGCCGTCGACCCCGCGTAGCTGCGGTAGGCGTCGAACAGGGCGGCAATGTCGGTGACCCCTTCGGTCTTCGGCCCGGTGGCCAGCTCGACCGCCAGCTCGGCCCCGCACACGATCGCGGTCACCCCGACCAGCGGGAGGAAATTCTGCTTGAGCAGGTCCCAGGACCGGGCGAAGCAGTCCAGCGGGCTGAATTCGGGCGGGGCGGCCGCCAGCACCGGACGCGCGGACGGGACCGGGACGGGCGCCGGTTCGTCGGCCTCGAACGCCGGCGCGCCGCCGATCCGGCCGCCGAAGTCGGCGAACTCCCCGAGCGGCTTCCACTCCGCGGTGCCCGCCGCCTTGGCCTGGGTTTCGAGGTTGGCGCGGCCCGCGGCGATCCAGGCGCGAATCTGCTCCGCCGGCACCGGTCCGTATTCGCGGCCGTCGCCTCCGATGATCGTGTACATGGGCAGAGGACAGCAGCGCGCGGGGCCGAGGTCAACCGAGACGCGGCCCCGCGCTAGGGCTGCGGCGGCGCCCCGGCGGCCCGGGCGACGGCCTGGCGCGCGAGCGTCCAATCGTAGCGGGCCTGGAGGCGGCTTTGCTCGGCGCTGCGGGCCGCGCTCTGGGCGTCGAGCAATTCGAAGTTTGTGATCACGCCGTTGGCATAGCGGCTCTGGGCGAGGGCGAGGGCCTCTTGCGCCTGGTCGACCAGCAGATCGGCGTTCTGGAGGCGGGCCGCCGCGGCCTGCAGATCGGCGAAGGCGTCGGCGACGTCCGTGGCGATCATCCGGTCCAGTTCGGTGATCTTGGCCTGGGCCGCCCGCAGGTCGGCGCGGGCCTCGAGGCGCTGGCCGGTGATGCGCTCGCCGGTGAAGATCGGGATCGAGACGGAGAGGCCGGCGGCGACGTACCCCTTGTTGGCATACATCGCCGGCAGATCCCCGTCCTGCTCGCCGCCGGTGGCCCGTGCCGAGAGGACCGGCCGGTTGGCCCGATCCGCCGCGTCGAGGCGCCGCTCGGCGGTGGCGGCGTCGTCGCGCGCCAGCTTGATCTCGGGCCGTTCCTGCAGGCCGGCCGCGATCGTCGCGGACAGGTCGGGGCCGGCGCTCGCGGCGGGAAAGTCGCCCGCCAACGGGAGGGGCGAATCCGGACCGGCGCCCAGCAGCTGCCGCAGCAGCGCCTCCTGCTTCTGCAACTGGGCGATCGTGTCGGTCCGGTTGTTCTGCGCGGTGGCCCGGCGGACCTTGGTGGTGAGGACATCGAACTTCGTCGCCGTGCCGCCGGCGAATTTCCGGTCGGCGATCCGCAGCGCCTCGTCAAGGGCGCGGATCTCCTCATCGGCGACGCCGACCGAGGCCCGCAGGAGCAGGACGCCGTAGAAGGCCTGGATCGTCTCGTAGCCGAGCTGGCTCCGGGTCTGCTCCAAGGCGTCCTGGGCGGAGATCTCGCCGGCGCGCGCCAGCGCGACCAGCGCGTCCGTCCGGCCGAAGTCGGTCAGCAGCTGGCCGACGTTGATCGTGGCGTTGTAGCTGTTCTGAATGGTTTCGTAGAAGGAGCTCGAGCCGCTCGGCAGCGAGAACTCGACGTAGGGGCGCAGCGACAGGTAGCTGTAGGCGGCGTTGGCGGAGACCTGCGGCCGGCGGTCCGCCTCGCTCTGGGTCACCCGGGCGTGCGCCGCGTCGATCGCCGCCTGCGCGGCGGTCAGCGACGGGTAGCGCGCCAGGACGGCCGCGATGGCCTGCCCGAGCGTGAGCGGCGCCGGGGCGGCCGCCGGCTCTTGCGCGTGGAGCGGCGCGCCAAGGGCAAGGAGGGGCAGCAGGAGAAGGGAGGCAGTCTTCATGGTGGAGGGAAAGTTGACCCGGGAGGTCAGTGGGCGCTGGCACCCACTTCGGCCGCGGCGCGGGCCGTGGACTTGGGGCGGCCGGCGAAGAGGATGACGGGCACGCAGCCGAGGGCGACCAGCGCGATGAGGCGGAAGGCGTCCAGGTAACTGAGGAGGCTGGCCTGGCGCTCGACCATGAACTCCAGGGCGGCCAGCGCCCGGCGGGGCGCCTCCCAGGCCGAATAGCCGTGCGCCAGCATGTTGTGGGTCAGCTGCCGGAGCCGCAGGGCGGTCGCCGGATCGCCGGGCACCAGCCGGGTGACCAGGTCCAGCCGGTTGCGGGCGATCCGGTGATCGAGGTAGGTGTTGATCGCGGCGATGCCGAACGAGCCGCCGACCTGCCGCATCATGTTGTTCAAGGCCACGCCCTGCGGGATGTCGCGGGGCCGCAGCCCCGACACCGCGAGCTGGGCGAGCGGCACGAACATGAACGACAGCCCGAAGGCCCGCAGCATGATCGGCCAGAAGAAGTCCTGCGCTCCGGAGGACAGGTCGAGCCGGGAGAGCTGGAAGGCGAACAGCGCGATGACGGCGAATCCGGTGACGACCAGGTACTGCGGCGGCAGGCCCTTGACGAGCGCCCGCCCCACGAACGGCAGGACCGCGACCGACACCACGGCTCCCGGCAGGAAGAGCATGCCGGTCTGCATCGCGGTGAAGTCCAGCAGGCGCTGGGCGAAGACCGGCACGATGAAGACCGTCGCGAACAGGGCGAAGCCGAGCACAAAGGTGAGGGTCGCGGCCGTCGCGAGGGGGCGGCTGCGCAGCACCCGCAGGTCCACGACCGGATGCTTGGTGGTGAGTTCCCAGCCGACGAAGGCCACCAGGCTCACTGCGGCCACCACGGCCAGCACCACGATGTAGGGCTTGGAGAACCAGTCCTCGGTCTCCCCGCGCTCCAGCACCGTCTGGAGCGAGCCGAGGCCGGCGACCAGGAGGACGATTCCGGTCCAGTCGATGTGGGAGGCCGAGCGGGCCTGTTCGGGCTCCCGGACATAGATCGAGGCCAGGATGGCGGCGCCGATGCCGATCGGCAGGTTGATGTAAAAGATCCACGGCCAGGTGTAGTTGTCGATGATCCAGCCCCCCAGCGTCGGGCCGATGGTGGGCCCGATGATCACCCCGATCCCGAACAAGGCGGCGGCGAAGCCGCGCTGCTCGAGCGGAAAGGTCTCGAAGAGGATCGTCTGCGAGGTCGACAGGAGGGCCCCCCCGCCGATCCCCTGGATGAAGCGGAAGATCACCAGCTCCCAGATGTTGTGGGCCTGGCCGCAGGCCATGGAGGCGGCGGTGAACAGCAGGATCGAGCCGATATAGTAGGGGCGCCGGCCGAAGCGCGCGGCCAGGAAGCTCGTCATCGGAATGATGATCACGTTGGCGATCGCGTAGGCGGTGACCACCCAGGCCACGTCCTCCAGGGTCGCCCCGAGATTGCCGCTCATGTCGGAGAGGGCGACGTTCACGATCGAGGTGTCGATCAATTCGATGATGGCCGCCGCGACGACCGTCAGCGTGATGATGACCTTGCGCAGACCGAGTTCAGGCATGGCGGGAGGGGCAGCGGGGAGGACCGGCGCGCCCGGACGGATCAGTCCTTCACGAGGACCGCGGCATCGACGCTCATCCCGGGGCGCAGCACGTGCCGGGGGTCCGGCGGGTCGGTGATCACGATCTTGACGGGCACCCGCTGGGTGACCTTGACGAAATTGCCGGAGGCGTTGTCGGGCGGCAGCAGCGCGAAGCGGGCCCCGGTGGCGCCCGCGAGGGATTCGACCCGGCCGTGGAAGACGACGCCGGGAAAGCTGTCGACCGTGAATTCGACCGGCTGGCCGGGCCGCATCTGCTCGAGCTGCGTCTCCTTGTAGTTGGCGACGACCCAGACGCCGGAGTCGGAGGCGACGGCCAGCAGCGTCTGCCCCGCCTCGACGTACTGCCCGGGCTCGACGTTCTTGTGGGAGACCTCTCCGGCCATTGGGGCGACGACGGTCGCGTAGGAGCGCTGCAGCCGGGCGTAATCGAGGTCCGCCCGCTGCGAGTCGATCTGGCTTGCCGAGGCGTTGACCTGCGCGGCGGCAACCGCGACCGCGGCGGCGGCGGCCTCGGCCTGGCGGAGCAGGGCTTCGTGCTGGGCCCGGGCCACCTCGGCGGCCGCCCGGGTGTCGGTCAGCTGGCGGTCGGTGATCGCATTGGTGGCGAAGAGCGCCGAGTCGCGCTTCAGGTCGGAGGCGGTCTTAGCCGCGGTGACGGCCCCGACCCGCTCGTTGGCCTGCGCGACCGCGGCGGCGGCGCGGGCGTTGGTCAGGCCGGCGCGGGCGATCTCCAGGGCGGCCTCGGCGCTGGCGAGGCCGGCGGCGGCCGAGGCGATTTTCAAATCCAATTCCCGGGGATCGATCTCGATCAGCGGCTGCCCGGTCAAGACGTGCTCGTTGTCCGCGATGAGCACCCGCGTCACGAAGCCGGAGACCCGCGGCAGGACCGGGCTGATGTCTCCCTCCACTTGGGCGTCATCGGTCTCCGCATGCACCAGGACGTAGGCCAGATGGCGGCCTCCGAAATATAGCGCGGCCACGGCGGCCAGGGCCGCAGCGATGCCCACGCCGATCTTCCGGCCCCTGGCGCGGGCGCCCGATTCGCGGGATTCGACCTCGGTCGCGGGGATGGCGGTGGGAGCGGAAGACAAGTGGGTGCTCATCGCGGGAGGTAATTAGGCGCCTAATTACCTCAGACTGCAAGCCGGGCGTTTATTTTCGGTGCTTTAATCGGGCGGGGGCTGGGCCGCGCTTCCGATAAAATCGTAGCCCAGCGGGAGCTCCCGCCAGTCACCTGGAGCGATATCGCCGAGACAAAGACTGCCCAAGCTAATGCGGTGAAGCGTTTTAACTATTATGCCCTGACTCGCGAACATCCGCCTCACCTGGTGGTGGCGGCCCTCGATGAGGGTGATTTGCGCCTCCCCGGGGCCTAGCCAGACGACGGGCGCCGGCCGGCACGGCTCGGCCTCCCCGGGCAGGACGAGTGTGCCTGAGGCGAAAAGGGTGACGAGGTCCCGCCGGGCCGGCTCCGGCACCTCCCGGCCGAAGCCGGCGCGGTAGACTTTCGGGATCTTGCGCTTGGGCGAAGTCAGGCGATGCACCAGCGAGGTCTGGTCGGTCAGCAGCAGCAGTCCCGTCGTGTCCTGGTCGAGCCGGCCGACGCTGGTCACCTGCGGGTTGCGCCGCTGCCACCTTGCCGGAAGCAGGTCATAGACCCGGGGCCCTTCGCGCGCATCGTGCGAACAGACCGCGCCCAGGGGCTTGTGCAGCGCCAGCAGCAAACCTTCCGGATGATCGAGCGGCTCGCCGTCCACCGTGACCGCCCCCGCGGCCGATTTCTGGCCCGGATCGGCCGCGGCCACCCCGGAGACCAGCACCCGCCCGGCATCGACCCACCCGCGCGCCTCGCGGCGGGAGCAATAGCCGAGGTTGGCGAGGAATTGGTCCAGGCGGCGCATGCTGGCGCGAGGTCACCAGCCGCGGCCGAAAAACACGATCCAAATGCTCGGGACTTAGGCAACCCGGCCGCCGCTCCGGCGCGAGCCGCAAAGATTGCGCCCGCGCGCGCCGGCCGGTCGTATGGGTTTGCGATGTTCCGCTGGACGCTCTTTTCCCTCGCCCTGGCTTCGGCCGGCCTGGGCCTGCTCACCGTCTTCAAGGCGCCGGACTGGGTGAACTGGAAGCTCGTCATCCTGGCCGGGGAGTTCGGCTATTGGCTGGCTCCCTTGGTCCTGGCCGTGGCGATCGCGGCCGCGCTGGCCGGCCGCGGCCGCGGGCCGGGCGCGGTCCCGACCGCGGCGCTGGCCCTGGCCGGGGCTCTGCTGCTGGTCCAGCCCTGTTTTCAGGCGTGGCTCATCGGCCGCCACCTTCCGGCCGACCTCGAGCGTTCGCTGGGCAAAATCCCGCTCGCGCGGGCGCCATTCTCCGTCCGCGCGCTATTCGCGGCCCGCCCGGGGGCCGCCCCGAAGGAAACGTTTACCTACGCCGGCGCCCTGCAGCTGGACTTTTACCGCGCCGGCCGGAGCGAGCCCGCCCCGTGCGTCCTGGTCGTCCATGGCGGCGGCTGGGACGACGGGGACCGCGGGCAAATTCCGGCTTTCAACCGCTGGCTCGCGGCCCAGGGCTACGCGGTGGCCGACCTGTCGTACCGCCTGGCGCCGCGGGACCGTTGGCCGGCGCCGCGAGAGGATCTGGCGGCGGCGGTCGCCTTCGTCGCATCGCGCGCGCGGGAGCTGGGAGTGGACCGCGGCCGGCTGGTGATTCTCGGCCGGTCTGCCGGCGGCCAGATCGCGGAGGCGGCGGCCTACTCGCTGCGCGACCCGGCCATCCGGGGAGTCGTCGGCCTCTACGCCCCGGCGGACCTCAATTTCGCCTATGCGTGGGCCCGCGAGGACGACGCTCTCAAGTCGCCCCACCTGCTGCGGCAGTATCTCGGCGGACCGCCGGGCGCGGCGCCCGCCGCCTACGCCAGCGCCAGCGCGATTGGCTTGGTCGACGCGGCCACGCCGCCGACCCTGCTCGTGCACGGGCGGCTCGACACGCTCGTCTGGTGCCGGCAGAGCGAGCGCCTCGCGGCCCGGCTGGCCGCCGCCGGCGTGCGGCATTACTTCCTGTCGCTCCCCTGGGCCACCCACGCGGTCGAATACAACCTGAACGGGCCCAGCGGCCAGCTGACGACGTACGCCCTGGCGTGGTTTTTGGCGGCGGTGACAAACTAGGCGGCCGGCGCGGCGGCCCCGCGCGGGTCAGCCGCCCTGGGCGAGCGCCGCGGCGACCGCCCGGCGGCGCCGCAGGTAGTACAGCGCCATCCCGCCTTGGTAGGGGATCGAAAGCAGCGCGATAAGGTAATAGAGCAGGGAGTACATCGCGCCCAGGGACTCGTCTTCGGTCAAGCCCGGCTGCACCAACTGCTGCTTCTGGTCGGCGCTCATGTAGGTGAAGGCCTGGCGCAGGAACCCCAGATCGACGTGGCCCAGCTTGTAGCGCACGAAGCCGAGGATCGTGGCGAGCAGGTAAAGCTGGGAGAGCACGAGCCATTTCATCCCCTTGAATTCGCCGTGGCGGACCAGCCCGGCGCCGTGCAGTTCGATCGCGCCGGCCCCGGCGACCATCAGGCCGACCACGGTGCCGAGCTTGTCCTGCGCCGAGGCCGACACCAAGGCGAAGAGCCCGGAAAGGACCAGGATCGACAGGCCGTCGAAATGCGCGGTGCGCAGGGTGCGGCGCATCAGTTCGGCGGGCAGGAGAGGAGGGGTTTTGCTCATTCCACGTCTTGAATTGCGGCCGCATCCGGGCCGGGATCGGCCCCGCCGGCGGGAAAATGCGCGGCGAGCAACTCGCCGGCGCGCTCGATCCCGTGGACGAGCCCGCCGGTGAAATCCCCCCGCTTGAAAAAGTCCGCCATGGCCGCGGTCACCTCCCGCCAGAAGGCATCGCCGCACTGCTCGTGGATGCCGCGGTCGCCGACAATGGCGAACCGGCGCGAGCGGACGGCGACGAAAATCAGGACCCCATTGCGCTGCGGGGAGGCCTCCAGGCCTAGCCGCTGGAAATGCCGCTGCGCCGCGCCCAAGGGATCCTTTGTCCGGTGCCGCGCCAGCACCACCCGGATCTGGCCGGAGGTCTTACGCTCGGCCGCCTGCAGGGCCGCCAGAACGCGGTCATGGTCGACGGGGGCGGGGGAGGTGAAAAGCCAGCGCATGGTCTACCAGCTCCCGCTGGCGCCGCCGCCCCCGCCCAAGCCGCCGCCGCCGGAAAAACCGCCGCCGCCCCCGCCGCCTCCGCCCCAGCCTCCGCCGCCCCCGCCAAAGCCGCCGCCCGGCAGAATCCACGGTCCGCCGCCCCAGAAGCCGCCCCGGCCGCCGCTCCCGTAGACCACGTGGCGGCGGCTGCGCAGCACCGACGAGAGGATCAGGAAGACCAGGAAGATTCCGATCACGGGAAAGTTCGGGCCGGAGCCGTTGCGGCGCACGCGGTCGCCGGCCGTGCGGCCGGTGCCCTGGTATTCGCCGCGGGTCGCCGCCAGCATCGCGGTCACGGCGGCTTCCAGTCCGCCGTCGTAATCGCCCGCCCGGAATCGCGGGGCCATCTCATCGTCGAGGATGCGCTTGCAGACGGCGTCGGGGAGCGCGCCCTCCAGGCCGTAGTTGGTGGCGATCCGCGACTTGTGGTCCTGGATGAAGACGAACAGGACGGCGCCGTTGTTCTTGTCCTTCTGCCCGACGCCCCAGCGGTCGATCAGGCGCTGGGTGTAGTCTTCCAGCGAGGAATCGGTCTGCAGCTGCGGGTAGACGACGACCACGATCTGGTTCGAGGTGTCGCGCTCGAACTGGGTCAGTTCATTGTCCAGCGCCTGCGCGGTGGCCGGACGCACAACCTGGGCGTAGTCGTTGAAATAGTGCGCCGGGGCGGGCGGCAGCACCTCGGCTCCGCGGCTCAGGGCGAGCCCGAGGACGACGAAGCAGGGGAGCAGGAAGCGCCGGCGCATGGCGGCTGGGTGCGGCCTAGAACTTGCCGCTGAAATCGACCTTGGGCGCGGTGTCCGATCCGGGCGCGGCGGTGAAATACGGCCGGGGGGCGAAATGGAAGACTCCGGCGATCACGGCGGCGGGAAACTGCGCGATCGCGGTGTCGTAACCCTGGACGGTCGCATTGAAGCGGCCGCGCTCCACGGAGATGCGGTTTTCCGTGCCCTCGAGCTGAGCCTGCAGATCGCGAAAATTGGTGGTCGTCTTGAGGTCGGGGTAGCGCTCCGACACGACGAGCAGGCGGGAGAGGGCCGAGCCGAGCTGGCCTTGCGCCTGCTCAAAGGCCTGGAGCTGGGCCGGATCTGTCGGCGCCGTGCCCGCGGGCAGCTGCACCTTGCCGACGGAAGCGCGGGCCTCGGTCACGGCGGTCAGGGTCGACTTCTCGAAGCTGGCCGACCCGGCCACGGTGTTCACCAGATTGGGCACCAGGTCGGCGCGGCGCTGATAGACCGTCTGCACCTGGGCCCACTGCGCGTCCACCGCCTGCCGCTGGCTCACGAGGCCGTTGTAGGTGCCGATGCCCCAGGCGACGATTCCGACCGCCACCAAGGCGCAGAAAGCGAAGAGGGCGAGGAGAACTTTGCCGACGCTCATGGGTCGGTAGGATGAGCCCGCCGGTTCGGCGGGAGCAAGACGCAACGCGCGGGTTTTCCCATTGCCAGCGGGCCCAAACCGAATAACTTTTCCGCACCCCCCCAGTTTACCCCATGAATACTCCCATCTCCGCGCTCCTGGAGCGCAAGAGTTCCGGCGTGCACGCCGTGGATGCCGCGATGACCGTGTCCGATTCCGTCGCCGAAATGAACCGCCACCGCGTCGGCTCGATCGTGGTCCTGGAAGGCGACCGCCTCGCCGGCATCTTCACCGAGCGCGACGTGCTCCGGCGGATCGTCGGCGCCGGCCGGGATCCCCGCACGACCCGCGTGTCCGAAGTCATGACCGCGAACCTGGTGACCGTCGCCCCGGAGACGACCGTCCAGGAAGTGATGTCCATCTTCACCGAGAAGCGCTGCCGCCATCTGCCGGTCCTCTCCGGCGAGCGCATGGTGGGCCTGATTTCGATCGGCGACGTGTCCCGCTGGATGGTCGACGTGCACCGGGCCGAGTGCGAGCATCTGAAGAACTACATCGCCGGCGGATTTTCGGCCTGAGTCAGGCGACCGCGGCCCGGTAGCGGCCGCGGAACCGGCGGACCGCGATGCGCGCGCCGAAGGCCCCGCTCAGGGCCCGGCTGGTGACGACCTTCGCCACGCGCCCGGACCGGAACACGGAGCCTTGCCGCAGCAGCAGCGCGTGGGTGAAGGCCGGCGTGATCTCCTCGACATGGTGGGTCACCAGGACCAGCGCCGGACCGCCGCGGCGGCGGGCCAGCAGGTCCAGGAAACGCAGGAACTCCTCGCGCGCGACCGGATCGAGGCCGCCGCAGGGCTCATCGAGGATCAGCAGGCGGGGCCGGGCCATCAGGGCGCGGGCGATCAGCACCCGCTGGCGCTCGCCCTGCGAGAGGAACAGCCACTCGCGCGCGGCCAGGTGGCCGGCCGCCAGAAAGCGCAGCCAGCGCGCGGCCTCGGCCCGGTCGGCGCGCGTCGGCCGGGCCCAGAGGTCGAGCTGGGCGTAGCGCCCGCTGACGACGGTGTCCAGGGCCGGTTCGGCCTGCGGGATCGAGGCCTGAAGGGCGCTCGTGACCAGGCCGATCCGCAGGCGCAGCTCGCGCCAGTCGGTCGCGCCATACAGCCGGCCGAAGACCGAGAGGGTGCCGGAGCTGGGCGAGAGGTAGCCGGTGAGCGACTTGAGCAGCGAGGTCTTGCCGCAGCCATTGGGGCCGAGGATGACCCAGTGCTCCCCGGCGCCCACCCGCCAGCAAAGATCCCGCAGGATCGTCGTGGCTCCCCGCGTGACGCGCAGGTCCGAGACTTCGAGAATGGGGCGCATGCCGATGGGAGCGAGGGATTGGGCCGGGCCGGGGCCGGCTGGAGGCGGAAAAAATCCCGGGCAAGCCGTGAAGGATTGCGGCCCCAGCAGTTACGCGAAAGGCTGGCCGCGTCAATGAAGAGTCTCGGGATCGCCGGCTCCAGCCTCCTCCTCGCTCTGGCCCTCGCCCCGTCCGCCCGGGCGCGGGAGCGCGACCTCATGCGCACCTACCCGGCCTCGCCCGGCTGCGCCGTGCAGCTCGACAGCTACCGCGGCGATGTTGAGGTGGTGCCGGCGGACGGCGCGCAGATCCGCGTCGAAGTGCATCTCGACGTGGCGATTCCGGACGACCCTCAAGCCGACCGGCTTCTGGACCGGCTGCAGCTCGACTTGAAGCAGGAGCATAACCTCGTGAGCGTGTTCGCGCGCAATCCCCATGAGATGGGCCTGCGCTTTGTGTGGCAGGACCGGGAGCGGATCCGGATCAACTACACGATCGCCGTGCCCGCGGGCTGCGAGGTGCGGATCGTCACCGCCGACGGGGAGATCTCGGTGCGCGACGTGACGGCGCGGATCCGCGTCCAGACCGCGCGCGGAGGCATTGTTTGCAAGCGCATCCGGGGCGACCTCGACGCCTCGAGCGCCAGCGGCGACCTCCTCGTCTCGCACTGCGACGGCGCCGCCGTGCTCCAGACCGGCCGCGGCGAGATCCGCGTCGGCACGATCGGGGGGCTGGCCCAGGTCCGGGCGGTCAACGGCGACATCGACATTCAGCACGCGCTGGGCGGCATTTCCGCCTTCGCGGAGGCCGGGAGCATTACCGTGGGCGTCGGTCCGGAGCTCGGCCGGGCCAGCTCCCTGGTCACCGACGGGGGCGCGATCACGGTCCAATTGGACGCCGCCACCCGCTGCACGGTGGACGCCTCCTCCGTGTGGGGCCGGGTCCACACGAAGCTGCCTTTCGTTGTCCAGTCCGGCGGCGACGGCAAAAAGCAGCTGATCGGCCGCCTCAACGGCGGCGGCCCGGGGCTGAAAATCCACGCGGACGGCGGCCAGGTGCAGATCGATCCGGCGCGGATCTGAGTTTGAAAAGGGCCCGCCGGGCTTTATCCTGGGGGCAAATGAGCGCTGAAACCGACTATGCGGAGCTGACCGCCCATCTGCGGCGCCTCCAAACCCTGGAATCCGCGGCCGACCTCCTCGGCTGGGACGAGCAGGTCAACCTGCCCGAAGGGGCCGCCGGCCAGCGGGCCGAGCAGCTGGCCGCGCTCGCGGAGATCGTGCACGGCGTCGCCAGCGCCCCGCGGGCCGGCGAGCTCCTGGACCGGCTGGCCGGCGAGCCCGGCCTCGGCGGCGACCAGCGCGCGGTGCTCCGGCAAGCCGAGCGCGACTACCGCCGCGCCACCAAGCTGCCGCCGGAATTCGTGCGGGCCAAGGCCGCCCAGGCCAGCGCGGGCTACCACGCCTGGGTGCGCGCGCGCGCGGCCGATGATTTCGCATCCTACGCGCCCGTGCTCGAAAAAAACCTGGAGTTCGCCCGGCGGGAGGCGGCCTACCTGGGGCGGGCCGAGGCGCCCTACGACTACATGCTCGACCAGTTCGATCCGGGCCTCACCGCGGCGGCCGTCGACCGGCTCTTCGGGGAGCTGAAGCGGGAGCTGGTCCCGTTCGTGCGCGCGATCGCCGCCTCGCCGGTCCGGCCGCGCGCCGGCCTGCTGAAGGGCTTTCCGGTGGCCGGCCAGCGGGAGTTCTTGCGCGAAGTGACGGGCCAGCTGGGCTTCGACTACCGGCGCGGCCGGATCGACGTCTCCGTGCACCCGTTTTGCTCGGGCTCGGGCGACGACGTGCGCCTGACGACCCGGTTCAACGAGGACGATCCGTTCGACTCCCTCTTCGGCTCGATCCACGAAGCCGGCCACGGGCTCTACGAGCAGGGGCTGCCGGCCGCGCACCGGGGCACCGCCCTCGGCATGAACGCCGGCATGGCGGTGCACGAGTCGCAAAGCCGCCTCTGGGAAAACCAGGTCGGGCGCAGCCGCGGGTTCTGGCGGAGCCAGGAGCCGCGCCTGCGGGCGCGTTTTCCGAGCCAGACGGCGGGCATCGCCCCGGAGGAGCTCTACCTGGTGATCAACGCCGTGGCCCCGACCCCCATCCGGGTCGACGCCGACGAGGTGACCTACAATCTGCACATCATTCTGCGCTTCGAACTGGAAAAGGCCCTATTCGCCGGGACGCTCGCCGTGCGGGACCTGCCCGCGGCCTGGAAGGAGGCCGCCTCGCGGCTGCTGGGCCTGCTGCCGACCTCGGACCGGGAGGGCGTCCTCCAGGATGTCCACTGGAGCGGCGGGGCCTTCGGCTACTTCCCCAGCTACTGCCTGGGCAACATGATCGCCGCGCAGCTGTGGTACCGCGCCCTCGCGCTGCGGCCGGCGCTCGAGGAGGACTTTGCCCGCGGCGACTTCAGCTGGCTGCTGGCCTGGCTGCGGGAGAACATCCACGCCCACGGCAGGCGCCACGACGCCCTGACCCTGGTGAAGCTGGCGACAGGCGAGGAGCTCTCCCCGGCGCCCCTGCTCCGCTACCTGCGCGAGCGCTACGGGGACCTTTACCTGCGCTGAGCGCGATGAGGCTGGTCGACACCCACGCGCATCTGGACTCCCTGGCCGCCAAGGGCCTGCTGCCCACGGCGCTGGCGCGCGCCCGCGCGGCCGGCCTCGAGGCGATCATCACGATCGGGACCGAGCCGGAGGACTGGATCCGGGGCCGCGAGCTGGCGACGGCCGAGCCCGGATACATCCACCGCACCGCGGGCATCCACCCCTGTTCGGTGGGGCCGGACTGGGCCGTCGCGGCGGCGCGCCTGGCGCAGGAGTGGCGGCCCGAAGCCGGGCCGCGGCCGGTCGCCCTCGGGGAATGCGGCCTCGACCGCTTCCACCTGCCGGCGGACCCGGCCGAGGCCGCGCAAATCTTCGCCGCCCAGCGCGCGGCCTTCGCCGCCCAGCTGGACCTGGGCCGGCAGCTCGGCTGCCCGATCGTGGTCCATTCGCGGGGCGCGTTTCGCGAAAGCGTGGACCTGATCGCGGCGAGCGGGGTGGACTGGGCGAAGATCGTCTTCCATTGCTTCAGCGAGGGGCCAGCGGAAATCGCCGAACTGAACCGCCGCGGCGCGCGCGGCTCCTTCACCGGGATCCTGACCTACAAGAACGCCGCGGGAGTGCGGGCCGCCGCCATGGCGCAGGGCCGCGAGCTGCTCATGCTCGAGACCGACGCGCCGTTCCTGGCGCCGGTGCCGCACCGCGGCAAGCCGAACGAGCCGGCGTTCGTGGCCCACACCGCCGAGGCCGCGGCCGCCTTGTTCGGCCTTCCGGCCGAGGAGCTGGGGGCGCTGACGAGCGCCAACGCCCGCGCCTTTTTTGGCCTGTCCTGAGCGGCCGGGCGGGCCGCTCAGGCCTCGTCGAACTTGCGGGCGAACAGGGCTTCCAACTCGGCGAGCATCTGCGGGGCGTCCTCGCCCGAGGCCAGGAATTTGACCTTCGAGCCCCGGCCGGCGGCCAGCATCATCAGACCCATGATGCTCTTGCCGTTCACCTGCTCCTCGTCCTTCTCCACAAAGACTTCCGACTTAAACTTGTTCGTAATCCGGACGATCATGGCGGCCGGGCGGGCATGAATCCCCATCTTGTTCTGCACGACCAATTCCTTGATGATCTGGGGGCTGGCAGGAGAGATGTCGCCTTTGTTCATGAAAGATTCGGGAAGGGTCGGTGGTCGGGCCAAATTTGGCGGTGAAAGTCCGTCAGCCGGGAGCGGCTTGCAACTCAAAAACCAAACCCCAAGCTTGCAGCATGCTCCGGACCGCGATCATCGTCCCGTGCCGCCTCGAATCTACCCGGTTCCCGCGCAAGCTCTTGCACAAGATAAGGGGAAAATCGCTGCTGCTTTGGGTGGCGGAGCGGATCCGTAGCCAGGCGCCGGATATCCCACTATATTTTGCTGTCGATCATGAGCTTCTGGCAGACTGCCTGGTTCCGGCGGGCTTCCAGGTCATAAGGACCCGCGCGGACCATCCCAGCGGCACCGACCGGCTGGCGGAGGCCAACGAAGGGGTGCGGGCCGAGCTGGTCATCAATGTCCAGGCGGATGAGCCGCTGGTCTCCGGGCGGCAGATCGAGCTGCTGGCCGGGTTGATCGCCGGCCCGGCCGCGATGGCGACGCTCGCCACCCGGTTCCATGCCGCCGCCGACTTTTCCAATCCCAACCAGGTGAAGGTGGTCTGCGATGCGGACGGGCGCGCGCTCTATTTTTCCCGCTCGCCCGTGCCCTATTTTCGCGACGGCGGCGGCCGGGTGGACGACGCCTGGCTCGCGGCCAATCCCTGTTACCGTCACCTTGGGCTTTATGCCTACAAGGCGGCCTGGCTCGCGTGCTTTTCGCGCCTGCCGGCGGGCCGGCTGGAGCAGCTGGAGCGCCTGGAGCAACTGCGGGCGCTCGAGCACGGCGAGGCGATCGCCGTCGGCTTCACCGACGAGCCCTCGATCGGGGTGGACACGCCGGACGACGCCGAGAAATTCGACCGCCTGCTCGGCGCTTAGATCTTCCCGGCCCGCCGGCGCTCGATCAGCCGGTAGAAATCCAGGAACAGCGGGTCGGCGTCGTTCGGGCCCGGCGCCGCCTCGGGGTGGTACTGCACGCAGAAAACCGGCAGGGTGGAGTGGCGGAGCCCTTCGACGGTGTTGTCGTTGAGGTTGATCTCGGTCACCTGCGCGCCGCGCTGGCGCAAGTCCGTCGGGTCGGTCGCGAAGCCATGGTTTTGCGCCGTGATGGAGACCTTGCCGGTCTCCAGGTTCTTCACCGGCTGGTTGCCGCCACGGTGCCCGAACTTGAGCTTGAAGGTGGCCCCGCCCAAGGCGTGGGTGATGATCTGGTGCCCAAGGCAGATGCCGAAGATCGGAAACTCCGGGATCAGCTCCATGACCGTCTGGTGGAGCTTGGGCAACGCCGCCGGGTCGCCCGGGCCGTTGGACAGAAAGACCCCGTCGGGCCGGTGCTCGCGCACCTCCGCCGCCCTCGTGCCGGCCGGAAACACCAGCACGTCCAGCCCATGCCGCACCAGCTTGCGAAAAATGGACGACTTCGCCCCGTAATCGAACGCCGCGACCCGGTAGCGGGGCGTCGGCGCCTGGCTGACGCCGAAGGTGGTGCCAACGGGCACATACGCCTCATTGTGGTTCGCCGGATCGCTGGAGCTCCACAGGTGGGGCCGCCGGCAGGTGACGTCCTGCACATAGTCGGTGCCCGCCATGTCGCGCCAGGCGCGCGCCCGGCGCACCGCCTCGGCCGGCTCGAGCGGCAGGGTGCTCAGGCACGACTTCATCGCCCCTTCCACCCGCAGCTTCTTCGTCAGCGCGCGGGTGTCCACCTCGCTGATTCCGGGAATGCCGTGCCGGTGCAGGTAGTCGCTGAGCGAAAGCTCGGCCCGCCAGTTGCTGACCACCGGCGAGAGCTCCCGCACGACGAAGCCGCTGGCCTTCGGCGCGTCGGATTCGGCATCGGCCGAGTTCACCCCGTAGTTGCCGATCTGCACTGCGGTCATGGCGACGATCTGCCCGAAATAGGAGGGGTCGGTCAGGATTTCCTGATAGCCCGTCATCGAGGTGTTGAAAACGCATTCTCCGGCGATGGTCGCCTCCGCGCCGAAGGCGAGGCCCTCGAAGACGCTCCCGTCTTCCAGGGCAAGAATTGCGGGCTTGAGCGGCGGCATTGAAGGCCGACGAAAAAGCACCGCGGCGCCCGTGCCAAGGGTATTCGCACGGGCCGCCGGCGCCGGAACGGCCGGCACGGCCAATCCATTCGCGCCGTTTGACATGGGGGTAACCCTCACCTAATTGTCGCCCACCTCAATGCCCTACACCGAAGAGCGCTCCGCTTGGTTCCAAGGCCAGGGGCTTTGGCAGCATGTTCCCGAAAGTCTTTGGCAGGATTGGACTTGGCAGCTGAAGAACCGACTTACCACCGCCGAGCAGCTGGAGCAATACCTGACGCTGACGCCGGAGGAGAAGATCGGCTGCAGCCTGGCCAGCGACAAGCTGGCCCTGGCGATCACCCCCTATTTCTTCAACTTGATCGACCGGAACGACCCGAACTGTCCGCTGCGGCGGCAGGTGATCCCGCAGGGCGCCGAAGGACTGGTCAGCGCGGAGGAGCAGCTCGATTCCCTGGGCGAGGACTCGCACTCCCCGGTTCCCGGCCTGGTGCACCGCTACCCGGATCGGGTGCTGTTTCTCGTCACCGACCGGTGCGCCGCCTACTGCCGGTACTGCACCCGCAGCCGGCTCGTGTCCAATGCCCAGGACTACAATTTTCACCCCGAGTACGAGCAGGGCCTGCGTTACATCGAATCCCATCCGGAGATCCGGGACGTGCTGCTCTCCGGCGGCGATCCGCTGCTGCTGTCCGACCGCAAGCTCGAGCATCTGCTGAGCCGGCTGCGGGAGATTCCGCATGTGGAGTTCATCCGGATCGGCTCCCGCATCCCGGTGTTCCTGCCTCAGCGCATCACGCCGGCGCTGGCCGAGATCTTCAAGCGTTACGGCCCGATCTGGATGAGCATCCACGTCAACCATCCGCGGGAATGCGCCGCGGAACTGCGGGCGGCGTGCGAGCGCCTGTCCTTCGCGGGAGTGCCGCTCGGCAACCAGAGCGTGTTGCTCAAGGGCGTGAACGACGACGCCGAAGTCATGAAGGCGCTCGTGCACCGGCTCCTGCGGATGCGGGTGCGGCCCTACTACCTCTACCAGATGGATCTGATCACCGGGGGCAGCCACTTCCGGGTCGATGTTCGCAAAGGCATCGAGATCATCCAGGCGCTGCGCGGGCATACCACCGGCTACGCGGTTCCCCAGTATGTCATCGACGCCCCGGGCGGCGGCGGCAAGGTGCCGATCAATCCGGATTACCTGGAGGAGATCACGGAGGACGAGGTGCGCTTTCGAAACTATGAGGGCAAGCGCTTCACCTATCCGTTGAAGAGCACCCCGGTAGTTCACCGGGCGGGGGTGGTTTTGCCCGCCGAATCCGCCGAAATCCCGAGCGCCCTGCCCTGACCCGGCCGGCAGGGCGGGGACGGCCCGCGTGGAATTCGGATTTTGTTATATATTTTAAATAAGAAAGTTGCGTAATAATTCCCGAATTCGCTCCGGTCACCGGCGCAATTCGGGATTTTTTTGAGCATTTTTTCGGAGACGGCGTCTATCTCCGGCGTAATCACTCCATTCGCAAGAATGGGGCAGGTTAGTAGTCTTACGGTTTGCTTGGTGTTAGGTCACACGGGCCGCCCTCAGAGGGCGGCTCTTGTGTTTTTGGGGTCCGAAGATTCTTGAATTTTCTTTGAGCGTTCCAGCGATGGCTGCGTCTACCTCGGTGAACCTCGTCTTCGCAGAAAAGATCGAGGTTGATAGCAAATGGTTTGCTTGGTGTTAAGGTCACAACAACCGCCCTTCGGGGCGGTTGTTGTGTTTTAGCCTAAGAAGGTGAGGCGCGGAGCGCCTGACTGTTTTATAAGCCATTTTAAATAAATAACTTGATTGTCTTTTTGAGACGAGAGCCCGACCAGCAGGCGTGGTCATGCTTTGGGGGCGCCGACGGCCGTTGAGGCCTGAAACCTTTGGCTGCGTGGAACGTCTGAGAAGCGTTCGGGTGATCGTTCGCACCTGCGATCGTTTGTCAAAACGCCGTAAGAATTCACTGTTAGCGACCCCAAAAATTACCTAAACGTCCTGTCCCAAGACCGATAACGCCAGGTCCGCGGAACCAAGCGCGGGCCCAAAATGACTAAAACGAACCATGTACCAGCATAAAACCATTCTTCTAAGCCTAGGATTCACCGTCCTGTGTGCCGGTTGCGTCGGCACGGGCCCAAATACCCAGCAAGGCGCCGTTGCCGGCGGAGCGCTCGGCGCCTTGGCGGGTGCCATCATTGGCAACAACAGCGGCGGCCACAACGGCTTGGCGGGCGCGGCCATCGGCGGCGTCGTGGGAGCGATCGCAGGAGGGACCATCGGCAACAGCGTCGATCAGAAGAATGGGACGATTTACGGATCCGAAGGGGAAGCCACTACGCAGTACGTCGTCGCCCAGCCTCCTCCCCCGCCGCCGCCGCCCGAACAGACCGAGGTGATGCCACCGCAGCCGACGCCCTATTCGCAGTGGGTTCCCGGCTACTGGACCTTCAACGGCCAGCAATACCTCTGGTACCCCGGCCATTGGGAGGTTCCGCCTCCGAGCCACTATTACTACGTGCGCGCGCACTGGTCGAACCGGGGCGGCACGTGGATCTGGATCCGCGGCTACTGGCGCTAATCCGGCCCGCTGGCGCTTCCCTTCGAGCCGCGCGGCCCGCGGCTGATCCGGCTCCCTTCGCGGGAGGCCGGCCCCCGCTCTTGCCCCGCACCGCCGGCCGGCTTGAATGGGCCCGATGATCTCGCTTCACGAGGGAAAGGGCTCCCGCCGCCGCAAACCCGCCGAAAGGGTCTGCCAGCTGCACCTGAAGGTGGCGGCTTGCCAGCCGCTGATCTGGCGGCGCCTCCTCGTGCGCGAATCCATGTGGCTTTCGCGCCTGCACGACACGATCCAGGTCGCCTTCGACTGGTACGACTACCAGACCCACCTGTTCACTTTCGGGGAGCTGCGTTTTGGCAACCCGTTCAAGCGCGACGAGCTCGTGATCGAGGACGACCGCGATGTCACGCTGGCGGACCTGGGAGTGGCGACGCTCGGCCACTTTGGCTACAGCTATAATTTTGACGACGGCTGGCAGGTGGAGATCGCCGTCGAGTCCGTCGGTCCGGTCAAGAAGCGGGCCTATTACCCCTCCTGCGCGGCCGGGGAGCGGGCGGGGCCTCCGGAGGATTGCGGCGGACCCGAAGCCCATCAGGACATGCTGGCCTGCCTGGAGGAACCGGAGACCGAACTGGGCCGGGAATGGCTGGAGTGGCTGGGCCCCGGCTACGATCCCGGCCGCTGTGAGCTGGACAAGATCAACCGGGCGCTGCGCAAACTGGGAAAAACCTAGCCGGCAGCAGCTTCCGGGACCCACCGGCTCAGGAAGGCGTGCACGGGCAGCGCCGCGAGGCGCTCCCGGTCCTCGAAGAGTTCGAGAATGCGGCCGGCCGCTGCGGCGCCATAATGCCCCTCCAGGGCCGCGGCCGCCTTTCGGACCAAAAGCGGGATGCCCTCGGACCGTCGCCGGCGGTGGCCGACGGGGTATTCCACCTCGACCTTGGCCGTGGGCGGCCCGGAGCGAAAGAAGACCTGCACGCTGTTGGCGATCGAACGTTTGTCCGGATCGAGATAGTCGCGCGAGAAGCGCGGATCCTCGGTCACGGTCATCTGGGCGCGCAAGGCGTCAATGCGCGGGTCGCCGGCGATCCGGTCCTCGTAATCGTCCGCCGTCAAGCCGCCGAAGATCAGACCGACCGCCGTCATGTACTGCAGGCAATGGTCGCGATCGGCCGGATTGTGTAGGGGTCCCGACTTGTCGATGATCCGGATCGCCGATTCGTGGGTGGTGATCTCGACCCGCTCGACCTCCGCCAGCCGGTCGCGGATCTCCGGATGCAGCCGGACGGCCGCCTCGACCGCCGTCTGGGCGTGGAACTCGGCCGGAAACGAGATCTTGAAGAGCACCTGCTCCATCACATAGCTGCCGAGCGGCCGGGCGAGCGCCAGGGGCTGGCCGCGGAAGGACACGTCCTGAAAGCCCCAGGTGGGCGCGGTGAGCGCGGACGGATAGCCCATCTCGCCGGTCATCGAGATCAGCGCCAGCCGCACCGCCCGGCTGGTCGCGTCGCCCGCCGCCCAGGACTTGCGGGAGCCGGTGTTGGGCGCGTGGCGGTACGTCCGCAGGGCCGAGCCGTCGACCCACGCCTGCGAAAGCGCGGCGAGCACCTGCTCGCGCGTCCCGCCCAGGAGGACCGTGGCGACGGCGGCCGAGGCCACCCGCACGAGCAGGACGTGGTCCAGGCCGACCCGGTTGAAGGAGTGATTGAGCGCGAGCACGCCCTGGATCTCATGGGCCTTCACCATCGCGGCCAGGACCGCGCCCATGGTGAGCGGCCCGGCGGCCGGCGGCAGCTCGGCGTGGAAGGCGGCCGGGCGCAGCCCCGCCGCCTGCTGGCGGCTCAGCCAGTCGGCGACCCCGAGGATCGCCCCGAGATTGTCCGACGGATGGCCCCATTCCGCGGCCAGCCAGGTGTCGTTGAAGTCAAGCCAGCGGATCGCCGCGCCGATATTGAAGGCCGCGGCCACCGGATCCAGCTCGTACCGCGTCCCCGGCACCCGCGCGCCCAGCGCCATCGTGAGGCCGGGCGTGAGCGGGCCGAGCAGCTTCGCGCAGGCCGGGTACTTCAGGGCCAGGATGCCGCAGGCCAGGGTGTCGAGGAGGCACCAGCGGGCCGTGTCGAGCGCCTCGGCGCTCGCCGGGTCCGCGCGCAGCGCGTAGTCCGCGATCTCGCCTAGCAGGCGGTCGGGCGGCGGCCGCACATTGGAGATGGGCGCGGACATCGGATCGCTTCAGGGACGCTCGGCGAGCGGGGGCAGGGGCCGGTCCTCGGGCCCGACATAGCTCGCGCTCGGCCGGATGATCTTGCCGTCGCTGCGCTGTTCGACGATGTGCGCGGCCCAGCCGGCGGTCCGGGCGATCACGAACAGGGGGGTGAACATCGGCACGGGCACGCCCAGCACCTGGTAGACCGGGGCGCTGTACCAGTCGAGGTTGGGAAACATGTGCTTCAGCTCGGCCATGACCCGCTCGATCCGCTCGCAGACGGCAAAGAGCGCGGCGTCGGCGCCGCCCCCGCAGAGGCGCCGGGCGATCTCCTTGATGATCGCGTTGCGCGGGTCGCTGACGGTGTACACCGGATGGCCGAAGCCGATCACGATCTCCTTGCTGGCGACCCGCGCGCGGATGTCCGCCTCGGCGGCGTCGGGATCCGCGTACCGCAGGGCGATTTCGATCGCGACCTCGTTGGCCCCGCCGTGCTTGGGCCCGCGCAGGGCGCCGATCGCGCCGGTGATCGCCGAGCTGAAGTCCGAGCCCGTGCCGGCGATCACCCGGGCGGCGAAGGTCGAGGCGTTGAACTCGTGCTCGGCGTAGAGGATCAGCGACTGGTCGAGGGCGTGCACGTGCGCGGGGGCCGGCGGCCGCTGGTGCAGCAGGCGCAGGAAATGCCCGGCCACCGTGGGTTCGTCGGTCTCGACCGCGATCCGCCGGCCGGAGGTCGCGAAGTGGTGCCAGTAGAGCAGCTGGGAGGGGAACGAGGCGATCAGCCGGTCGCCCAGCGCCCGGGCGCCGGCCGCCGGATGGTCCGCGGCCTCGGGCTCCAGGATCCCGAGCACCGAGCAGCCGGTCCGCAGGACGTCCATGGGATGGGCGGTGGCGGGGATCTGCTCCAGGACGGCGCGCAAGGGGGCGGGCAGGCCCCGCGCGGCCTGCAGCCGGCGGCGGTAGGCAGCCAGTTCGGCGGCATTGGGCAGGCGCTCGTGGATCAGGAGGTGGGCCACCTCCTCGAAGGTCGCGCCCGCCGCCAGGTCGGCGATGTCGTAGCCGCGGTAATGCAGGTCGTTGCCGGTCTGCCCGACCGTGCAGATCGCGGTGTTGCCGGCCGGCACGCCGGAGAGGGCGACGGACTTCTTCGTCCGGCCGGGAGCGGGGGCGGGGGCGCTCATGGGGACGGCGGGCGGGAAAACAGCTGGTCGAGCTTGGCCTCGTACCGATGGTAGTCGAGGACCTGATACAACTCGGCCCGGGTCTGCATCTGCGGCACGGCCGCGCGCTGGGTGCCGTCGGCGCGGATCGCGGCGTAGACGCCGGCGGCCGCCGCGCTCATCGCCCGGAAGGCCGAGAGCGGGTAGAGCGCCATCGCGACGCCGGCCGACTTGAGCTCGGCCGCCGTGAACAGGGGGGTCTGGCCGAATTCGGTCAGGTTGGCCAGGACCGGCGCGCCGACGGCGGCGGTGAACTGGCGGTAGTCCTCCAGGCTTTGCAACGCCTCGGCGAAGATCATGTCGGCCCCCGCGGCGACGTAGGCCTGGGCGCGGGCGATCGCGGCGGGCACGCCTTCGTTGGCGGCGGCGTCCGTCCGGGCCATGACGACGAAGGCCGGGTCCGGCTTGCCGTCGACGGCGGCCTTCACCCGGTCGCACATCTCGGCGGTCGCCACCAGCTCCTTGCCCGGCCGGTGCCCGCAGCGCTTGGCGGCCACCTGGTCCTCCAGGTGCACGGCGGCGACGCCGGCCCGGGCCATTTCGCGCACGGTGCGGGCGATGCCGAAGGCGTGGCCCCAGCCGGTGTCGATGTCCACGAGCAGCGGCAGGGGGACCGCGGCGGTGATCCGGCGGGCGTCGGTCAGGACGTCGTCCAGGCTGGTCATGCCCAGATCGGGCATCCCGTAGGAGGCGTTGGCGACGCCGGCGCCGGAAAGATAGAGGGCGCGGAAGCCCGCCCGCTGCGCCAGGAGCGCCGCATAGGCGTTGATCGCACCGGCGATCTGCAGGGGCTGCTCGGCGGCGAGCGCGGCGCGAAAGGCGGCGCCCGGGGAAAAAGGAGGGCTCACGCGCTCCAAACTAGGCCGGATCGGCCCGCGCTGTCCAGAACCCTAGACGTTCTCGTCCCGGCCGGTGGCCTGCGCCGGCCGGTTGGCCGGCAGGTGGTGCGGGAGGACGAGGTAATAGTTCATCAGCCACCAGCTGCGCGAGGAGCGGTAGAACAGGGCCGGGATTCCCAGCGCGAAGACGCCCGCCAGGACGATCGCGGCGGTGCTCCCGATCACGCCGTTGTAGGCGAGCAGCGCCAGCGGGGTGAGGAAGCAGACCAGGGTGACGCCGTAGTTGAGCGACATCGAGCCCAGGAACGAACCCTCGTCGCGGACCAGGTCGAGGCCGCACTGCGGGCACCGGTCGTTGACGCCGAAGAGCGTCCCGGGCTTGAACAGGGTGCGGCCTCCGCAGTTCGGGCACCGATTGGTCAGGCCGCGGGCGGCGATCTGGAGGCGGGTGACGGGCATGGCGCGAAAGGCGGTTCCCGAACGGCCGGCACCGGCCCGCGGGCGCGCCGCGGCCGGCGGCTTCAGGCGCCCAGCTTGTAGCGGACGAACCGGCGGATCTGGATGTTCTCGCCCGTCTTCGCGATCTTCTCGGTCAGGATCTCCTTCACCGTCTTGTCCTGCGCCTTGACGAAGGGCTGGTCGATCAGGCAGCAGGTGGAGTAGAACTTCTCCAGCTTGCCCTCGACGATCTTCTGGACGGCCGCCGGCGGCTTGCCCTCGACCTGGGCCGCGGCGATCTCCCGCTCGCGGGCGAGCTCGGCCTCGGGCACCTGGTCGCGCGAGACATAAAGGGGGTCGGCCGCGGCGATCTGCAGGCAGAGATCCTTGACGAAGGCGCGGAACTCGTCGTTGCGGGCGACGAAGTCGGTCTCGCAATTGACTTCGATCAGCACGCCGACCTTGCCGCCGAGATGGATGTAGCTCTCGATCAGGCCTTCGCGGGTCGCCCGCTCGGCTTTCTTGGCGGCGGACGCGGCCCCGCGCTTGCGCAGGAGCGTGATCGCCTCCTCGGCGTTTCCGTTGGCCTCGGTGAGGGCCTTCTTGCAGTCGAGGAGGCCGGCGCCCGTGCGGGTGCGCAGCTCATTGACCATCTGGGCGGTGATCGGGGGAGTGCTCATGCGGCGATGCGGTCGGACGGGGTTACTCGGCTTTGACCGGCGCGCGGCGGGCGCGGACCGGTTTGCGCTTCAAGGCGCCCGCGTCGATCTCGCCTTCGACGGCCGCGGCGACATCGGCGGGGAGCTCGACCTTCGAGAGGTCGATCTCGCCGGGGATGGCGTCGGGATCCACCGCCACCGGGGCGGCGACCGGCGCCTGCACCGGCTTCAGGTCGGCGGCGCCGCGCTGAGCACGCCGGGTGTCGCGCTGCGCCAGGCCGTTCTGGATCGCCTGGGTGATCGTCTCGACGATGATCCGGATCGATTTGACGGCGTCGTCATTGCCCGGGATGGGGTGGGTGACGGTGCCCGGATCGGAATTGGTGTCCACCAGCGCGATGCAGGGGATGCCGCAGCGGGACGCCTCGGCGACCGCGATCGCCTCGTGGCTGACGTCGACCACGAACAGCGCGGCCGGCAGGCCGCCCATCTCGACGATGCCGTTGAAATTGCGCTGCATCCGGGTCATCTCGCGCTTGATCGCCGACTCCTCCTTGCGGGGCAGCTTGGCCATCTCGCCGTTGGTCTCCATCTGCTGGTACTTCTTGTACTTCGCGATCGAGCGCTTGACGGTTTCGTAATTGGTGAGCGTGCCGCCGAGCCAGCGGTCGACGCAGAAGGGCATGTTGGTGGCCGCGGCGGCCTCCCGCACGATCTCCTTGGCCTGGCGCTTGGTGCCGACCAGGAGGATGTTGCTGCCGTTGCCGACCGTCTCCTCGATGAAGGCGCAGGCTTTTTCGAGCGCTTCGTGGGTCTTGGTCAGGTCGATGATCGTGATCCCCTGGCGGTGATCGAACACGAACGGCTTGGAGCGCGGATTCCAGCGCTTGGTCTGGTGCCCGAAATGCACGCCGGCATCGAGCAGGTCTTTGGGGGTGATGCTAATACTCATGGATCTATGTATCGGTCGATACCCAGGTCAGCCGTTGGGCTGCCTTGCGATCGGATTGGATGTTGATTGTAGTGGTTGGACTGGGCCGGCCGGCAAGGGACTGCCAGCCGACGGAAGGTCAAGCACACGGGGCCGCGGTGGCCCTGGCAAGCGCGAATTGCAGCGGCCCGCCGGCGGACGGGCCGGCGCGCCGCCGGAGCGCGGCGGCCTCCGGGATGGCCTGGCCTGTCTCTAACTTGCTGCCGCAGCTTTACTTGAGCAGTTTCCCCGGCTTTCTCTCCGGAAAGAACCTCCGGCACAGCTCGCAGGCGGCGCCGTCGCAGGAGCGGGCCGGGCAGATCTCCCGCCCAAAAAAGATCATCCGCAGGTGCACCTGATTCCAATGCTCCTCGGGAAACACCTTCTTCAGGTCCCGTTCGGTCTGGACGACAGTGCGCCCCTCCGTGAGGCGCCAGCGCCGGGCGAGCCGGTGGATGTGGGTGTCGACGGGAAAGGCCGGCACGCCGAAGGCCTGAGCCATCACGACGCTGGCGGTCTTGTGCCCGACGCCGGGCAGCGCCTCCAGCGCGGCGAAGCTGCGGGGCACCGCCCCGCCGTGGTCGCGCCCGAGCTGCCGGGAAAGCCCGGAGATCGCCCGGGCTTTCTGGGGCGCCAGCCCGCAGGTGCGGATGAGCCGCTCGATCTCCCCCACCGGAAGCTCGGCCATGGCCGCCGGCGTCGCCGCCCGGGCGAACAGCCCGGGCGTGACGAGATTGACCCGGCGGTCGGTGCATTGGGCCGAGAGCAGGACGGCAATCAGCAGGGTATAGGCGTCCCGGTGGTCCAGCGGGATCGGGGTGGCGGGGAAGAGTTCGGCCAGCCGCCGGTCCACATGGGCGGCGCGCGCCTGGCGGGTCGCGAAGGTTTCAGCCGTCGTCATGTCTGCCGCGGTAACAGATGGGTTTTCCGGGGCGAGTCCAACGCTTATTTGCGCGGGCTCGGGCCGAGATCGCGATTGCGCGCTCTGGGGCGTTGCCTACCGTCGACGGTGATGTTCCCGCCGTCCAATGCCCTCGATCCGGTCGACACCTTTGCCCGCCGACACACTGGGGACGACGCCGAGGCCACCGCGGAGATGCTGCGGGTCCTCGGCCAGCCATCCGTCGACGCGCTGATCGGCGCCGCGGTTCCGACCGCGATCCGCCGGTCGGAGCCCCTGAACCTGCCGGCGGCGGCGGGCGAGAGCGCCGCGCTGGCGGAGCTGCGGGCCATCGCCCAGGACAACCAGGTCTTCCGCAGCTTCATCGGGCTGGGCTACCACGGCACGCACACCCCGGCGGTGATCCAGCGGACGATCCTCGAAAACCCCGGCTGGTACACGGCCTACACGCCTTACCAGGCGGAAATTTCGCAGGGCCGGATGGAGGCGCTGTTCAACTTCCAGACGATGGTCAGCGACCTGACCGGCCTGGAGATCGCCAATGCCTCGATGCTCGACGAGGGCACCGCCGCGGCCGAGGCGATGATGATGTGCCACCGGCTGAAGCCGGGCGGGGGAGCCGAGGCCCCGCGCGAATTTTTCATTTCCGAGCGCTGCCACCCCCAGACGATCGAGATCGTGCGGACGCGGGCCCACCCCCTGGGGGTCCGGGTGGTGGTCGGCGACCATCTCGCCTACGCCCCCGGCCCCGACTGCTTCGGCGTGCTGGTGCAGTTCCCGGACACGACGGGCTCGCTGCACGACTACGCCGAGTTCTTCGCCCGCGCGCATGCGGCCGGAGCGTTCTGCATCGCGGCGACCGACCTGCTCGCCCTCACGCTCCTGCGGCCGCCGGGGGAATTCGGCGCCGACGTAGCGGTGGGCTCGGCCCAGCGCTTCGGGGTCCCGCTCGGATTTGGCGGACCCCACGCCGGGTTTCTGGCGACCCGCGACGCCTACAAGCGGCAGATGCCGGGCCGGCTGGTCGGCCTCTCCAAGGACGCGCGGGGAGAATCCGCGCTGCGGCTCGCCCTGGGGACCCGCGAGCAGCACATCCGGCGGGACAAGGCCACCTCCAACATCTGCACCGCCCAGGTGCTCCTGGCCGTGATGGCATCGATGTACGCCGTCTATCACGGACCGGAGGGGCTGAAGGCGATCGCCCGCCGGGTGAAGGCGCTGACCGACCGGCTGGCGGCGGGCCTCCGGCAGGCCGGGGCGACCGTCAACGCCGAGCCGGTCTTCGACACCCTCACCGTCGGCAAGGTCGCGGCGGAGCGCCTGCATGCGGCGGCGGCGGCGAAGCGGATCAACCTGCGGCGGATCGACGACTACACGGTCGGCATCGCGCTCGACGAGACCGCCACCGAGGCCGACGTGCAGACCCTGCTCTCCTGCTGCGGCGCCCGGGCGGAGGAGCCGGCCGCGGCGGCCGGCGCCGGGGAGTTCGCCGCGCCGCTGGCCCGGCGCTCGGATTTCCTGCGCCACCCGGTGTTCAACCGGTGCCACACCGAGCACGAGATGCTGCGCTACATCAAGCGCCTCGAGGCGAGGGATCTTTCCCTCTGCCAGTCGATGATCGCCCTGGGGTCGTGCACGATGAAGCTGAACGCGGCGAGCGAGATGCTGCCGCTCAGCTGGCCCGAGTTTTCCCGGATCCATCCGTTCGTCCCGCGCGAGCAGGCGCGGGGCTATCACCGGCTCTTCCAGGACCTGGAGGCCTGGCTGGCGGAGATCACCGGCTTTGCCGCGGTTTCCCTGCAGCCGAACGCCGGCTCCCAGGGCGAATACGCCGGCCTCCTGGCGATCCGCGCCTATCACGAGTCCCGCGGCGAAGGCCATCGCCGCGTGTGTCTGATTCCCACCAGCGCCCACGGCACCAATCCGGCCAGCGCGGCGATGAGCGGCCTTCAAGTGGTCGCTGTGGGGTGCGATGCCCAGGGCAACATCGACTTGGCCGATCTCCGCGCCAAGGCCGCGGCGCACGGCCGCGAGCTGGCCGCGCTGATGGTGACCTACCCGTCGACCCACGGGGTCTTCGAAAGCTCGATCCGCGACATCTGCCGCCTCGTGCACGAGCAGGGCGGCCAGGTGTATATGGACGGCGCGAACCTGAACGCCCAGGTGGGACTCACCTCGCCGGGAGAAATCGGGGCCGACGTCTGCCACCTCAACCTGCACAAGACCTTCTGCATCCCCCACGGCGGCGGCGGCCCCGGCATGGGCCCGATCGGCGTCGCCGCCCACTTGATTCCGTTCCTGCCCGGACACCCCGTCGTCGACCCCCGCCCGCGGGCGGCGCCGGGGCCGGGGATTGGCACGATCGCGGCGGCGCCTTGGGGCTCGGCGTCCATCCTCACGATTTCTTGGATGTACATCCGGATGATGGGCGGGGCCGGCCTGACCGCGGCGACCAAGACGGCGATCCTCAACGCCAACTACGTGGCCCGGCGCCTGGACTCCTATTTTCCGGTCCTGTTCCGGGGCGAGGCAGGCCTTGTGGCCCACGAGTGCATCGTCGACCTGCGCGGCTGGAAGAAACACGGCCTGGAAGTCGAGGATGTCGCCAAGCGCCTGATGGACTACGGCTATCACGCCCCGACCATGTCGTTTCCGGTGCCCGGGACTTTCATGATCGAGCCCACGGAGAGCGAGACCAAGACCGAACTCGACCGCTTCTGCGACGCCCTGATCGCGATCCACGGGGAGATGCAAGCGGTGGCGGACGGGCGGTCCGATCCGGCGAACAACCCCCTCAAGCACGCCCCGCACCCGGCGAAGGCCGTCTGCACGGACCATTGGGAACATCCCTACAGCCGGGACCTGGCCGCCTTCCCGGCGCCCTGGACGCGGGTGGCCAAGTTCTGGCCGGCCGTTGGACGGGTGGACAACGTCTACGGCGATCGGAATTTGGTCTGTTCCTGCGCGGGGGTGGAGGCCTATGCTGATTTGCCCAGCTGATCGTCGCTCTTTTCCCGCAACCCCTGCTCCCCACCATGAGAATTATCCGACACGAAACCTCGCACGGACCGGCCTACGCCGCGCTAGAACACGACGGATCGGCCCGAGCGATCACCGGGGATCTCTTCGGGGAATTTCGGATCACGGAGCGCGCCGTGGCGGTGGGAAAGCTGCTCGCACCGCTCGTGCCGGTCAACATTCTGGCCATCGGCCTCAACTACCGGAAGCATGCCGCGGAGGGCGGAAAGGGGGTTCCGGAGCGCCCGATGCTCTTTCTCAAGAGCACCAGTTCGCTGCAAAATCCGGGCGACCCGATCGAGTTGCCCGTCAAGCTGCCGAGCAGCGAGGTGGATTTTGAGTGCGAGCTGGCGGTAGTGATCGGCCGGCGGTGCAAGAACGCGACCCGGGCGCAGGCCTTGGACTACGTCTTCGGCTACACCTGCGCCAACGACATTTCCGCGCGCGACTGGCAGCAGCGCCTCAACGGCGGCCAGTTCTGCCAGGGCAAGAGCTTCGACACGTTCTGCCCGCTGGGCCCGGTGCTCGTCACCAAGGACGAGATTCCGCATCCCAACGACCTGCGCATTCGGACGATCCTGAACGGCCAGACGATGCAGGACTGGAACACGAGCGACATGGTGTTCGACGTGCCGGCGCTGATCGAATTCCTGAGCGGCAGCAAGACGCTCCTGCCCGGCACCGTGATCCTGACCGGCACGCCGCACGGCGTGGGCTACGCCCGCAAGCCGCCCGTCTTTTTGAAGGCCGGCGATGCCGTCAGCGTCGTGATCGACAAGATCGGGACCCTCAACAATCCGGTGGTGAACGAGCCGGTTTGAGGTTCGCCGCGGAGCTCCGCCCAATGAAGACGATCAAGATCGCCGAAATGCCCTGGGAGGAGGTCCAGTCTCCCAGCGGCAAGTACCACAGCTTCTACAAGAACATCTCCCTCGCCCTGGGCGGCGTGCGGGATGTGGGTCCCTGGGGCGGCGGCCATCCGTTCGACCTGCAAGTCCGGCGGGTGCCCCCCGGGGCCTCGGTCTGCCCGCTCCACCTCCACGGCGTGCAATGGGAGCTGTTTGTCGTGCTGGCGGGCGAGGCGACCGTCCGGGTGGACGAGACCCGCCAGGTGGTGCGGGCCGGCGAGGCGTTCGTCCAGCCGCCGGGCACGGCCCACCAGATCATCAACACGGGCCCGGAGGACTTTGTCTTCTACGTTATCGCGGACAATTCCCCGACCGACTACGGCTACTATCCCGATTCGAAGAAGTGGATGCTCAAGCCGCAGCGAAAGATCTTCCGCATGAGCGAAGTCGACTACTTCGACGGGGAGGACTGAGGGCGGTCCGGGCGGCGCGGCAAGTCCAGTTTAACCATCCAAACCGGAAAACACCTCGATGAAATGGCTGCTCTTGATCCTTGGCCTCCTCGCGGCGGTCGTCGCGCTGATGGCGCTGATCGGCGCCTTTCTGCCGCGGGCGCATCGCGCGAGCCGTGCGGCCGCCTTCCGCCAGGCCCCGGGCGCGCTTTATGCGGTGGTCCGCGACTTCGCACCGGCGACCCCGTGGCAGAGCGACCTGCTCCGGGCCGAACGGCTCCCCCTGCGCGATGGCCGAGTATGCTTTCGCGAGGTCGGCAGGCACCGGGCGATCGACTATGTCGTCCTGGCGGATCAGCCGGGGGAGCGGCTGGTCCTGAAGATCGCGGACGAAAGCCTGCCGTTTGGCGGCACCTGGACCTACGACTTCGCACCCGCCCCGGATGGGGCGAGCGTGCGCATCACCGAAGACGGCGAAGTCAAGAATGCGATCTTTCGATTTCTCGCCCGGTTTGTATTCGGCTACACCGGTTCGATGGATGGGCGCCTGCGCGACCTCGGGAGCAGATTTGGCGAAACCGTTGTTCCCCGGGACTGACCGCTCAACACGCCCCAGGGCTTGCCCTGTGGTCTTCGTAGTACGCTCCGAGACGGGCGAACGCCTTGGGATCATGGCCGACCAAAATGGCACCCATGCGCTCGGCTACCGCCGCCTGCCAGGCATCGTTCTCACCGAGGCGGCGCCCGGCGCTGCGCCGGATGAAGGCGGCCCGCTCGCCGTGCTGACGCCCGATGGTCTGCCAGCGAAACGCGCGAAAAGCCTCCCGCACCGCCTCGACGTCGTCCGCACCCTCTAAGACTTCCGCATAGGTGACCGGTGACACCCACAAATCGGCCCTGGGGTTCCGCGCGACCCACGCCCGCGCCGGACCGCGCCGATTGGCCGCCGTCTCGTTGAGCAGGTCGATGAGGAAGGAAGAATCCAGCAGGCAGCGCTTCATTTGTGCGGAGTGATCTGCAGGCGCCTGTCGCCGGCGTGGCGCTCGACCCAGGTCAGCAGATCAGCCCCGGTGGCGATTTCCTCGTCGCGGATCAATTTGCGCACGAAGGTCGCTTTCTTCATCCCGGCGCGTTTCGAGCGTTCGGCGAGGATGGCTTCCTCATCTTTGGTAAGACGGACGGTGAGAATCGCCGGCATAGTATGTCTTTTGTATGCCAATTCGGGGGGTGTCAACATGGGAGCGATCCAATCCTTTCCAGGGAGGATGGTAGCAAGTGATGCTGAGCGGGGATTGGAGCCATCGCCGGCTGCAGCCTACCGGGCGACGAGGGCGTCCGTGGGTTCGAATTCGTCCGCCGTTTCCACTTCCTCCCGGCCGCGATGGCTTTTGAGGCGTGCCTTCGGTCCGACTCCCCGTTTTCCTGGAGGTCAATCCCCGCACCTAATCCTTTCGCAGTCCGTCTTTCTCCGCCATGGTCTCCCCCGCTGATTCCGAACCTTCTTCCGCCGCTTCCTGGTCCCCGCTCGGCTCCCGCGTGGTCGATTTTGCCCAGCTGGCCGCGGTAACGACCCCGAACGGGCAGCGCCGCGATGTGTTCGAGGGCAAGACCGGCACACTCACGCATATCGAGTGCCACCTCACCACGCTCAATCCCGGGAAGGCGCCGCATGGGCCCCACCGCCATCCGGACGAGGAGCTGATGCTCGTCAAGGAGGGCGTCCTCGAGGTGACGATCAACGGGAAGACCTTCAGCGCGGGTCCCGGCTCGGTCCTCTTCTATTCCGCCAACGACGAGCACGGCGTGCGCAATGCGGGGTCGGTGCCGACCACCTACCACGTCTTCCGCTTCAGCACTCCGCTGACGGGGAACGAGCCGGAGCGGCCCTAAACGATCAGCGCGATCTGCGCGCCGGGGCCGTGCACGCCCCGGATCAGGATGCCCTCGACGTCGGCCGTCGAGGACGGCCCCGTGCACCAGATGATGTTCGGATCATCGCCCATCGCCGCCACGGCCTGCGCCAGATCGGCGAAGATCTCGGACCGGCGCACGACGGCGACGTGAGTCCAGGGCGCCAGGGCTCCCAAGCGGCGGGAAGTCGAGCGGTCCGCCAGGATGATCGTGCCGGTTTCCGCCACGGCCCCGGCCGCCCGCGTGATGCCAAAATCGTAATCATCGACGCGCGTGCGGTCGAACTCGGTCGAGACCGTGAACCCGGCGCCAAAATGCGGCGCCAGGCCCGGCCAGAGCGCCGGGTCGCAATAGCCGCGGAGCCACCCCTTGGTCCGCAGATGCGCGGCGAGCTCCGCCGCGTCCGTGAACGTGACGCCGGTGAAGTTCGCGAGCTGCTCGGCGAAGAGTTCCGCCAAATCGCGGCCGGCGATCCGGCTGCGCATCACGGCCAGATCGCCGTGGTAGTCGGGGAGGGCCGCGCGCGTCGGGAGGCCGGCCAACGCCTTCTTGACTCGGCCGAGGATGAGATCGCGCTCGTCTGCCATGGTGGTCGAGAGGTGGACGGAGAATTCAGGTTTGCTTGCGCCGGCGCCGCTTAAGCCACTTCCGGAACTCGCCGCCGCGCCAGGACGGGATCGTGCGGGTGTTCTCCCAGGCGCGCAGCGGGGGAATTGGCAGCAGCTTGGTCGGCAGGTAGTCGATCAATTTGCCGCCGAACAGCGCGGCCTTCCAGGCCGCCGGTTGCGTCGCCAGGATCGCCCAGGCTCCCATTGGCGGGGTGCCGGGGGAGTGCACGTGCTCGGTCTTCGCCTTGTCGCGCAGTCGCAGCAGCAGATCCGGAATGGGGATATTCACCGGGCAGACCTCGTTGCACGCCCCGCAGAGGCTGGAGGCCTTGGCCAGGTCGGCCTTCTCGGGGAAGCGCTCCCCCATGAGCAGCGGCGAGAGCACCGCTCCGACCGGCCCGGGATAGACGCTGCGGTACGCGTGGCCGCTCGCTTGGCGGTACACGGGGCAGACATTGAGGCAGGCGCCGCAACGGATGCACCGCAGGATGTCGCGGCAGCTGCTCGCCAGGACGTCCGTGCGGCCGTTGTCGACAAAGATGACATGCATCTCCTCCGGCCCGTCGGGCTGGCCGGCCGCCTTCGGGCCGGTGATGAATTCGGTGTAGACCGTCAGCTGCTGGGCCGTGCCCGAGCGGCCGAGCAGGTTGAGCAGCAGCGCCAGATCGCGGTCCCTGGGCAGCAGCTTTTCGATTCCGACCAGCGCGATGTGGCACTTGGTCGCCGCCAGGCAGAAACGGGAGTTGCCCTCGTTGGTCACCAGGACCAGCCGGCCGCTCTCGACCGAGACGAAATTGGCCCCGGTCAGGGCGACGTCGGCCCCCAGGTACTTGGGGCGCATCCACTGCCGCGCGCGGGCCGTGATCACGGTCGGCTCCTCGTTGTAGGCGCCCAGGCCGTGCTGCTCGAAGGAGGTCGCGATCTGCCGCCGGTTCTTGTGGATGATCGGCTTGACGATATGGGAAGGGTGGTCGTGGTCGATCTGGACGATGAATTCGCCGAGGTCGGTTTCCAGCGCCTCGATCCCGCGCGCCTCCAGAAACTCCCCGAGCTCGATCTCCTCGCTCACCATCGTCTTCGCCTTGACCATCTTGGTGGCGCCGCGGGCCTGCATGATCTCCAGGACGGCGTTGCAGGCCGATTCCGCGGTGGCGGCCCAGTGCACCTTCACCCCGTTTGCCTGCAGGCGGGCTTCAACGGCCGGCAGGTAGGTGTCGAGATTTTCCACCACGTGCTGCTTGATCTCGCCCGCCAGGCGCCGTAGCTGGTTGGGATCCGCGTAATGGTCGAAGAGCATCTTCGTGCGCTTCTCATGCCCGATCTTCGTGCCATTGTAGACGGCGGCCTGGGTCTCGGGAGCCAGGCGGGTGGCGAAGCGGTCGATCGGTTGGGTGGCCATGGCGGGTCAGGCGGCGAGGAGGCCGCCATTGACGAGGGCATCGCGGAGGATCTGCACGAAATGGACGGTCTTGATCGGGGCCCCTTCGCGGGCGGCGAGGCCGCCCAGGTGCATGAGGCAGCTCATGTCGGCTGAGGCCAGGACGTCCGGCTTGGAGGCCCGGATGAAATCGAGCTTCAGGTCGCCCATCGCGCTCGAAATATGGGGAAAGGCGACGGAGAACGTGCCGCCAAAGCCGCAGCACTGCTCGCCCTCGCCGAATTCCACCAATTCGAGGCCCGCCACCGACTTGAGCAGGGTGCGGACGGACTCGCCGGAGAGGGTGCCCCGGGTGTGGCAGGAACGGTGGAAGGCAACCCGGGCCGGGTAGCGGCCGGGCCACGCCGAGACCTTGAGGCCGTTGACGATGTAGTCGGCGAGCTCCCAGGTCCGCCGGCCGAGCGCCGCCACGGCGGGCAGGTCCGCTTCGTGCTCGAACTCCAGCTCCGCGCCGTGGAAAAGCATGGCGGCACAGGATCCCGACGGGACAATGACCGGGTCGGACCCGGCGAACGTCCGGACCGTGTGACGCAGCACTTTGCGGGAGGCCGGCCAGTCGCCGCCATTAAAGGCCGGCTGGCCGCAGCAGGTCTGCGCTTCCGGAAAATCCACCGCGCAACCGAGGTGTTCGAGCACCTGGACCGTCGCGACGGCGACATCGTCATGGAAGGCGTCACAGAGGCAGGTTGCCATCAGCTGTACACGTTTCCCGGTCAGGGGCGGACGCTCGGAATTCAGCATGGAGAGATAGGCTCATTATCTGAATTTGCCCAGCACCCTGGCAACTGAAATAGCGGCAACGGCGGCTTCCGAGACGGGGAGGAACGACCCCGAAGCGGCGCTTGTTGGCCTCCTTCGCCGCCTCTGGGCCGCGCCCGGGCGGCTGGCTATGGCGGTGAAGATTGGGCTTTGGCCAACCCGCGCCGCGGAGCGGGTCATTCCTCCCCGTCTCGGAAGCTGCCGTTACCGGACAGTCGGAGCCATGCGCTGGGCGCAAAACTGGCCGGTCCGGTGAGATTTTGGTAGATTTTGGCTCCAGCGAATTTCATGCTGCTGGCCCCCTGCGATGCCCTCCAATATTTACGCCGCCGCGGTCGATCTCGGAGCCACCAGCGGCCGGGTGATCCTCGGCGCCTGGTCGAACAACCAGCTGACGCTGATCGAGGCGCACCGCTTTCCGAACAGCTTCCGCTCGCTGGGCATCCACGACTACTGGAATGTCGCGGGCCTCTGGCACGAAGTCCAAACGGGCCTGCGCCAGGCGGCCGCTTCGCTCCCGCCCGGCGCGGTCCTGTCCTCGGTCGGCGTGGATACCTGGGGCGTCGACTTCGCGCTGCTGAACGACGCGGGGCGCCTGGTCTTCCCGGTGCACGCCTATCGCGACGCCCGCACGCAGGCGGGCCTGAAACACCTCAGCCAGACGCGCGCGGCGGCGGCGCGCGTCTATGCGGCGACGGGCATACCACCGGTCTTTTACAACTCCTCGCTGCAGCTCGAGGAGACGATCGCCAACTGCCCAGCCATCACCGACCTCGCCTCGCGCTGCCTGTTTCTGCCCGACTATTTCAACTACCTGCTTTCCGGCCGGATGGAGAACGAGCTTTCGATCTCCAGCACTTCCCAGCTCCTGGATGTGCACGCCCGCGCTTGGTCGCCGGCGGCCCTGGCCCACTTCCGGGTCCCGGCCGGATGGTTCACCCCGCCGATCGCCGCTGGGACCGAGCTGGGCCGGCTGCGGCCGGAGGTGTCCGGCGGACTGCCCACTCTGCGCGGGGCCAAAGTGATCGCCGTCCCGGGCCATGACACCGCCTGCGCCTACTATGCCATGCCGGCGGCGAGCGAGGGGACGGATTTGTTCATCAGCTCCGGCACCTGGTCGCTGGTCGGCTTCGAAAGCGACGCGCCGGTGCTGGGGAAGGACGCCCTGGCCGCGGGCATCGCCAACCCCCGGTCGGGCGATGGCCGCTATATGACGCTCACCAACGTCATCGGGCTTTGGCTGCTGGAGGGAATCATGAAGGATTTTAGCACCCGGCCACAGCATGACCGGGAGTGGGCGGCCCTGATCATGGCGGCCGAGAAGCTGTCGGCCCCGCCGGCCTGCCTTAACCTGAGCGACCCGGCGTTCGCCAATCCGCCGTCGATGAAGGCCGCGATCGACGCGCAGCTGAAGAAACGGCGGATCTCGCAGCCGAAGACCCTGGCCGCCTACACCCGCCTGATCTGCGCTTCGCTCGGGCGCGGCCATGCCGACGCCCTCAAGGCGTTCCAGCAGATGACCGGCCGGACCTTCCGGCGGATCCTCATGGTCGGCGGCGGCTCGCGCAACCGGCTCCTGGCCCAGGCGACGGCGGACGCCGCGGGCCTGCCGCTGATCAGCTACAATCTCGAGGGCACGGCGGTCGGCAACCTCGCCAGCCAGCTGATCTCTCTGGGCGCGGTCAAGGATTTGGCCACTTTCCGGGGGCACCTGGCGGCGACCCTCGAGCAGAAGGTCTATCAGCCGAATTGACCGGTCGCGGGCCTTGATCGGCCGCGGCGCCAGGAAGCGCCGGTCACCAGATCGAGACGCGCTCGGCGGCCGGCCGGCGCATCGGCGCGCCGTCCGGCACCTGGAAAGCGGCTGCGAACTCGTCGAGATTGGAGAGCGGACCGTTCACCCGGAATTCACACGGCGAGTGCGGGTTGGTGCGCACGAGCAGGCGCAGCGCCTCGGGCCGATAGACCGTCCGCCAGATCGACGCGAAGCTGAGGAAGAAGCGCTGTTCGGGCGTGAACCCGCCGATCTGGGTTCGCGGTCCGCCGGGGAGGGCCTTTTCCAGGGCGGCATAGGCGATCTTGAGGCCGCCCAGGTCGGCGATGTTCTCGCCTTCCGTCAGCGTGCCGTTGACGTGCAGGCCCCCGAGCACGACATAGCCGTCGAACTGCTTGACAATCGCGGCGGCCCGCTGCTGGAACTGCGCGGCGCTCTCGGAGCTCCACCAGTCGGCCAGGTTGCCGTGGGCGTCGTACTTGCGCCCCTGGTCGTCAAAACCGTGGGTCATCTCGTGCCCGATGAACGCGCCGATCGCCCCGTAGTTGACGGCCTCGTCGGCCTGGGAGTCGAAGAAAGGAGGCTGGAGGATGGCGGCCGGGAAGACGACCTCATTGCGCCACGGGCTATAGTAGGCGTTCACCGTTGCCGGGGTCTCCAGCCACTCCCCCGGGTCCGTCGGCCGGCCGATTTTCTTCAACTGTCGGCGCCATTCGAAGGCCTCGGCCTTGAGCACATTGAGGACATACGGGCCGCGGTCGATGACGAGGCCGGTGTAGTCGCGCCAGGTGTCGGGGTAGCCGACCTTGACTCCGAGCGCGTCGAGCTTGGCGCGGGCGCGGGCCCGCGTGGGCTCGTCCATCCACGGCAGGCCTTCGATCCGGGCGCGCAGCGAAGTCCGGAGGTTTCCGACCAGCGCCAGCACGCGCGCTTTCGAGTCCGCGGGGAAGTATTCCTCGACATAGAGCTGGCCCAACGCCTCGCCGATCTCGCGGTCGACGGTCGCCGCCACCCGCTGCCACTGCGGCAGGAGCTGCTTGGCGCCAGTGAGGGTGGCGCCGTAGAAGGCGAAGTCCTCCTGGACGTAGCTGCCGCCGAGGTAGGGGGCGAAATGATGGACGAAATGCCAGCGCAGGTAAGCCTGCCAGTCGGTCACCGGCGTTTGCGCGAGCGCCGCAGCGAAGGCGCGGAAGAAGCCGGGCTGGCCGACATTGAACGCCGCGAAGGCCGGGGCGCCCGTCTGGGAGAAGTAGTCCCGCCACGGCATGCCGGGCACGGCAGCCTCGGCCTCGGCGAGGGTCAGCTTGTGGTAATTGAGCTCCGGGACCCGCAGCTGCGCGGCCGACAAGGAGCCCTGGGTCAGGGCGGTCTCGAGCCTGAGCACCGCTTGCGCCTGAGTCTGAGCGGCGTCGGGCAAGCCGCCGAGCAGCAGGAGCAGGCGGGCGATGTGGGCGGTGTACTTGTCCCGCAGGGCTTGGTCCTCCGGCCGCAAATAGTAATCCCGCTCGGGCAGGCCAAGGCCCCCTTGGTCGACCTCGGCGATCTGATGGGTGCTGTCCTTGGCGTCGGCCGCGCTGCCGAAGGCAAAGCCGGCGTCCACCCCGAGGCTCTGCAGATGGGCGATTTCGGCCAGGACCTGCGCCGGCGTGCGCAGGGCGTCGATGCGATCGAATTCGAAGCGGATCGGCTGCGCGCCCGCCGCGTCCATCGCCTCCTGGTCCATGCCGCTGGCGTAAAAGTCGCCCACCATCCGCTCCGGCGGCGTGCCCTGGTCGCCCTGGGCGGAGGCGCGCTCGCACAGCATCTTCAGGTTCTGCTGATTGCGGTCCCGCAGCTCGTTGACGGCGCCCCAGTACGAATAAGCCGCCGGCACCTGGGCCTGCTTTAGCCAGGCGCCATTGGCGTAACGGTAGAAGTCGTCCTGCGGCTTGACCGCCGGGTCGAGGTTGGCCGGCACGATGTCGGCGCGAAGGCTGGCGATGAGAAGGACCGCGGCGGCCGCGGAGGCGAGGGTCAGACGCATGGGCAACGATTGCCTGGCGGGGCGGGCGGGTTCAACTGCTTACCGATTTGTGCGCGATCCGGCGCAGCAGCGCATGCAGGAGCGTCAGCCGGGGCACGGCCGCCCCGGCCGCCGCGGCCCGCCGCCGAGGCTCCCCCCAGATCGCCTCGATTTCCACCTCCCGGCCCGCCAGAAAATCGACCAGGCTCGAGGGCTGGTAGGCGCCCATCGGCGGGGTGACCTCGAACTGCTGGCGGAGGAATTCGTCGGTGATCGGATGCCCGAGCGCGGCCGCCCCGGCCTGCACCTCCCGCATCAGGGCGCGCGCCTCCTCGGCGAGCAGCGGGTCGGCGCACACCCGGTCGGTGGCGATGCCGCCGGCGGCGATGGTCAGGCCGTTGAAGGGGATGTTCCAAACGAGTTTGTGCCAGCGCGCCGAGGCGAGATTGCCGGCGACCCGGGTCTTGACCCCGGCCGCCTGAAATTGATCCGCCAGACTGCGCGCCCGCTCGCCGGGCGGGCCGGCGAACTCCCCGATCGTCAGGCTGCCGGGGTGGTAGCAGAACACCTCGCCCGGGCCGATCCGGTTGTTGGCGATGAAGGCCAGCCCGCCCAGGATGCGTTCGCCGCCGAAGCGCTCGGCCAGGAACTCGTCGGCGCCCAGGCCGTTTTGCACGGTGAGAATCGCCGTCCGGGTATCCAGGAGGGGGGGCAGGAGCCCGGGGAGGATCGCGCCGGCTGTCGTCTTGATCGCGACCAGCACCAGGTCCACCGGGCCGATTTCCTCCGGGGAGGCAAAGGCCTGCACCGGCCGGAGTTCCTGGCGCGCGCCTTCGACATGCAGGAGCAGGGAGCCGCGAGCGCGCACCGCCGCCAAGTCGCCGCGCAGGAGGAAGCGCACCTGCGCTCCGCCCAGGGCGAGACGGATGCCGTAATAGAGGCCGAGGGCCCCCGAGCCGACGACGGCGATCTTGGGGAAGGGATGGGACACCGGGAGGTGCCCGCAGCCTGGCCCGGGCCGGTCTTCCCCTCAAGCCCAGGTTGGCCAGCCGCTAGGCCTTGGCGACCTTCGCATAGGTCTCCTGCAGCGCGCGGGCGGAGGCCTGCAGGGCCTGCGCCTCCTTCGGCCAAAGCTCCACCTCGAGATGGGAGAGGGCGCCAGCGCGGCCGACCACCGTGGGCACGCTGAGCGCGACGCCCCGGAGGCCGTAGGCGCCCTGCTGCACGGTCGAGACCGGGAGGACTTGCCGGCGGTCGAGGACGATCGAGTGCACGACCTCGGCGATCGTGAGCCCGACAGCCCAGCCGGCGCCGCCCTTGCGGCGGATCACCTCGGCGCCGCTGCCCTTGGTGCGCTCGAAGATCTGCGACTGGAAGGTCGGCGTGCAGCCGGGCACCTTGGTGAGGGGCAGGCCGGCGTAGGTGGCCGAGGACCAGATCGGCACCATCGAGTCGCCGTGCTCGCCGAGGATGGTCGCCTTGACCTGGGTGGGGGCGAGCTTCAGGTCGGCGGCGATCAGCGAGCGGAAGCGGGCGGTGTCGAGCATCGTGCCCAGGCCGATGACCTGCGACCACGGCAGCTTCAGCTTCGCGGCCGCCAGCTGGGTGAGGATGTCGACCGGATTCGAAACGACGAAGAGGATCGCCTCCTTCTTCGGGCCGGCCTGGCGGATGCTCTCCAGGATCTGGGAAAACAGGGCGACGTTGCGGTTGATGAGGTCCAGGCGCGACTCGTCGGGCTTGCGGCGCAGGCCCGCGGTGATCACCCACACGTCGCTGTCCTTGGCGCGCGCGTAGTCGCCCGCGTAGATGCGCTGGTCGGCGATTGCCGAGGCGCCATGCAGGAGGTCGAGCGCCTCGCCCTCGGCCAGGTCGGCGTTGGCGTCGAGGATTTGGATTTCGGCGACCAGGCCCGCGCATTGCAGGGCGAAGGCCGCATTCGAACCGACGCGGCCGCCGCCGCCGATGATGGAGATCTTCATGGGTGCTTAAAGGCTTCGGGCGCTCAGCTGCCGCCGAGTTTCTTCAGGATTTGGGCCGCGATCTGCCGGACCAGGGCCTCGAGCTGCGGATCGGCCTTCTCGGCCGGAGCCGCGCCCTCCGCCGGCACCGCGCAGGTCACGCCCGGCCGGAAATCGCTGTTGTCGCAAAGCTCGCATTCGCGCAGGCCGGCGCGGGGGTCGGACATCCCCAGGCTCTGGCGGATCGCGATGAGGCTCTTCAGCTTGTCCGCGGGGAAGGTGTGCAGGCCGTTGCCGAGCTGGGAGGCGATCCACACCGTTTTGCAGTAGGAGTCGGTGTTCTCCATCTTCCAATAGGCGTCCTCCACATCCTTGCCCCAGACAATGACGCCATGGTTCTCCATGATGATCGCCTGGTGGTTGACGCCGATCTGGCCCACCTCCGCCGCATTTTCCGGGGAGCCGGGGGTCTGGTACTTGGCGTAGCCGATCTGGCCGAGAAAGACCTCCGCCTCCGGAATCATGCAGGTGGGAGGGCAAACGCCGGCGACCGCGAAGGCGGTGGCGTGGGGCGGGTGCGCGTGGACGCAGGACTTGGCGGCCGGCTGGCGCTTCATGATTCCCAGGTGCGTCATCGCCTCGCTGGTGCGCTTGCGCTCGCCGGCGAGCTGCTTGCCGTCCAGGTCGATCAGGCACATCTCCTCGGGGGCCATGAAGCCCTTGGAGATCAGGGTGGGGGTGCAGAGCACCAGATTGTCGCCGACCCGCACGGTGATGTTGCCGCCATTGCCGTCCACGTAGTCCTTGGCCCAGATGCGCCGGCCGATCTCGCAGATCTTGTGCTTGAGCGCCTCGATCGCCGGCGAGTGGAAGAACTTTTCGATCTCCTCGGGAGTCTTGGGGTCGGAGCCGGGCGCCCACTTGAACTCGTAGTCGGGCACGATGGGCTCGGCCTTTTTCGCGGGCGCGGCGGCCTTCTTCGGCCCGAGCTTGACGCCATCGGTGAAGATGTCGCGGGCCGACGGGGTGAGAATGGAGCCGGCGGGTGGACGCTCGCCCTTGCGGAAGAGTTCCTCGGCTTCCTTGGCCGTGATGACTTTAGGCATGGTAAAGGGGGGAAAAGTGCCGCCGGCTAGGCGCCAGCGGGCGGATTGTAGAAGATGCGGTCGACGATGGCGGCGTTGAAGGCGTCCACCGGGGTGGGCTGCTCGAACGGGGCCGACGCCTCGGCGCCCTCGGTGAAGCCGATGATCTGCCCGGGCCCGGCGCCCAGGTTGTCGTAAACGACCACGGTAGAACCCTTGGCCAGCGGGCTGAGCGGCGCCCCGCCCATCTGGGCCGGCGAAAGCGGCTGGACGAGCAGGAACCGGGCTCCGCTGTACGCGGCGTCCTGCTGGGAGAGGGTGACCCGGCCGATGACGTTGCCCAGGCGCATGGCGTTAGTCGCGGACCTCGTCGGACACCGCGAGGATCAGGTTGCGCAGCGGCGACTTGGGGTCGCCGACGTAATCCCGGGTTTTCGAGCCGTCGGTGGAAATGATCACCGTCTGATGCTCGCCGGCGCCGTACGGATCGACCGCGAGGACCGGCGGGCCCTCCGCCCGCCCGTGCTCGTCGAGGGGCTGGCAGATGACCGTGCGGCAGCCGCGCAGGCTCGGATGGCAGACGGTCGCGATGATCATGCCGTCGACGCGCGCTTCGATCATGGGCGTCAGTAGATCCGGAGATTGTCGACCATCACGCAGCGGCGGGTGCGGGTGAAGGTCTTGGGGTTGGTGATGCCCTCCCCGGTCGTGGTGGCGATGGAGTAGCTGAGGTAGCCCTCGCCGCCCAGGCCGAGGCCGGCCGTGCAGGGGCCGTTCTTGACGAAGAGGGTGGTGTCGAGCGAGCGGGCCATCTGCGTCATGTGGTCCACGTTGAGGGAATGGATGATCGCCGAGTGCTTGTAGCCGTGCTCCGACTTCTTGGCGAAGGCGATGCCCTGCTCGATGTCCCGGACCCGCACGACCGGCAGCATCGGCATCATCTGCTCCTCCATCACGAAGGGATGGTCGACGTCGGTTTCGGCGAAGAGCATCGAGGTGGCGGCCGGCACGTTCGCGCCCGCGTGGCGCGCGAGCACCGCGGCGTCCTGGCCGATCAGCGCCCGGTTCAGCACCGCGTGGGAGCAGCCGCCGGCGTCCTTCGACTCGGTGAAGGCGGCGGCGGTCAGCTTGGCCAGCTGCGCGTCGTTCAGCTTCGCGCCGCCGGCGCCCGCCAGCGCCGCGAGGAAGCGGTCGGCGAACTCCTCCAGGACGAAGACCTGCTTTTCGCCGATGCACAGCAGATTGTTGTCGAAGGCTCCGCCGCTCAGGATGTCGCGCGCGGACTTGTCGAGGCAGCGGGTGCCGTCGACCAGGACGGGCGGATTGCCCGGCCCCGCGCAGATCGCCCGCTTGCCGCAGCGCATCGCCGCCTGGACCACGGCCGGCCCGCCGGTAACGCACAGCAGGCGGACCAGTTCGTGCTTGGTGAGGGCGCCGAACGACTCGAGCGTCGGCTTCTCGACCGTGCAGATGAGATGTTCGATGCCGAGGGCGGCGTGGATCGCCTCGTTGAAGGTCCGCACCGCCAGCGCGGCGGACCGGGCCCCGCCCGGGTGGGGGTTGAAGACGACGGAGTTGCCGGCGGCGACGATGTTGACCACGTTGCCGCTGAGGGTGGGGATCGAATGGGTGACCGGCAGGACCGCGCCGACCACGCCGAAGGGGGTGCACTCCTCCATCGTGATGCCATGGTCGCCGCTCAGGCCGTAGGGCTTGATCCATTCGACGCCGGGGACGAGCTTGACGATCTGCAGCTTGGCCACCTTGTCGGCGAGGCGCCCGATCTTCGTCTCCTCGAACTCGAACTTGCCCCAGGCCTCCGCCTTCGCGGTGCACAGGCCCTTGACGATCTCGACGACCTTGCCGCGGCCCTCGAGACCTTTTTCCCGCAGCTGCTCGAACGCGCCCTGGGCGGCGTTGCAGGCTTCGCCGATGTCCTGGAAAATGCCGAACCGGCCGCCCTTGGGGGCGCTGGGCCGGGGGCCGGGCGCGGGGGCCGCAGGCGCGGCGGGCGCCGGGGCCGGCCGCGGGGCGGGGGCGGGCGCCGGGGCCGTTCCGCCCGCGGGGGACCGGCCGAGGCCGCGGAGGACCTCCTCCACAATGGCGCTCAGCGCTTGTTCATCGAGGGGCAGGGCGGTGCTCATGGGCTCTGGGCGGGATAGATTTTGCGATTCAACACTTCCACGGTGTCGACAATGCCGACCACCACCGCGTCAACCGGCAGCGACTTCATGCCGGTGGCCTGGCGCGCGGAGCTGCCCTGGCAGAAGAGCACGACTTCGTCGAGGCCGGCGCCCAGGGCGTCGACCGCGACCACCGTGTTCGCCCCCGGCCGGAATTGCGCCGGGTCGGCCTCGTCCACCAGCAGCGGACGCAGGAGGAGCAGCTTGCGGCCCTTCATCGCCTCGTCCTTCTTGCTCGAGACGACGGCGCCGATGACGCGCGCGAGGAACATGGCCTATTTGCCCGTTTTCGCGGCGGGCAGCTTGGGCAGCACCAGGCCGATCTCAGCGCTTGGGCGCGGGATCACCTGCACACTGACGACTTCGCCCACCGTGCGCGCCGCCTGGGCGCCCGAATCGGTGGCCGCCTTGACCGCGGCGACATCGCCGGTCACCACGGCGGTGACGAGGGCGTTGCCGACCTGTTTCATGGGGCCGACGAGGGTGACGTTAGCCGACTTCAGCATGGCGTCGGTGCCGGTGACAAGGGCGACGAGGCCCCGGGTTTCGAGCAAGCCAATGGCTTCTTGGGACATAATGATTTGGGTTGAAGGATGCGGTAAAGGTTGCGGGCTGGGTCAGTTGCGGGCGCCGATGCAGCGCCGGGTTTCCCGGGCGATGACGAGCTCCTCGTTGGCGGGGATCACGAAAATCTTGGCGGCGGAGCCGGCCGAGGAAATCTCCCCTTCGGCGCCCCGCAGGGCCGCATTCTTGGCCGGATCGAGCTCCAGGCCCAGGCGGCCCAGGTCGGCGCAGATTGCGGCGCGCAGGTCCGGATTGTTCTCGCCGATGCCGGCCGTGAACACCAGGGCGTCGCAGCCCCCGAGCTGGGCGAGGAAGCCGCCGAGCCAGTGGCGGGCGGAGTGGACCAAAACGTCGATCGCAAGCTGCGCCCGCGCGTTGCCCTGGTCGGCGGCGGCCCGGATGTCGCGCAGGTCGTTGCTGATTCCGGACAGCCCCTTGAGGCCGCTCTCCTTGGTCAGCTGCCGGTCGACCTCGTCCAGGCTCAGGCCGAGGACTTTGACCGCGAAGGGAATGGCGGCCGAGTCCAGATCGCCGACCCGGTTGTTCTGCGGCAGGCCGGACTGCGGGCTCAGGCCCATGCTGGTGCCGACGGCCACCCCGTCGCGGATGCCGGTGACGGAGCTGCTGCCGCCCAGGTGGCAGGAAATGACGCGCAGAGGCGCCCCGCCGGCCGGCAGCGGCTTCGGGCCGTCCTGGTAGAGGCGGCGGACCCGCTCGGCGACGTCGGGCCGCCCCAGCAGCTCGGCCGAGCGCTCGGCGACAAACTTGTGGCTGGCGCCATGGAAGCCGTAGCGGCGCACGCCGGCCCGGTACCAGGCCTCCGGGACCGCGTAGCGGCTCGCCGCTTCGGGCACCCACTGGTAGAACGCCGTCTCGAACAGGGCGACCAGCGGAACGCCGGGAAGCTTTTCGCGGAAGCGCCGGATGCCCGCGACATAGGGGGGGTTGTGCGCGGGCGCGATCTCCTTGAAGCCCTCGAGGGCGGCGATGACCCGCTCGTCGGCCGGCACGCAGCCGGTGAGATCCCGGCCCAGGACGGTCTTGAAGCCGACCCCGTGGAGGTCGGCGGGCGAGCGCACGTGGCCCGCCGCCTTGAGCTCCGCCAGGCAGGCGTCGATCGCCTCGCCATGGTCGCTCACCCGTTCGTAGCCGCCCTTGGCGACCGGCAGGACCTCATCGCCCGCGCCGAACCGAAACAGGCGGAACTTGAAGGAGGTCGAGCCGAGGTTGGCGACGAGGATGTTCATGGGATAGGCAGGCTGGCCGGGGGCCAGCGGGGCGCGGGCGCCTCGCTCCGTCCGGGGGAAGATCAGGCCGAGGCGCCGGCGATCCACTTGCCGAGATGAGTGAGATCCTCGTGCGGGCGCGGGATGACCTGGACGGCGACGACCTCGCCGACCTTGGCCGCCGCTTCGGCGCCGGCGTCGACGGCCGCCTTGACCGCGGCGACATCGCCCCGGAAAAAGGCCGTCACCATGCCGCTGCCGATCGCCTCGTAGCCGGTCATCGTGACGCTGGCCGATTTGAGGGCGGCATCCGCCCCCTCGAGCAGCGCGCAGAATCCCTTAGTTTCGATCAAACCGAGTGCTTCCTGTGCCATAAGATGGATTGGGTTGAGTTGGGGTGGAGCTCAGAGGCCGACGGCCCGGAGCAATTCGGCGTGGGGCCGGGGGATGACGTGCGAGCAGATGAGCTCGCCGACGCGCTTGGCGGCTTCGGAGCCGGCTTCGACGGCGGCCTTGACGCTGCCGACGTCGCCCTTGACCACGACGGTGACAAAGCCGCCGCCGATCTGCACTTGGCGCACGAGCGTCACGTTCGCCGCTTTGACCATGGCGTCGCTGGCTTCGACGCTGCCCGTATAGCCGCGGGTTTCTACCATTCCGATGGATTCGTTCATTATAGGTATTCGCTGAGGATTGAGATAACGGTTTCTGAGAGTCAGGACAGGAGCTCGACCGGCGTGTCGGGCTGCAGCGCGCACGCGTTGCCCTCGTCGGTGTCGATATGGACTTCGAGGCGGAAGTCGGCGTGCACGCGGACCAGGATCCGGTCGAAGGTCGCCGCACAGGGTCCGCCCACGCGCAGGCGCATGAAGTCGCCGTTCTTCACCTGGTAGAAGGCGGCGTCGTCCGGGTTCATGTGGACGTGGGGGGAGGCCCGGATCACCCCGGAGTCCATCTGGAGAAAGCCGGCGGGGCCCATCAGCATGGCGCCCGGCGTGCTGGCGATGTTGCCGGACTGGCGGATCGGGATGTCGAAGCCGAGCGCGATCGAATCGGTCAGGGCGAGCTCGACTTGGCTAAAATCGCGGCACGGCCCGAGAATGCGTAGATTGGAAATGACCCGGCTGCGCGGCCCGATGAGCGTGACCGTCTCCTTGGCTGCATACTGGTCCTTTTGATAGAGCCACTTCATCGGCGTCAGCTTCGCACCTTTGCCGAAAAGGATTTCCGTCGCCTCCGGACTCAGATGGCAATGACGGGCGCTGATATTGACCACCAGGGGATTGGGAGCGAGCGCCTCGCGGGGGGGCGTCTTTCCCAGGCGCTGGTAGAGGGCGCGGCGCACCAAATGCTCGATCTGGGCTCGGTGGGGCAATGCTGGGGGCGGCAACATGGACGATTCTGGTCGAATTGACCCCGAGGCTCGCAAATAACACGTCAAATTGTCAACTAAAGATTGCAAGATCTTCCAAAATCTTCCAAAAACTTCCATAGATGTCTGCTGAAGAGCGCCAGGCTCAGATCGAAGCCTACCTCAATAAGGTGGAATTTGCTACCTTGGAAGAACTTGCGCGCCAATCCCGGGCATCTGTCTCAACGGTGAGGCGCGATTTGGCCGTGCTGGAGGAATCCAGCCTGATTCGCCGCACCCACGGTGGGGCGCGCACCCTCCAGCCAAAGACCGACGAATTCGTCTTCAACGTCCGCGACACCCACCAGGCCGGGGAAAAGGAGGCGATCGGCCAGGCTTGCGCCACGTTGGTCTCGGCGGGGCAGACCGTGATCATCGACGGCGGCACGACCTGCTACCACGTCGCGCGGCACCTGGGTGAAAAGGTGGGCCAGTTCATCACCAATTCCCTGCCCGTCGCCAATCTCTTCGCCGGTTCAAGCCGCCATGAAGTCCTGGTTTCCGGCGGGGTCGTCTACCCGCGGTTGGGCGCGCTGGTGGGGCCGAACGCGGTGGACACCTTCCAGCGCGTCCATGCGGACGTCGCCATCTTGAGCGGCAGCGGCATCACGGAGGAGGGCATCTACAATTCCCACGCCCTGGTGGTCGACATCCAGCGGGCGATGATCGCCGGCGCGGCGAAGGTGATCTTTTGCTTCGACCACACCAAGTTCGGCCGGCGCTCGACCTTCTTCCTCTCGGACTTCAGCGCGGTCGACGCGGTCGTCACCGACGCCGGCGCCCCGGAGACGGTGGTGGCGGCGCTCCGCGCCTTGGGGCTCGAGGTGGTGCTGGCTCCCCCGGGTTAGGGGGGCGGGCGGGCAGCGCTCGGGTCATGGAACCTCATAGACTTCGATCAGCGCCACCCCGGCACTTCCACTGCTACTGCTGGCCTGGGCGGTATAGGCGCCCGGAGCCAGCGTCACCAGGGCCGCGGAGTCGTGGCTTGCAGAATTGGTGAACGGAAACGCATAGACGGCCGCAGACTCGGCGGCGATGGCCGGATCGCCGCCCCAGCCGGCGTTCGCCGCCACCACCGAGCTGGAAGCATCGAAGACGACCAACTGCGGGTCCGGCATCGCGCCGGCGACCTTGAAAGCGGCGAGCGCCGGACCGCTGGCGCGGATCAGCACCGTCTTCGCCGCGGAGCCGCCGATCACAAATCCCTCCGTGAGGGTGCCGGCGGCGGCGATCTGCGTCTGGCAGGAGAGATTGACCAGCCGCGGCAGGGCAGGGGTGTAGGCCCCGGACGCGGTGGCATCGTAGACCTCGGCGAGGACTCGACCGCTCAAACCCGACCCGCTGCTCACTTGAACCGTATAATTGCCGGGCGGCAGCGCCGCCACCGTGGCGGAGTCCTTGCTGGTCGGATCGGTCAGCGGAAACGCATAGGTCAGCGCAGCGGCGGCGGCGACCGCCGCCGCGTTGGCGGGCGTTGCACCCCAACCGGCGTTGGCCGCGACCAACGTTGGTCCGCTGTTGAAGATCGCCAGCTGCGGGTCGGGCATGACCCCGGCAACCCCGAACGTGGTTAAGGCCGGGCCGGTCGCGCGGACGAGCAGGGATTGCTGGCCGGCCGCGCCGGCTCCGCCGGTAACAAAACCCACCGTCAGGATCTGGCCGCCGCCGCCCGCCTCCGAGTTCACGGAGAGGTTGACCAAGCGGCCGGGGTTGGCCGCGATGCCGCCAACCGTCAGGGTTGCGGGGTTGCTGACGAGCCCGCCGCCATCCGCCGAGAGGACGCACACATAGCTTCCGGCCGAGGCCGAGTTCGCGGACAGCACCAGGACCGGATCGTTCGCGCCGGCGATCTGGGCTCCGTTGCGATACCATTGGTAGCTGACGGCTGCGCCGCCGGGCGCCTGGGCGCTGACTATGGCGGTGCTGCCGGCCGCCACCGTCTGCGAAGCGGGCTGCGTGCCGATGGCGATAGGGGTGCCCAGCCGGATGGTGTTGTTGTTCGCATCCGCAACAATGAGGGCGCCCGTCCGGGGATCGACCGCCACGCCGGCGGTCTGGTTGAACTCAGGCGTGATTCCGTCGAAGGCTCCGGCGGCCCCCGGCAGTCCCGCCACCGTCACCACCTGTCCCACCGGAGTGACTTCGCGGATCGTATTGTTGCTCGCGTCGGCCACAAAGACGCGCCCGGCCGCGTCGACGGCGACGGAAAGCGGATTGGAAAACCGCCCGGTGCTCCCGATCCCATCGGCCGTCCCGCTCTGCCCGCTCGCTCCCGCCAGGGTCGTCACCACCCCGGCCGGCGAGAGCTTCCGAATGGTATCGTTGCCGATGTCCGCCACATAAAGGTTGCCCGCCCGATCGAGCGCGACCCCGCCGGGGTAGTAGAATCGAGCGGCGCTGCCGTTTCCGTCCGCACTGCCGATCGCG
>Ga0302320_10001258_pt1 | contig 60846 bp, 53 predicted proteins | sample Bog_T0_3_FD_202130 | JGI IMG/M metagenome (GOLD analysis project Ga0302320, IMG submission 202130) | Peat permafrost microbial communities from Stordalen Mire near Abisko, Sweden - Bog_T0_3 | ecosystem: Environmental > Terrestrial > Soil > Wetlands > Peat | place: Sweden: Abisko, Stordalen Mire... | reverse complement strand
GCTGCCCGCTGCTCCTGCACATCGGGATGAGGAGATAAATTTTCGAAGGGAAGCACATCGTGGGCGGGCAGCCTGACAACGAGCGCCGGGTCCACAGCGCCGGTCAGCTCGCAGCCGGCGCGCACCATCGGCTCCAGCGCCTCGGCAGCCTTGTTATCGGCCACTATAACGATCACCGGTTGCCGGCTGGCGCGCGCCATCAGAGGTAGATAGAGCGCCCGCGCCGTTGCCGTCAATCCGGACACACGCTTCCGCCCCGCACCAAGGCTCAGATGCCTGCGTACGCTCTCAAATCCGGAAGCTTGCTCCAGCTCCGCAAAGATCTCGCGGACAAACGGGAGAATCATGTGATGCTAGTTTAACAGCGAAGGCGTGCGTGGAAGGTGTGACACATGGAACCGATGCGATAGCTCATTAGGCGTCCATGCGTCTTCGAATATCCTTCAGCAGCACCAGCAGATGCAACGAATCCGCCGGTGAGGCGGCAAAATCGAATTGCTCATAATAGCGCCGCGCCTGCTCGTCCTTTGCATGGACGGCAAGCGCGCGAATGCCGGCGATCTCGGCTGCCTGCATGGTTCTGAGCACGGCATCCCGCAGCAGCGCGCGTCCCACGCCTTTCTTTTGCCACTCTCTATCGACGGCCAGGCGGGCCAGCAGCATGATCGGCACCGGATGCCGGGCAAGTCCCTTCCGCAAACGTTCTGGCGCATCGTTGTACTCAATCTGCCCGACGGCCAGGCTGTAATAGCCGTTGACAACATTGCCAACCAGACCGACATAAGTCTGCGCCGCGCCCGCGCCCTGATTCTGCAGCGCGTACTTGCGCAACCAGCTATTCAAATCCTCTTGTCCGCAGTCGAAGGCGTCGATTGGATGGTCTCGCCGGAGCTTCTCTATCGACCGCGTCTCGGTCTTGCGAGTTTCAGTCATCGTCCCGCGCCGGAGTCGAAAAATCCCGGTTCATCGAGCAGCTTTTGCAAACGAGGCAATGGACGGGCAGGCGCATCGAGGGCGGTCTGAAACGCAGCCCATTTCTCCGCATCAATGCCGAAGACCCGGCGCTCGGCTAAGGTCTCCTCGGCGCGGGAGAGGGCGCTCTCCATCACAAAATCGCTCATCGAACGATGAACAGCCGATGCGGCAGCCTGCAGCTTTGCCTTTGCCGCGGGCGACACCCGCACGTCCAGCTTTTCTGTACGCCGTTCCGTCAGGATGGATTGAGTGGCCATGAGAATCTCCTTTGGTCCCTCAATGATGACTGATTGTCATGACGATGTCAAGACAGGTATACCGTCTTGTCATAATGACTGCTGCCTGCCGCCACTACTCTGCCGCGCCTGCCTTGTCGACAAACACCTGCTTCGGAGCTGTCACTTGAACCGTTGACCCGTTCACCTTTATCTGCAACACTTCGGCGGCCGGCTTGCGGTTCATGTCAGCGGAAAAGCCCAGCTCGTACTGATTTCCCAGACGGCTGGCAAGTTCTTCAAAAAACGGCTGCATGGAAACCGGGGTGCCTATCCCCTGCCATAAGTTCTTGCCGCCGGTCGCTTCTGCCACTATATTCAAAAGGCTCTGGCCGGTATTGTTGGCGTACATGGTGTTGTCGGCGAGGCCCTGATTCAGCCAGTAGATCGAGTAGACGACCAGGCCCGCGCGGACTGAGTCGTTGATGGCGTCCTGGACATAAGGATCTTCGAGATCGAGCCGCCTGTCATAGTTATCCACGCCGTCGGTCACCATCACCACCTCGCGCCGCGCCCCGCGATCCCCGGAAGGCCAGTTCTTGGCCAGGTCGGAGAGGCAGAAGTAGGGACTGGCGCTCGAACCCGGCGAGCCTCCGGGCAGGTGAAGCGCGCGCAGCACCGCGGCATGATCCGCCGTCAGCGGGCCAACAAATACAGCACGCCCGTTTATCATGTACGCGATCGCGGCCTTGGTATTCGGCGCGAGGCCGTTGATGAAATGCTCAATGTCGCTGAATTGGCTTCCCACGCTGCTGCGGGCCGCACTGTCGATCAGAAGCACCAGCTCCAGCCTGGCATCGGGCCCCCGCAGCGGCGCCCAACTGGTGACCAGGGCGGGTTTCCCGTTCACCTTGATGCTCACGTCCTTTGCGGAGACTTCCGCGGGCATCTCGCCATGCTGTTTGGAGAGGATCGTCACCACGGCCCGTCCATGCCCCACAGGTTTCTCACTCTGTGAAAACGCCTGCGCCGTCAGCAGCAGCGCGCCGGCGGTCATCCAGATCGCCATTCTCAGGTTATTCATGCGAATTCCTCCTTCGAGGTGCAATCGCTGCCCACAGTCTAATACGGATCGCCTCAGCTTGGTTAGACGCTGGGACATTAAGTTTGACTCTCGATTATCCGTCCAAGGCAAGATTCGCTGCGAAGAGAATCTCTGCTCCAGCATCGCAATCGTTCCCCTCCGGTTCGATTCTTCAAACTACAATTGAGGAGAAATGGCAAAAAAACTGCGAGTTGGGATTTTGTTTGGCGGGCGGAGCGGGGAGCACGAGGTTTCGCTGCTTTCGGCGGCTTCGATTTTGCAAGCTATTGATCGCAATAAATTTGACGTGGTGCCGATCGGCATCAACAAGGCCGGGCACTGGCTGACCTCGGGGGCGGCGCAGGGGCTGCTGGAGGGAGCCGGAACCGATGCCGCGAAGCCGGCGGAACTGCGGGCAGGCGATCCAGCGGCTACTCCGGGAGCGCGGGTGCTGGCTGAGGGGCAGCCTGCGTTGATGGCGCCGGAACCGGCTGCACTGGGCGGCCAGTCCTGCCTGGGTGGCCAATCCCTGGACGTGGTCTTTCCGGTGCTGCACGGGACCTTTGGCGAGGATGGAACGATCCAGGGACTTTTTGAACTGGCGGGGATCGCCTATATCGGCTCGGGCGTGCTGGGCTCGGCGGCGGGCATGGACAAGGACGTGATGAAGCGGCTCTTTGCCCAGGCTAAATTGCCCATGGTCAAGCACGTGACGCTGCTGCGAGCAGAGTGGGAACGTGCGCCGCGGAAGGCCATCGCGCAGGTCGAAGCAGCGCTTAAGTACCCGGTCTTTGTGAAGCCGGCCAACCTGGGCTCGTCGGTCGGCATCTCCAAGGCGCACAACCGTAAGGAGTTGCGACCGGCGCTCGACCTCGCCGCAAAATACGACCGCAAGCTGGTCGTGGAGCAGGGCGTGGGCGGCAAGAAGGCCAAGGCGCTGGAGTTCGAGGTCGCCGTGCTCGGCAACGACAACCCCCAGGCCAGCGTGGTCGGCGAAATCATCCCCTGCAAGGAGTTTTACGACTACGAGGCAAAGTACCTCTCCGAAGGCTCGTCGGCGGTTATTCCGGCGCGGCTGAACAAGACTGTGACGAAGCAGTTGCAGGAGATCGCCGTCGCGGCCTTTCGGGCCTGTGATCTGGCAGGACTGGCGCGGGTGGACTTCCTGATGGAGCCGGAAGGCAAGCGGCGCATCTTTTTGAACGAAGTGAATACCATGCCCGGATTTACCAGCATCAGCATGTTTCCCAAGCTGTGGGAGGCCACCGGGCTCAGTTACAAGGAGCTGATTACCCAGCTGATCGAGCTGGCCCTGGAGCGGCACGCGGAGAAGACCCGGACGACGTACAGCAGAGACTAGGGGTCAGAGATCAGAGATCAGGGATCAATCTCCGGTGACAGGAGAAAGAGAGTGGCTAACTCGATATGGGAACTATTAGCCAATCTCTGGTGTCTAAAGAAGCAAGGGTAATCGGTTTATCATGCAATCGTGAGGTTTTTTCCCTGATCCCTGATCTCTGACCCCTGATCCCTATTTTTTAAGGAACACAAACCATGACCCTGCTTGACGCTCCACCGTATGACGCAGCCCGCGCGCACCGCCGGGTTGTGATGCTAAAGAGCACGGCGGGAGTGCTGTTTGTGCTGTTTGTGGGCTGGTGGCTGGTGGCCGGCCGGCCGGTGGACTGGCCCTGGCGGTGGAACAATCATCTGCTGGGAAGAATCACGGTGAACGCGTTCTTCAAAGACCTGGAAAAGAACGATCTGCCCGCTGCCTATGGCGTCTGGGTCCACGACAAGCACTGGCAACAGCATCCGGAGAAGCACTCAAGCTATCCATTCGATCGCTTCCTGAAGGACTGGAGCGCGACGAGTCCTGATAACGATTACGGCGCGTTCCACAGCCACAGAATTGCAGCCACGCATATGGTTGGCAACGTGTTGCAAACAGGAATCTTTGTCAACGAGCGGAAGAGCAAGGCAATCAATCTGGACTATGACCCAAGTGACCATACCTTGAGCTTTTCACCGGAAGACGTGCAATTTCTGGAGGGGCCTGGGGGAATTTCGTAGGGACACCTCCTCGCTGGAATGAAGAACGCGAGAAGATGATTCTTTAGATTTCTGGCTCCATTTTCACTGCCGCCTGGCAATGAGGATGGAGCCAGCGCTCTTTATTGATCCGGCCCAGAAGTTTTCAAACGCTGTGCCCCATCCATTCCGCGTTTTTGCGGAATGGGTGGGAGGGAGTGTTGCATTTCTTTGGGGCCGGATGAGTAATCCTTCATCGAAAAAACTTACCCGCGTCTTTGCCTGCCCGTTTGCATCGAACCTGCAAGGAGAACGTCATGTCCCAGAGTACACACAATCGAGCCGCGGAACTTCACAACCTTGCAGCCCACGCCCACGCCATCGCCGCTGAATCCCACAACAAAGCGGATCATCCTACCGCTCACGAACTCAGCCGGGAGGCTCACGAACACTCGCAAAACGCTTTTAAGTATTCCGAGCAACTCGCCGAGGAAACGGAAAAGTCAGCCAAAAAATAGGCGGAAATCCGGAGTCTTTGAGCTTTATGCGCTGGATTCCGCGGCCTTCAACACTTTCAACTCTGTCAGCGTCTTCTCCAGGCTGGCGGCATCTTCCACATTCATGGCCTTTTGTTCCGGATCAATCTGTTTGAGCAGGCCGCAGAGCACTTTGCCGGGAGCGAGTTCTATGTAGACCTGTGTCCCGGCCCCGATCAGGGTCTTCATGCAGTCCACCCAGCGCACAGCGCCGGTGACCTGGCGGATGAGGCACTCGCGGACCTCGTTGGCGGTCGTGACCAGGCCGCCGGTAACGTTAGCGGCCACGGGGAAGCGGGGGTCGGCCAGCGTCAACTCGCCGAGCACGCGCGCCACCTCTTCCTGGGCCGGTTGCATCAGTGCGCAGTGGAAGGGCGCGCTGACGGGCAGCATCACAGCGCGCTTTGCGCCTTTGGCCTTGGCCAGCTCGGAGGCCTTCACGACCGCCGCCAAGGAGCCGGAAATCACCGTCTGGCCGGGAGAATTGAAGTTGGCTGCGGAGACCGTCAGGCCGATCTCCCGGGCGGCTTCAGCGCAGATCTCGGTCACCTGTTCCGGGCTGAGGGCGAGAATGGCGGCCATGGCGCCCTGGCCGGCGGGCACCGCCAATTGCATAGCTCGTCCGCGCGCCTTGACGGAGCGCACGGCGTCGGCAAAGGAGATGGTCCCGGCGGATACGTGGGCGCTCCACTCGCCCAGCGAGTGACCGGCGGCCAGCGACGGCTCAATCCCGTGCAGGGCCAGCACGCGCAGGGTGGCAATGCTCGCCGTAAGAATGGCGGGCTGAGTGTTTTCCGTCAGCTTGAGGTCTTCCGCAGGCCCCTCAAAGACCAACTTGGAAATCGGGAAGCCCAGGGCCTCGTCGGCCTCGGCGAAGGTCTCGCGGGCAACAGGAAAGCGTTCGGCAAGCTCGCGGCCCATGCCGACGGCCTGCGAACCCTGTCCCGGAAAAAGAAAGGCAATTTTGATGGCCATTGCTAGGATGATTTTACCGGATGGGAGCGGGAGAAGGCTGATTCAGTTCCAGCGTTTCTTGTCGTCCGGGTCATCGTCGATCGGGCGGCCGTAGCCATCAAGATGAATGGTTCGGCCCTGGCGACGCATATAGACCTCGAACTTGCGGGCGGCGCGGCGGCGCTTCCAGCGGTAGTAGCGGTTGCGCAGGGCAAACAATTTCTCGCTCAAGCCGAGCGAAAAACCGCGACGCGGGGCCACGCGGATGAAGAGCAGGCCGGCCAGAGCGCCGCCCAACTGGGCAAAGGCGTACATGCGCTGCTCGCCGAATAGCATGGCGATGGAGACCAGCGCGTAAACAGCCACCAGGTAGCGGGCCTTGATGCCGATGGTAAAAAACAGCAGGAACTGAACGTCGCCGTAGAGCGCGCCGATGGCCACCAGCAGGCCGAAGATGCCCCCAAAGCATCCGTAGAGTGGAATCGCACCCAGCGAATAGCCCAGCGTGTGGCTGCACGCATGAATCGCGGTTGCGGCTGCGGCTGTGCCAAGTACGGAGATCACGTAGAGGCCGGTGACCCAACTGGTGCTGTGGGTGCTCTCCAGAAAGCCGGCCAAAAACCACAGCGACAGAAGCTCGAAGAGCGTGCCCACCCATGCGGGAGTAGGATGAACCAGGCTGTAGGTGAAGGGCTGCCAGAGAGCGCCATGCAGGAAGGCGGCGGGAGAGAATGTGAAGGAACGGACAAGCTGATCGGCGGTGACAGGAGCGGCCAGCAGCACCACCGCCAGCGCAAAGTAGGCAGCCAGGTTCCACAGTACCAGGCGGCGGGTGGCGCCGCGGAACTCGGGAAAGGCAAACGGAGTGGAACCAAGCCTGGGCATCGTGGTCATTTAAGGGTAAACCGAAAAGCGGGTGAGTGTCCCGAAAAAATGCAGGTGGCCTGCGCGCACCTCACAATTCGGCGTGATTTTGACTGGAATTCCCCCCGAGGTCAGGCTCGCCTCAAAGCGACAGACCCCATGGGGTATTCTTCCTTTGGGGAGTTTCGGAGGCAGTCTGGCCTCGGCCTCTTGACCGGAGGCCGGTCTTTCTCAAAGAATAACTGAGTCGCACAACATATTACCGTCATCCTGTAATACGAAATATCGTGAAGAGAGGAGGTTGCCATGGCCAGCTGCCCTGAATGCGAGAATGTACTAGACATTGAATTGGACGAAGTGGCGGAAGGCGACTTGGTCACCTGCGACGAATGCGGCACCGAGTACGAGGTGGTTGGCGTAGAACCACTGGAGTTGGCACGGGTGGGCGAGGATCTGGACGAAGACGACGAGGATTTGCTCGAAGAGGAAGAGGAGGAAGAGTGAGGTTGAATCGCATGAGTTTGGCGGCCGGGGTGGTGTTTGCCCTTGTGGCGGCAGGTTTGGTTCCCCTGGGGTCTAAAATTGGGCCGGATGTGGCCGAGGCGCAGAACCTGGGTTATCGCGTGGTCTTTGGCAACGTGGTGGACAATAATTCCGCTCCGGTGGTCGGCGCCACCGTTTTTCTAAAAGACCTGAAATCAAAGGCTATTCGCAGCTATACAACTGTCGAGAAGGGCCGGTTCCGCTTTGCCAGCGTGAATATAGCCGAGGAACACGAACTCTGGGCGGAAAAGGACGGCAAAAAGACCGCCGTCAAGACCATCAGCCCCTGGGACGCGCGCAAGGAGTTCGAGGTCGAGCTGAAACTGAAGTAGAATAAGGGGCCGCGGCATTCATGGAATCCGTGGCCGTCTTACTGGTCCAGCTTCTTCGCCACCAACTCGTTCAGTAGCGCCGGGTTGGCCTGCCCCTTCGAGGCCTTCATCACCTGGCCCACAAAGAATCCAGCCATCGTCTTTTTGCCGCCGCGATACTGCTCCACTTGCCTGGGGTTGGCGGCAATGACCTCGTCGATCAGGGCTTCAATGGCTCCGGTATCGGTAATCTGCTGCGGCTTTTCGCGCTCATAAACCGTCGAAAAATCCTCGCCTTTTTCAAAGCAAGCATCGAAGAGCTGTTTGAGCTGCCTGGAGCTGATCTTTCCCTCATCGAGCAGATCGGCGGCCAAGACTACGCCGGCCATGGAGACGGGCGACTGATCCTGTTCCAATCCCAGGGTCTTCAGGCGTCCGCCCAGCTCGCTGAGCAGCACATTGGCCACGCGGCGAGGGTTGCGGGCGGTCCGGGCAGCAGCTTCAAATCGGTCCGCAAAGGCGCGCTCGGCGGTCAGCGTAAAGGCGTCCTGCTGGGCCAGCTCGTACTCGGCAATCATGCGGGCACGGCGCGCTTCCGGCAGCTCGGGCAGCTTCTTTTTCACCTCAGCCAGAAATTCCGACGAAACAATCAGCGGCGGCAGATCCGGCTCGGGAAAGTATCGGTAGTCGTGGGCCTGCTCCTTCGACCTCATCGAATAGGTGCGTCCCTCGGTCGCGTTCCACAGCCGGGTCTCCTGAACGTTGCGTCCACCGGATTCCAGAACCTCAATCTGGCGCTCGATCTCGTACTCCAGAGCGGCGCGGACAAAGCGAAAGCTGTTGACGTTCTTCACTTCGACTTTGGCGCCGAATTGTTCCTGACCACGAGGACGGACGCTGACGTTGGCGTCGCAACGCAGCGAGCCTTCTTCCATGTTGCAGTCCGAAACGCCGCAGTAGAGCAGGATTTCCTTGAGCCGCGTGAGGTACTCAAAGGCCTCGTCCGGCGTGCGGATGTCAGGATCGGAGACGATCTCGGCCAGCGGCGTGCCGCAGCGATTCAGGTCGAGGTAAGTGTGCGTGGCGGAGTCAACAAAGCCGTCGTGCAGGCTCTTGCCTGCGTCCTCTTCCATGTGCAGGCGTGTGATGCCGATGCGCTTTGTCTTGCCATCCGCATCTGGTACATCGATCCAGCCGTGCTCTGCCAGTGGTTTGTCGAATTGAGAAATCTGATAGCCCTTGGGCAGGTCGGGATAGAAGTAGTTCTTGCGGGCGAAGATGGAGCGCTCACGCACCTCGCAATTGAGAGCCACGGAGGCCAGCGTGGCAAACTCCACAGCCTTGGCGTTGAGCACCGGCAATGCCCCCGGCAACCCCAGGCACACCGGGCAGATGTTGGTGTTAGGCTCCGAGCCGAAATGATTCCGGCAACCGCAGAAGGCCTTGGTGGCGGTGAGCAGTTGCACGTGGACTTCGAGACCGATGACAGGCTCGTACTTGGCCCGGACTTGGGGTGAAAGCGCAACGGCAGGCATATGTGAATTTTAACGTGAATGAACGGTGGGTCTCCGTGACTATTTGAACCTCATAGAATCTTCTTCCCAAACGCCGAGCAGGCCAGTTCCACTGCCAGGTCCGCCGTGCGGTTGTGCTCGTCGATTACCGGATTGACCTCGACGATCTCAAAGCTCAGTAGCCGCCCGTGGTCGGCAATGATCTCCATGGCCAGGTGCGCCTCGCGATAGGTTGCGCCGCCGCGCACCGGCGTGCCCACTCCGGGCGCGTCCTCGGGATCAATCCAATCCATGTCCATCGATACATGGTAGCCGGCAGTGCCATTTCCGGCCGCGCGCAGAGCTTCTTCCATCACCGTTCTCATGCCCCGCTCGTCAATGTCGCGCATGGTATACACGGCTACCCCGGCGTTGCGAATGTTTTCCCGCTCGGCGGCGTCGATCTCCCGCACCCCGATCAGCACCGTGTTTTCCGCCAACATCTTGGGCGCGTAGCCGAAAATCTTCGTCAGCGCGTCCGGCCCCATCCCCAGCAGCGCGGCCAGCGGCATGCCGTGCACGTTGCCCGAGGGCGAGCTCTCCGGCGTGTTGATGTCCGAGTGCGCATCAATCCACACCACCCCGATCTTCTCCCCCTTGCGGCGATAGAATTCCGCCACCCCGGAGACCGATCCGGCGGCCAGCGAGTGATCCCCGCCCAGCACCAGCGGCGTCATCCCCTCCTCCAGGGTCTCCACCACGGTTTCGGCGGTGCGCGTGCAGGTCTGGGCAATTTGTTTGAGATAGTGCGCGTTTTCCTTGCCCGCTGTCTGCGTCTCGGCAATCTCCACGCGAATGTCGCCCCCGTCGGTCACCTCGTGGCCCAGAGCCTCCAGCCGTGCCTCCAGCCCGGCCACGCGCACCGCCGACGGCCCCATGTCCACCCCGCGCCGGCTCGCGCCCAGGTCAAGTGGAACGCCGATCACACGGATGCGCCGGGGGGGCTGCGCCTGCGCCCCGTAGTGCGGAATGATCGAAGCGGGATTGCTAACTTCATTAGAATTCGACATATAAACATCTCCCCTAGGGATCATTAAACCAGATTTTAGTAAAAGTATGACGAGAACTCGTTAATAATCCATACCTTCGGTCGCACTAAGCTTGCCGGATGTTACCAGCGGCAGTAAATAGTTTGGCGGCCGTTGCCGATAAGAACTCTTTGGGTCAGACATCACTTCAACAGAGGGCGTATGCTGTTTCTTTCGATGAAGAGACTGCTTCCCACGTTCGTGATTCTATTCGTCTGCGCACAGTTAGCGTGGTCAGCGCCGCCCACCCCTCTGACCACGCTGCGCGCCCTTCACGCCCTCAACAACGAACAAGCCAGCCGTGAGCTGCCTGTCGCCTTCGAGGCGACGGTCACCTACTTCCCCGGCTATGATAATCTCCTGTTTGTCCAGGACGGCGACGTGGCTATTTTTGTGTTAGCCACCACGAACGCCAAGCTGGTTCCTGGCGATCGCGTTCTGGTCAAGGGAACGACGCAGCAGAGCTTTCGCCCCATCGTGATCAGCAAGAATATCACCGTGCTCCGTCACGATACCGTGCCCAAACCTGTGCCGGCCACCTTCGATGAGTTGATCAGCGCCGAGCGCGACTGCAAGCTGGTCAGCGTGCGCGCCGTGATCCGGACCGCCGACTTGAGAATAAACTCGAACGTGCGCCTTACCTACCTGCAAATGCTCACCGACGGGGGGTACATCGAAGCTACGGTGGACAGCGACGATGCGAGTGCGCTCAGCGGCTTGCTGGACGCCGAGGTCGAGGTCACCGGGATTGCCGCCGGAAAATTCGACGACAAAATGCAGGAGATAGGGGTAAACCTTCACATCTCCTCGTTTGCGGACGTCAAGATTTTGAAGCGCTCCAGTGCCAGCCCGTGGTCTGCCGCGGTAACGCCTATAGACCGGATTCTTGCCGGCTATCATGTGCAGGATCAAACACAAAGGGTCCGGGTTCATGGAACCATCACCTATTACCAGCCGGGGTCGGCAATTGTGCTGCAAAGCGGCTCCACCAGCCTGTGGATTTCGACCCGAACCAGTAAGCCGATGCAGATTGGCGATTTAGCTGACGCAACCGGCTTTCCCGAAAGTTATAACGGCTTTCTTACCCTGACCCACGCCGAAATCGAGGATAGTCACTTGCAGGCGCTTATCACGCCGCAACCGGCAACCTGGCGGCAACTCTCCTTCTGGAGCGCCAACAAACCCGATGGGCATCAGTACGATCTGGTCTCCATCGAAGGCCAGGTGGTGACGGAGGTCAGGGGGGAGGCTCAGGACGAGTATGTTCTCTCCTCGGACGGTCAACTGTTCTCCGCCATTTACCGTCACCCGGACGCAGTCAGCCATATCCAGCTTTCGCCGATGATGCGGATTCCGCTGGGCTCCAGAATCCGGGTCACCGGCATTTGCATGATTGAGGAAGCCAACCCATACAACACCAGCGTGGAGGTGCCCTTCGACCTTCTGCTGCGTACCTTCGACGATATCGAGATTGTTGCCCGTCCTTCCTTATTGAGCATCCGCAATCTTTTAATCCTGGCTGGCTTGCTATTCGCGGTAGTGATTGTCGTAGGCGCCAGAGGCTGGGCTATCGAACGCAAGGTGCGCCGGCAAACCGCCGCGCTGGCCGCCCTTGAACGCCGCCGTGGCCGCATCCTCGAAGACATCAATGGCTCTCGCCCCCTGGCTGAGATTCTCGAAGAGATTACGGAACTGGTCTCCTTCCAGCTCAACGACGCGCCTTGCTGGTGCGTAATTACCGATGGCGCCCGGCTGGGATATTGTCCATCGCAGCTTGCAACTCTGCGCATTGTCCAAGAGAAGATTCCTGCCCGCTCCGGACCACCGCTCGGCGCCATTTCTGCCGCCTTCGACTCGCTCACCAAACCCTCTGCCACGGAGTCCGAAGCCCTTTCCAGGGCGGCTGGACTCGCCACCCTGGCCATTGAAACCCGCCGCCTTTACTCCGATCTGCTCCACCGTTCGGAGTTCGACCTGCTCACCGATATCCACAACCGCTTCTCCCTGGAAAAGCATCTGGACGCCCAAATCGATGATGCTCGGCTCAAGGCAACCATCTTCGGACTGATCTACATCGACCTCAACAATTTCAAGCAAGTGAACGACTCTTATGGGCATCAGGCTGGTGACCAGTACCTGCAGGAGGTGGCGCGCCGCTTGAAGCGCCAGCTGCGCCCCCACGATAAACTGGCCCGCTTGGGCGGCGACGAATTCGCCGCTATGGTTCCCCTGGTTCGCAGCCGCGCCGAGGTCGAGGAGATCGCTCAACGCCTGGAACACAGCTTCAAGGAGCCGTTCGCATTGGAGGGGCTGGAGTTGATTGGTTCAGCCAGCGTGGGCATTGCACTCTATCCCGAAGACGGCGCAACCAGGGATGACCTTCTGAACATCGCGGATGCCGCCATGTATACAGCCAAGAACGCCAAGCGCCAAAACGAAAAGGGTCAGTCTCAGAGTCCGAATTCCTGACTCTCCGCCGAGGATCACGCCAAAAAAGAGGCCCGGCTTGCGCCGGGCCTCTACTGATCACTGACTACTGATAACTGTTTTTACTCGGCCGCCATCTCCTCGGCCTCGCCCTCCTGGCGCATCAGCTCCAGCTCGCGCTCGGCGGCCTCGATCTCCGCCGTAACCTCCTGCTGCACGCGGGCCGCCGCTTCCTCCAGCTCCGGTGAGAGCTGAACGTTGCGGTAGTACTCCAACCCCGTGCCGGCGGGAATCAGCCGTCCCACGATCACGTTCTCCTTCAGGCCGCGCAAATTATCAATTGCGCCATTGATGCTGGCCTCGGTCAGCACGCGCGTCGTCTCCTGGAAGCTGGCCGCGGAGATAAAGCTGTCGGTCGAAAGCGACGCCTTGGTGATGCCCAGCAGCAGCGGTCGCCCGGTTGCCGGACGCCCTCCGTTGGTCAGCACCCGCTCGTTCTCCTCGCGGAAGCGGAAGCGGTCCACCTGCTGCTCCAGCAGGAAGTTGCTGTCGCCCACATCGTCAATTCGCACCCAGCGCAGCATTTGCCGCACAATCACTTCAATGTGCTTGTCGCTGATGGCCACGCCCTGCAGCCTGTAGACCTCCTGGATTTCGTTCACCAGGTAAGACTGCAACGCCTTTTCGCCCAGCACATCCAGAATGTCGTGCGGGTTCAGCGGGCCGTCCATCAGCGGATCGCCCGCGCCCAGGCGCTCGCCTTCCTGCACGTTCACGTGAATGCCGCGCGGCACCAGATATTCCTTCTCGTCGCCGTTGTCCGCGGTCACGTAAATCTTGCGCTGGCCCTTGGTAATCTCGCCGAAGCGCACCACGCCGTCGATCTCGCTGATGATGGCCGTCTCGCGCGGCTTGCGTGCTTCAAACAGCTCCACCACGCGCGGCAGGCCGCCGGTGATGTCCTTGGTGCGCGTGCTCTCCTTGGGAATCTTTGCCAGCACGTCGCCCGGTCCCACTTCTTCGCCGTCTTGCACCATCAGGTGAGCGCCGCGCGGCAACAAATACCGCTTGTGGCCCTTGGAATTTTTCACCACAAATGTCGGCTGCCGCTTCTCATCCGGAGAGTCGGCTACCACCCAACGGGAGAGGCCGGTTACTTCGTCCACCTCTTCGTTGAGCGTGATGCCTTCCTGCAGGTCCTTGAACTGCACCGCGCCGCCGATCTCGGTCAGGATGGCGTAGGTGTATGGATCCCACTCAGCCAGCAACTGGCCCAGCACCACGTGATCGCCGTCCTTCACCTTGAGGCGAGCGCCGTAAACCACCTGGTAGCGCTCCTTTTCGCGGCCGCGGTCGTCCTGAACGGCGATTGAGCCGGAGCGGTTCATGGCCACCAGCGTGCCGTCTCTGCTCTCCACATAGTTCAGGTTGATAAAGCGCACCGTGCCGTTGTTCTTGGCATCCAGGCGCGACTTGTCTTGCACGCGGCTGGCCGTGCCGCCCACATGGAAGGTGCGCATCGTCAACTGCGTGCCCGGCTCGCCGATGGACTGCGCCGCAATCACGCCGCAGGTCTCGCCCAGCTCCACCATGCGCCCCGAGCCCAGGTTGCGCCCGTAGCACAGCGCGCAAACGCCGCGCCGCGATTCGCAGGTCAGCACCGAGCGGATCTTCACCTTCTCCACGCCCGCGCCCTGAATCGCCGAGGCAATGTCCTCGTCGATTCCCTGGTTCACATCCACCACAATGTTGCCGTCGTAGTCCTTGATCCGCTCCAGCGACACGCGGCCGATGATGCGGTCCCTCAACTCCTCGATGATCTCGCCCGACTCAACGATTGATCCAACGTAAATCCCCTCGACCGTGCCGCAGTCGTACTCCGTCACGATCACGTCCTGGGCCACGTCCACCAGCCGCCGCGTCAGGTAGCCGGAATCGGCCGTCTTCAGCGCCGTGTCGGCTAATCCCTTGCGCGCGCCGTGCGTCGAGATGAAGTATTCCAGCACCGTCAGCCCTTCGCGGAAGTTCGCCGTGATGGGCGTCTCAATCACCTCGCCGGAAGGCTTGGCCATCAGTCCGCGCATTCCTGAAAGCTGACGAATCTGCTGCTTCGATCCGCGCGCGCCCGAGTCGGCCATGATGTAGATCGGGTTCATGGCTCCTTCTTCGTCCGCACGCTTCATGTTGTCGAACATCTCGTCGGCCACCTTCTCGGTCACCGCCGACCACATCTGAATCACCTTGTTGGAGCGCTCGCCGTTGGTAATGGCGCCGTCCATGTACTGCTTCTGGACCTCGATCACCTTCAGATCGGCCTCGCGCACCACGGTGTACTTGCTGTCCGGAATTACCATGTCGTCCAGGCCCACGGAAAGCCCGGAGCGCGTGGCGTACTGGAAGCCGAGGTCCTTGATGCGGTCCAGCATCCCCACCGTCACTTCCAGGCCCAGGTTCTGGTTGCAATAGTTCACCAGTTGCCCGATTCCCTTCTTCTTCAGAAGGCCGTTGATGAACGGCATCCCCTCCGGCAGCGCGTCATTCAGAATCACGCGGCCCACCGTGGTCGAGATGTACTGTTTGTTAAAATCAACAGGCTCAATGTGTGTCAGATCCTGGTCGTCATAGGCCGTGGTCAGGTCCATCACCTTGCCCGTGTACCGCAGCCGGATGGGTGACAGCGTCTCCACTTCCCTGGCTTCCAGCGCCATCAGAATTTCTTCCGTATTGGCGAAGACCCGGCCCTCGCCCTTGGCGTTCTTCTTGGCCTTGGTCAGGTAGTACAGGCCCAGCACCATGTCCTGCGAGGGAACGGTGATCGGCTGGCCCGAGGCCGGCGAAAGAATGTTGTGCGTGGCCAGCATCAGCACACTGGCTTCAATCTGCGCCTCCGGCGACAGCGGAATATGCACCGCCATCTGGTCGCCGTCGAAATCTGCGTTGAACGCCGTGCACACCAGCGGGTGAATCTTGATTGCCTTGCCCTCCACCAGCACCGGCTCAAAGGCCTGAATGCCCAGGCGGTGCAGCGTCGGCGCGCGGTTCAACAGTACCGGGTGGTCCTTGATGACCTCTTCAAGAATGTCCCACACCACCGGCTCCTGCATCTCCACCATTTCCTTGGCCTGCTTGATGGTGGTGCAGTGGCCCGTCTGTTCCAGGCGATGGTAGATGAACGGCTTGAAGAGCTCCAGCGCCATCTTCTTGGGCAGTCCGCACTGATGCAGCTTCAATTCCGGCCCCACCACGATTACCGAGCGGCCCGAGTAATCCACGCGCTTGCCCAATAAATTTTGTCTAAAGCGTCCCTGCTTGCCCTTCAGCGTATCGGACAACGACTTCAGCGGGCGGTTGTTCGCGCCCCTCAGCACGCGGCCGCGGCGGCCGTTATCGAACAGCGCGTCCACCGCCTCCTGCAACATGCGCTTCTCGTTACGCACAATCACTTCGGGCGCATGAAGGTCCATCAGCTTCTTCAACCGGTTGTTGCGGTTGATCACGCGGCGATAAAGGTCGTTCAAATCGGAGGTGGCAAAGCGGCCGCCATCCAGCGGCACCAGCGGGCGCAGCTCCGGAGGAATCACTGGCAGCACGTCCAAAATCATCCAATGCGGCTTGTTATCGCTCTTGCGGAAGGCTTCCACCACCTTCAGCCGCTTGGCGTACTTCAGTTTCTTCTGCGCGGACGTTTCCGTCTTCATTCTTTCGCGCAACTCCAGGCCCAGCTCGTCGATGTTGACACGCTTGAGCAGTTCTTTGATGGCCTCTGCGCCCATCATCGCCTTGAAGCCCGAGGGACGGAACTGCGCATCCAGTTCGCGATACTTGACCTCGTCCTTGATGATCTCGCGTTCCTTCACCGGCGCATCGCCCGGATCGACCACCACATAGGACTCGAAGTAGAGAATCGCTTCCAGATCGCGAAGTGAAATGTCCAGCAGGTGCCCGATGCGCGAGGGCAACCCCTTGAAGAACCACACGTGCGAACAGGGAGAGGCCAGCTCGATGTGGCCCATGCGCTCGCGGCGCACCTTGCTCACCGTCACTTCCACGCCGCACTTGTCGCAGATCACGCCGCGGTGCTTCATGCGCTTGTACTTGCCGCAAAGGCACTCCCAGTCCGTCACCGGCCCAAAAATGCGCGCGCAGAAAAGGCCGTCGCGCTCCGGCTTGAAGGTGCGGTAGTTAATCGTCTCCGGCTTGGTGACCTCGCCATGCGACCAGCTGCGGATCTTCTCCGGTGATGCCAGCATGATGCGGATAGCGTCAAAATCGGTAATAGGACTGGATAACTCAAACGGGTTCGAACGGAACAAGGCGACCCTCCTTGGCGGGCCTCATCGGCGCCACCGCGGCTTTTCCCGGGATTCTTTTATGGGTTCTTCCTTCCCGGGAAGCGGCGTAACCCGCTTTCAAGAAGAACCCTAAAAACAGTTGTCAGTTTTCAGTTCTCAGTCCTCAGTTCGATTGCGTTACTCGCAAATTCTGCCGATCACGGTCCTGTTGAAAACTGATCGCAAAAGGCTGAGAACTGACAACTGAGAACTGTGAACTAACGTCAATCGGCAACCATAGCCACTTCCGGCGCGGGCAACTTCTTGACCAGGTCCGCGCGCTTAATTAACTCCACGTCCAGGCACAGCGATTGCAACTCGCGTATCAGCACGTTGAACGACTCCGGCACGCCCGGCTCAATCGCCGCCTCGCCCTTCACAATGGCCTCGTAAATTTTAGTCCGGCCATAGACGTCGTCCGACTTCGCCGTCAGCAGCTCCTGCAAGATGTAAGCCGCGCCATATGCTTCCAGCGCCCACACTTCCATTTCGCCGAATCTCTGCCCGCCAAACTGCGCCTTGCCGCCCAGCGGCTGTTGCGTAATCAGCGAGTACGGCCCGATCGACCGCGCGTGAATCTTGTCGTCCACCAGGTGCGACAGCTTCAGCATGTAGATGTAGCCCACCGTCACCGGCTGCTCAAACTGCACGCCCGACATGCCGTCGAAGAGAGCCGTCTTGCCTGAGGAAGGCAGCCCGGCCGAAGCCAGCAGCGCCTTGATCTCGCCCTCCCGCGCTCCGTCGAAGACCGCCGTTCCGAACCAGATGCCGCGCTCCATGCCCGCTCCCACGCGCAGCAGCGTCTCGTCGTCCAGTTCCAGCAATTGGCGCAGTACCGCGGTTCCGGCGAATTCCTTCTTCATCAGTTCCCGCGTGTAGCTGGCGTCGGTGTTGGCGCGAATCAGGTCGGCAATCTTCTTGCCCAGCACATGCGCGGCCCAGCCCAGGTGCGTTTCCAGAATCTGGCCCACGTTCATGCGCGAAGGCACGCCCAGCGGATTCAGCACAATCTCCACCGGCGTTCCATCGGGCAAATACGGCATATCTTCCTCGGGAAGAATGCGCGCAATCACGCCCTTATTACCATGTCGCCCGGCCATCTTGTCGCCCACCGAGAGCTTGCGCTTCATGGCCACATAAACCTTCACCAGCTTGATTACGCCCGGCGGCAGCTCATCGCCCTTCTGCAGCTTGGCCACCTTCTCGTTGGTAATCTTGCGCAGCACTTCGATCTGCCGCGAGGTCATCTCTTCGATCTCGTCGATCTGCTCGTTGACCCTGGGGTCCTTGTCGGCGTAGCGGATGCGCTTCAAATTCTTAGTCGAGATGCGCTCAATCGATTCGCGATCCAGAATCGCCGCCTTGGTCAGCAGGCGCTTGTTGGTCCGCTCATCGTGCAGGTCGGCCAGCACCTCTTTGCCGCCTAGAATGCCGTCCAGGCGCTTCAGGCGCTCATCGGTCAGAATACGAATCTCGTCGCCCAGGTTCTTTTCCAGCTTGGAGATGTACTCGCCTTCAATCTGTCTCGCCCGCTCGTCCTTGTCCTGGCCCTTGCGGCTGAAGATGCGCACATCGACGATGGTGCCCTCGATGCCCGGAGGACAGGTCAGTGATGCGTCGCGCACGTCGCCGGCTTTTTCGCCGAAGATGGCGCGGAGCAGCTTTTCCTCTGGTGTGAGTTGCGTCTCGCCCTTGGGCGTCACTTTGCCCACCAGAATGTCGCCGTGCTTGATCTGGGCGCCGATGCGGATCACGCCGCTCTCGTCCAGGTCGCGCAACGCGTGCTCGCTCACGTTGGGAATGTCCCGCGTGATCTCCTCCGGGCCCAGCTTGGTATCGCGCGCCTCAATTTCAAATTCTTCAATGTGGACCGAGGTGTAATAGTCCTCCCGCACCAGCTTCTCGCTGATCAGGATCGCGTCCTCAAAGTTGTAGCCGCGCCACGGCATGAAAGCCACCAGCACATTGCGTCCCAGCGCCAGCTCGCCGCGCTCCGTGCACGGACCGTCGGCAATCACCTGCCCCTTGATCACGCGGTCGCCCTCGCGAACAACGGGTTTTTGATTGATGCAGGTGTTCTGGTTCGACCGCTTGAACTTGATCAGCGTGTAGATGTCCGAGCCCACCTCGCGCGATAGCTGCGTCGGATGGTGCTCGCCTTCCACGCGCACGATAATGCGCTGCGAGTCCACCGAGTCCACGATGCCGTTGCGCTTGGCCAGAATCACGGCGCCCGAATCGCGCGCCGTCACGCCTTCCATTCCCGTGCCCACCAGCGGAGCCTCGGCCACCAGCAAAGGAACAGACTGCCTCTGCATGTTGGCGCCCATCAGCGCTCTGTTGGCGTCGTCGTGCTCCAAAAACGGCACCAGCGATGCCGCCACTGAAACCAGTTGCTTCGGCGAGACGTCAATGTAGTCCACCTCGGTCCGGTTCACCAGCACAAAGTTCCCCATGCGGCGGGCGTTCACCAGGTCCTCGGTGATCAGTCCGTTATCGTCGAAGTCAATATTGGCCTGCGCGATGGTGTGCTTGTCCTCTTCCCATGCCGAAAGATAGAAGCTGAACGGAATATGATCGATCATCCGCTTGCCCGACTTCTTCAGCCCAGCGTTCAGCCGCGCTGCCTCGTCCTTCTCGATGTGGTCGCCCACGCGCAGGCCGCTCTCGCCGGCGTTGGTAATCTCCACAAAATCCAGAATCTTCGAATCCTTTACCTTGCGGTACGGAGACTCGATGAAGCCGTACTCGTTAATCCGCGCAAAGCAGCTCAACGAGCTGATGAGGCCGATGTTCGGGCCTTCCGGCGTCTCGATTGGGCAGATTCTCCCATAGTGCGTCGGATGCACGTCGCGCACCTCGAAGCCCGCGCGTTCGCGGCTCAGCCCGCCCGGTCCAAGCGCCGAAAGGCGCCTCTTGTGGGTAATCTCACTGAGCGGATTGGTCTGGTCCATGAACTGCGATAGCTGCGACGAGCCAAAGAACTCGCGAATTGCCGCCATCACCGGCTTGGCGTTGATCAGGTCGTGCGGCATGGCCGTCGTAAGCTCCTGATACACGCTCATTTTTTCTTTGATGGCCCGCTCCATGCGCACCAGTCCGATGCGGAACTGGTTCTCCATCAGTTCGCCCACCGCTCTCACGCGGCGGTTGCCCAGGTGATCGATGTCGTCCACCATGCCGATGTTCTTGCGCAGCTTCAGCAGGTAGCGGATGGTCGCGTAGAAGTCCTCCGGCGTCAGCGTGCGATGGTGCAATTGGGTGGCGTCCTGGCTCTCGTACAACTTGATGTTGAACTTCAGCCGGCCCACGCGCGAAAAATCGTACTTGCGCGCGTCAAAGAACATGCCTTCAAACAGCGCCGTCGCCGTATCCAGCGTCGGCGGATCGCCCGGCCGCAATTTGCGGTAAATCTCAATCAGCGCCTCTTCCGGCTTGTGAATCGAGTCGCGCTTCAGCGTGTTGGAAATGATGTTGCCCACATCGTCGCGCTCCGGAAAGAACACCTCGAAGCTCGTTGCGCCGCTGGACAGAATCTTATGCAGCCGGTCCGCCGTCAACTCGACATTGGCCTCCACCACCACTTCGCCGGTATTCAGATCCACCACATCGGCTGCGGTATACGCCCCGTCCAGCTCGGCCGCTTCAACTTCGATCCTGTCGATGGCCGCTGTCCGCAGCGCCTTCAGCGAACCCGGTGTGATCTTGCGGCCGGAGTGCGCGATCTCCACGCCATTGGCCAATATCGCGTGCGCCGGCTTGGCGCCTACCAGGTGCGTTGCGCCATGACCTTCTTCTGAAACCGCCCAGTGCAGTTTTCCGTCAGCGATGTGCAGCCGGTCTACCGTGTAAAAAGTCTTGAGGATCTCTTCATCTGAACGCAGCCCCAGAGCCCTCAGAAAGATCGTTCCCAAAAACTTGCGCTTGCGATCGATGCGCACATAAAGCGTGTTCTTCTGGTCGTACTCGAACTCCACCCAGGAACCGCGGTAGGGAATGATCTTGCCCAGAAAGTAGGTGCGATTGTTGGCCGTCTCAAAAAATACGCCCGGCGACCGGTGCAACTGCGAGACGATCACTCGCTCAGTGCCGTTCACGATAAAGGTTCCGTTCGGCGTCATCAGCGGAATGTCGCCGAAAAACACCTCTTGTTCTTTAATGTCGCGAACTGTCTTGTTGCCCGTCTCCGCGTCCTTCTCATAAATTGTCAACCGCACCGTCACCTTCAACGGCGCCGAGAAGGTCATGCCACGCTCCTCGCACTCCTGCTGGTCGTACTTCAACTGCAGGCTTACCGGGTCGCCGCACTTGTTGCAGAAGTCGGGCGTGTTCTTGTTGTAGGTGCCGCACTTCTGGCAAAGCACATCCCCGGGATGAAACGGATCCGTAATCACCATTGACCCGCAATGCACGCAGGCCGTGCGCAGGTGATGCAGCCCCTTCAGGTGGCCGCACTTGCACTCCCAGTTGCCAATCGAAAAATCAACAAAGTCCAACTGAGAAATGCCGCGAAAGTCCGTGATCGGAAATACCGACACAAACACCGACTGCAAACCAGCGTCGTCGCGTTCGTTGGGCAACTTGTCCATCTGCAGAAATCGCTCATACGAGCGGCGCTGCACTTCAATCAGGTTAGGTATCTGCGTTGCGGTGGGTATCTTTGAAAAATCGAGCCGGCTGCGAATCGCGCGCTTCTCGTTCGGCATGCTTCACTCCTGAGCCTCGTCGCTCCGGCGCCAAAGTTGGGCCGGGCCAGCGCCTGAGTCTCTTCGGCGCCCGCTAATTACGGTAAGTAAGTCGAAAAATCCAGACTGGCCCGTGTAATCTCCAGCCCCCGCCCCCGCAAGCCCCCCAGTGACAACTTGCAGCTAGGCTGCTAACATTCCGGGGAATTCCCCCGGGGACATGCATGTCCCGTGAGAAAACTGCAGAAACGCGTCTTGGGCATTGCCGCACATCCGGCAAGTGCGCTAAACTGCGCATCATTGAGGAAACAAAGCAACAGTTAATCCTGTTTACGAATCTGGTACGCCCTGGGCAGATATACCTTCAAAGTTTCACTCCGCCGAAGCCGAAACACACGAATTGCCCGCAAGGCACAATGCCTCACGAGCGCGGCTTATCACCTGTGCTCCCATCCGAATTCACTTGTGATGCTCTCGCCGATCCCAAAGCTCGCTTCTGCCGCTCGCTCGCCAGCCGCTTAACCCATCAACGAATACTTAGCCTGCCTCCTAAGTAATCCGCTGACTCTAAGGCACTTAACTACTATGCGAACCTCGCCGCCTTGGGGCTTGGTTTGCCCCAGACTGCGGGCGCTTGCGTGCCCATCCACAACTCTCAATACGCGCCAGCCAAAACCGTCCCATTCCCTGAAAATAAAGGAATAAGCCGAAAAGACGCGCAACGATTATTGTAGCGCGTCCCGGCCAGCCTTGCAACAGACCCACCCGGCCTTACGACCGGCAGCCTGATCGAGCCTACTTGATCTCAACCGTAGCGATGCCTTCAAACTTCTTCTTGATCGCTTCGGCCTCGTCCTTGGTCGCGCTCTCCTTGATCGCCTTGGGAGCCCCGTCTACCAGGTCCTTGGCTTCCTTCAGACCCAGCGACGTAACCTCGCGCACCGCCTTGATGGTGCTGATCTTGTTCGCGCCGAAGTCCTTTAGAATTACCTGGAACTCCGTCTGCTCTTCAGCCACGGGAGCCGCCGCGCCGCCACCGGCCGCAACTGCCGCCGGAGCCGCTGCCGCTGCCGAAACCCCAAGCCGCTCTTCCAGCTTCTTCACCAGAGCCGAGGCTTCCAACAGGCTCAGTGCTACGATTTGCTCTTCCAACTGTGCCAAATCTGCCATTTTCTTCTCCATTCAGAATCGTTTTTTGAAATTCCTGTCCGAGCCAAAAACTCTCGTCAAAAAGGCTGCTCCACGCAGTGGAAAGTTTCCGATGCGCCAGACCCGCGCCCTTCCCGCTCGCTGCTCAGCCAAAACCCTTGAAAACTACACCCCTTCAATACAAAGGGGGCCGAAGCTAGGCCGCAGCCTCTCCGGCAAACTTTTCCTTCTCCACGCCCTGGCCCAGAACCACCGCCAGGTCGTGACCCACTGCGTTGATCACCGTCGCCAGCCGTTGCGCTGGCGAATTGATCAGGAACAGCAGCTTCGAGAACAGCTCTTCCTTGCCCGGCATCGTCGCCAGAGCCTTGATCTCGGCCACTGTCAGCAGCTTGCCTTCCACAATGCCCAGCTTGAACTGAAACTCCGCCGCGTTCTCGCTCGCCCACTTGGCAAAAACCTTGGCCAGCGCAACCGGGTCGCCCGATGTAAACGCCACCGAGTTCACTCCCTTGAGCCCCTGCAGCGCAACTTCCACCTGGGTGCCCTTGCCGGATACGGCTGCCAGCGAGTTCTTCACCACGCGATACTTGCCGCCCGCCTCGCGAATCACCTTGCGCAGCGCAAAGTCCTTGGATACCGTCAGCTTGGAAAAAGTGCCTATAATCGCCGTCGTCGAGCCTTCCAGCTCACGCGCCAGCAACTGAACCTTCTCCGTCTTCTTCGCCCTTGAAATCGCCATCGTCTTCGCTCCGCTCCGACAGGGGTTAGGGGTTAGGGATTAGGGATTAGCACCGCTTAATGCGTTCACCCTCGACCCTCGTTCCCCCATCCCTTCCTCGCCCTTGACGGGCATGTTACAAATCCTGTTTTGACCCTTCAGACCGGGACACGATAGAAGCAGAGGGCTTTTCTAACCCCTGACCCCTAATCCCTGATCCCTGTTTAGTGCTTGCCCGCCGCGTCCGCAACCGCCGAATCCAGTCGCACTCCGGGGCCCATCGTCGAGCTCAACGTAATGCTCTTGATGTACTTCCCCTTGGCCGCCGAGGGCTTGGAGCGCACAATCGCTCCAATCACCGTGGTTGCGTTGTCCACCAGTTTCTGCGGCTCAAAGCTCAGCTTGCCCACCGGCACATGCACCAGGCTGGTCTTGTCGGCCCTGAACTCCACCTTGCCGGCCTTGATCTCTTTGACCGCCGCGGCCACGTCCATGGTCACGGTTCCGGTCTTGGGATTGGGCATCAGACCCTTCGGGCCCAGCACCTTGCCCAGCCGTCCCACCACCTTCATCATGTCCGGCGTGGCAATCAGCGCGTCGAAGGCAGTCCAGTTTTCCTTCTGGATCTTCTCCACCATCTCCTCGCCGCCCACAAAGTCCGCCCCGGCGTCCTTGGCTTCCTTCTGGCGGTCGCCGCTGGCAATCACGGCCACCGTCTTGGTCTTGCCCAGCCCATGCGGCAACACCACCGTCCCGCGGACCATCTGGTCGGCATGGCGCGTGTCCACGCCCAGCCGCATCGTCAGATCGACGGTCTCGTCAAACTTGGCGTACTTCACCTGCTTCAGCAGGCCAACCGCCTCAGGCAGCGCATACAGCGGCTTAACGACAGCCGCGCGCGCCTTCGTAATATTTTTGCTGGATTTCGCCATTCTTCCCTCGTCTCCCACCGTCTCTGCCAGCCCCGCTTTGCGAGGAGTCTGGATGCTGGCCGCACAGGCAACACTTTTTGCCTTCCGCAGCCAACCATCGAACAGACCCAGAAACCGTGGTGCTATTGACGGCCCAGGGATTTCCCCCGGACAGTTATTAGAATCATAACGAAACGGCACGGGAATTGCAAACCGGGGCCGTAAATTAATGGTGGAATATCAAATATCTTTGAGGATCGCTTCTTTGGAGACATTCTTGTGTGCGGCGATGCTGGAAAGAATCGCGTTCAGAGTCCCGATTCTTAGAGGCGTATGCTCCGGAACCGCGATGCGATGGGGCGTGGGATGCTGGGTTTGCAGGATGATGTGGCTGCCGACCTGATGGATTTTCACGTAATCCCAGCGTTTCGAGAGGTGCTTGACCAGCGCTTCTCCACTCAAATCGCGTGGGAGTTTCATGCGACGGCCAGCACCTCGTCGCGAATCAGATGAAGGCGGATGGAGGCAGGCGCGGCGGAGTCGAAGTAGAAGGCTTGCACGGCCTCGCGGACGTTGGACTTCAACTCATCCCAGCTATCGGCCTGGGTGAAGATGCTCTCGCCCAGAGCTTCAGCGGTGTAGCCGCCATCCGACTCCTGCATTACTTCAAAGACGAGTTCCTTCATGCGCTTTGACCCCCAGGCGAACTTCCTATCATCATATCGCGACTTTCGACAGGAAGCAGCCTCCAAGAATCGCCACCCTTGTGATAATCTGAAAAACCTACCACTTCGAGGCTTTTTTCGTGACCCCTTCTTCCGCTGCCGCTTCGCCGCTCGCTCCCCTCCACATGATCGACCTGATCCGCAAGAAGCGCGACGGAGGCTCTCTGGACGCCCGCGAGATCGGCTTCCTCGTCTCTGGCGCGGCCAACGAGTCCATCCCCCACGATCAGCTCGCCGCTTGGCTGATGGCCGCATGGATACGCGGCCTTTCGCTCGACGAAACGCGCACGCTGTCCCTGGCCATGCGCGACTCCGGAGAAAAATTCTCTCCCGCGCGCCTCGGCAAAACAGCCGTTGATAAGCACTCCACCGGCGGAGTGGGCGACAAAACCAGCTTCCTCGTCACGCCCCTGGCCGCGGCCTGCGGCGTCGCGGTGCCCATGATCAGCGGCCGCGCCCTGGGCCACACCGGCGGGACGCTTGATAAGCTCGAAGCCATTCCCGGCTTCCGAACCGCCCTCTCGCTCGATGAATTTGAAATCGTCCTAGCCCAATGCGGCGCCTCCATCATCAGCCAGACCAAGTCGCTGGTCCCCGCCGATCGCGTCCTCTACGCCCTGCGCGATCGCACCGGCACCGTCGAAAGCCCCGGCCTCATCTGCGCCTCCATCCTTGGCAAAAAATTGGCCGCCGGCCTCGACGCCCTGGTCCTCGACGTAAAAACCGGCTCCGGCGCATTCCTGCGCAATCCGAACGACTCTGCCTACCTCGCCGCTCTCATGGTTGCCACCGCCGAAGCCGCTGGAACTCGCACCGTGGCCCTCCTGACCGACATGGGCCAGCCCCTCGGTCACATGGCCGGCAACTGGATCGAGCTGATTGAATCTGTACAACTGTTGCGTGGCCAGCGCCCGTCAGAAAGCGAAGACCTACGTGAGCTGTCGCTGCTCCTCGCCGGCTGGATGATTCATCTAGGAGGCCAGGCCGCAACTCCTGAATCCGGTTACGCCCGCGCCGAAAAAGCTCTCGCCGACGGCTCCGCCCTGCGCGCCTTCTTCGCCATGATCGAAGCTCAGGGCGGCGACATTTCGGCATTCGACAATCCCAGCTTCCACTCACCCGGCGCAACCAAGGTAGTCTCAGCCTGGGAGAGCGGCTTTATCTCCACCATGGACACCACCGCCCTCGGTTGGGCCGTGCAGCGCACCGGAGCGGGCCGCGAAAAGGCTGGTGAGCCTGTCGATCCCCACGCCGGCATCGACTTCCACGCTCGCCGCGGAGCGCGCCTGGAAAAAGGTCAGCCGCTGGCCACTCTCTACGCCACCAGCCCCGCGCTTCTGGCCGAGCCGGAGGAGTTTCTTCATCAGGCAATTGTTTTCTCTCCGGCCCCGCCGCAAGCAGTGCCGCTGGTCAGCCGCATCTTCACCCGCGAATCGGCGGAAGCCCACCTGCGTGATGTAGTAAGGTAGTTTTTTGACAATAAACAGGGAATTGGTGATGCGCTGAATTGGGCAAGTTTTTCTAGTCCCTAGTCCCTAATCCCTAGTCCCTCAGGAGATTCACCGTGGTTCGTTATACCGGAGTGCTGGGCATCCTCGCCGTCCTTCTGACGGCCTATTTGTTCTCCACCGATCGCAAGCGCATTCGCTGGCGCACCGTCGCCTGGGGTCTCGGGCTGCAGCTTACATTTGCCTTCCTGGTGCTGCGCTTTGACTACGGTCAGCGCGCCATGTCCTGGGCCGGCGGCGTGGTGAACGCCATGCTCGCATGCACCTTCGCCGGCACCAAAATGCTCTTTGGCGAGTTCGGCCTTCCTAACTCCGGATTGTTCGGCAATCTGTTTTTGCCGCAGCATCCAAACGCCGGCGCCATCTTCGCCTTCCAGGTTCTGCCCACCATCATCTTCATCTCCGCTTTCTTCGCGTTGCTTTATCACGTCGGCGTGATGCAGATCATCATCCGCGGCTTTGCCTGGGTCATGCTCAAGACCATGCGCATCTCCGGCGCGGAAAGCCTGAACGTCGCCGCCTCCGTCTTCATGGGCCAGACCGAGGCTCCGCTCACCATTCGCCCATTTCTTTCCAAGGCCACGCGCAGCGAGCTGATGACCATCATGACAAGCGGCATGGCCCATGTCTCCGGCGGCATCATGGCCGCCTACATCGCTTATGGCGTCGATGCCCGCCATCTGCTCGCAGCCGTCATCATGACCTCGCCCGGAACCATCCTGCTCTCCAAGATGCTCGTCCCCGAAACCGGAAAACCCGCCACCGAAGGCAAGGTCGTCATCCCCAAAGACGAACTGCACAAGGATGAAAACTTCATCGGCTCCATCGCCCGCGGCACCATCGACGGAGGCAAGCTGGCCATGAACGTGGCCATCATGCTCATCAGCTTCCTGGCCCTCGTCGCCTTGCTCGACGCCCTGCTGCTCTGGACGCACGGGCTGGCTTACATGCATTGGGTCCCCGGCTCGCTCGGCCAAATCTTCGGATTTTTCTTCGCTCCCGTTGCCTGGCTCATCGGCGTTCCCTGGCACGACTGCGGCGCAATCGGCAACCTGCTCGGAACGCGCATGGCACTCAATGAGTTACTCGCCTACGTCAGTCTGGGTGCGCAAAAGGCCACCCTCGCCCCGCGCTCTTTCACCATCGCCACCTATGCCCTCTGCGGCTTCGCCAACCTGGGCTCCATCGGCATGCAGATAGGCGGCATCGGCGCCCTGGTTCCCGAGCGTCGCAACGACCTGGCCAAACTCGGCTTCCGCGCCATGTTCGCCGGCACCATGGCCAACCTGATCTCAGCTTCGATTGCCGGAATTTTTCTGGGTTAGCAGCTTCGGTTTTTAATCAACAATCCGGGTGCCCCACCTTCGCGACGTTTTTGTTTTTGTCGCTAGGGTGGGAGAGAGATAGCTCTACCTAGTAGCGCCGGCCTCCCGGCCGGCTGTAGCGTGGACCTCCTGGTCCACGCCGCACTATAAACCTTCTGTAAAAATGTTCTGGTTTCCACCGATAGTTCTTTACAAATCTCCTCTTCAATCCGTCTTTGTTATCCTGTACACCGTGGATTACGCAAGCTACATCTACCCGCCCTATGATGCGCCCCTCGCAGACGCCTACGGTGGCCGTTATGAATCCGTCTTCATCATCCTTCACCCCTTCGTCAGCGTGCCGGACAATCTCGCCTGGAAGGCGACCAAAAAATATCCCAACGATGAACAGATTCTGAGCCTCGGAGCAAAATGCTCCTGGGACAGCGTTGCCGCTCAAACCGGCCTTAGCACCTGCTCCAAACTGAACCAGGCGCTGCTGACCGCATCCGGCTCCATCGCTCCCGATCTCTCTGACTCCCCCGCCGCCACTGCGCTCCAACGCTTTCTGCAATTCGAATCCGTCTGGATGCCCGTTCAAGGCCGCTTCGAACCCTTGCTGCAGATGGATTTCCTTGCAGCCTTCCAGGCCGCCGGCCAGGAAGAACTGATCTTCGTCCCCGAATTTCCCCACACCGATCCCATCCAACTCCTCAATGTACCCAAGCTCAGGAATTGCCAGGACGCATTCCCCTCTCGCGGAACTCTTGTAGCTCCGGATGAATCCTTCCTGCTGACAGTGGATTGGGATAGTTTCTTCACGCTCTTCTACGGCCCTCGCTCATTTGTAACCGAAGTGGCCCAGCAGCAAAATCTCGAAGGCTTTTTCGCAACCCCCACCACCGAGCACTCCTGGTTCAATTATTCGCTCGGTTGCTGTGTCGTCACGCTGGCCCCAGAGGTCTGGCCAGCCGCCTGAAAATTCATTCCCACTGAAATTCTGGATCGCCGGCCTCCCGGCCGATGGGTCGTGAACCTGTAGCGCCGGCCTCCCGGCCGGCTGTTGCGTGGACCTCCTGGTCCACGCCGCGTGTGCCCCACCCTCGACCCATCGAAAAAGTCTGGGTGCCCCATCCATCCGCAGTTTTATCGCGGATGGGTGGGAGATATACAAAATATATTTGTCATCCTGAACGAACCCGGAGCGCAGCGAAGGGCAAGTCGAAGAACCTGCTTTTTGTTTCTTCTCCAATTACAAAAGCATTGGTGCCCCACCCTCGCCGCTGTCATCCTGAGCGTAGTCGAAGGATCTGCTTCTTGTAATTTTGCGGCTATCGGGGTCCCCGGCGAGTGAACTTTGCTCGCTGGGGTGATCTAGGGTGTAAAACCGAGACCCTTCGTTCTCCGCGCCGAAGGCCGCTCGCCTGGACGGCAAGTCCACCCACCGCAGGTGGCTACGGATGCCGCGTGATCGCAACAACAGTGATCACCGGAGTTCGTTTCCTGCCTTTGATTTCATCGGGACCGTAATGCCAGAAAATGCGGTAGGCGCCGTGGGTGTCGATTTGCGCGTACGCCTCGAAGATTCTCTCGCCATGCGCGCCCGTGAGCGAGGTGAACTCGTGCGTGTGAAGGCCTGGATGGCGCGGGTCGATTTCGAAGTATCCGAGAGCCTTGCGAACCTGCGCGAGGAGCGCGGTTTGGGAGGCCGAATCTTCCAGCGCCGTCAACTGCGCATCTGCCGTGGGCGTGAACTTCAACTTCCGTTCCATAAATAGGTCTCGGGATTACGTCTTGGCGTGTTTGGCAAACGAGCCGCGGTAAACTCTCTTCCCTTCAGCCGACTCCCTTAAGCCTTGCTTCACGCTGGCCAAGGCCGATGGGTTCTCGTAGAGCCACATCTCGGAGGCAGGGATGGTCTTGACCGGATCGAGTATGAGTTGGCCTAGGGGATTGCGGTAGATGTTATAGGCCGTTGCATCGCTGAGAGCCGCTCCCAGCGAGAGGCGCTTCTTTGCATCGGGCTGCGCGAACTCGGAGACTAACTGGAAATCGGTATCTTTGATGACCGCTGGAGTCGACATGGTGGGAGATTAGCATAGGTGGGAACATAATTCAAGTGGGCCATGCCCACTTGAATGATCTGACGGTGCCCGTCTATTCCCTGTTCCCGGCTTCACAATTTCACTACTTTATTTTCAAATTCTTGCAGTTAATTAAGTGGTAAACTCGCAACTAAACTCAATAAAATGAATATGTTCCACGTGGAACATTTCCGCGGATCGTAACTCCTATTCCCTAGCCCCTATTTCCTGTTTTCTGTTCAAAGTCCCCCGATTAGTCTAGGTCTAGACAAGGTTTTTCGTCGTTTTACCCCTCAAAAATGGCCTTTTTATACCTGTTCCTTACAGGTTTTCATGTCCTTATATGCGCGCGTCATTCACTCCAAACTGCACCAGAATGTGTGCACTTAAGGCCGAGTGGCGTAGAATGCCCCGTGCCCCATCCTTTCGCGTTTTTTCTGGCGAAAGGGTGGGAAAGCACACATCTCAATTGACCGCTCTCACCCTCTTCAATCGATAAAAAATCGTCAGCGCCGTCACGCTTCCGCACGTCATCAGGCTCGCCGCCATGCCCAATATCAGCGACAGATCCCGCTGATAGGCCCCATGCACAATCCCCACCACCTGCAGCACGCTGAAGCCGCCAAAGGTCACGAGCGAAATCCCCGCATCGCTCTTCTTTCGCCACAGGGCCACCACTTGCGGCACAAACAGCAACGCATTGCACCCCAGCCCCAACCCGAAGATCACCGCCACAAGCTCCTTCATGTCCGTCCCCCTCGCTTCAAATTCACTTTTCTATTCATCCTTATTATTCACATCAGGCTCGCCATGCTTCCACCTGTAGAATGTCTAAAGCGTACCGTCAGTCGCAACCAATGACCTACTTCGATCAAGTTTCCGAAGCCGCGGCGTTCCTCAGCAGCAAGCTGGGCTCGCTCCGCCCCCGCATGGGCATCGTCCTCGGCTCCGGGCTGGGCGCCGTGGCCGATGTGGTCACCGAGCCGGTTGCCGTTCCCTACGCGCAGATTCCGCATTTTCCACAATCCACCGTCGAAGGCCATTCGGGCCGCATCGTCGCCGGTCTACTGGGCGGAGTTCCGGTCGTCGTCATGCAGGGCCGGGTTCACTACTACGAGGGCTACTCCCCGCAGCAGGTCACCTTCCCCATGCGCGTGCTGGGCGCGCTCGGCCTCCAGGCAGTCATTCTCACGAATGCCGCCGGCGGAATTCAGGAAGGCTATCGCGTAGGGCAGCTCGTGGCGCTCAGCGACCACATCAATTTCATGGGCTGGAACCCGCTCATCGGCCCCAACGAGTCACGCTTCGCCGCTCGGCCCGGCGCTGGGCTGCGCTTTTTCGACATGACCGAAGCCTACTCCAAACCCCTCCGCACCCTCGCGCAAGAAGCCGCAAAGGAAGAGAAGTTCGAGCTGGCCGAGGGCGTCTATCTGGCCGTCAGCGGGCCCAGCTACGAGACCCCCGCCGAGATTCGCGCCTTCCGCGCGCTGGGCGCAACCCTGGTCGGCATGTCCACCGTGCCGGAAACCATCGTCGCCCGTCACATGGGCATTGAGGTGCTGGGCATCTCCTGCGTCACCAACCTGGCCGCCGGCCTGGGTGCAAAGCAACTGAATCACGCGGAAGTCTCCGAAATCGGCCACCAGGTCGAGCACCGCCTCGCCCGGCTGTTTCAACGGCTCGCGCCTAGAATTGACGCCCGGATAGCCACACCACAGACAGGAGAAAAACAGCCTTGAACCAGGAAACCGGACACAGCGCGCGTCTTCCCTTTCCTCCCGTGGTTCTGGGAATTGCCGGCTGCTCCGGCTCGGGAAAAACCACCCTGACAGCCGCCATGGCCCGCACCCTTGGCGGCATCCACTTCCATACCGACACCTACTATCGCGATCTGGCCCACATGCCCCTGGAAGAGCGCGCCCGCCAGAACTTCGACCACCCCTCGCTGATTGAGAGTTCGCTTTTGGTAACCCACCTTGCCGCGCTGGCCAGGGGAGAAGCCATCGAGCGCCCGCTCTACGACTTTGCCTCCTATACCCGCATCCTCGGCCCCAACGGAATCGCCCTGACGGAGACCGTCCGCCCCAGCGCCTATCTGCTGGTCGAGGGCATCTTCGCCCTCCATTTCACCGATCTGCTGCCTTTCTACAATTTGCGCATCTACGTGGACACGCCCGACGAGGTCTGCTTCGAACGACGCCTCCAGCGCGACATCGCAGAGCGTGGCCGCACGCCAGAGTTGGTCCGCCAACAATATGACGCCACCGTCCGGCCCTCAAGCGTGGCGTTTGTGCGCCCCTCTGCCGCTAACGCCGACCTCTCCGTCGACGGAACCGGCGCCCTCGACTGGAAAGTCGAGCAAATTCTTAACCATATGAATCGCCATGGCCTGTTGAACTTCCCGGATTGAAAAATACTAACTATTCAGGGCATTTACAGCTTTCTTACCAAAGTTTCATTAAGAAACTATCATGATTTGCCCCTTTGTACCGATAAGCTAGTTATGAAGGTTATGAAATACCTCCAAACGATGAAGCACAATGCGGCTACATGGCTACGCCAGGGCATCTCGCCCCGGCGGCTGGCTCTCACCATGGCTCTGGGGTTTGCCATCGGCTGCATCCCCTTGCTGGGTGTGACCACCACCTTGTGCGTCCTCGTGGCCCTCGCTTTGCGGCTCAACTTTCCCGTGATTCAAGCGGCTAACTGGGCTGCCGCGCCGTTTCAGTTGGTGCTGATTGTGCCTTTTGTGCGCCTGGGAGAGCGGCTGTTTACCTCCGGCTCACATCGCGCCATCGAAATTGGCTCATTGCTGCACACTTCGCCCTTGACGATGATTTCTCAGGTGGGAGGCATGTTCGGTCAGGCATTGCTGGCCTGGCTGTTAATCGCCGTCCCCGCCGTGGCGCTGATGACCCTCATGCTGACCACGCTGCTGCGACGCGTACCAGCCATCGCCCAGGCAGAAGCCAGCAACTGAGTTTCCGCGATCTTCATAGCTGCACTGACTGCCGTCTACAGCGACTTGCCCATTTCATAGGCTTGTTTCATGGCGGGGCGCGTGAGGATATCGCCTATCTCCCATGCGCCGGTGCCATACACAATGCCTTTTTCTTTTGCTCCCGGCAGACAGGAAGTGAATGCACGGAATCCCTCGATGGTTGGCTCCAGGGCAGCCTTTCTGGTTTCCGCCGCGGTCGCTATGAAATAGAAATCCTTGTTGGTGATTTTCGTATACCGCGCCACGGTCCGGTCAATCACGGTCTTCATCTGGGCGCACATCGTGTAGAAATACACCGGCGTTGCCAGGACGATCACGTCGGCCGCAACCATGCTGTCGAGAATCTGCGCCATATCATCTTTCTGCGCGCATCGTCCATTCTTCTTGCAGGCATAGCAGCCCGTGCAGTAGTTGATTGTCTTTTCCGCCAACACCACTTTTTCAACCTGATGATTGGCTTCGATTGCGCCTTCCATGAACCGGTCGCATAATGCGCTTGAGTTTCCCTTTTTTCTGGGACTCGAGGATAGGATCAGTACTTGTTTGCTCATTTATGTCGGTTCTCCTGCACCTAATGTGGAATTTCCGGCGTATTTTTCAGTGGCTTATCTTGATGAAACGGCCAGTGAACGATTGCGCCTTGGTCTGCACCTGCGGGAGAACCGCTTCAGCCCCGTCAAATCTGCCAGGCCAGGAGCGGCAGTTGCCCTGCAGGTCAACTTCAATCCCTTAAACCGCGATCAATTCATACGAATCGTTGCCCATCCTCATTTCCTTCATGTACGACAACTGATGAAGGCCCTGGCGGGACTCGAAGCGTTCCTTGAGGTCGTGAAGTTCTGCTTCAGGAAGCTTGTACACCATGTCGATGGAGGCTTGGTCTACAGCCAGAATGTCGCTGGAGGCCAAAATGCCCAGGTTGCGCGCCTTAACCGGCGCGGCGCTGACACCGGCGCAGTCGCAGTCCACGGACATGTTGCGCAGTACATTGATGTAGACGATTCTGCTGCCGAAATGATCAATCGTGGCTTTTGCCGACTCCACCATGTTCTCCATAAAGGGATCGCCTTTCAGCCAGCTCGCAAAATTGTCATCATCCGTTGCGGCGTGGACCATCTTCTTGCCGATTTGTCCATCGGCGCAGCCAATCGCGATATTCTTCAGAGAGCCGCCGAAGCCACCCATAAGGTGTCCTTTGAAATGGGTCAGCACCACCATCGAGTCGTAGTTTAGCATGTGTTTGCCAACTGACATTTCTTTGAAGTGCTTCCCGCCTTTGAGGGGGATCATCACCGCTCCGTCCTCATCCATAATGTCTACCGGACAAAAATCCCAACCGTTTATCTTAATGGTTTCGCGATGATCGGCCGTCGTGTATCGCTTGCCTTTATATAGAGTGTTTGTTTCCACCAGGTTGCTGTTTGGAATTTGTTGTTGCAGGGCCATTACCATGTCGCGAGGCAGGATGTTAGGACCATGCGGCTCGCCGGTGTGCAGTTTGATGGCCACCTTGCCGGTGATCGTTTTATTGATTTTCGAATAGACACTCAGCAAACCATCTCCGCTGAGGTCCTGGGTAAAAAAGACCTTGGACTTGTCGTTTCGTATGGTTGCCGCTGCGCTTATGCCGCTCACCGCTGCACTGCCCAGCACGAGGGCGCTACCTTTCAGAAATGTACGACGTTCCATTCCGCTTTCCCTGTTTTCCTCTCAATAGCAACTCAAGAAGCGGCGGCAACCGCGATCAATTTAGAGAATCGCGGCGCCGCATGTTGTTTTCCATCTACGCTTATTCCATCGGCGACAGACCGCTTCACTCCTCGATGGCGTTCAGCGGCCGGTCAACTTCTCCAGGTCTTCCGGATAGCGATTTCCCTCGACCGTAATTTTCGAAGCCGCATTATCGATCTCCTGGAGGTCGCCGGGCGTGAGTTCGATCGAAGCGGCTCCGATGTTCTCTTCCAGCCGCGCCAGCTTGGTCGTCCCCGGAATCGGCACAATCCACGGCTTCTGCGCGAGCAGCCAGGCCAGCGCGATCTGCGCCGGCGTCGCCTTCTTCGGCTTTCCGATTGCGCTGAGCAGATCGATGACGGACTGATTCGCCTTCATCGCCTCCGGCGTAAAGCGCGGCAGCTTGCTGCGAAAGTCCGTCGTATCGAGCGCGATCTTCTCGTCCATCTTTCCCGTCAGGAAGCCCTTGCCGAGCGGGCTGTAGGGAACGAAGCCGATGCCGAGTTCTTCGAGAGCCGGCAGCACCTCTTCCTCCGGCTTCCGCCACCACAGCGAGTATTCGCTCTGTACCGCAGTCACCGGCTGGACGGCGTGGGCGCGCCGGATCGTCTTCGCGGCTGCTTCGGAGAGGCCGAAGTGCTTCACCTTGCCCGCCTGAATCAGATCCTTCACCGCTCCCGCCACGTCCTCGATGGACACATCCAGGTCAACGCGGTGCTGATAGAAGAGATCGATGGCGTCGATCTTCAGGCGCTTGAGCGAGTCTTCCGCATCCTGCCTGATGCGCTCCGGCTTGCTGTTCAGTCCCTGCCAGCCCGGGCTTCCGTCGGGATTGAGATTGAAGCCAAACTTTGTGGCGATCACCACCTGGCCCTTGAAAGGTTCGAGGGCTTCGCCGAGCAGGTTTTCGTTTGTGAACGGGCCGTAGACCTCCGCCGTGTCGAAGAAGGTGACGCCACGCTCGACGGCCGCGCGCAGCAGAGCGATCATCTCCTGCTTGTCTTTGGGTGGGCCGTAAGAAAAGCTCATGCCCATGCATCCGAGTCCGAGCGCCGATACTTCCAGATTGCTTTTTCCAAGTTTGCGCTTTTGCATTGAATTTTCTCCTAATTTTTGTTCAGGCCTGCTTGGGACCGATCCACTTTGTATCGAATCCTGGGCTACTGTTTGTCTTCTTCGATGACTTTCTTTGCGACAGCGATGGCAGACATGGCGCTCGGCCATCCCGAGTAGAAGGCCATGTGCGTGATGAGCTCTACGATTTCATCTTGCGTCAGGCCATTTTCGACACCCTTTTTCAGATGGTACGGAAGTTGTTCTGACGCGCGCAGAGCGATCAATGCAGTGATTGTGGCAAGACTGCGATCACGTTTTGATAGCGCGCTTCTCTCCCATATATCCCCAAATAGAACATCGTCGGTCAGGCTCACCAGCTTTGGGGAGAAACTGCCTATGGCTTTTTCTGCCGCGGACGGATTTGTTTTGTTTGCCATAATAGTTCCTTTTACTCGGATTTGAGTGAAGCCATATCGATGGAGAAGCGGTGCTTTACGCCGGACTTCACCATTCTCTCGAATGGCTTCATTAATCTGTTGTATCGGAATGACCACGATGCTGGCCGTAATGTTGGGCTGACCGCGGAAGTCGAGCATCTCCTGGGTTTCAGACTACGAAAGAGTGCCCTTCGAGCGGTATCCTGATTCTGCCAATCTATTGCCTATTCCTGTCGAACCATACATTTTTGTGCACGGTTTCCTGGATTCAGCGTTAATTTGTATTGAAGGAGTGAAGCGGGTGAAAGTAGTTAAACACAAGGACGTGAGCGAAGATCATAGGGTCGTTGAGATGCGGGCTGAGTTGGCCAGCAAGATTGCCTCGCACATACGCGTGGAAGGAGAACAGGCAACCGGCATATCCGGAATGAGCCTCTACCGCCGATCCGCACCCACTGCCTGCACTTCAGCCGCATACCAGCCCAGACTGATTGTCTTCGCGCAGGGGCAAAAGCGGATCAATCTTGGCAAAACAACCTACATGTGTGATAGGTCGACTTTCTTGCTGACGTCTGTCGATTTGCCCGTTGTCAGCCAGGTGATCGCGGCAACCGAAAAGGAGCCGATACTTGGTTTGCTGCTCAAGCTCGAAATGCCGCTTATTCGAGAGATTCTCTCGCAACAGGAGTTTCATCAGCACGAGGAATCTGTTGATACACGCGGCATGGCCGTCGGTGTCACTTCGGTCGAACTGCTGGACGCATGTTTCCGGCTCGTGGACCTTCTTGATACGCCCCAGGATATTCCATTTCTCAGCAGATTGATCCAGCGGGAGATCATCTACCGATTGCTTCGCAGCCCGCAGGGAAAACATCTGCGCGCAATTGCAACCCTGGGAGAGCAGAGCCATCGAACATCAAAGGCGGTCGAATGGCTGAGAGTGAACTACGCCAAGCCATTGCGCATTGAGAAACTCGCCGACATAGCGCGGATGGGCGTATCGACGTTACACCATCAATTCCGATCTCTGACCGCGATGAGCCCCCTTCAATATCAGAAGCAACTTCGATTGCATGTAGCAAGAGAACGCTTGCTCAATGACGGTCTGGATGCCGCCAGCGCCGCCTTCGAGGTTGGCTATGAAAGTGCAAGCCAATTCAATCGGGAGTACCGCAGGTTCTTCGGCCAGCCGCCCATGCGGGATATCAAAGCGCGCCGGCTCACCAGCACCGCGACAGCCCGCGACTAACGACAATTCACTCTCGCGAGCAAGCATGGGATACCACGAACCTCAATCTCGCAACGTCCGTATTCTCGCGCCCGGAGCGGGAATCAACCTTATTTCGGCGCGTAAGGGTCATTCACCGGCTTGGCGCTCTCCAGCCACGCGGTGTAGATCATGTCGCGCAACATGCTGGCCCCGGCCGCCAGCCGTGCGGCGGTAAACTCCCGCGACTCCGCCGTTCCCGCTCCCACAAACCCGCCTGCCTTCTCCAGTTGGTAGACCTTTTCCGTGTAGGACTTGGTGTTGCGCAGGTAGGCTACGTAGGCGTCGAACATATCGCCGTCGATGGCTTTGACCGGCGTCATCGCCGCCCGCACATCGGCCTCGTGCATGTTGGCTTCCACAAACGGACTCTCGAACTGCGAATGAATCCTGTGCTCGGTGGTGTAGCCGTTGGGGTTTGGCCCTGTCCAGCCGTTGTATTGGATGGTGGTGTGCAGCGGCTGCGAGCCGTCGCCCACGTAATGGCCCAGCCAGCCGGCGTAGAACAGGATCACCTGCTCCACCGGGCGCGTATCCTGCTTGGCAGCCGATAGCTTGCGGTACTCGCGCATGGAGGACTTCAGCCTTTCCCAGACCTCGTCCGTCTCCCAGGGTTGCAGGCCGATCTTCTTCGGGTCCTGGTGTGCGGCATAGACGCTGGCCTCAAAGTCGAAGCGGCGATGCGGCAGGGGACCCAGCGCGTCTGCCAGTTCCATGTCGATGAAGTGCTCGGGAGCCTGCGCGGCCACCAGCTCCGGCTCAGCGGGCGAGCGCCAGCGGTCCGGCTCGGGGCCCAGGTACTCGATCTCGGCAATGGCCTCCGGCGAGCGCAGAAAGGCGGGAATATCGGCCGGCTGCGAACTGGCCGCCAGCTTGTTCACTAACTTGTGGCCCCCGTTTCCCCAGGCAAGGGCCGCGGGCGGTTGAGCAAGGAGGCAAACCAGCCCGGCCGCGGCCAGAGCTGATAGAAACAGATGGGAATTTCCAGTTTGAAAGCGCATTGGGTCAGTATACCGCTGCCCCGTAGAGCGCCGTTTTGTGGATGCCCCACCCTCGCCGCGCACTTGTTCTTGCGGCTAGGGTGGGATTCCCGCATCAGTTCTCGTTGCTGAAGATCGCCTCGATGGTGATACTGTTTTCTCGATGAACGCGCACACCCCATTGGCACTTGTGATTGTCCTTCTCAGCGTAAATTTGCAGGCGCAACAGACCGTCTTCGGACAGAAGCCCTATTCCGCGCAAGAGCCGCCCGCCGCCTCGCCCAAGATGCACTAAACTCAACCCATGGGCTTTCAGGATTTTCTTGGCAACTCGGCCACCGTGACCCGGCTGCGGGAGAGCATCGGCGCGGATCGTTTTCCGCAGTCGCTGATCCTGGCCGGGCCGCGCGGTGCGGGCAAGTACACCCTGGCCCTGATGCTGGCCAAAGCCGTCAACTGCCTGCAGCCCACCGAATCCGACGGCCTTCCCGACTTCTGCGGCGTCTGCGCCAACTGCACACGCATCAGCGACTCAGCCAATCTTGAAGAGCGCGTTGCCGAAGCCGTCGCAGCTCGCGACGATATGCGCGACACCGATAAGAAAGAGACGCGCATCCTCATCCAGACCCATCCGGATGTTCTGGTGATTCCACCCGACCCGCCGCAACTGCTCATCAAGGTTGGCCAGATCCGCCAGGCCATTCATGTGGCCTACTACCGTCCGCCGGTCGAGGCGAAGCGCGCTTTCACCATCTTCACCTCGTCGGCATTTATGAAGGAAGCGGCCAACTCCCTGCTCAAGCTGCTCGAAGAGCCGCCCGCGCACACCTCGCTGATTCTGCTCACCGAGAATCCGCAGGAGCTGCTGCCCACCATCCGCTCCCGCGCCGTGGTGCATCGCTTAGGCGCGATTCCCTCCTCCGAACTAGAGGCCCTGCTCGCCCGACGCCGTCCTCTGCTCAAACAGGCCGACCGCGCGATGGTGGCGAGGCTGGCCGAGGGAGCCGTCGGTCGCGCCCTCACCCTCGACCTCGACGTTTATCTGGCCAGCCGCCAGGACGCGCTCATCCTGCTCAGAACTGCACTGCGCGAACCAGATTATTCCGCGCTCTTCCACGCCACCGAGAGTTACCGCGCTGGCGCCGACGGCCAGGAGAAGACCATCAACCTGCTGCGCGCCCTCAGCAGCCTCGTCGAGGATCTGCTGCTGATCGTGGCGGGCACGCCGCAGCTGATCCGCAACCTGGACATAGAAGCCGAATTAACCCACTTGTCTCAGGGACTTAGCGTAGACTGGATCGACAATGCCGCTCACGCCCTCGTTCAGGTCGAGCAGGGGATGCGCCGCAACCTGCTCCGCTCCCTCTCGCTGGACGCCATGGCGGTCAGCCTCGAAGCCAACTAGCTAACTACTTTCCCATGAGGACTTTACGTATGAGTAATGAATCTACTCGTCCCCGCCCTCAGGCCTATGCGCGCAGACAGCCAGCCACTTTAGCTCCCTTCCGCCTGGCGGCCTACGGCTACGACCAGAAGCAGGAGCATGAGCCTGCCCAGCGCACTGCCGAACTCTTTTACCTGCAAAAGCAGATCCAGTCCCAGACTCCCATGGTCCTTGTCCTGGAAGATGGTGAAAGGATCGAAGGATGCATCGAGTGGTACGACCGCAACGCCCTCAAGATCGGAGGCCGCCAGAAGACCCTGGTCTACAAATCCGCCATCAAATATATGTACAAGGTCGGCGATCAGGGGCAGTGATCGAGTGTGAGTGTGAGTGTGTGCTGCGTATTTCTGACTGAGAACATTCGGCGAAAATTGCGCATAAAACGCGAAAAACAACCTCTGCTTATAGATAGAGGTTTCTTGCGCAAAATTGGGTTATTTGGGAAGCGGAAATCTATGAAATATTCTCCGTTTCTTCCCTTATTCGTTGGATCCGGCCTTGAGCAGCCGGTCGCGGATGGCCGCTCCAATCCCCTCGGCGGGCGGAACGGGGCAGAGAATCACCGTGCAACCCGCGTCGTCCAGCGCGCGCAGCCCGGCATACAGCGCCCGCGCCATCTCCTCGGGAACTGCCCAGCGGCCCCAGGGAAAGACTGCGGCGACCTGTGCGGGGCTGGCCACCTCGGCCGGCAGCATCACGCCCACCTTTTCTCCTCTAAGGTCCTGCGCCGTCTGCGCCAGCAGCACACCGAGCCTATCAAGCGGCGCGCCAACCAGCACCAGCCGCGCGCGGGGCGCATAATGCCGCAGCCCAGTCCCTGGTGAAGGCAGCGCCTCGGGCTGCTTGGTTCGCTCCGCCCTGCTGTCGCGGTAGATCTCAACCGCCCCGGCAGTCTCTCGAATCTGGCCGGCAGTAACCGCACCCGGCCTGTAGATCACCATCGGGCTCTGGCAGGGATCGAGCACCGTGGACTCGACGCCGTGCTCGGTTGGCCCCGCATCCACGACCGCATCGATGCGACCGTCGAGGTCGGCGAGGACGTGCGCGGCAGTGGTGGGGCTGATGTGGCCAAAGGTGTTGGCGCTGGGCGCTGCCACGGGAACTCCGGCACGGCGAATCAGCTCGAGCGCCACCGGATGCGCGGGCATGCGCACGCCGACGAGAGGGCGGCCCGCAGTGACCGCATCGGGCACGGCAGCCGTCCGCGGCAGCAGCAGGGTCAGCGGCCCCGGCCAAAATGCCGCTATCAGCTTGCGCGCCGTCTCGGGAATTTGCTCGACCAGTCCGTCAAGCATCGTTTCATCGGCCACATGCACAATCACCGGATCCCACGCCGGGCGTTGCTTGGCGGCAAAGATGCGGCTCACCGCTCCCGTGTCCAGCGCATTCGCACCTAGCCCGTAGACCGTCTCGGTGGGCAGCGCAACAAGCCCACCCGCGCGCAGAATTTGCGCGGCCTGTTCCAGAGCCTTCGCGGCCTGGGAAGTTTCCAGGTTTGCCGGGTCGACCATCAATCGCAGTGTCTTCACGCTTCTATTGTCGCCTGTTGCGGGCAAACGCCGCCACTTGCCGTATACTCACTGCTGACGATGCCCATCGAGACTGAAATCAAATTCCGCGTAGAGAACCTGGCCGGGCTGAGTAAGCGGCTTGAGGCCACGGGCTTCACGCTGCAAACGCCGCGCACCTTCGAGAGCAACGTGCTCTACGACACGCCGGACCGCGCAATGCGGGCGCGCACGGAGATTCTGCGCATTCGCAGCTACGCCGGACGCTGGACCGTGACCCACAAGCGTTTGCCCGACGTTGGCCCCGGCGAAGACACTCACAAGCACCGCATGGAGAACGAGACTGAGGTGGCCGACGGCGCGGTGCTGGAAGAAATCTTTCTCTCTCTCGGCCTGGTGGCCGCGTTTCGTTATGAAAAATGGCGCGCCGAGTGGACCGACGGCGAGGGCCATTGCGTCATCGATGAGACGCCCATCGGCAACTACGCCGAGCTGGAAGGCCCGGCCGAATGGATTGACCGCTCCGCCGCCTGCCTGTGCATCGATCCAGCACAGTACATCACGCTCAGCTACGGCCGCCTCTTCGAACGCTGGTGCGAGCAGCACAATTCCACCGCGCAGGACCTTACCTTTGAAGCCATAAAGGCAGCTATTAGCTTTTAGCTTTTATTGGTTCCTGCATAAATAATGTCCTTGCACCGTCCCTACAGGACTCCGTAACGAACTTGTGGAATTCCTTTTCCCCACGCTGAAGCGCGGGGCTAACAACCATTGCGCCTACGGCGCAGGCGGCGGGCTTCTGCCGGAGGATATTTACTAGCTGCCAGAGCTAAAAGCTAGCAGCTAGAAGCTGAATTCTCGACCCCTCGGTAATCAAATTCTAAAAATCCATTAACGAAGGCTTCTCCCAGCGCCGATAACCTCAACGAGAGGTTTAGAACTGTGAGGCGCCCAATGAACAACAATCGCTTTGAGCTTCCTCCCAGGCGGTTGCGGCGTGCCGGAGCCCCGCTGATGCGTACGGCCCTACCCGCGTTCTTCCGGCCTCATATCAGCCTGCTTTGATGCAGGCAAATGGAAGCAAACCGAGCCATGCCAAACCAAGACCTTATCTCCGTGGACCTGATCTCCAATGCTCCGAGCGCTTTATCCATTGCGCTCATTGATCCGGATGATCTGCGCCGGTCAGAGGTGGCCGGAGTTCTGGCAGGATTCCCCGGAACGGCCGTCCGGGAACATGCTTCCTTCCCTGCCGACCTCGATGACCTGCCCCTGATGCTGGAACAGCATTACGACGCAATCCTCATCGGTCTGGATAGCGACCCGGAGTACGCCTTCGATGTGGTCGAGAGCCTGTGCGCCTCTAACTCCGCGACCGTGATGGTCTATACAGCGCAGACCAGTCTGGGGCTGGCCATCCGCTTCATGCGCGCCGGCGCCCGCGAATTTCTCGCTTTACCCCTGCTTCACCCCGAGCTGGCCGAGGCCCTGGACCGGGTTTTGACTCACCGCTCGGTGACGCCGCAGGGCAAAAAAACATCCAAGAAACTATTCGTCTTTCTTGGCGCCAAAGGCGGCTGCGGAGTCACCACGATCGCCTCCAATTTTGCCGTTGCGCTGGCTCAGGAGTCTGGCGAAAAAACCCTCTTGATTGATCTTGGCCTCCCGCTCGGAGATGCGGCGATCAACCTGGGGATGGCCACCGAGTACTCCACCGCCGATGCCCTTAAGGATTCCAGCCGGCTGGATGCCAATTTCCTCCGCTCGCTGCTGGCCAGGCACGGCTCGGGATTATCCGTGCTCCCCGCGCCAAGTGAGTTCTCTTCCCAACTGGCCAGCGAAGAAGCTATCGACAAATTGCTGACCATCGCGCGGCAGAGCTTCGTCTATGTGGTTGTTGATGCCGGTTCAAGAGTTGACTTGCGGGGTACGTCTCTGTTTGGAGAATCCGCCATCATCTACCTGATCACCCAGGTCGGAGTTTCAGAACTGCGCAACTCCAATCGTCTTATCACGCAATTTTTTGCCGCGCGCGGTCGCAGGCTGCAGATTGTGCTCAACCGCTATACGCCTCATGCACTGCTGTTCGATGACCAGCAAATTACCAAGGCTCTCACCAGGCCAGCCCTGTGGAAGATTCCCGACGATTATGCCTCTGCCCGCCGCATCCACAATCAAGCCACTCCGATTGTGCTGGAAGACACGCCCATCTCCAACATGATCCGGCAGATGGCCAGAACTGCCTGCGGCCTGCCCGCAAATCCGGAAAAGAAAAAAGGCTTCTCCCTCTTCGGAAGAAAAAAGGAGCCATGGCCTGAGAGCAGGGCCTTGCTGGAAGCCGGGCCGGAAGAAGCATAGATCAGCCCGATCCGCCGCCAAGGTTGCCAGAGTCGCATCTGAAGGATGAATACGGCAACTGCCTCTGCGTTGAAAAGAGTACAGGCTATTTGTCGATCGTGGAGTAAACTATGCACTGTAGCAGGCAACTTGGCGTTGCAAATGCACTATGCCAGAGTTAGAAGAAGTTCAAGAAGCCCCGAGCGTTACCGTCATATCCGTAGCGCTGATCGGCCCGGACGAACTACGTCGCAAGGCAATAGCCAGTGTTCTTGCCAAATGCCCGGGGGTGCGCGTTCAGGAGTTTTCTTCCTACCCTGCCGACCCAGACGATGTACCCAAGATGCTGGAGGAACATCACGACGTCGTCATCGTCGACCTGGACGGTAACCCGAAACTCGCCCTCAATATAGTGGAGAGTATCTGCGACGATGGCTCTCGGACCGTGATGGTCTTTTCAGAGAAGGCGGATCAGGAACTGGTGGTGCAGTGCATGCGTGCCGGCGCACGCGAGCTTCTCGTTCTGCCCATCACCACCGTCGATATGGCTGCAGCTCTGGATCGCATCACAGAACGGCTTCCCGGGTCTCGCCCCGGCAGAAGGAAAGCCGGCAAGCTGTTCGTGTTTCTCGGCACCAAAGGCGGCTGTGGAGTCACCACCATCGCCACCAAATTCGCTGCAGCATTGGCCTATGAGTCAGGCGATAAAACGCTGTTGATCGACCTTGGCATTCCGTTGGGAGACGTGGCGATCCATCTCGGTATCGCCGCAAAGTTCTCGACAGACAACGCATTTCAGGATATCAGCCGGCTGGACACGAATTTTCTCACTTCGCTGCTGACCAGGCATGCCTCGGGATTATTCGTACTTACGGCTCCAGGGGAACTCCCCCAGACCGAGGTCACCGTAGGCGCTGTCGATAAACTGCTGTCCGTCGCCTGCAAGAGCTTCGATTACGTGGTGGTCGACGCCGGATCGAGACTTGATTTGAAGAGTTCGGCTCTCTTTGATATTTCCGCTACCATCTACCTGGTCACTCAGGTCGGCGTTTCCGAACTGCGAAACTCAAATCGCCTGATCACTCAGTTCTTTGCCACCAGAGGCCGTAAACTCCAGATCATCCTCAACCGGTATACACCTCAAAATGTACTCTTCGATGAAGAGCATATTACCAAGGCGCTCACCAGGCCGGCCCAGTGGAGGGTTCCCAACGATTTTGCCGCTGCCCGGCGAATCCGGAATGCTACCTCTCCCTACGCGATGGAAGAATCACCCATTCCGATCGCTATCCGGAAGATGGCGCGTAAAGCCTGCGGCTTGCCCGAAAAGGATGAAAAGAAAAAAGGCTTCAGCTTTTTCGGAAGAGGACGCTGAGTTTCCCAAGCGACGTTCTGTTACTTCCCCGCCCCGCAGCACTTCTTGTACTTCTTGCCGCTTCCGCAGGGGCAGGGATCGTTGCGCCCCACCTTCTCGCCCGTCCTTCGCTGCGTAGGCTGGCTCGCGTCTCCGCCCGAGCGGCTGGCCGCCTCCAGCTCGCGCTGCTTCTTGCGCTGGAACTCCTTCTCCAGCGCGTCGATGGTCGTCGAGGGCTGGCGGGTGTGAATCGAAATCTCTCTCGGCTCCGCATCCAGCGTCAGAGGGTGCGCGCTGCTGCCCACTGGCGGCGCGGCGGGAACTGACCGGCTGATGCGCGGAGCCGCATCCACAGGCTGGCCGTCCTGGCCAATAATCTGCATCCGGAAAAGGAAGCGGACCGTGTCCTCCTGGAACTTGAGCATCATGGCCTCGAACATGTCGAAGGACTCGCGCTTGTATTCCACCAGCGGATCCCGCTGCGCATAGCCGCGCAACCCGATGCCTTCTTTCAGGTGGTCCATGGAGAGCAGATGGTCCTTCCACAGCCCGTCGATCACGCTCAACATCACCATCCGCTCGTGATAGCGCATGGTCGGCGAACTGAGAATCTTCTCCTTGGACTCGTACTCTTCTTTCAGCTTGGCGAAGATCGCCTCTCCCAACTCGTGGCGGCCCAGCTCCAGCGGCTTGATTCCCGCCGCCGCAAAGCTCAGCCCGAAGTGATCGTTGAGCTTGCCTTCCAACCCCTTCAAGTCCCATTGGTCCGGATGCAGCTTCTCGCCGGCATGTTCGTCAAGAATTGTGCTCAGGATTCCGCCGACATAATCCTCCAGAATCAGTTCCCGCTGGTCCACCGCCTCCAGCAGTTGGCGGCGCAGCCCGTAAACCGCCTCGCGCTGCTTGTTCATTACGTCGTCGTATTCCAGCAGGTGCTTGCGGCTTTCGAAGTTCTGCGCTTCCACCGCCTTCTGCGCGCCCTCAATCCGCTTGGTAATCATCTTCGACTCAATGGGCTCGTCCTCCAGCATGCCCATCTTCTGCATCATCGCGCCCATCCACTGCTTGGCGAAGATGCGGATAAGATCGTCTTCCAGCGAGAGATAAAATCTTGACTCGCCCGGATCGCCCTGACGGCCCGCGCGCCCGCGCAACTGGTTGTCAACGCGCCGCGACTCGTGCCGCTCCGTGCCCAGAATGAACAGGCCTCCGGCCGCGATCACCTGCTCGTGCTCCTCGCGCGCCGCATCGGCGTGAACCTTGAAGACCTCCGCCCACTCCGGCTCGGCAATTTCAAACTCCTGCCCCTGATAGTAGAAGCGCAGAAATCCTGCCGGGGCCATGGGATTGATGGCGCCCTCGGCCACGCTGATGGCCCGCGCCTTGCTCTTCTTTACCAGCTCCATACGGGCCATGAAATCCGGATTGCCGCCCAGCAGAATATCCGTGCCTCGACCGGCCATGTTGGTGGAGATGGTCACCATCCCCAGCCGCCCGGCCTGCGCCACAATCTCCGCCTCGCGCTCGTGGAACTTGGCGTTCAGCACCACGTGCTTAACGCCCTTGCGCACCAGAATCGCGGAGAGCCGCTCACTCTTCTCGATGGATGTCGTCCCCACCAGCACTGGCTGCTTCCGCTCGTGCAAGGTGCCGATGTCCTCGGCCACCGCCTTGTACTTGGCCCTCTCCACCAGGTAAACCACATCCGGATTTTCAAGCCGCAACAACGGCTTGTTGGTGGGAATCACCACAATTTCCAGCTTGTAAATCTTCTCGAACTCTGCCGCTTCGGTCTCTGCCGTGCCGGTCATGCCGCTCAGCTTCTTGTAAAGGCGGAAATAATTCTGGAAGGTGATGGTAGCCAGCGTCTGGTCTTCCTTGCGGATGTTCACGCCTTCCTTGGCTTCGATGGACTGATGCAGCCCATCTGACCAGCGGCGGCCCGGCATCAGACGCCCGGTGAAAGTGTCCACGATGATGACTTCGCCTTCCTTGACCACATACTCCACGTCGCGCTTGTAGAGCGCGTGCGCCTTGATGGCCGTCTCGACGTAGTGCTTCATCTCCCAGTTTTCCGCGTCGGCGATGTTGCCGATCCCCAGCTCCTTCTCGATGGTCACCCAGCCCTCGTCGGTGACTCCAATCGTCCGCTGCTTCTCGTCCACAATGTAGTCGCCGGTGAGCCGCTTGGTCTCGCCCTCTTCGATTTCCTCGCCCAGCTCCAGCGCTGGAATAATCTTCCGCGCCCGCGCATACTTGTCCGTTGTCTGGTCGGTTGGCCCGGAGATAATCAGCGGCGTTCGCGCCTCGTCGATCAGGATCGAGTCCACCTCGTCCACGATGGCGTAGTAGTGGCCGCGCTGGACACAATCTTTTATTTCAAATTTCATGTTGTCGCGCAGGTAGTCGAAGCCGAATTCATTGTTGGTTCCGTAAGTGATGTCGGCCAGATAAGCGGCGCGACGCTCGTTGTCGTCCAGGTCGTGGACGATGACGCCGACGGAGAGTCCCAGGAACTCGTAGATCTTGCCCATCCACTCGGCGTCGCGCTTGGCCAGGTAGTCGTTCACCGTGACCACATGCACACCGTGGCCGGCCAGCGCATTCAGGTAGCAGGAGAGCGTGGCCACCAGCGTCTTGCCTTCGCCGGTCTTCATCTCGGCGATCTTGCCCTGGTGCAGCACCATGCCGCCGATCAACTGCACGTCGAAGTGGCGCATCTGCACCGCCCGCCAGCCTGCCTCGCGCACCACGGCAAAGGCCTCGGGCAGAATCTCGTCCAGCATCTCCCGCTCGGCCGCAGCCTGCTCCACAGCCCGCCGCTCGGCAACCTCGCGTGCTTCCGCATCATGCCCCTGGGCACGCAATTCATCGGGGTTCTCAAACCCCTTCAGCCGCTCCGCAACCTGCTCCGCAATCCGCGCCCGGAACTCCGCTGTTTTGGCGCGCAACTGCTCATCGGACAGTTGCTTCATATCCGCTTCCATGGCGCTGATCACTGCCACCTTGGGCATCAACCTCTTGATCAGACGATCGTTGGCCGTGCCAAAAATCTTAGTTAGAAATTTATCAAAAAACACAGGATTCTCCGCTTACTAGTGTAAATGGTGGAGGATGCGTGCCGTCTCACTGTGCCAATCGGTGTCGTACTCATCTGTATGCAACAGGTCCCGATTCCGGGAGCTGGGAGGACCCATCCACTCCGCCCCGTACAATGAAGAAGATAGCCTGACACACTCAACCCATGGCGGACGAAGAACAAAAAAAGCCTCAAAAACCCGATGATGAGCCGGACGGCAAGGTCTACGACTCCCGGCTCATGCGCCGCCTCGGCCACTATCTGCGCCCTTACTGGTGGCAGGCTGCCGTCTCCACCCTCGCCATCTCGCTCAAGTCGCTCTGCGACGTCAGCGGACCCTACCTGATCATGGTGGGCATTGACCGCTACTTCTCTCACACTCTGGAGACAACCCACTGGCTCACCCGCCGCCTGCCCGCCGATCCCTACCAGGGCATCACCCGCCTGGCGGAGATCTATCTGGCCGTGCTGCTTTGCGCCTATCTGTTCGAGTTTATCCAGATTTATCTGATGCAGTGGACCGGACAAAAGCTTATGTTTGACCTGCGCCGCGACATCTTCCGCCACATGCAGCGCATGCACATCGGCTTCTTCGACACCCACTCCGTCGGCCGCCTGGTCACCCGCATCACCTCCGACGTGGACGCCATCAACGAGATGTTCACTGCCGGCGTGCTGGCCATCATCGATGACTTTCTCAACCTCTCCATCATGGCCGCCCTCATGCTTACCATCAACTGGCGGCTGGCTCTGCTGGCCTTCTCTGTGCTGCCGCTGATCCTCATCGTCACCCGCATCTTCCGCGATCATGTGCGGGAGAGCTATCGCCGCGTGCGCACCGCCATCGGACGCATCAACAGCTTTACCCAGGAGCACATTTCTGGGATGAGCGTGGTGCAGCTCTTCAATCGCGAACAGAGGGCCTTTGACGACTTCGAGGTCGTCAATCGCCAGCACATGGTCGCCTTCAAAGACACCATCTTCGCCTACGCGCTGTTTTATCCGGCGGTGGATCTGCTTTCGCTGGTGGCTATTGCGCTGGTCGTCTGGCGGGGCGGCTTCGGCGTGCTCGCCGGTGTGGTCACCATCGGCGTGCTGAACATGTTCATCCAATACTCGCTGCGCTTCTGGCGGCCCATTCAGGACATGAGCGACAAGTACAACATCCTGCAATCGGCGATGGCCGCCGGCGAACGCATCTTCCGGCTGCTGGACACCAAGCCGGAGATTGTCAGCCCGGCCACGCCTCTCACCGGAGACGGCAGCAACAGGATTGAGTTCCGCCACGTCTGGTTCACCTATCAGAAGCTGACGGATGAACAGCAGGCCACGATTGCCGCAGTCGGCGATCTAGCCTCCATTTCCGGCATCGAATGGATTCTCAAAGATGTCTCCTTCACTGTCGAGCCGGGGCAGACCGTCGCCATTGTGGGCCACACGGGCGCCGGAAAAACCACCCTCACCAGCCTGATGATGCGCTTCTACGAGGTGACCGCAGGGCAAATTCTTCTGGACGGCATCGACCTGCGCCAGCACGATCTGACCGCGCTCCGCCAGCACTTCGCCGTCGTGCTGCAAGATCCGTTTCTCTTCACCGGCACGCTGGCCGAGAACATCCGCTTCGGCAATGAAGCCATCACCGTCGACGATTTACGCCGTGCCGCGCGCGACGTGAATGTGCTGGATTTTATCGAGAGCCTACCGCATCAATTTGACGAGCCGGTGCAGGAGCGCGGCAACTCGCTTTCCACCGGCCAGAAACAGTTGATCAACTTTGCCCGCGCGTTGGCCTTCAATCCGCGCATTTTAATTCTGGATGAGGCTACATCGAGCGTGGACACCGACACCGAGCTGCGCATTCGCGGCGCGCTGGAGCGCATGGTTGAGGGCCGCACCAGCGTGCTGATTGCCCACCGGCTCAGCACAGTGCAGCGGGCAGAGACGATTCTGGTGATGCACAAAGGGCAGTTGCGCGAGATGGGCACGCATCAGGAATTATTGGCCCAGCGCGGGCTCTATTGGAAGCTGTACCAGTTGCAGTACAAGGATCAGGAGCAGTTGTCTGAGGCCAGTGGTTAGCTACCAGTTATTGATTGAAATCTGTAAGCAAAAACCGCTGCCGCGATACCGGACTCCGGCCTTAGCTCTTATGGACAACCTCGAACGAGTATCCATCCGGATCAAACACATCCGCGGCGTAGTATCCCGGATAGTATTCGACTCTCGCCCGCGGTGAGATATTGTCTTTGGCGCCAGCGGAGATCGCAGCCTTGTAAAACTCATCGACTTTTTCATTGCTTTCGGCCATGAAGCCCCAGTGAATGGAGGCCGGATCGGGTTTTCCTTGCTGGAGCCAAAAGAAAGCTTGCTTTCCATCCCCAAATCCCCAGAGATCAGGATGACCGCCTTCGCCCTTGTAGGGTAGGAAGAACTTGATATCAAGAGGCTTCAAGGCCGCCTCATAGAACGCCAACGAACGTTCGATATTGCTGACAGTCAAAATCATGAAACCGAGCATTGTTCTCTCCTTCATATCACGAGTGCTTCAACGGCTTTTTCGCCATTGGGTACAGCATGGATCGCAAGCGCAGGCATATTCATACCCTCTGCCCGCGCGGTTTGTACATCATCGATTCCAATGAAGCCTAGAATCTGACGGAGATAAGGCTCAACCGTATCCCATGACTTCCAAGGCCCTTCACTAAAGACCCCGCCGGATGCAAGCACCAGGATTGCTCTCTTACCTTTCGCCAGCCCCTCTACCCCGGCGCCCGCGTAGTTGAAGGTCTTGCCCGCGCGCACAACATGGTCAATCCACGCCTTTAGCAACGACGGAATTCCAAAATTCCACATGGGGCTGGCAATCACTAATAGATCCGAGGACAAAAGCTCATCCGTAAGCACATCAGACAAATGTAACGCTTGTTTCAGCGATTCCGCCTCCACCGGGTCTTTCGTAGAAATTGCTTTCACGGTTGCCTGATCTAAATGCGGAAGTCTGTCTTTCGCCAAATCGCGGACAACAACCTTCGCCTCTGGGTACTGAACTACAAGCCGTTCTCTCACCTTACGGGTCAGGCGGCGGCTCGCCGACTCGGCTCCACGAGGGCTTGATTCGACAATCAGAATCTGCTTCATAAGTGCTCCTCTGAATTTGACGCTTACCATCCGTATGTCGATTCTATTTTGGAGGCTTATTCTCTACAATAAGGCGCTTTGAGATTCGTATCGCATATGGAAGTAAGCATGAGAAAAGGCAATCGAAAGCAACCACTCGATTCAGCCTCATTCCACGGTCATGAAGACCCGGCGGCGGTTCTCGAACTTCTAACTAAAGTCGGGGATAAATGGAGCATCTTTTTGATCCTCTCTTTGGCGCAACTGCCGGGTGGGCGCGCTCGATTATCCGAGCTTGAAAGAGCGATTCCCGTAAATGTCCATACATCTATTATTGAACTATGTCCAGAAGATTTCTATGCCTTGTTTGGTGGCGCGGATGTTGGGCGGCTTGTGCTGAGTCAAGATTCGGATGGCGGAGAAGCCTCCGCCGAGCACGCAGACAGCTCCGCCGCCGACCAGCAGGCCCAGCTTGCTGGTGGGTTCCGGATCAAGGAATGCCAGGATCACCATGGTGACGCCGACGCCGCTCATGCCGAGCGCCACCGAGACGCCGGCGATTTCGCGCCGGGAGAGGCCGGAGATTCTCGCCATCTGCAACAGCGTCTGGTCTTCTGGATTGATGCCGAGGCCGGCATCGTCAATGAGAACCCCGGCCTGGCGGGCCTTATACAGGAGCGCCAGTGTGCGCAGCCAGTTAGGGTCGGAGGTGCGGACAATCTTCTCGAGGGAATCATCCATGGGAAAGAGTGTATACCGTGGGAGCGCGGGTTGATGTGCGGGCTGAAGCCGCGCCCTGCAAGACAGGAAAAGCAACCGCAGTTCCTTCGACTCCGCTCAGGATGAAAAATCTTCGGATGAAGTTATTGGTTTCCCACCCATTCGCAAAGAACGCGAATGGATGGGGCACGGGGCATTTGTGGTTCGACTGCGGTTTGGATTTGTGGTTTCCCAGGTCTCAAAATCGAGACCTGGGGCACCCATTATTTTTTTGAACTATGAAGATGTTTTAGGTTCTTCGATTCCCACCCTTTCGCCAGAAAAAAGGCGAAAGGATGGGGCACGGAGCATTTGTGATTATAGAAAGGGCCATGCCGCAGATGCGGAGTGGCCCTTCTTGTTTCGTGCTTTCTGGTTAGCCTAAGTTACCTGGCGGCGACCAGCGGCTTGGTGCTGAGGGTGCCGTTCTTGTAGCCTTTGGCGATCTCGGCGATGGAGACGGCCTTGTAGTCGCCGGCGTGGCCGGCCTGGCCGAACTGCGCCATGCGCGTGGCGACGACCTTCTGCATGGCCTCGCGGGCGGGCTTCATGTAGTCGCGCGGATCGAACTTCTCCGGCGTCTCCCACAGCACCTTGCGAATGGCGCCGGTCATGGCCAGGCGGTTGTCCGTGTCCACGTTGACCTTGCGCACGCCGTTGCGGATGCCGAGTTGAATCTCCTCGACGGGAACGCCCCAGGTCTCCTTGAGCTTGCCGCCGTACTTGTTGATGACGTCCTGCAAATCCTTGGGCACCGAGGAGCTGCCGTGCATGACCAGATGGGTGTTGGGCAGGCGCTTGTGGATGGCGATGAGCACATCCATTTTGAGCACCGAGCCGTCAGGCTTTTTGGTGAATTTGTACGCGCCGTGGCTGGTGCCGATGGCGATGGCCAAGGCGTCCACGCCGGTCAGCTCGGCAAACTTGACCGCCTGGTCGGGGTCGGTGATGTGCTCCAGGCCAGTGCCGCCCGCGCCGTGGCCGTCCTCGACGCCGCCCAGCACGCCGATCTCGCCCTCGACGGTAACGCCGCGCTCATGCGCGAAATCGACCACCTTCTTGGTGACTGCGACGTTCTCTTCGAAGGTGGCCGGGGTCTTGCCGTCCTCCTTGAGGGAACCGTCCATCATGACGCTGGTATAGCCCAGCTCGATGGCGCTCTTGCAGGTTTCGAAGCTGTTGCCGTGGTCCTGATGCATGGCGATGGGAATCTCGGGATAGAGCTCGTTGGCGGCGAGGATGAGGTGGAAGAGGAAGCGGTCCTGGGCGAAGGAGCGCGCGCCGCGGCTGGCCTGGATGATGACCGGCGAATTGGTTTCCTTGGCCGCCGCCATGATGGCCTGAATCTGTTCCATATCGTTGACGTTGAATGCGCCGACGCCGTAACCGCCCTTGGCGGCCTCGTCGAGAAGTTGCCGCATGGAGACTAGAGGCATGGAAGTTTCTCCTTATGAATTTGCGTCCTGCCGCCTCCGTTCCTGGGCAGATGGAGCAAGCAATCAGCCTGACGGGGGGCGGGAATCGCGATCATTCTTATGGTAGCAGGGACGCGCAAGGGGAAAGTGTGCTGTTGAACACAGGCGGGCAAGACGCTCAGGGATGGGAGCTTCCCGATTCGGACGGTGCTGGAGACGGTGCTTTCAGTGGCGGGGCTGGGGATGACGCTGGCGGTGGTGATGCGGTAGAAGTTGCGCCAGAACGCGGGGCGTCACTTCTTCACCTGGATGGGCTTCTGGCCGTCAGGCTTGGGAACGAAGATGTCCTGCCACTTGAGGCCGCACTGCTCGACCATCTGGATGGGGTATTCCAGGCGGCCCAGGTCGGCAGCCACGTTGTTGGTTCCGAAGGAGAACTTGGCGCCCGCGGCTTTGGCCGCCTTGATAAATGCGGCGCTCGGAATCTTGTAGCGGTTGTTGATCTCGATGGCCACGCCGTTCTCGACGGCCGCGTCGATCACCTTGTGCATCCGCTCGGGCGTCCAGAGCGCATCGTACTCGGCGGCAATCTGGGCCGGCAGGAAGGTGGAATTCGCGTAGATGTCGATGGGCTCGCGCATCACGCCCACAATGCGCTTCACATACATCTCCATGAACGCCTGGCTGTCGGGGATGACGCCAATCTCTTCAGGAAGCCAGATTCTCATGCGCTTGCCGTTGTCGGCGGTAAAGGTCATGGCATCGGTGAAGCAGTAGTCGAAGCGGGCGATGGACTCGGGGGAGGCAAGCGTCATCCATTCCCGGCCCTCGCCCTGCAAGGCTACATAGCATGGCTGGCCCTTCATGCTTTCGAGATACTCGCGCACACTCTCGTCGCTATGCACCGGAAAGCCCTGGCCGCAATTGATGGCGACGCCATAGAAGATGCCCAGGCGGCGGGAGTTTGCCAATGCCTGCTCGATGGTCAGCCCGCCCTTGAGGTGAACGTGATAATCCACCATCGGATAGTTCTGAGCGCCTAGGCGGATGATGTCGCGGTAGACGTCGTCCACTTCGGGCTTCTCATCGGAGAGCTGCGGGGCGTTATCGGGCAGCGGACGGACGCGGATGTTCTTGAAGTACGCGGTGCTCGCCGGATCGTGGCCCTGGAGCGCGAAGGTGCCGTGGTTGAGGACGCGCTGGAAATCGAGATCGGCCCGGAATGGCTGGACGGGTTCCACGTAGTCCACCACGAGCATGTTGTTCAGCCGGATCTGGACCTGCTTTCCGCGGACCAGGATGTTCATCCGGAACCACTGGTTGTCGTTGACCAATTGCTTGTAGACGTTGCGCACGGCATAGAGGGAACCCGTTTTTTTCATCTCCCTGTAACCGTTTTCGCCTTCGGCGGTGTTGGCCACCTGCACTTCAAAGCCCGCCGCGGGCCACCCCTCGGGCTGATAGGCGGTGTGGAAGTAGATGCCGGAGTTTGCGCCCGGCCGGGTCATCCCATCCGCGCTGAGCTCAAAGTTTTTGAAATCGGCGTGATGCACGGGGCCTACGTAGAACAGGTGCGCGCGGGAGCCGTGGACGGCAATCTGCCCGTCGGCGACTTTGAATGTATCCGCGTGCTCGTTGGCTTTCCATCCGTCGAGCGATTTGCCGTCGAAGAGCGGAATCCAGCCTTCTGAATCGTCATGGAGCGCGTAGGCGGCGGCTGGCGCGGCCAGTAACAGCGCCAGGAGATCGCGGCGTGTAAGTTTCGGCATGAATCCTCCCTGAGAAAAATCGGAACCGAATCCGCTATAAGCCCAGCACCACTCTCTGCGCGGCGAAGATCTCCTTCAATCCCGCCTCGGCCAGATCGATGAGGCCGTTGAGATGCGCACGAGAAAAGCTGCCCTTCTCGGCCGTGGCCTGGGTCTCGATGAGGCCGCCATCGGCGGTCATCACCACGTTCATGTCCACCTCAGCCTGCGAGTCCTCCTCGTAGCAGAGATCAAGCAGCGCGGCGCCACCCACGATGCCCACCGAGGTGGCGGCGACGAGTTGTTTGAGGGGCGAAACTTTGAGCGTTCCGGCCTTGACCAGCGCGTTGAGCGCCAGCGCGAGAGCGACCGCCGCGCCGGTGATGGCCGCGGTGCGCGTGCCGCCGTCGGCCTGAATCACGTCGCAGTCCAGAATCACGGTGCGCTCGCCGAGAGCCTTCATGTCCACGACCGAGCGCAGGCTGCGGCCGATGAGCCGCTGGATTTCATGCGTCCGGCCGCCGATCTTGCCCCGCTCGCTCTCCCGCGGCGTGCGGGTCACGGTGGAGCGCGGCAGCATGGAGTACTCCGCCGTCACCCAGCCGCGGCCGGAGTTGCGCAGCCAGCCGGGGACGCCCTGCTCCACGGTGGCATTGGTCAGAACGCGGGTGTTGCCCAGCGAGACCAGAACGGAACCCTCGGCGGTCTGGACATAGCCGGGCGTGAGGGTGAGGGGACGAAGCTGGAGCGGGGTTCTGCCGCCGGGACGGTAAAAGGAGGAGTCGGAAGGGGTTTGCATGGAGAGATTGTACGGGAAAGGGCTTGTGGGTGCAGCCGTAAGCCGTTTCGGCTTGCTGTTCCAGGATGGGAAACGGCTGAATTCCCGACCCGGAACAGGAATCTCTCCGTAACCCCTTGAAACAACTAGTTTTGCTTCAATCACGCCGACGCCGTTTGTTCCATTTTGGGAAATAACGTCTTTTCGAGAGGCGATCAAATTTTCCGGGAATTGGAGGCTAAGCCCTTCCCTTATCAGGAACTTAAATTGCGCGTTCTGGTTTGGCACGCCACGTGTATTAGAACGGGGCAGTTTCCAATTCTGGAAAGCAGGAATGGGAAGACGAGGGACTAGGGACTAGGGATTAGGGACTAGGGATTAGGGATTAGGGACTAGGGACTAGAGAGTCAGTTTGGGTTGCGGGCCGTTTGAAACTGACCACTTATCACTGTCCACTGAGGAAGAAGGAGCGGGATATGCGACAGACAGTGCAGGCAGCGCAATTCAAAAAGGGGCCGGCAGCAGCAGGGCTGGCTCAAGCAGGACTGGCGACAACCGGTTTGATTGAAGCGGGCTTGGCGGCAGAGAACTTGGCCGGCAACTCCATGAACCCACGAAAGCAGGTGGAGGTCATGGTCGAGACCCTGGCCAACCTGCGCAGCCGGGGCGAGAGCCTGGCCGAGGTAGCCCACGACGCCCGCAACATGGTCACGGCGCTGGGGCTCTACTGCGATCTGCTGGAGGAGCCGGGGGTGCTCAACCCTTCCTTCCATCATTACGGCAGCGAACTGCGGCTGGTGGCCACGGCCAGCCGCCGCCTGGTGGAAAAGCTGCTGGCGCTCGATGCGCATCTGCGCCCGAATACCGGCCTCTCGAGCGACCTAGGCGCGGCCCGGACGGGAACAGAAGCGCACGGCGCCGGCCGTCTGGAGCGGGCTCGTCGCTGGGATCTGCTGCCCCCCGAACCCATCGACAACCTGGCTGCGGAACTGGTGGCCAACCGCAATCTGCTCTCCGCGCTGGCCGGACCCTCCATCGCCCTCACCGTGGACGCGGAGGGCGGCTCGCTGCCGGTGCGTCTGACCGGCGAGGATCTGACCCGGATTCTGGTCAACCTGGTCAAAAACGCCGCCGAGGCCTTGCCTGCCACGGGGAAAATCGCGCTCAGCCTGCATGAGTTTCATGCCGGAGCGGAACGCGCTCCCTGGCTGGTGCTGACCATTGAAGACAACGGGCCGGGAATTCCCGCCGAGGCGCTGGACAAGATCTTCGACTCCGGTTACAGCACCCGCGCCAACGGCGCGTCCGGACCAGGCGCTTCGGGTTCAGAGAGCCCCGGCATCTGGCCGGTCTCGCATCGCGGGCTGGGGTTGTCCATCGCCCGCTCTATCGTCGACGCCGCCGGCGGCAGCATTCATGCCGCCAACCGCGCCCCGGCAGGCGCCTGTTTCAAGATCGAGTTGCCCGTCCGCTCCCGCTGACCTCCGGCAGGCTGAAGAATCTCCGGCAGGCTGAAGAATCTCCGGCAGGCTGACGAACCTCCGGCAGGCTAAAGAAACCGGAGGCACTCAGGATGGAGGCGGCACACGGTGGACGAAACCGGGCGACAGGCAGACGGAAACCCTGGGCAGGCAGAAAGAGATAGCCGCAGGTGGAAGAAACCGCGGGCAAGAGGACAGACAGCGGCACGCTGACGAGAACCGGCGGCGCAGGCAGCAAAAAATATCTCCGGCGCGGCGGCCACAAAAAACCAGTTAACCATTGGCGCGTGAGGCGAATACAATGCTTGAGACAGTTGTAATGACGAGAACCATGGAGTTTATTCCCCAACTCGCGGAGCAGCCGGTACGCCTGCACCTGCTGGTGGTCGATGCGGACACGGCCATGCGCTCCGCCTGCGCCGAGATTGCAGCCAGCCTGGGCTACGCGGTGGAGAGCACCGGTGACCTGACTCAGGCCCGCAGTATGCTGCGCGGCAGCGCCGCCGATATCCTGCTGGTCAACCTGCCGGCGGGCACGAACCAAGGCTTGGAGCTGGTCTCCGAGGTCAAGCTCCTCTACCCGCAGACAGCGGTCATCGCCATGACCGCCTCGGGGTCGGTGAACGCCGCCGTGGAGGCCATGCGCTGCGGGGCCAGCGACTACCTGGCCAAGCCCTTCGCCATGGACGAGCTTTCCACGGTGCTGGACCGCGCCGCGGCCTCTCTGGTCACTGACACCGCCACCCGCCAGTTGCGCGAGCGGCTCAGGCTCTCGCAGGGATTGGGCGCCATGATCGGCCGCTCCGGGGAGATGGAAAAACTCTATCGCATTCTCTCCAAGGTTGCCCAGAGTTCCCACCCCGTCCTGATTCTGGGTGAAAGCGGCACCGGCAAGGAGTTGGTGGCCAGGACCATCCACGCCTATGGGCCCAACTCGCAAAAACCCTTCCTGCCAGTCGATTGCGGCTCTCTGGTCCCGACGCTGATTGAGAGCGAGTTGTTCGGTTATGTCAAAGGAGCCTTCACTGGGGCCAACCGCAACAAAGACGGGTTGCTGGTCTCGGCCGAGGGGGGCACGGTTTTTCTGGACGAGATCGGCGAGCTCTCGCTTGATTTGCAGGCCAAGCTGCTACGCGCGCTGCAAGAGAAAGAGGTTCGCCCGGTCGGAGCCACGCATCGCGTCCCCATCAAGGCGCGCATTGTGGCCGCCACCAACCGGGACCTGGCCGTGATGGTGGAACAAGGCTCCTTCCGCAAGGACCTCTTCTACCGGCTGAACGTGGTCAACCTGCGATTGCCCCCGCTGCGCGACCGGAGAGAAGACATTCCGCTGCTGGCAGCGCATTTTCTGGACCACATCAGCCGCGAGCACGGCACCAAGTTCACCTTGAGCGACGAAGCCCTGCGCACCATGATGCGCCACGACTGGCCGGGCAACGTGCGGGAGCTCGAGAACTCCATCGAACGGGCTTGCGCGCTCTCCAGCGGGCCGATTCTGCACCTGGGCGATCTGCCCACGCAGCTTCAGCAGCAAGGCCTGGAGGCGCGGCGCTCGGCTGTTGCCGGCGAGCCGGTCGTCGAGGGGGGCCAGCCGCAGATGACCACCCTGGCCGATATGGAGCGCCAAGCCATCCTGGGAGCCATACGCACCCTCAACGGCGACAAGCTCCAGGCCGCGAAGCTGCTGGGCATCGGTAAAACCACCCTTTACCGCAAGCTGAAGGAATACGGCATCGCCGACCCGCTTCGGGAAGAGTAGCCGGCCAGGACTAAAGCCGGAACCGATCGTGCCGATAGACCAATTACGGGAAATTTCCCAGGTCCCAGGCGGGAAACTTCACCGGCCCTAAGTAAGAAACTGCACAGGCCCCAGACGGGAAATTTCACTTGTCACCCTACGAAAATTGCCCCACACGGAGCGCAGCACTTTCCGCCGGGCAAGCCATCAGAGTCGAAGAGGAGTTGGATATGAGCATTCTAATCGTGACCGGAATTGAAGGCGCCCGCAATTGCGCCGCCGTGGTGGCAGCGCAACTGGGCATGGAAGTTGAAGTGGCCGACGGACGCAAGGCCGCGCTGGCCGCGCTGCGCCGCCGCGAGTTTGCCGCCGTGGCAGTGGACGAGACCATGACGGAGTGCGATCCGGCCTCGGCCGAAGCCGTCTGGGAGCATGCCGGGCTGGCCATCCCCTTGCAAATCAACTTTGCCCTCTCCGGCGCCGCGCGGCTGATCCGCGAAATTCGCTCCGCGCTGCACCGCCGCGAGCGCGAGCAGACGCTGGCACGGCGCGCCGCCACCGCCGCCATCGAGTCGGAATTGAAATCCACCGTCGCCGGGCTGCTGCTCCACTCCCAACTGGCTCTGACCGGCAGCGATATCTCCGCTCCCTCCGCTGAAAGAATGCGTGTGGTGGCTGATCTGGCCGGTAGCCTCCGCCAGCAGTTGAACGCTCCGCAGCAGGCCCGCGCAGACACCGCCGCCTAGGACTGGCCGTCCAGGCGCACGCCTCCCGTTGGTCGGCCAACCTGCGCACGTGCGCCAGCCGCGCCATAAATAAGCGCGGACGAAGGTCTGCCCGCTCGCCTGTGCAGCGATACAGGCAAAGACAATTTCATTGAATTGCACGCGCACGCCGGGGCGACCATTACCCCGGCGTTTTTTTCGCCATGGTCTATTCATGTCAGTCTTGCGCTCCCCACCTCCAAGTGGAAGAATGGTTCCGACTTGGAATCCTCTCATCAAGTAGCGTGAACCGTTGAAAACCTGCCCGCAATGCGACTCCGGCTATCCCGACAGCCACACCACCTGCCCCACTCACGGCCTGCCTCTCAACGAGATTCGCGACCTCAAGCCGGGCATGGTCATCCGCAACACCTACCGCATCCTCCGCAAGCTCGGCCAGGGCGGCATGGGAGCCGTCTATCTCGCCCAGCACACGCTGATGAACGAGCCGCAGGCCCTCAAGTTCCTCTCTTCCGAGCTGAGCCACGACGAGGCCTTCACCGCCCGCTTCCTGCGCGAGGTGCGCACCCTCCGCCAGATTCGGCATAAAAATGTCGTCGATGCGGGCAACCTGGAGCCCGCCGAGGATGGAACCCTCTTCTTCTCCATGGAGTTTGTCGACGGCCCCGACCTCAGAGCCTTCCTCCGCGACTATCACTCTGACCAAGCCGCAGCATCATGGGTGCCCCAGGTCCCGATTTTGGGACCTGGGGTACCACGATCCTCAAACAGCCACGTTGTAATCGGGCACGGCTTCGGTCATGCCGTAAACGAGCCAAACGAGACGCGGGCTTTACAGCTTGCGGAAAAACCCCTGCTGGCGGTCACAGCTTTTTACCGGGATTTGATTTATCCAATCAGTATGCGTGGAGACGATCAGAAGCAATCAGCGATGTTCAGCTATTTAACCTTG
>Ga0302320_10001257_pt1 | contig 60868 bp, 47 predicted proteins | sample Bog_T0_3_FD_202130 | JGI IMG/M metagenome (GOLD analysis project Ga0302320, IMG submission 202130) | Peat permafrost microbial communities from Stordalen Mire near Abisko, Sweden - Bog_T0_3 | ecosystem: Environmental > Terrestrial > Soil > Wetlands > Peat | place: Sweden: Abisko, Stordalen Mire... | reverse complement strand
TCTTGGGCGCAGGGCATGATCAAAAGCTGGCTGCGCGCCGTCTAGCTCTGTGAGCATCGACCCCAATCCGATGCCCACAAAGCCACACCACAAAAATACGCTGGGCTATCTCCGACACACTCCTAGGCTACCGCTTAAGGGATAACTCGCTTAGGGGATTGTCGGCAGACTGCCGGTTGTTGGCGGTTGGCGGCCAGTTTGGAAGTATCGAGTGAATCCATCGAGTGGCAGAACTGGGTAGAACGAGCACCCATTCGCGGAGCCAAATCTCACGGTCCCTGAACCTTGAAAGCCTTATCCGATATGGCGTTGGGATTTCGGCCGGCGGCCAGCATGGTGAAGAGTGACCTCGAAGCGGTGCGCACCACGGCTACGTCGCTGGAGCGGGAATCGACTACGAAAAGAAGGTGGCCGGCCGCGGAAAAGGCGAGAGCCGAGGGGCCGTCGCCGACATGGACCGAGCCGACGCGGCGACCGTCTTCGACCGCATACACGGTGACGTACTGGGAGCGGAAGTCGGCCACATAGAGCAGGGAATTGTCTCGCGATACAAGGCCGCGGGCGGGGCCGTCGCCCATCAGATAGGCGCCCCCCACATCGTTCGTACCGGTGACGACTTCAGAGATGGAGTCGGAGAGCGAGTTGGAGACGAAGAGCTCCCCGCCATCGGGTTTGAGGGCGAGATCGACGGGCGCGCGTCCCACATCCATGAGGGCTTCGAGGCGGTCAGGCTGGGATGGGTGGTCATCGGGGCGGGCCAGGGCGATGGCCATGACCTGGTGACCGGTCGAGCAGGGGACGAAGGCCTTGGATGAATCGGGCAGGATGACGGGATTGGCGGCTCCGGGGCAACCCTCGAAGACGGAGCGCACGCGATCGCCGGCGGGATCGATGAGGGTGACCGAGTTCCCTCGGCGATTGGCCACTACGAGGGTCTTGTTGTCGGGAGCGAGGCGGGCGGCCACCGGCTCTTCGCCTGCGCCGATGACGGCGATCTGGTTGCGGGCTTTGAGGTCAATTACGGAGATGGAGTTCGATCCGGAGTTGGCGACGTAGGCCAGCGCTCCGGTCGGATCTATATCGATCGAAACCGGCTGGCTGCCGACGCGGATGGTAGCGACAACAGTGTTGTGCTCGGCGTCGATGACGGAGATGGAGCCCTGGCCGGCGGGGACACCGGAGTTGACGACGTAAATCTCGTTGCGGGTGGGGCTGGCGGAGACGGCAACCGGGTTCTGGCCTACGGGCAGTTCGCGGTCGACGCGCAGATTGACGACGTCGAAAGCGGTCACCGTGCCGCTGCCGCCGTTGGCGACATAGACATATTCGCGATAGTTGGGCGGATACTGCGGAAAGTCGTGAGGACGGCAGGCGGAGAGGGAGAGCGCGAGGACGGAGAACAGGAAAAGACCGGTGATCCCGAGACCGAGCGCCCTGGTTCTGCGGCCTGAAGAGGTTGGGGTCGCGGGCGGGCTTGCTGGAAAGAAACAAGAAAGCGGGTTCAAAAAAGAAAAGATGAGAGAGAGAAGCCCGAGCCTAAAGGCCACTTTGGTTGAGGCTCTGCATTCAGGGGCCTGAAGGCCCATGGTCCCTCCGCCCGTTTCATTCCTCGTGGGTCGGCTTGGCCGGTGGGGGACTGACGGAGCACTCATGCGCTCACGCGGTTGCGGCCGCGATGCGGACGCCGCGAATCAGACGGCGTTGAACGATGGGCGCAATCTGCTCGATCTCATTCATCATGACGGCGAACTGGTCGGGGTAGATGGATTGGGGGCCGTCTGATAGGGCGGTTTCGGGATGATTGTGTACCTCGACCATGATGCCGTCGGCGCCTGCTGCTATGGCGGCCCGGGCCATGGGCAGCACGCTGTCGCGGCGGCCGGTGCCGTGGCTGGGATCGATCAGCAGGGGCAGGTGACTGACTTTTTTGAGCGCGGGAACGATGCTCAGGTCGAGGGTGTTGCGAGCGTGGTCGGCAAAGGTGCGAACGCCGCGCTCGCACAGGATCACCTCGTAATTGCCTTCGCTCATGACATACTCGGCGGCCATCAGGAATTCCTCGAGCGTGGCACTGAGGCCGCGCTTGACCAGGACAGGCTTGCGCAGTCGGCCGGCCTTTTTGAGAAGCGAGAAATTCTGCATGTTGCGCGCGCCGATCTGGATTACGTCTGCCCACTCGGCTACCAGTTCGAGGGTTTCGCTGTCGAGGGCTTCGGTGATGATACGAAGGCCGAACCTGTCCCTGATCTCGGCCATGATCTTCAGCGCATCGAGACCGAGACCCTGAAAGGCGTAAGGCGAAGTGCGCGGCTTGTACGCGCCGCCGCGGAAAAACTGCGCGCCGGCGGCAGCGACCTGCCCGGCGATGGCAAAAGCCTGCTCGCGGCTTTCGATGGAACAGGGGCCGGCGACGACGGCGAGATCGGGGCCGCCGATGGTTGCGTCGGTCCCGGCGAAACGGATGACGGTGTCTTCTTCCTTGACGTCGCGGCTGGCCAGCTTATACGCCTTTGAAACTCGGATGACTTCGAAGACGCCGGGGAGCGATTCAAGGTTGCCGCGGTCGACTTCGCCCTTGTTGCCGGTGATGCCGATGGCGGTGCGCTGAGCTCCGGGGAGGGGATGGGCACGGAAACCCAGCAGTTCGATATGGTCGCAGACGGCCTGAATCTGCTCCGGGGTTGCTTGCGATTTCATGACAACGAGCATGGACGATCCTCAAACCCTCAGTTTACGGCATTTTCGGCTGTTTGGCGCACTGTTGCCGGTGTCGCGGGTCACGGCTGGATGAGGGGCACCCACATCGGTACATGAACTCGCGGTCACAGAACTAAAGCGGTTCGCGGAGGTTGCGGGCGGCTTCGCGCTTCTGGGATCGCCATTTGAGTGCCAGATAGGACAGGTAGCCCAGTTGAATCGTCCAGGTGACTACGTAGGCGGCTATCAGAAATCGGTGATCGAGAATGGCGGCTTGATCCATTTTTCTCCTCATTTTGGAGTATTTTTCAGGCGTTGAGAGCGTACTGCGCTTCGGCCGCGCTGATCTTCTGCTGCTGGCGCTCAACGTGATAGCGAATGGCCAGGATCATGACACCCCAGGCAAACCAGGCGAGCATGTTCCAAAGCAGGGCGCCGACCATGGAGTGGTCCATGCCGGAGCCCTGACCCCCGCCGAAGACCGGAGCAGGATGCTGAGTGCGCCACCAGCGATTGGACATGTAGACGATAGGCACGTCGAGAGCGCCGAAGATGCCAAGCACGGCGGCCAGCGTCTGCATCTGCGGTCCGGCGGCAAAGCGGCGCAGCAACAGGTAGCTGACGTAGATGAGCCAGAGAACCAGGGTAGTGGTGAGGCGGGCATCCCAGGTCCACCAGATGCCCCATGCGCGCCTGCCCCAGAGCGGCCCGGTGGTGAGGACGACGGTGCAGAAGACAACGCCTACCTCGGCCCCGGCCAGGGCCCAGGCGTCGAACATCTGGGCGCGGTCCGCATGGTTGCCGCGGGAGGCCAGGAAACCGATCGAGCCGACCAGCGAGACGGCGAAGAAGACAAAGGCGACCGAAGCAGAGGGCACGTGGTAATAGATGATGCGGAAGATTTCGCCCTGCATGGCATCGTTGGGCGCGACATAGATGGCCTGATAGTAGCCCCAGGCCATAAGGGTCAGTGTAATCGCGACGAATAGACCGATTGCGAGTTTTTTCATGGGTAATCCCGATGCTTTCAGTGTACGACGGCGCGCGGGTGAGGCTGAAAACAGTGGACAGTGGACAGCTGACAGCGAACAGCGGCCAGTTTTGACGGCGGACAGTACCATGTCAACACGGGCGCGCGGGTTAGGCGGCGCGGTCTGAGCACTGGCGCGGCCCGGCTCAACCTTTCGGTTGATGCACTTTTTGGGGAATCAGGTCAGCTCAAAGCTGGTCAGGCCACAGCTCCACTCAGATGCATCAGAACATGCTCGGAGACGTCGTCGATGGGCATGGGAGCGATGACCGTCATGCCGCCCACGATGCGGCTGAGTGTCAGGTAGGCCTGGCGATTGAAGTGCGGCTCCCCGGTGGAAGGGAAACTTCTGAATCTGACCGCCGAGCGGTCCGCAACGTCACGGGAGAAGTCATAGAAGAACCTCGGCGAAGCTCATCCTGCCGCATGTCGGGCGCAAAAATCGAGTTGGGCCAGGACCGCGACCGCCAGGAGCCACGGGTAGATGTGGAACGGGCAATTCCCAAGCTCAATGGGAATTCGCCGCCGCTGCGGGAGACTCAGAAATGGCGTTTCAGCTTGAGGATCTGGGACTCGAAGCCATACCAGAGGATGGTGGCCGCGACGGTGGATGCGACCAAACGGAAGGCCACGATGGCCAGGTTGCCGGCCGTGCCGTAGCGGTCCATGCGCAGATCGAACCAGCCGAAGTAAATGAAGACGCAGATGTGAATCATGTAGAGGCCGTAACTGATGCGGCCGTAGAACGCTAACGGTCCTTGGCGCAGAATTGAGTTCACGGGATTGCGCGCTCCCGTCGAAGCGATCGCGGCCAGCACCGCTCCGGCAAATCCGACCGCGAGGGCCGAATCCAGGAACGAAGTCCCGCCGGCGATGGTGGCGGCCACCCAGATGCCCCCCACAAGGCCCACGAGTCCCAACAGCAGCCACGTGCGGCGGCTGATGGCCAGCGTATGCAGTCCGATGGCCAGCAGGCTGCCCCAGGCGATGCCGTCGAGATGGATGAGCGTGTTGGTCGGGGTCATCCATTGGAAGTTGGCGAACCGGATCAGCGGTGAGGCGATAAGCGCGGCGGCGAGCGTAGCCACCAGCATCGATGGACGGCGAAGGAAGCGCACGATCGGGGCCCAGAGAAAGTAATATTGCTCCTCGATAGCCAGCGACCAGGTTGGACCGATGGCCGCCGGCAGCGCCAGGTGAAAAAGATTCTGTACGAAGAAAATGTAGGCCAGCCACGGAGCGGCTTTGACGGCTTGGGTTATTGTCGGCCCGATAAACCACGGCGCATTGAGGTAAACCACCGCGAGGACCAGAACGTACACCGGCCAGATGCGCAGCGCCCGGCGGCCATAGAAATTGCGGAAGTAACGAGGCTTCTGGCGGGACTCTATCAGGATGGAGGTGATCAGAAAGCCGGAAAGCACAAAGAAAAGGTTGACGCCGGCCCACCCCCACAGGGACGCGTAGTGGATCCACGTGCCTTCAAGGCGGAGATGGCAGTGATAGACGACCACGGCCAGGACGGCGATGCCGCGCAGGCCCTGTAACTCCGGGATGTAGGAGGGAAGCCATGTTGGGCGTCGGATTGGCGGGTCCTCAAGCCGACGAGGCCTGAGATCAGGAGAGGGGCCCACAGCCGAGCCCCTCGTGTTGATAGACCGATGCGTAAATCACCCCGCGGCCAGTTGGCGCGCGCGCTCGGTGGCGCGCATGACGGCCTTGATGAGGGTGACACGCAAGCCGCCTTCCTCAAGCTCGAGAATGCCGTCGATGGTGCAGCCGGCGGGGGTGGTCACTTCGTCCTTGAGAAGGGCCGGATGATAGCCGGTATCGAGCACCATCTTGGCGGCGCCGAATGCCGTTTGCGCGGCCAGTTGGGTGGCCACATCGCGGGGCAGACCCACCTTGACGCCGGCCTCGGCCAGCGCCTCGATGATGATGTAGATGTAAGCCGGCCCCGAGCCGGACAGGCCGGTGACCGCGTCCATGTGCTTCTCGTCCACGAGAACGGTGCGGCCGACGGTCTCAAAGATGCGCTGGGCCAGTTCCATCTGCACCGCAGTGACGAAGCGGCCTTTGCAGAGTGCCGCCGCGCCCGCGCCCAGCTTGGAAGGCGTGTTGGGCATGGCGCGGATCACGCCGATATCGAGCCCCGAGGCCTCTTCAATGGAGCGCGTCTTCACCGACGCAGCGAAGGTGATGATGGTCTTTTTCGGCGTCAGCGCCGGACGGATCTCGGCGATAAGATCCGGAACCTGGAAGGGCTTTACGCCGATGAGGATCAGGTCGGCCTGGCTGGCTGCCTGCAGGTTGTCGGTGCTCACGTCGACCCCCCACTGCACGCTCAGCGCCAGGGCGCGCTCGGCGTGCGCCACGGTGCCGTGAATCTGGTCGGGGGCAAACAGGTTGTGCTTCAAAAACGCCTGCAGCAGGATGCCGCCCATCTTTCCGGCGCCCAGAACGGCCACGCGGACCTGGGGCAATTGCGCCGGTATTTCGCTGGCCTCAACGGCTATTTCGGACATTTGTTTTCCTTATTTGGGCGAGAGTGCTGCTGACTCCAGAATACTCGCATCGATTCGCGGCTTCGAGCGTTGCCCCAACGGATCGCGAAAAAGCCAATGGTAAGACCTCGCGGCCGGTTTCGCGGCAAACGGCAGTCCCGGCGAAAGCAGGGGACGCAGAACAGAGAAGTCGCAGTCAGCTCCAGCGGCAAGGGCTATTGAGTGAACATCTCTTCCTTGCGGAGAAATTCGGTAAGCGCGTCTTTCATCTTCCCGTTCATATCGGCTGGGGGCCAGGTGGAGCTGAACAGCAGGTCGCCTCCCGGCAGGGTAAGAAACTTTCCGCCCGTGCGAGCCACGCCCGCCGCGGTGACGATCCAGGCGTTGTATTCGACGATGAAGGGCGTGGAGACTTCATTTGCCTGTTGAGCGCGGAGGTCGACGATGTGCTGGCCGATATGGAACACGGCGGACGCCTGCTCCGGCTTGGGCAGTTTTTCCACGTTGAAGGTACAGTTCAGAAACACGCCGTCGGGCGAGTCCTGGGTTGACTGCGCATCGTCGCTATCGCCCACTTCGCTGGCCGCTCCGTAGGCGACGTTCACGCCGGGGTGGGTGCTCTTGAACACGCCCGCGGCTTTCTGAACCGCAACCGATCCGTCGTCTTTTCCCATGGCGCCGGCCATCTGGTTGGCGAGCCCAGCCGCATCGTGAGCATCGAAGGTAATCGAAGACACGATCGGTTCGCCCTTCACCACCGAATCGGCTGCCGAGTAGTTCACCGCCATCGATGAGACATCGGAGACGGACTGAATTACCAGCCGGGCCGGATATTCGTTCAGATTGCCAAAGCCTCCAAGGCTGACGATCTTTCCCGACGCATCGCGCTCGAGGCTTGCGTCTCCGATCCCGTCCAGCCGGCCGGTGAGGGTGGCCGTGACCTCGTTGCGCGTGCAGCCCAGGCAGACGCCCGGCTCCTTCCCGTGGGTCTGCGCGAGCTGAGAATCAAACTGCTTGAAGTCCTTGCTCTTCTCCAGGGTGATCGCGGTGCGCGCCGTGGCGGTGTAACTGCCGCCGAAGTTGTGCGCCGGCTGAATGGTCACCACGGCGATCGGTCCCGACTTCGCCTTTGTGCCCTGTGGATAAGAGAGCCAGATTCCGTTCACAAGTTCCCCGCAATCGCCGTCCTTGAGGAGGAACTGGTCAAGACCCGCGGACACAGTACCCTTGATGCGAACGATCTTTCCATCGAACGATTTTGGGTTCTTGAGAACCGCGCACACGGTTGTATCCACAACTTGCGCAAACAGGCTGCAGGAGAAGGCAAAAGCAAACAGCGACAAGGCGAAAACGCGCTTCATGAAGACCTGCCCGGCCGCTCCGGACATCGGAACGGCAGTGAGAGTTTGGGTGACGGACGCCACCGTTCATTTCGGAACTGGTAAGGATACCATGCCGGCGGCCCGCGCCGGGTTAGACCGCAAGTCGATGCAATCGCACGAAGTTTATCTCGTTGGCAAATTCGCCGGTTGCGCCGCCCCTACAGGGCTAACAGCCAATTGCTGCGGCTTTCCCCACGCTGAAGCGCGGGGCTAACCAGCACTGCGCCTGCGGCGCGATTCAGATCGGAACCGGTCTGGTTAACAAAACGGATTTGCGAGTTTGTCCTGCCGGTCAATGCGCGGTCGTTTGCTGCGAGGCGATCCACGCGGTGATGCGCGCATCGAGCACATCGAGCGGCAGCGCCCCGGCGTCGAGCAACTGGTCATGAAAGTCACGGATGTCGAACTTGTCGCCCAGCGCCTTCTTGGCGCGTTCCCGAAGGTCCAGAATCTTCAGTTGGCCAGTCTTGTAAGCCAGGGCCTGAGAGGGCCAGGCGATGTATCTGTCCACCTCCGACTGCACGCTGGTTTCGTCTATGCCTGAGTGGTCGTGGAAGTATTGAACCATCTGGTCGCGGGTCCAGTTCTGGCTGTGCACGCCGGTGTCCACCACCAGCCGGATGGCGCGCCATATATCGGCTTCCAGGCGCCCGTAGTCGGAATAGGGGTCCTGGTAGAAACCCACGTCTTTACCCAGGCGCTCCGCGTAAAGCCCCCAACCTTCCGTGAAAGCCGTGTAGTGCTCGAACTTGCGGAATTCGGGAATATCAGTCAGTTCCTGCGCGATGGAAATCTGCAGATGATGGCCGGGAATGCCTTCGTGATAGGCGATGGCTTCCACGGCGTAGAGGTTGCGGTCGGCGGAGTTGTAGGTGTTGATCGACAGGCGCCCGGGGCGCGTGCCGTCGGGCGCGCCTTCAAGGTAGTAGGCGGGCGGCGACGACCTGGCCATATATTCGGGCATCGGCGTCACTTCGAAGACGGCCTTGGGCAGACGGCCGAAAAGTGCAGGCAGCTTGGCCTGCATGGGCCCCAGATAGCTCTTGTAGAGAGCCAGCAAGGCATCGGGCGCGTCGCCCCTCAACTTGGGATTGGTCTTGAGGCTGGCGCGCAGGCTGGCCAGGTCTTTGAATCCCAGCTTCCTGGCGATGGCCAGCATCTCGGCCTCGTCCCTCTGCACCTCATCGAGGCCGGTCTGGTGGAGCTGGCCGGCGGTCAGATCGGTGGTCGTGGTGCGCCTGATGAGGAACTGATAGAACTTCGCCCCATCGGGCAGTGCGGAGATGCCCGGCTGGAGGCGGCCGGCGGGCACGTAGCTGGCCTCAAGAAAGCGCTGGAAGCGAATGTATGCCGGCAGCACTTCTTTGCCAATGGCGTCCAGCGTCTCGGCCCGTATGCGCTGCTGCTCGGCGGCCGGAATCGAAGCCGGAAACTTCTGGAGCGGCATAGCGAGGGGTGAATCCTCGGGCTTTTCCGCAGCCAGCTCCTTGACCTGGTCCAGAACTTTTTCGAGCAGGAACTTCGGCGGCATGCGGCCATCGTCCATGCCGATGGACATGTTGGCGGTTACCTGGCTGAAGGATTGGGGAATCTGGTGAAGCCGGGCGATCCAGTCGTCGTAGTCCTTGACGGTGGTGAAGGCGAGCTCTTCGGCCAGTTGGGGAAACTCGGTCTGGATGCCGTCCATCTGGTTGACGGGCATCTCCCACTCCTTGAAGTCGGCGGCCTCCATGTCTTCGGTGAATTCGCGCAGCAGCAGTTCGCGGGAGAGTTTTTCCTGGTCGGTGAGGCCGGCGGGGTCAATGGCGGCCAGGCGCAGCAGATAACCCTGCTTGCGCGCCAGCCAATCGTTCTCAGCTTTCACTGACTGGTCAGTGACCTTGTCGTTGTAGCGCTTGTCGCCCAGGATCGAGGCATATTCGGGATCGCGCTCGAGCTGCGCTTCCCAGTACTCCTGGAAGATGGCGTTGAGCGCGGCGCGGCGATCCTCGAGCGAGGTTGGCGCGGCGGCCGGCGTCAGGGCGAACGTCTGCGCGCCGAGGGCGGGGGCAAGAGCGAAGAGCAGCAGGGCAGCGATAGGCAGGCGGGTCGGCAGGGGCAAAGTTGGAGGTCCTCGGGGCGGAGCTTGCCCAAAAGATGAGTGTAGAACATAGGACGGGCAGCGGCCGGCGCCGCAGGTATGTAGCCACCTATCGCTGTTAATTTCATTTGCGCGCCTTCAATGAAAAGGACGGCGATCACTCGCCGTCCTTTCCGGTTGCGGATTGACTTCAGGTTAGAAGGAGAGCCTGCCGATGATCTCCACGGAACGCCCACCATCCGTCACCGAGGTGATGGAGGAATTCTGAGATCCCGCGTCGGGCCCCCACTGAGCATATGGCTGGCCGAAGCTGGGATGATTGAGCACATTGGCAGCATCGATGCGAAGCAGGAATACCGTCTTTTCCCAGATGTTGAAGTTCTTCCCCATTGAGAAGTTGACGTTTGAGAAGCCCGGAGCATACAGGCTGTTCCTGCTGGAATTCCCATAGGTTCCGGGAGCGGGTTGAGAAAAGGCCGACTCATTAAACCAATTCGAGCCGGGTCCGATCTTGTGAGCGCCGGCGTAGGGGTTGACGCCCGGTACAACGTTGGGGAACTGTGTCCCTCCATTGTAGGAGTTGTTATTGTAAGTCACCACCGTAAATGGGTTGCCGGTCTGCCACTGAATGGTAGCCGAAGTCTGCCACCCGCCCACAATCTCATCTGCAATGGCGCTGCTGTTCAGGAACCTTTGACCCTTGCCGAACGGTACTTTGTAGACCAAGCGTCCCTTGAACATGTGGCGCACGTCAAAGGCCGCAGGCCCATAGGCGGACCGTACATCGTAGTCATTCTGGAAATACGTGCTGGCGCAGTTCCAGGCGCAGGAATCTGTCTCGTTCAGGAACTTCGACCAGGTGTAGTTGAAGTTGAACTGCAGTCCCGCACTCAGCCGTCTCTCGGCCGTTGCCTGAAGCGAGTTATAGTTCGAAACCCCGATCAGCTTGTTTCCGCCGATCGATTGGAAGTTTGAATTGGGCCGGGCATCTGTGAGCCCGTTCATATCGTTCGGTGAGAGGGCGCTTTCGGGCACCTGGTTCAGGTCGACGCCAAATAACTGGTCGAAACCGTGGCTTGCGACGTATGCGACCTTGGCAGCCATGTCGGGACCAATCTGACGTTGGATCTCAAAATTGTATTGCCAGATCTTCGTCAGCGGCTCGTGATAGTAAGCAAAGTTCACGTTCTGACCATTCAACGAATCCGGGGCGGTGGGAGCTGCCTGGTACGCGGCGGCGATGCTTTGGCCCGCGCTTCCCTGGTCGTTCACCGTGCCGTCCTGGTTGAGAATAACTACCGGCAGGATACCGTTGGTGTTATCGGATTCGTTGCCCGACGAGCCTAACTCGCTTCCGAGCTCGTTGTATGCGCTGGGGCCCTCATTGTAGTTATACGCATAGAGGCCGAGTCCCCCGCGGACGATGGTATTCGGGTCCAACTGCCAGGAGAAACCAAACCGCGGCAGGAAGGTGTTCCAGATTGGCGCGATGACCTTGGTGCGACCGTTGGCATGTGTGCTCCCATACCACATGGCGCCCAGGGTGTTCGCCACTCCGAATGGATTGGTGGCGGGATTGACCACCGTAGGATCCCACGAGCGCTCGTTGCCGTGGGCATCGTACATGCCGTTCCAGCCCTCCCAGCGCACGCCTACATTCAGGGTAAAGGTGGGTTTCAGCTTGATATCGTCCTGCGCGAACAGCTGTACCGTCTTCGTCCTGGGGTAGAACTCCGGCGTGTTCGCAGCGCTCCAGGAATTCACTTGTCCCAGAAGGAAGTCCGCATAGGAAAGCCCGAAAGCAGCATCGCCCTGGGTATCTGAGGTGTACACGCCGGTGTAGGTCTGCGATCCAGCATCGATGTTGCCCCAGAATGTGGCATTGATTTCCTGGTCAAGGAATTCGCCGCCGAAGTGCAAAACATGGCGGCCCTTAATCATCGTCACTACGTCGGAAGGCTCGAACAGCAGTTGATGCTGAATGGCATTACTCGTTGGCCCCATGTTGCCGTTAAAGCAGCAGGATCCATTGATATTGACTTCGGGGAACAAGTTTGCTTCGGCAAACTGCAATCCCAGCTTTGCAGGGTAATCCTTACCGATAGACTCGGGTATGTAGAGATTGTTCTGGGCCGAGATTCCGAAGCGGAATTCATTAATCATGTTCTGGCTGAATGTCCACACATCGGAAAGCTGTCCAGTCAGGCCATTACCGTTCGCCGTGTAACAGTCGATCGGGCAAATGTTGATGCCCAAGTACGGCGAACTGCTGGCGTTGTAAAACTCCGTGGCCGTCACGCGGTTTTTGGGAGTGATGTCATAATCGGCGCGCCAGAAATAACCCCATGACGGAGAATTGGAAGCCCAGTTGTAGAAATAGTTGTTTGTGGTGATGCCGTTGGTCACAGTCGGATTCGCAACATTGGCCGCGGGGAAATAGGCCTCCATCGCCTTGGCGACAGAATCGATTACCGTGCTGGGAATCTTGTTGCCGTTCCCGTATTCGCTGGCGAACGATTGCCGCTCAAGACAGGGAGAGGAGGGGGTGCAGGCTTGCGGCTTATCGCCGCCGGCGTCCTGATATGAGCCGGAGGTGACCAACTTCTGCGTCGTCGGATCATAAACCAGCAGTGGCACCGTTGATCCACTGTTCGTGGTGGTCATCATGCCTGAGAAATCGCCGCTAAGCATGGCCGCGGTGGGAACCGTGACAAAACCCGAGTTGGCGCCGCCGTAGTACTGTTGACGATCATAGTTGAAAAAGAAGAATAACTTCTTTTTCAATCCACCGATCGGTACCGGGCCACTGAAGGAGCCGCCGTAGTAGTTGGCGCGCAAGGCCGGGATATAGCCCTGGCCGAAGGCGTAGGTCGCTGCATTCAGATAACTGTTTTGAAAGTAATCGAAAACGTCGCCATGAAAACTGCTGCCGCCGCCTTTGCTGATCTGGTTGTAGATGGCGCCGCCGTTTTCATACTGTGCCGAGGGAACGCTGGTGACCATCTGAACTTCCTGCAGCGTATCGAAGTTGTAGTCATAGGAATTCCCGTTTGAAGGCAATGACATGGTCACGCCGTCACCCAATACGTTGTAAAAGACGGCATTGCCATTGACGGAAGCTGTCTGGCCTGGATTATTGCCGCCCTGAGCTCCAGGAGCAGAAGTGCCGGTTGCGCCCGGCATGAGGGTAGTGAAGCCCTCCCAGCTCGCAAAGTTGGGCAGGTCCTGCAGCTCCTGCTCTGACATGGTCGTGGCCTGAGTTGCGGATTCGGTATCCAGCAGCGGCACATCCGTGGTGACCGTCACCGTCTCCGAAGCGGACCCGACCCTCAGGGTGCCGTTGACCGTCAAGGTCTCGGTGTTCAGGGTGATGGGGCCACGGACGTATGTATCGAAGCCCGCCTTGGCGAAGGTGAGGGTGTAATGGTCGGTGACGATAGAGCCCGTGTCATACAAGCCGGCTCCATCGCTGGTATAGATTTTGGCGACTCCCTTGTCGTTATCCAATACGGTTACGGTGACTCCCGGCACGACGGCGCCGCTGGCATCGGTCACCGTTCCGCGAATATCGCCGGAGTTTGAGTTTTGAGCGAACGCCGTGCCCGCGCACAGCGAAAAAGCTAAAACGATTTTGAATCGCGTCATGCTACTCATACCTGTCTCCATCCCTGGCTCATTTTTGGTATTGCTGCAACTTTTTCGCGCGGCCTATGCGGCACGGGCGGTTGCTTCATTGCGGGTTAGCGGTAACCTAACCTCGCAGGCTAAAAGCCTGCACCTTTAAGAGGGAATTGTCAAGCATTAGAATTGCGGGGCCAGCGGCGGACTTTCAGGGCGAGCGGAGCACCGTTCACAACTGCTGCGTTGCCAATCCCTGGCCACGCGCAGCAGGGATAACTTGCCCCCGGCAGGCATAAGTCGAGGGGCCCATTTTGATGCCGGCGGCTAACCCGCGGCCGCCAGGTGAATCGAACAGTCCGCTATGCTGGCCGAGCACTCCGGGCCGGCAAGTCGATCCATCGTGGAAATTACTTTCAAGGATACCCTGCTGCGTGCCTTAGCACAAGTTCCACCAGTGCTCACCGTTTTGCGGTGCCTCGCCGTAACGTTGCCCAAAACGCAGTTTCTGATTTAGACGCCCCTCGCAGGCGCATTCGAGGGGCCGACGCTTCCGTCTTTCTGGGGGACCAGGGAGCAAGCGCTGATTTGGACAAAATCCGACAACTATTTGTTCTCGCGCGACAAGACATCTCCTATTTACGAGGCATAACGTACCGATCGAAGGAGATTTCCATTTATGAGGCCAACAAAAAGGAGTAGCTCATGGCGCCTCGGTTTCATCGCGGTCTTTTTGCTGCTATGTTCCGGGTTAGGCATAGGGCAAGTCAAAACAGATGGCACAATCGGGGGAATCGTAACGGATCAGACGGGAGCCGTAGTTGCCGGGGCCAGTGTTATAGCAACTAACGACGCCACGCTGATCTCTACGGCGACGCAAAGCAACGGAGAAGGCCTGTATTCATTCAATAACGTACAGATCGGTGTTTACACACTGAGAGTGAACGCCAGAGGCTTTGCGGACTTGCTGGTCAAGGGTGTCACGGTCGAGGTGAACACCAACACCACGCAAAACGCAATATTGACGCTGGGACAGACGTCTGCCACGGTAACGGTCACAGCCGAGAGTTCCCAGGCTGTTATCGACACGACCTCGGCGCAGGTGGCGACGAACCTCAGCGCTGAACTGATTGAAAATCTGCCCAATCTCAATCGCGATCCGCTGCAAGCCGCGACCATGGTGCCAGGTGTCTACGGCTGGGAAACAGGCGGCGCGCCCACGAATACCGAAGAGAACGACTGGCTGGGCGCAAACGGTCTAACCACGTCGAATAGCAGTTACTCCCTGGATGGAGCCGATGCTACTACTGCAATGAAGAATGGCGCATCCCAGATCCCCAATCCGGATGCCATCGAGGAAGTTCAGGTTGTGACTTCGGGCGGAGAAGCGCAGATGGGCGCCTCCCCCGGCTTGAACGTTAACGTTGTCACCAAATCCGGTACTAACTCGCTTCACGGCGGTGTGTTTTATCAGCTGCACAGCAAGAAAATGAACGCCAACTCCTGGACTAACAACAACGAGGGAGTCCCGATACCAGGAGATAACCAGCGCTGGGAAGGGGCGACCCTGGGCGGTCCCATCCTCAAGGACAAGACCTTCTTCTTTTTCTCCGCCCAGAAGTGGAGAGATCCGCAGCCTTTTACTGTCCAAGGCACAGATGGTCTCACGTCCAGTATGATCAACGGCGATTTTAGCGCCATCGGGAGCTCGTCGGGGCAGGATTGCGCCCAGGCAGCCTGCGCCGGCTTCCAGATATTTGATCCGCTAACTGGAGAACCTTTCCAGGGCAACGTGATTCCTCAAGCCAGGATGAATCAGTTGTCCAAGGCAATGGTCGCCGACGGATTATTCAACGATCCGCACGACCTCGTCAATGCATTTGGCGACCACGAGGTATGGCCCTGGATGGGCAGTTTGAGCAATACCGAGTGGACGATCAAACTCGATCATCAACTGACAAAGAATCATAAGTTGACATTCATGATGTATCGCACCTGGGGGCAAGACCAGTCTCCAGCTTACCTGTCCACTTTGCCGTCGTGGGGATACGCGATCCAGGAAGCGGAGCAGCAGGACTACAGCATCCACCACACCTGGACGGCACGCCCGGATCTCGTTTTGGAGACCGCGTACCACTATTCACGTCGTCCCTACCTTGCCGGGATGGGTGGCCAGAAATTGCAAGAGAACTACCAGGGCTTGACTCCCAATTTCGGCGAAACGGTTGCCGGACAGAAATCCGCCGAATACCTGCCCAACCTGCTGATTGGCAACTTCTGGAGCAACATGGGAGGCTATGATGGCTGGCCCGACGCATTCAATCAGAAGATGACCGATGTCACCGAAGGCGTGACTTTCTACAAGGGCAAGCATAACCTCAAGGCGGGCTTCGAATTCAGGCGGGCGTGGTTCTCATCGGTACCGGCCATGGATCGGGCACAGATGTCCTATAACGGCAATTTCACTAACGCGCCCTCAGCGACAGACGAAGCTACAGGCAACCCGATTAACGGAAACTACCCAACTGGCACCGTCGCCGGCGCATACTCCTTCGCGGATTTCCTGCTGGGAACGGCCGCGGGAGTGCAGGCTGACACACCGCTCTTCTTTCAGTCGAATCACATCGATCACTGGATTTATTATGTCAGCGATCAGTGGAAGGTCGCCCCGCGACTCACCCTGAGCCTCGGACTGCGTTCTGCGTACAATCCAAATTGGGTGCAGGAACAAGGTCATGTGGGCGGGTTCGTCCCCGGCCACCAGTCCACGAAATATCCCAATCTGCCGCCGGGGATGGCGATCTATGGCGACCCCGGGGTTACAACCGGCATGTTCGAGATGCCTCATTTCAATGTTCAGCCGCGCGTAGGCGGTGCATACGACCTGGGAGGAAGAGGGACGACTGTCATTACGGCCGCAGCGGGGCTCCATTACCAGGACATGCCGCTGTCGAGTGCAACCCAATCGGCAATGGAAGCTCCCTTTGGCGGCGGAGTATTTGCCAATAATGTCTATGACATCTATAACCCTTGGCTGTCCGCGTGCCTGCAGCCTGAACAGTGCACACAGGGATCCGCGAAGGCCTCTTACACAAAGACCCCATTGCCGCTTACGCTGGATCCATCCAAGTTCACTGCCCAGCCGAATCAGAGCATCTACCTCAACTCCTACCCCACGCCGGTTAAGCTCTCCCGCACCTATCAGATGAACGCGGGTGTGCAGCATCAGCTGATGAAGGGGGTCACGGTCAGGGCCGGCTATGTAGGCAACCGCCAGCAACACATTCAATACTGGATGAACCAGAACATGCCGCAATGGCAACCGGGAGCCACGGCTGCCAACGAGTCCGCACGCAAACCATACCAGTATTACTCAACCATTGAGACGTTGTATTCAAACGTGAACTCCAGGTACGACTCGCTGCAATCTACTTTGAGCGTCAACCACCTCGGATTCTACGGAAACATCAACTACACTCTCCAACAAGGCTGGGCTCCTTGGGGCCAGAATAACCAGGATCCTGGAACCATCGGCAACGAACCGGTCCAAGACCCATACAACATCAAGGGAGACTATAGCGACGGAATCAACCGGCAAGGGTTTAACGCCAACCTGCTCTATAGCATTCCCAGGCCTCATTTCACTTCGAACGCCGGAGACGATGCTGCTCACTGGGTACCGTATTCAATGAACTACATTGCTCGCGACTGGAAGATCGGCGGCAGTTACTCCGCTTCGTCGGGAGCCCCGATCAACGTAACCTATGGCGTGGATCAACTTCTGGACGCCTCCTCGGCGGATCGTCCGGACCGCATTGGGAAGGTGAAAATCAACAAGCATCCGCGTGTCAATACCTCCGACATGTACATTGACTACAAGGGCTTCGGAGTTCCCGCGACTCCGACAGTCGCCGCTCCTCACGCGTTCGGAAATTTGCCGAACAATGCGTTCTTTGGACCCGGCGGATGGGGCTTGAATGCCACGCTCTCGCGGTCCTTCCCGATCAAGGAACGCGCCCAGTTCAAGTTCAAGGCGGATGTAACGAATTTGTTTAATCACCCGACCTTGGGTGGGCCAAATACCAGCCTGGGAGGTTTTTATCAAGAGGTCACTGTGAATGGCCAACAGACACTTCAACTCATTACAACTCAAGACCAAACTGGTATGCCCGGCAGCGGAAACTTCGGAGTCATATCCGGGAAGAACGGGCAGCGCTCCATGGGTCTGGAGGGCCGGTTCGTCTTCTAGGAAAACATCAATCACTTACCCTTCGCCTGGGATCGTTCTCGGTCCCAGGCGAAGTTTGTTTACATCCGATTGCAGATTGGATCGAGCCGCCGGTTAGAATTCCAAGTAAAGGTGACATAAGGTCGTGAGTCGATCCCGCAGACGAGGTGCCCTTGATAAGAGCGCAATGATGACGCCAATCGAAAGCGCACGCGCATGGAAGCGGCGATCCGGCGCGGAACGGCGGCCCGTGCACCGGCATCGTTTGCTTTTCTGCATTTTCCTCTTATCGCTCGCTGTGTCCGTCGCTGCCGGAGCCTTAAGCGCCGCCACCCAGAAACCCACTCGGCAAGCTGATTCTCGCCAGGCCGAGCAACTGCGCCACGCAATCAGCATCGCCGAGCTCGGTAATATAGAGCAGGCTCTTGCTCTCACGAATAGCATCCTGGACGAGCATCCTGATTTTGCACCCGCATTGAAATTGCAGGGCTCCTTATTGGAGAGTGAAGGTCGCGCGTCCGAGTCGTCGGCGTCGTACCAAAAGGCGCTTGAATTCATGCCGAACGACACCGACCTCCTACTGAAAGTCGGAGTCGATCGGCTCGTGGCCGGCGACAATCAGCAGGCCCTCAAATTGCTTCTTCAACTATTGAAGCTTGCTCCCAACGAAAAGGAAGGCCTCTACTATCTCGCCCAGGCGTACCACTTGAACGGTGACGATGAACTGGCTTTGAAAACAATTCGCAAATCCCTGAAGGTCGATCCCGACAATGCATCGGTATGGCAGAAATACGGAGAGTACCTCTGCAACTCCGGCGATAACGAAGAGGCGCTGCGGTGGCTATTCAAGGCTCAGAAAGCGGACCCGACTCTCGAGCGTATTGACTTTGACATCGGAGCCGCCAGCTTTAACGATATGGACCTGCCGAACGCTGTCAAATACACCTCGAAAGCGGCAGAGATACAACCCAACAATTTGAAAGCCCTGATGGTACTTGCTTCGGCCGAGGTGAAGTTATCCCAATGGCAGGATGCCGAAGCGGTTTTCGAGCGCATTCTGGCTATCAAGAAAGACGATACTTACGCGTTGCTCGAGCTCGGACACTGCAGCCTTGAGATGAAAGAATTCCAGTCCGCAGCTTCCACGCTTGAATATTTGTTACATCTTGACCCAACGCAAGTTCAAGCTCATTTCTATCTATCAAAAGCCTACGCTCGTCTCGGACGGACGGAAGAAGCCAAACACGAGGCAAGCCTGCACAATTTGATGATGGAACAGACATCGTTTGCTCCCTCCAAGGGCAAAGAAGAGCGCGACAAGGCCATCTGGGATCAGGCTCGCCAGCTGCTCGCCGGTCATCGTGAAAGCGAGGCTCTCGAACTTCTTCAAAAGAACGCCCAAGGAGCATCCGCCTCGTCAGCGAGACCATACGTATTTCTGGCGGCCCTCTATTTCACTGAGGGCAATATCGAAGAAGCGTCGCGCAATCTAAAGCGGGCACAGGAAATCGATCCAAGGGTCGAAGGTGCTCATACCTATGAAGGACTCATCGCCCTTCGGGATGGCAACCTGGACAAAGCTGAAGACGACCTGCAGGCGGAACTCAAGCTTGATCCGAACTACCAGCTGGCGTTGGCAGAGTTGGGAGAGGTCAGATATCGGCAAGGGAATTGGTCCGAGGCCGCCGATCAATTGGCGAGATCCAAGACCGTGGTTCCCAGGCTGCTCTACCTGCTCTGCGATTCTTACTTTCGGATTGGCAAAATATCCGAGGCTGATTTGACGGCTGAATCGTTGGCGGCGTATGGAAGGAATGATCCTGAGGTGGTGCAAGGACTTATCGATCTGCTCAATCGCAACGGGCAAGGGGAATTGGCGCAACGCTTGTCGGTTAATCTAAAGCCATAAGTTCTGCAGTCATTCCCGGCTCTCCGTTATGGTAAGGACTTGGTCCGCCTTGATATTCGATAACACTTGCTTGATGCCGCTCGGCCAGCTCAGTTCTATCTTACCGACAACCGTCGCATTTCCTAACCCGAAATGAACCCGCTTGTCGCTTGATGAGTTATAACCTACAGCCGTTGTAGCCTGGTTATACTGCACGCCATTTGACGTGGTAATCTTGATCTTTGTTCCCAGCCCATCTCGATTGTCCCTCACTCCCACAAGCTTTAGCAGTATCCAGTGATTGTGGTTTTTTGAGTGATTCATAAGCAGTTCGGGAGAGCCGTTCAGAACCGTGACAGCGATGTCGATTTTGCCATCGTTGTTGAAGTCGCCGAATGCGGCTCCGCGATGGGCAGCAGGAACAGAAAAACTCTTCCCCGCTTTTGAGCTCAGGTCTTCGAAAGTAAGATTTCCCTTGTTGCGAAACAATCCATTAGGTAGAGCAAAAGGCCGATGATAAATTTCCATGACATTATCGAGAATCTCGGCATCTGCGGTGAATATGTCCTTGTTCCCGTCGTTGTCGAAATCGAAGATTCCTGTTCCCCAGGCTGTAAATCGGCTGGTGAAAGCAGTTAGCCCCGAAGCACCTGTGGCATCGTCGAAATGACCGTCTCCCTGGTTCCGATAAAGTGAAAAGCTATCGCCAAACATCGCCGTGTGGAAGATGTCGGGCTTCCCATCATTATCAAGATCGCGAAAATCGGCGCCCATGCCGGCTACTGTCTTGCCGTTTTCGTTATAGGCCACCCCGGCCGTTAGCGCGACGTCAGTAAATGTTCCATCCCCGTTATTTTGAAAGAGATAGTTCTGAAAGGTGTCGTTCGAAACGAATATATCTGTAAAGCCGTCGTTGTCGTAGTCAGCGAATGCGACGCCCATTCCCTTGCCGACATATTGGGAGATGTGTGACTGCTGCGAAACATCTGAAAAAGTTCCATCTCCGTTATTTCGGTAGAGGATGTTCGGTGTTCCCTGGAAAATATTAGGGGAGCAATAAGCTGGAAGGTTCTGATTATTGCAAGGCGGCGCAGTCCTGATATCGTAGTCTAAATAGTCGACAACAAAGAGATCCAGCAAGCCGTCGTTATTGTAGTCGAACCAACCGGCGGTTACTGCCCAGGGCTTTCCGAAGCCGGGGATGACCCCGCTTACTCCGGACTTCTCGGTGACATCGGAGAACGTGCCATCGCCGTTGTTATGGAAGAGTTGGTTGCGGTTGACACCCGTGACATACAGATCGACATAGCCGTCATTGTCATAGTCACCCGCAGCCACTCCCATGGAATAGCCGATGCCCGCAAGCCCGGCTTTCTCTGTTACGTCTGTGAACGTTCCGTCGCCATTGTTGCGAAAGAGCCGATTGAAATAACTCGGATTGTCCTTCTGGAGTGAAGGAATGGAAGCGCCATTGGTGAAGAATATGTCCAGAAGGCCATCGTTGTTGTAGTCGAAAACCGCAACTCCGCCAGCCATGGTTTCAATCGAGTATCGTTGCGGGCTTCTGCTGTTTCTAAGCGTGAATTTGATCCCTGATTTCCCTGCGACATCTTCGAACTCAATTGGCGATGCGACGGTTGGCGCAGCTTGAGAAGGATCTTTGTTCACACTTAGCGGGCGACGCTGCGATGCGGAAGATTCCTTCGACCCACCAACGGGAGTGTTGGTAGAGTTCTGGGCGCGCAGGATAAAAGAACAACATGCAAAATGCAGAGCGATCACCGTGGTTGCGAACACAACGGCAATTGCTTTCTTCATGAACTTCGCGCTGCCGCCAGAAGTGGTTGCGCTGAGCCGACGTCGTGAACACTTGTAGGGGTGCAAGTTCATATCGATAAGGACCGGGGATACCGTGGAATGCGGGAACTGCAGCCCGTGACTTGATCGCGCGCCCTGGCACAGCGCCGGCCACAGATTGGTAGAGGATATCTTCTCGACATGATGTTATATGCCGTCGGCATGGCGGTGCAAGAACTCAGGAAGTGTCTTGTCGGCATAGGAACATGCGAAGAGTACGCCGCATTGAGTTGCAAAGCGGAAAGCATGCTCGATAAAAACGTTTTCTAACAATAACAAGTGTCGATGACCCATTGTGAATTAGGCGATATCGGATAGAATGGCCTTAAACAGCAATTTCTCTATGGGGCGTGAACGGATCGCTTCAATCCGCGAAGTTCAGGCGGAGTCGTCGTTCAGAACGGCACTGGTTATTGGTTGATCTTCTCTCGAAGAGCGACATGAGTGACTCTCTTTCCTCGATGCAACTGACACCTCACCGCGAGTCTGGGATCAATACGATGGATTTGATCGGCTTGCCTAAGGAAATGGAAACTCGCCGGAGGCTCGCTGATGATGCGGTATAGCCGGAGGTCCTTTGCAGCGAGGGCGCTCTTTTCGTTGCCCATTTTCATGGGGCTGAACATTCAGAAGCAGGGTACATCCCAACAGCGCCGCACGCGGAGTCCGGGCTGGTTTACCGACGTAGCGAATCGATCGCATTTGTCGTACAAGACCAACAACAACTTCACAGGCAGGAAATACTTCCCGCAGCCGATGTGCGGGGGTGTCGCCGTGCTTGACTACAACAACGACGGCAGGATGGATATTCTGTTCACCAACGGCGCGAAGCTTCCGGAGAACGCGAAGACCGGGCCCGCGTATTACAACGCACTGGTCCGGAATATGGGAGACAACCGGTTCGAGGATGTCACCTCCTCTGCGGGATTGGCGGGCGCGGATCTCGGCTACAGCTTCGGTGTCGCGGCTGCCGACTACGACAATGACGGCAACACGGATCTGTTTATTGCTAACATGGGACGCAACACTCTTTACCACAATAATGGGAACGGCACGTTCAACGACGTTACTGCCGGCTCCGGCCTGGATCGCAAGCCTATCGACACCATCAGCGTTGGCGCAGCCTGGTTCGACTACGACAATGACGGGCTGCTCGATCTGTTTGTAACCAACTACACCACCTGGACTCCAGCCACCGATATGCGCTGTGTGAGAGACAAAACAACAGACGCTTACTGCAGCCCGACCGTTTACTCGAGCGTTGCGTCCCGCTTGTATCGCAATTTGGGGAACGGGAAGTTCGAAGATGTCACCGAGGCATCCGGCCTCGGCGCCTCGCTCGGAAAGGGCATGGGAATCGCGATTGCCGACTTCAATCAAGACGGGAAGATGGACATCTTCGTGGCCAACGATACCGAGCGGAATTTCCTCTTCATCAACCAGGGAGACGGGACCTTTAAAGAGCAGGGGTTGATGTACGGAGTCGCCTACAACCAACAAGGTCATTCTGTTTCGGGAATGGGAACAGACGCAAAGGACTACGATAACGACGGCCGGGTGGACATTGTTTACAACGATCTGATGGGCGAGCAGTTCGGATTACTTCGCAATCAGGACGACAACTCGTTCGACGATGTAACAATATCGTCGGGCATCGCCAACCTGAGCCTGCCGCTATCCGGGTGGAGCACAGGTTTCATCGATTACAACAATGATGGCTGGAAAGATATCTATTCGGCGAACGGGGACGTGGACTACCTCAAGGAACACTCCAGGCAGCACGATTCGATGTTTCAAAATCATGAGGGCAAGAGCTTTACGGATGTGTCCCGCGAAATGGGGCCCGATTTCAATTTCTCCGGTTATCAGCGCGGGTCGGCGTTCGTCGACCTCAACAACGACGGGTTCATGGATCTGGTGGTCACATCTCTCGGAGAGCGGCCGCGGATTCTGATGAACAATGGCCTGAGCCGCTATCACTGGATCATGCTCGACCTGCGCGGCCATCGGAGCAACCGGGATGGTATTGGAGCATCGATCAAGGTGACGACCGCGGCGGGGAGAAAACTTTATAACCATGTCACGACAAGTGTGGGATTTATGTCATCGAGTGACAGGCGAGCGCACTTTGGGTTGGGGATCGAGAGCGCCATCAAAGATGTTGAGATTCGCTGGCCAAGCGGCATTGTCCAGCACCTGGATCAGCCAACTGTCGACCGCATTGTAAGGGTCGAAGAGCCCGACAAATAGGCGGCTGTGGCCGCATAACTTTTTGATTGGTTTCAGAGGCAATATTATGAGCATAGTCGGACTGTTCGTGCACTGCATAGAATCGAGGATCGAGATCGCGATGAAGAAATTGAATGTTTGTATGCTTGCTTTATGCCTGCTTTGGGCAGTGATGGCTGTCCCGCAGAGCATCGCGCAGTCGGCCGATGAGGACGCGATTCACCGCCGCGCCAGCGAACTGATTGCAGAAATGACTGTCGAGGAAAAGGTCGGACAGTTGAATCAGGTTTCGGGGCAATCGCACCCTAGTTCTTCCGGCAACGATCTCGACAGAGCGATTGAGCAGGGGCAGGTGGGCTCGATCCTATGGTTGGTGGATCTGAAAGAGATCAATCGTCTACAGCATCTGGCGGTGGAAAAATCGCGGCTGCACATTCCGCTGCTGGTCGGTAACGATGTGGTTCACGGCCGGAAAACCCTGTTTCCTGTACCCCTGGCGATGGCGTCGTCCTGGGATCCTTCGGTTGAGGAGCAGGCGCAGCGGGTGTCGGCAGAGGATGCGCGCGCCTCGGGAATCAACTGGACGTTTGCGCCAATGGTCGACATCGCGCGCGATGCACGGTGGGGCCGTATCGTGGAAGGGGCCGGAGAAGATCCATATTTGGGCGCGGTGATGGCGCGCGCCCAGGTACGCGGATTTCAAGGCGCAAAGTGGGATCGGGAAAGCGTGCTGGCCTGTGCGAAGCACTTTGCCGGTTACGGAGCGGCGGAGGGTGGGCGCGACTATGACTCTTCCGACATCCCGGAAACATTGTTGCGGAATGTGTATTTGATTCCCTTTCATGCGGTGGAACAGGCTGGGGTGGGGAGTTTCATGAGCGCGTACATGGATCTGAATGACGTGCCGGGAGCAGGTAACCGCTGGCTTCTGCACGACGTGTTGCGCCAGGAGTGGGGCTTTAAGGGATTTGTGGTCTCGGATGCCGAAGCAGTCAATGGTCTTGTGACGCACGGATTTGCACGAGATCCAAAAGACGCCGCCTACAAGGCGCTGACGGCGGGTTTGAATATGGACATGGACAGCCGCACGTTGATTGCGCAAGTGCCCACTCTGGTGGCCGTGGGCAAAATTACTGGCGACCAGTTGGATCAGGCAGTGCTGCCAATCCTGGAAGCGAAGATGCGATTGGGGTTGTTTGAACAGCCCTACGTCGATGAAGCGAAATCGAATGCGATGCTGGAGCGCACATCTACCAGAGAGTTGGCACGAAAACTGGCTGGCCGTTCGATGGTACTTCTGAAAAACGAGAACCACACTTTGCCGCTGAGCAAGTCTTTGATGAGCGTGGCGGTCATTGGTCCTCTGGCAGAGGCCCCGCCGGATATGGGGGAAAATCAGGATGTTGTCAGCAGTCCGGGTGAGACCCACGCCATCACTTTGATGGCGGGGCTGAAGAACGCGTTTCCGAATGCACATTTTGAGGTCGTGGACGGACCGCAATTGCATAGAGTGTATCCGAAGCCTTTCGGGATTACCGAGAAGAGTGAACCCAATCCGACGCAGGCCGAAATCGATGCCTGGATTGCAAAAGCCGTTTCTTCAGCAAGTCGATCCGATGTTGTGGTAGCGGCGATGGGCGAAAGCGGGACCATGATCAGTGAGTTATCCTCGCGGGCGACGCTTGACTTGCCTGGCATTCAGGAGCAGATGCTGGAGGCAGTCGTGGCGACGGGCAAACCCGTTGTGTTGGTGCTGATTAACGGCAGGCCGCTTGATATTCGCTGGGCGAATGAGCATGTGCCGGCAATTCTGGAGACTTGGTACTCGGGAAGCGAAGGCGGGAATGCGATCGCAGATGTGCTGAGTGGACGGGTGAATCCCGGTGGGAAACTGCCTGTGAGTTGGCCGCGCGTGAGTGGGCAGGAACCGCTTTACTATAACCATAATCTGACACATTTGCCGGAGGGTTCCGCAGACTTCACATCTCGCTACTGGGATATCTCGTCAAAGCCGCTTTATCCATTCGGCTATGGCTTGAGTTACTCGACCTTCAAGTTCAGTAATCTGCGGCTAGTCTCTAGCAAGATCGATACCGGTGGCTCCACGGAAGCCGGCGTAGACGTAACCAATACAAGTGATATACAAGGCGATGAAGTAGTTGAGATCTACATCCATCAAAGAGCGGGCTCGGCGTCTCGTCCGGTGCGCGAATTGAAAGGCTTCAGGCGGGTCACGCTCGCACCACACGAGACACAGACTTTGAAGTTTGCGCTGGGGCCGGATGAGTTGCGCTTCTGGAGTGCGGAGACCAGATCCTGGGTTGTGGAACCGGGAATGTTTGACGTGTGGGCCGGAGACGACTCAACGGCGAGTTTGCACGCGGAGTTTGAGCTGATTGGCGATCAGGTCCGCAGCAGCGGAGAGAAATGATCAGGGAATCGAGGATATTCGAGCTTGCTCCCGATTCATTTTGCAGGTTCCAACAGGACTGACTCCGCTTGTTTCAAGTCGATATTGAGCAGATTGTTCGTAAGAAGGAACTTGCTTCCGGTCCACGCATTCTTCCAATCCGCGCTCGGCCAGGATTGTGGCAAAGCCAACGTGGCATGGCGCGAAAAGTCGGCATCGTCTCGCAATCCTTCTTCAAGATTGCCGGCCAGTATGCGCAGCGCACCGTCGCTGGTGCGCCATGCGGAGATGGTCATCGTCTGCCGCAGGTCGATTTCATTCGCGTGCAAGACGGTGTTCTGTTTCAGAAGGTTATTCAGCACACCGGCGGCAAGCGCATAGGGAGCGCCGGTGTTTCCCCAGATTTGCGAAAGTGGCAAGCCGCCCATCGATCTGAAATCGGGCGGGCTCCACAGGGCAATCCGCTTGCGTCCGGTTATGTCGATTGTGAGACGCGGTGAATCCTGCACAGTGTAGATGATGCGCGCATCCGCAGACGCTGAGCCAGCCTCGGGGCGGCAGTAAACATTGAAGCTGCTGGCCACATTCCTTACGATCTCCGGAGCCTGGCTGGTTGCCGCGCACAGCTTCAGCGGGCATGACGCGGGGGCAACGCCCGCGCGCAGTCCTGCGAGGTGCAGAAGCGATTCATCGATGCCTTCGAAACGGCCCACTATAGCTACCGGCTGCCCGCCGGTGATCAGTCGCCGCAAGGAGGCTCTATGTGACCGAGAAAGATGAGAAGGCGTCTGCAAGACAAACAGGTCGGACTGCACGTGCGGTATCCATTCGATGCGGGTGGAAGAGAGGATCGGAACCGGCCACTTGATCACGGACGCAGCCTGCTCATCGATCCACTCGTTCACATCATGGTTTGGCGTTGCATGTTCGATCTGCCACTCCATGGCATCGCGCGCATAAACAAGCGTGGGGCCGAAGACCTCGCTGGTTCGATGCGCATCCGCGACCGCCGCATTGATATTGTCCGCGAGAAAGCGGACATCGTCCTGGCTGAGCAGACGATCGCCCTGGTTGGCCCATGATATGTAAGTGCCGACGGGCACTTTCAACCCATGCGGAGTTTTCACGGCCGCGTGGGAATAAGCCCAGATTCCCCATCGCAAACGCTCTGGGGCGGAGTGGATGATATCCCAGTCTTCCCACGCGTCAAAGGTCTCAACCAGGGGGTAGTGGCGCACCTTTGTGTCGGCAAGGATAGCGGCATGGGTCAGCATGTAACCAAGCTGGTAGGTCCAACCCTGGGTCGGGGAGTTCCAAAAAGTCCCATCGCGAACGCCAACTTCATTCCACGCTCCGGCCCAGGTCTGATCCACCCAAATATCGAGATAGCCTTGTTTGGCGACGGCCTCCAGGTCAAAGCCATTGGCGCGCCAATCGCCAACCGCACTGGCCCCATTCGAGTACATCATCACGAGTGCATCCGGGTTCGCCAGCTTGGTATCTTTGACCAAAGCCGCAACCGCCTCTGTGGCATGATGGATGAGATCCGACGAGGGTGCAACCCGGCCCCACGGACCGTTGCGCGAATACGGTATGGGTGCGCCAAACGAATCTCGAAGCATGACGGCGTCAAGAGACAGCGCGCGGGACAGACTCCCCCACTGAGCCGCATAAGCTTCATATACCGGCGTTCCTTCGCTGATCCCGTGGGGGAGCCCACCCAGCGGAGTTGGGTCGGCGTGAAGGCGGGCTCCAGGATCGAAGTAGCAGCCGAGGGGCGGGGAGAAGTTCCCTGGTTCAATCGGGGCATTGGCAGTGAAGGCTTCGTGATGCCTACTGTTCCATGCGCCATCGAACCGTCCCTCTCCGTAGCCGTTTGTCCAGGCCAGGTTCAGCACGCCCACCTTATAACCGGTTATTCCTCGTCGCGCCGCTTCCTCTTTCAGTGCGCTTGCGAGGCGCTTCAGATCGCCATAGGTCCATGAATCGTAGCCCTTGCTTTTCCGGGGCATTGAACGGGCAAACCGGGCTGCTGCTTCCTTTTGGCGTTCCGCAGTGGTTCCGATGAGGGGGCCGTTTTCATCGACCCACCGGGCCTGACCGGAAGTTGTGGGGAGCCAGATTCGCTGATCGGGATTGCCGGACCAATCCATGATGGCGTTGACGGTCCAGCCGACATTGAGAATCACTCCGCGGTATCCGCTTACCCCGGCAAAGAGAGGCTGAAACCTGTCCCAGAACTGGTTCACCGAGCTCTGGATATCGTTTTGCGTGAACCAATAGAGGTCGATCTCAAGCCAGCGGTCCGTATCGACCGATGCGGCTACGGCGGGCGGATCTGCCATTGTCGCCGGAACACTTGGCCCGACGAGCATCAACAACCCGAGGAACATCGCCAATCCCGCTAAACAGCGGCGCTGCATGAAACCCGACTTTGTTTCGTGCCCGGCCGCCATTCTCGCTCTCCTTGCTGCGGTGAGTCATGCCGATCTGACACTACCGGGGGGATTTGGATATCATCGCCTCCCTCGGACTACGCCCATGGATCTCAGTGAATACCTTGTAGAACTGTGCGTAACTGCCGAAGCCCGCCGCGTAAACTGCTTCTGCGAGAGTCTTCTGATCCGACTGCCGATACTCTTCGAAAAACCGCGCCATCCGCAACGAATTTTTGTACCGGCTCAATGGTACGCCAATTTGCCTGCGAAATGTCCTGCTCAGGTAGGACTTGCTCGCCCCGCTGGCTCTGGCCAACTCGTCCAGGCTCTGCTCCTCGGTGCTTTCGGTCAAGAGTTTAAGTGCCCGGCGCACCACGGGGTGAATGATTTGTGCGGCCGATTGTGATTCACCCTCAAGTTGCAGGCGCCAGCACAGCAACAGCAGGAAATGGAGTCCGGCATTCAACGAGTCCGGGTCGTTGTGGTGGAAACAGAAATCCGATTTGGGCCCGAAGCCGTTTTCACGGTTAAGGAGTTCCGATTTCAATGATCCTTCCATCAGAGAGTTCATTGTCCTGCCGATCAGGTCAAATGTCTCCGGTTTCAGTAAAGTATTCAAAACGCTGTTGTTGTCATGGGTATTATGCTTCAAACCCTCATGCGAGGTTGTCCGGCAGGATCGGTCAATCAGGGAGGGTTTAAATACCATCACATACAATTGCGCATTATCCGATCGCTCCACCAACTGGTGTTCCTGCTCAGGAAAGAGCCAGAGCAGGGTTCTTGGTGAGAACTTGAAACGGCGGCCGTTCACGATATAAGTGATAGTGCCTTGTACAACCAGGTTTAACTCAAGCTCGATATGACGATGCGAGTCGATTATCTGGAGATTCTGGGTAGCATCTGCCAGAAACAGCATGCCGTCATACGCATCACCCAGCTTGAGGCTTGATAACATGTGATCGATATTGACCTATACAATGATTACAAGATGTGACGCCGCTCACAAGGAACCCCCCGGTTTTTAGGACCTATAAACTCGCGGCGGCTCCAGGCCGCAGCATTGCTCTTGAACGGGGTGGGAGGATTTGACAGTAAGTGTGCAGACGATGCTTTTCAATTACCAACGAGTTGCTCTCTATAATCCAGATAGCAGGAAGCCTCGAAGACCGGGCACGTCCACTCGCTTCGTTCCGACTGGAGAGGTCTTTAGCTTCGTTGCGCCCGGATGAAAAGTAACTCTGCGTCAAATAGATTGCCTTCGTCTCGCGTCCGCATGCGCATCGCGGCGCTCTGCGTCTCTGTCGTCTTGTGCATCCTGTTTTCCTGGGTTGAAATCGCGGCTCAAATGGGAACTGCTACTCCCCTGTCGCCTGCCGAACGCGAAAAGGCCGCCGCGGAACGAAACGCCACCGGCCCTGTTCCCGATTATCCAAGCCTGGTTGACATCACCAAATCCACAGGAATTCACTTTGATCACAAATCGAGTCCCGAGGCAAAATTCATCGCCGAGTCGATGAGCGGCGGAGTGGCATTAATCGATTACGACGGCGACGGCTGGCCCGATATCTATTTCACCAACGCCCAAAGCGTCGACATGGCCCTGCATGGCGTGAAGGCGCGCAGCGCCCTTTATCACAACAATCACGATGGAACCTTCACCGATGTAACGGAGAGGGCCGGAGTGGGTTATCCGTGCTGGGCGATGGGCGCGGTGGTTGGCGACTATAACAACGACGGCAAGCCCGATCTGCTTGTGACCTGCCTCAACGGCGTTGTGCTTTATCGAAACAACGGCGACGGAACTTTCACCGACGTCACGAGGGAAAGCGGCCTCGGCAGCGACACAGGATGGGCTACGGGCGCAGCCTTTGGCGACTACGACAACGACGGCTGGGCGGATCTCTTTGTCTCTCATTATGTCGATTTTCATCTCGATCGTCTGCCTGTATTTGGGCCCAACTCGACGTGCAAATACATGGGAATCGACATCCAGTGCGGCCCGCGCGGATTGAAGGGCCTGCCCGACAACCTCTACCACAACAACGGCAACGGCGCCTTTACCGATGTGTCGAAGAAATCAGGCGTTGACGACCCCGAGCGGCGCTATGGCCTCACCGCCATCTGGTCGGACTTCAATAACGATGGCAAGCTCGATCTGTTTGTCACCAACGACGGGGAAGCGAATTATCTTTACCAGGGGGATGGCCTGGGCCACTTTGAAGATGTCGCGCTGATGGCAGGATCCGGGGCCAATGAGGATGGGGTGGAGCAGGCCAACATGGGCCTCGCATTCGGCGACTATCTCCACACCGGCTTCATGTCGCTGGCGATCTCTCACTTCGACATCGAATACACCGCACTCTACGCCAACGAGGGCGGCATGAACTTCACCGACAATTCAGTGCCTTCCGGCATCGCCAGAGGCACCCAGGGCTTTGTAGGCTGGGGCGACGCATTCGTCGATTTCGCCAACAACGGGTGGCAGGATTTCTTCCAGGTCAACGGCCATGTCTATCCGCAGATCGACAGCACTCCCTCGGCTTCGAGGTATCTCGAACCCAAGCTGCTCTTCCTCAATCGCCGCGACGGCACGTTTCAAAATGTGAGCAGGCGCCTCGGCCCTGCAATTCAGACGCCGCAAGTGAGCCGCGGTCTTGCAATCGGCGATCTTTTCAATGACGGCAAGCTTGAGGCGGTGGTAGAAAACCTGGTGGGCGAGCCCATGATCCTTCGCCCCGTGGGGGGACCGCCGAACCACTGGGCCAGCTTTCAACTCGAAGGCGTCAAGTGCAACCGGCTAGCCCTCAACGCGCGCGTCCGCGTGAAGGCGGGCAATCTGGTTCAGCTTGGCGAAGTGATAAGCGGCGGCGGCTATCTCTCCCAGAGCGATCTCCGTCTTCACTTTGGATTAGGGAACCATCAGAGCATGGATCAGGTTGAGATCCTGTGGCCCGACGGCCAGAAGGAAACCCTGACAGGCGTGGCTGCCGACATGAATTACCTCGTGCGGGAAGGGCAGGGAATCGTGTCGACCACGCTGCCTCAACATTCGGCTCTACTTCCATGAGTTCCGCTGACGGTCTATTCCAACCCGCTATCGACGCTAATTCTTCACAGGTCCGGCCGATGCAGCCCTTCGAGGGAATCTCCATACTGGCGCGGACAGACGATGCCAACCGAGCCTTCGCGGGTGTATGATTTTTCCGCTGTGTCCCCTTCGCGGCATTGTCCCCGTTTGCAGTTCCTCTCGTAGAAGGGTTCATTTCTCCGGGCGTTTGCCGCACCCGCGGCCAGTGCGCGGTTCGTCGGGAAACCCGTCCCTGGTGGCCACAGCGAAAGAGTAATCCATAGGAGGGTAGGCATCATGGCCACATCGACGGCAACGCATCCGGGTAAGCTCAGCGATCGCGTGAGTTTTCGCCCCCGTTACGGCAACTACATCGGCGGCAAGTGGGTTGAGCCCGCTTCCGGCCAATACTTTGAAAACATCACCCCCGTCACCGGCAAGACATTCTGCGAGATTCCGCGCTCCAATGCGCAGGACATCGAGCGCGCCCTTGACGCCGCTCACGCCGCGCGCGAATCATGGGGGCACACCAGTCCCACTCATCGCGCCAACCTGATGACCCAGATTGCCCAGCGCATGGAGGAGAATCTCGACATCCTGGCCCTGGCCGAAACCTGGGACAACGGCAAGCCCATCCGCGAAACCACTGCTGCCGATATCCCTCTCGCCATCGACCACTGGCGCTACTTCGCCGGCTGCATCCGCGCCCAGGAAGGCGCCATCTCCGAGATCGACCGGGATACCGTGGCGTATCACTTCCATGAGCCCCTCGGCGTGGTGGGCCAGATCATTCCCTGGAACTTCCCCATTCTGATGGCCACCTGGAAGGTCGCGCCCGCGCTGGCCGCCGGCAATTGCGTAGTCCTCAAGCCGGCCGAGCAAACCCCGGCCAGCATTCTGGTCTGGGCCGAGCTGGTCGCCGACTTGCTACCTCCCGGCGTTCTGAACATCGTTAACGGCTTCGGGCTTGAAGCCGGTAAGCCGCTTGCGTCAAGCTCCCGCGTGGCCAAAATCGCCTTCACGGGCGAAACCACCACTGGCCGGCTGATCATGCAATACGCCAGCCAGAACCTTATACCCGTCACCCTCGAGCTGGGCGGCAAATCTCCCAACATCTTCTTCGCGGACGTGCTCCAGGAAGACGACGACTTCTTCGACAAGGCGATCGAGGGTTTCGTCATGTTCGCTCTCAACCAGGGTGAGGTCTGCACCTGCCCCAGCCGCGCCCTCATCCAGGAGAGCATCTACGACCGCTTCATGGAGCGCGCACTCAAGCGCGTGGCCGCCATCAAGCAGGCTAACCCGCTCGAGTCAGACACCATGCTTGGCGCCCAGGTCTCGAACGAGCAACTGGAAAAAATCCTCAGTTATATCGACATCGGCCATAAGGAAGGCGCGGAGCTGCTTTGCGGAGGCGAACGGGCTCACCTCGGCGGGGAACTCGAAGAAGGCTTCTACGTTCAGCCCACCGTCTTCCGCGGCCACAACCGCATGCGCATCTTCCAGGAGGAGATCTTCGGTCCGGTCGTCTCCGTCACCACCTTCAAGACCGAAGAGGAGGCCCTGGCCATCGCCAACGACACTCTCTACGGCCTCGGAGCTGGCCTGTGGAGCCGCGACGCCAACCGCTGCTACCATCTCGGCCGCGGCATCCAGGCTGGCCGCGTCTGGGTCAACTGCTATCACGCCTATCCCGCCCACGCGGCGTTTGGCGGATACAAGCAATCCGGCATCGGCCGCGAAACGCACAGCATGATGCTCGACCACTACCAGCAAACCAAGAACCTGCTGATCAGTTACAGCCCAAAGAAGCTGGGCTTTTTTTAGAGGCTGGGAGCAGGAAAGAGGCGCAAGACCGAGCCGAATCCCCCATTTGTCAAAGAGGAAATGGGGGATTCGGGGTCAGTACCAGATGCCGACGACATTTCCGGTATATTTCTCTTGGGTGAGTTCGCGGACGATCAGGTCGGCGACATCCGGGGGATGAATGACTTTGAATCCGCCGTCGAGGATCAGGCTGGTGCGGTATCGGCCGACCCGGGGGCCGGTCTTTATGTATCCGCAACCGGCCAGCATCCAACGCAGACCGGACTTCTTGAGCTGCTCCAGCGCTCCATCGTGGTCACGGATTGGGTGGCCGACCGGGGTCATCCTGAAGAGTGCAATGGTAACTTTCCCAAGGAAGGTCCTTTGAGCCATTTCGGCAGTTCCGGAAACGCCAAGGAATCGGCGGTTTCCGGTGGCCTGCATGGCCGCAACGATGATTGTCACACTGTCGGTCACAAGAGTGGAAGGCTTTAGGCCGGATTCACCAATAGCGTTGACAACGGCATCGAATCCGGATTGGAGCGCAGCACCGACTGCCGACTTATCGAGCACGTCGCCTTCTACGACAGACAGATTGGCGCTGTTCTTAAGGCTGCGGGGGTTTCTAACGAATGCGGTCACATTGTGGCCAGCCTGGAGGGCTTGTTCAACGATGCAAGAGCCGACACGCCCCGTTGCTCCAAACACGACAATTTTCATTTGCTCGTACCTTTTGGGCGGCGATTCAGCGGCCCGGGGCCGCTGCGAATGCAAGAGAGGACTTTCCATCCTCCGTCTTCTCTCGGTTTAAGATGCTGTAACCGCCTTGCGGATTCATTGACGCCGAATCGAGATTTGTCTCGAGGATTTGTCTCTTTCCCTTTGCGATGGGCCGCAAAAAAAAGGGGCTAACCCGCGCCGGCCGGCACTCGACGGAGGTTCAACAATGTCCGGCTTACCACAGCAAGTTATTGCGAACGATCTCGCCATTCACCTGATTCGCGTCCTGCGCCAGAAGCACGGCCCTCTCATGTTTCACCAGTCCGGGGGCTGTTGCGACGGCAGCTCGCCGATGTGCTACCCGCGCGGCGAGTTCATGGTAGGCGACTCCGACGTGCAACTGGGCGAAGTCGACGGCGAACCTTTCTACATGAGCCGCAGCCAGTTCGAATATTGGAAGCACACTCAGCTCATTCTCGACGTCGTCCCGGGCCGCGGCGGCATGTTCTCCCTTGACGGTCCGGAAGGTCTGCGCTTTCTGATCCGGTCGCGGGTCTTCGACGACTCCGAGATCGAAGATCTGCGCGCTGCCGGCAGGATCTGAATCTCCGCTGCGATCGCGCAATTTTGCCCAGTGTTCCTCGTCCGGCGGAGCGCGGGGTCCGCTGCCCTAATTGAGATGCGGCCGCGAGGGGGTCGCGGGCATCATGAATTTTGTGCTTTTCAGCACGCTGTCGCCGCGGTACCATCAGCGCATGAAAATTCCCCGGCGTTCATTTCTGAAGACAGTTGCGGTGTCGGCTATTCCCGCCGCCGCTTTGCATGATCTGGTGGCCCAGGCGGCCTCTGCCGCACCTTCAACCGCCGAGTTGCACCTGGTGGGCGCGGGCAAAGACCGCTTTGGCGAAGATCGCCACACGCAATTCAGCACCATGGCCTTCAAGATCGATCCGGCAGAAACCGGCGGTGGTCTTTTTATCCTTGAGCACACACATCTGGTTCCAGGCGGCCCTCCTCTTCATCTGCACTTGAACCAGGAGGAATGGTTTTACGTTGAGGAGGGGGAAGTTGCGTTCCAGGTAGGCGAACAGAGACTTCAGCTTCGCGCCGGGGAGTCCATTCTTGCTCCTCGCCGGGTGCCGCACACCTTTTCCGCAGTGGGCCAGCCGGGACGCATGATCGTAGCCTTTACGCCCGCCGGGAAGATGGAACAATTTTTCCGTGCCGTACTGGCGAAACCGGAGCTGATGTCCGACCACGAGTTCAACCAGCAGTGCGAGCTGGAGATCATCGGTCCGTCGCCGTTCTGGAAGCCGGGCCCTGCGGCGTAGGGCGGCATCCACTCAGTCGCAGACAAGCGCGGTCTCGGGAAGATTCCTGTCCATGCCATCCGGGCCAGCACCGGCGTCCGCCTCAAAGGCCTCATTCGCGTCAGGCCGTGAAGAAAAGAACTCTTCCACCCGCGCCAGTACCTCGACCCCTGTCTTCGCCTGATAAATCGAAGCGCGCAACTTCGCGCCTCCCGGCACGCCATGCGTAAACCAGGTGGCAAACTGCTTCATCTTGCCGGCCGTCTCGCCCATCCGCGCGTCCCTGGGTAGCGCCTGGCTGGCTTCGGCCTCGGTCAGAAGCATCTGGAAATACACCCGGATCATCCGGTACCGGTCATCAACGGTGGGCACATCGTATTGTGCCGTCGCCGTATACTGGGCGATCTGCCTGAAGATCCACGGATTCGCTGGAGCGGCTCGCCCGATCATCACCGCGTCGCAGCCGGTCTCCGCCACCATCGCCGCCGCATCCTCGGGCGTGCGGATGTCCCCATTCCCAATCACCGGAATCCGAACCGCCTGCTTGATTTGCGCAATCCACTCCCACTGCGCCTGCCCGCTGTAGCCCTGTTCGCGGGTCCGCGCATGAAGCGCCAAGGCGTTCAATCCCTCAGCTTCGGCCATGCGCGCCAGTTCCACGCACACAATCTGTTTCTCGTTCCAGCCCATCCTGAATTTGACAGTGAAGGGGATCGAAACTGCCTTCCTCACTGTCCTGAAGATCTCTCCGATTTTGGGCAGATCCCTCAAAAGGCCCGACCCTCCGTTGCATCCCACCACCCGCTTGGCCGGGCAGCCGAGGTTCAGGTCCACCGTGTCGAACCCAGTCTCTTCGACAATCCGCGCCGCCTCGGCCAGCGTCTCCGCATGCGACCCGAACAGCTGCGCCCCGATCGGATGCTCATCGTCATAGAAAGTCAGATAGCGCTTCCGCTTTGTCTCCCGCATCCGCGCCAGCCCATCGGCCGAGGTAAACTCCGTCATCAGCAGCCCGCACCCCGACTGCGCGTTCGTCACTGCGGCATCAATGGCAACTTCCGCAGCCCGGGACCCTTGGCCCCTTGAGAACAGGCTGGCGTGACGAATAAAGCGCCGGAAGACAGTATCGGTGACCCCGGCCATGGGCGCCAGCACCGTAGCCGGGGCCACCAGCACTTTTCCAATGAGCAGCTCCGCGGGCACCCGCGCTTCGGCGGGCATGGGGTGGTCAATCGGGTTGTCCCAGTCCTTTTTTACAGTGAAACCCTTGCCAGCCATCCAGCCCTCCAGGGCTCAAACAACACGAAAAGGCCTCCGCCGCGACGGAGGCCTTTTCCCATCCAACCGATTCGTCCAGCGTCTTTTACTTGGCCGGCGCTACTTCGCTGGCCTTGGCATACTTGCGCCGGAACCGCTCCACGCGCCCTGCTGTGTCCACGAGCCGCTGCTTGCCGGTAAAGAACGGATGGCAAACCGAGCAGATTTCCACGTGAATGTCGCCCTTGTGAGTCGACCGCGTTTCAAAATTGTTTCCGCAGGCGCACATGACCCGCACTGCGCCGTAATGGGGGTGAATCTTTTCCTTAGGCATCTCTCGCGACAGACCTTCCCTTCAATAGTCCCATTTTAAGGGCAACGCTCCGGAAAGGCAATCCGGGCCCCGGTCGGCGCGGAGAAAACGCCGCCTGACAGCGACCGGATCCTCTTACTCCATCGTATCCGACGGCATTTCCCTCCTCGATACCCCGATCAATGCTGGGGAGCGGACTGCATTGCCTTTTGAATGCCGGCCTCAGCCAGCGGCGTCATCACCGCGTATCCAGCCGGCTCAGGATGCACGCCATCCTTGCTTAGCGTCGCCGGCAGCCCTCCGCGATCGTCCTTCATCGCCGACCAGTAATCCACATAAACGTAGCCCTTCTCGGCAGCATAGGCGCTCATCCAACTGTTGATCTCGGCGATCTTGGGGGCGGGGGCCAGTCCCGGGCTCCACGGATAATCGAAGGCCGGCAGTATCGAGCTCAGCACCACCCGAATCCCATTGGCTGTGGCAAGGTCGGCCATCGACTTCAGGTTTTCCTCTGTCTGCTCCGGCGTCATCGGTCCGGTGTTTCCGGCGATGTCGTTAGTTCCTGCCAGAATCACCACCAGGGCGGGCTTCAAGTCGATCACGTCCTGCCTGAATCGCAGCAGCATCTGCGGCGTAGTCTGCCCGCTGATGCCCCGATTCAGATACGGCTTGCGCTGAAACGAACCATCCGGCCCGTCGAACTTCCACCCCTCGGTGATCGAGTCGCCCATAAAGACCACGCGGTCCTGACCCGGCAGCGTCGGGGTCAATGCGTCATCGTCCGCCTTAAATCTCTTGAGATTGGCAAAGTCCGTTAGAAGCTCCTGATCGTGTGCGTTCACGATGCATCTCGGGGGGACTGCGGCCAGAGTGGATTTGGCAAGAGCCGGCGCCGGCGCGGCCGGTGCATTCTGTCCATACATCGTATTTAAGGGGAAAAATACGATGAAAGTCACACCAGTCCACAAAACAGCGCGCAGTTTCGATCCACTCATTTTGAACTCTCCATTTTCACAAGCAGATTTTCGCACAGCGAGCACTGTCAGTGCTTAAGAATCTCCAGGGCGATTCGCCGAGGTCACCAGGGCGGCGGCGATGGCCTTCTGCCGAATCGGGACGCCTGCGCACATTTTACGAGCGAGTGGGTACCCGGATTGGAAGAGACATCGAGCGGAGGCCAAGGGCTGGCCTTCGCGATCTCCCACCCATCGACCACCCACCCCAGCGACGAAGACCTGTCGCCGGTTACCCCTGTGTGCTAAATGGATGGCACAGTTTGATCTGTCGCGCAGGTGGTGGTTTTCCACATATTCGTCTGACCTCCCACCGGGTCCCTCTCACTTGCCATGAGCTACCCTTGAAGGAATGACCGTTTGCTCAATCTGCGATGGCGTGGGCCTGGTCCGGGTAGTCAACGGCACCGGCGTCTGGGTCTCCCGCTCCTGCGAGTGCCAGCAGCAGGAGCGCGAAGACCGCCGCATTGCCGCCGCCCGAGTTCCCCAGCGCTACCGCGACTGCACCCTCGATGCCTTCGAAATCTATCATGGCGCCGACCGCTCCCTCTCTGAAGCCCTCCTCACCGCCCGCCGTTTCGTTGAAGAATTCCCCGCCGGCACCGCCGGCAAGGGGCTGCTGCTCACCGGCTCGATCGGTGTCGGCAAAACTCATCTCGCGGTCGGCGTCCTGCAGCGCCTGGTCCGCGAACGCGGGGTCAAAGGTCTTTTTTGCGACTACCGCGAGCTGCTCAAGAACATCCAGAACAGCTACAACGCACAGGTTCACACCACCGAGCTGGAACTCCTCAAGCCCGTATTCGCCGCCGAGGTCCTGGTCCTGGACGATCTTGGAGCCCAGAAGCCCAATGAATGGGTCTGGGACACGGTCGCCCTTATCCTCAACACCCGGTACAACGACCGCCAGACCACGATCATCACCACCAACTACGCCGATCTTCCCGCTGCCGCCGGTCAAGCCACCGACGCCGAACGTGCCGCACGCGAACAGACGCTGGGCGACCGAATCGGCGACCGCATGCTCTCGCGCCTGGCTGAAATGTGCATTCGAGTCAAGATGACCGGCAAAGACTGCCGTCAGACCAACATCAAGCGCGCCCGGTTCGGGTGAGAACTGCTGAGGCGGCAGACACGCCCGGCACCACCTGGTTGAACACTGGACTTTGCTGCGGGGGTCCGTTCCGCGCGATTGACGGATTTGCATGCGTCGCCGGGTCCCTGCTCAATTGGCTCCAGTCATCTCCACCTTCAACGACACCAATGTCGACCTGTGCAAAGCAGGCTCAAATGGTTGAGGCTGGCGGATTCAGGGTCGCACACCGCGGTAAAGGCGCGAAGCAGCGGTTCGGAAAATGATTGCGGGACCGGCTCAGAACACCCACAGGCTTCCGAGCAGTATCAGCATTGCTGCAATCGTCAATCCCTGATACAAGCGGTCTGCCGTTCGGCGCGCTTTTTCGATGTCGTAGTTCTGTTCCAACCCGGCGCTGGATGCGATCTCGGACGAGGGTGTCATCATTGGCCTGCTTTTCATGCCATTCGGCTAAGGTTGATCGATCGTTCACATGCTCGATGATCTTCGGCGTGAATCTATTGCCCATTAGACGCCGAATCTCATTGCCAGATTCGTACCATTCAGCCCATTGCATAAAATTTCATCTTTCTTCCCCAATCCGTCTATCCCACAATCGTCCCGTTTCGGGCAGACCTTGAGCCAGTCAGCCCTACGCATCCATCCGAGCAGATTCCCGAGGTAACTCGTGTACAATTTCGCTCGTGAGCACAGGCCCTCAACTGATTCGTTCCACTCCGCCGGCCGAGCGCAACTGGCTCCCGATGATCGTCGCCGCGGTCATCGTCCTGATCGTCGCCGGCTTCCTCGTCTTTCACTTCGAACACGGAAGGGCGGCGCCCTCGGTCACACCCATCTCCGCCCAGGCCGACTCCTACGCCTCGAGCCTTGCGATCAGCGGCCTGGCCATGAGCGAGTCATCAAACCTGGCCGGCGGTAAGGTCACCTATCTCGATGGGCACATCTCGAACCAGGGCCGCCGAACCGTCACCGGCATCACCGCCCAAGTGCTTTTCCGCAACTACGCCCACGAAGTCGCCCAGAACGAAACTCAGCCCCTCAAGCTGATCCGCACCCGCGACCCGTACATTGATATTGAGCCCATCTCCGCCGCGCCCCTCAAGCCGGGCGGCGAAGCCGACTTTCGGCTCATTTTCGACACTCTAGCCGACAGCTGGGACGGCGCCTATCCCGAAATCCGCTTGATCCACGTTGAATCTCATTAGCGCCAAACTCTGTTAGTTGCATCCTGCTTCTTCTTTCCTGCCGGAGGAGAAAGGGGAAGCCGCTCGCCTCGTTGTAGTGGTGGTTTGCCCGATCAATTCGTTACAGCAATGATTCTTGTTTCCGCCCGACCCCTCACCCATCCTTACAACGTAGAAACTACCCGATCCGGAAATAATTACCGGCCGACGCCCCGGCCCCGGTGCGGTCCGGCTACAAAAAATTCGCACCGACTCTTCCGTAATTTACACAATCATCGCTACTTGCGATCTATGCCCGTGATACCAGGGGATTTGGCACACGTCTTGCTAAACACAAGACGGGCCGTCAGAACGCTCATCCCGCGGGTGGTTTGCTACAGGCCATGTTCCAACGAGGGCAAATAAAAAATATGAAAATTCGATTTAGACATTCACGGTTCTCCCGCCAGTGTTCAGCGGTTGTCCTGGCTTCGGTTATTGGTTTCCCTGTATGGGCGCAGCAGGCGCAGTCAACAGGGGATGCCCAGAATACTCCTCCTTCGGCAGCGCAGCAGCAGCCCTCCCCCGAGGCTCCATCCTCGCTTACGCCGCAGAAGGAGGGATTCTGGGGACGCGTAAATCCCTGGGCGCGCAAGAAATGGGTAAAGAAGCAGACCGACCCCATTAATGATCGCCTCTCAGAACTTGATCAGGTCAACGCCAGAAACGCGCGAGATATCAAGGATGTAGACGCCCGCGCCCAAGCCGGTATCCACCAGGCACAGTCAACCGCTGACTCGGCAAACCAGACTGCAACGGCCGCGAACAACGAAGCGCAGCAGGCCAGCAATGCCGCCCAGCAGGCATCCGGACACGTGGACCAACTGAACTCGACCGTGAACGGCATCGACCAATACAAGCAAATCACCGATCTGACCGTCACCTTTCGTCCCGGGACTTATCTCTTGTCCAAGGACTCTAAAGAAAAGCTCGATGAGCTGGCAGCCGGGCTCACCGGCCGCCAAGGCTACATCGTCGATATTGAAGCTCGTTCACCAGCCTCTGGAAGCGTAGGCATCCAGAGCTCACAGCACCTGGCCGATGCGGTCAAGCGCTATCTCGTAATCGATCACCAGATTCCCGTCTACCGACTCCACGCCGTTGCACTCGGCAACGCGCAGATGGCCTCCGCATCCGCAGATGACGCGGATGTCAAGCCCATGCGTATCCGTTCGAGCAGCGTGCAGATCCGGTTGATGGAAAACAGTTTGGCGGCCCAGGCCTCAGCGACACCCCAAAACGCTGGCGCTTCGACTGGGACGGTGCAGCAGTAATCAACAGCGGCCCTTCCCCCGAAGGCTCTGTTACCGGGCCCAACGGTTACCCCGCCGTAGGCCGCCAACCAAGCTCTCGCAACGCGAGAGAACCAAGGCAACTTGGCCCCCGTCCAAAACGGGGGCCGTTTTTTGCCTGCTGCTTGTGGTGACTTGAAGTGCCGCCGCTCCATTACTCCTGAGTTTCTTGTCATCCAGCACTAATAGGCGGTCTTGCACCGCTGATTGAGCCCAGCTCTGACGGCCGCGCAGCTTCGAAGCCGCGCTACAATGCTAGCAACTCATTCAAGGAGTCAATTATGCGCCGCATTCTGCTCGCCGCTTTAGCTGTAATCTTCGCCGTGACGCTTCACGCCCAGGGTGCGCCGCCGCAGGGCGGAGCTGGGAAGCCCTACACCGTAGAGTATTATTACAAGTGCCAATGGGGTCATCAGCAGGAGTTCCTTGATCTCTTCCTTAAGAATCATTACCCGCTACTGAAGAAGATCGAATCGACTGGCCGCATTCTGTCTCTCAAGATCGATTCCCCCGCCTACCACACCACGGAAGACGGCCGCTGGGACTATCGCGTTACCATTCGCTACAAGGACTCGACAGTCGCCACCACCTCCAATCCCGATGAGGAGGCGTTCATCAAACAGCTATGGCCCGACCAGGAAACCTACAAGAAAGAAGAGCAGCGCCGCTTTGAGATTCTCCTCGGACATTGGGATCTGCCGGTAACCGAGATCACGCCAAACGGCGGACAGTGATCACCGATCACGGTTTTTCCACTGCCGAACCAGGTCTTCCGCGGCATGCGCCCACTTCGGAAACGTGAACTCGAACCCCGCATCGAGTAGGCGCCCAGGCCTTACCCGCCGGCTCTTCAGCACTAGTTCCGGCTCCGTCCGCAAGAGAAATGTCCCCAGCGCGATCAGCGGCGCCGGCGCGGGAAGTCCGTTGGGCACGCCCCACGCCGCCCTCAGATCGGCCATGAACTCCCGGTTAGGCAGCGGCTCCGGAGCAGCCAGGTTTACCGGACCCCCGATCTCCTCGTGCTCGATTAGAAACTCCAGGGCGCGAGCATAATCCGTCTCGTGCATCCAGGACACATACTGCCGTCCATTGCCCTCGGTACCCCCCAGGCCCAGGCGCACCAGGTTCGATAGCACTCCGAATATGTTACCCGGCAGGGGGCTGAACACCAGCGACGTGCGCAGCGCGACCTTGCGCGTCCCGGGCGTTTCGGTCCCGAAGAATGCCTCCTCCCAAGCCTTCACCAAGGCAATGGTGAAGTCCCACTTCTCCGGCGCGCGCCTTCGCGGGGAAATCATCTCGCCTCCGCCGATCTCCCCGGTCGCCTCATCCATCGGCCGGTCCAGCGCATGGCGATAGATGGTGGCCGCCGAGGCATTCAGCCACACCCGCGGCGGGTTGCTCAGCCCGGCAATCACCTCGTTCAACAGGCGCGTCGGGCTCACGCGCGAGTCCACAAGCTGCCGCCGATTCTTGGCCGTGTAGCGGCAGTTGATGCTCTTGCCGGACAGGTGGATGACAGCGTCTGCTCCTTGCAGCGTTTCCACCCACGGCCCTGCGGTCTTCCCGTCCCAATGCACCGTCTGCCACTGGGCCGTGTAAGGACCCCGCGTCAGCACAGTCACAAAGTGCCCGCGCTCCTGAAAAAAGCGCGCCAGCATCTGGCCGACCTGCCCACTGCCCCCTGGGATCACGATCCGCAGCACTCGTCCGTCCATCTCCACCCCTCCAAAATGATGGTTTTGGGCCTGATTTTGCGTCAAAAACCGACACGAAGGGGCCAAAAACGAACAAAAAAACGGGGCTGTGTTTACCGTATGGTAATTAGCGCCCTAGAGTAATCTGTTGATTCAATGAGACTTACAGTGGATTGTACTGCCGTACTGGCCCAGTATTGTGGGAGAGGGGGGTAGGGGGGGTGGGAAAAAAGCCGGCTGACGGGCTCGGGGCATGCGGCTCTCAGACTTCCAGTGTGCGCCTCCGGCGGCTAATTGTACGCAGTGGCAATCGACCTGTCGCATCTTTTTACCGGGTTGAATCTAGCGCATCGGCGGATAGGGGTACCCCGCCATCGCTCGAAGGCGCCTCCGGGTGCGCAGCTCGTGCACAATGAGCCACACTACGCCGACAATCAAAAGAAAGGGTCCCCAGAAGACGATTGGGGGAACGCCCACCCGATCCCCATGAATTTTCACCGAAAAAGGCGCCCGCACGTTCCCGAAGACGCTTACCACGTCCTGGTCCACGGTCACATTCTCGCCCAGGCTGGCGTTGCCGAAGATGCTCACCAGGTCGCCGGAGATCCTGCTGTTGTCCGCCGCGGTCACATTCCCGAAGACCGTCACCACGTCATGCTGGGCGATGCCGTCGAGGGAAACGCTGCCGAACAGAACCACGATGTCGCCATCGACCTTGCCCTGTATGCGCACGCTGCAAAAAAAGCAGACCGCATCTTGAACGGGCGTATCGGCGGTGATATCGATGTTGCTGAAGAATCGCACCGCATCCTGGTCCGCGCGCGCCGGCGGGACGACGGTCGCAAGCGCCGCGGTTAACGCGAGGATCCCCAAAATAGGACGAATTCCGGCCATCAACTCCAATATACGCGCAACCGGGAGTCGCGGTTCCGGGTGTCTCCTTGAGTGGGACGGGTAGAGCGCGAGGCTTTCGGCCCCGATCCCCAAATGCGAGGGATTGGGGGCGCCCTCAGTGGGTTGCGAAGCGCCACCGGGATCGGGGCCACCCGCCGCATGGAGACCGACAGCTTGAGGGCCTGGATGGCTGTGGATAGAAGCGCGCGCCGGGGTTCGTTGATGAGGAGATGCACGTGCTCGGGCATTACGACATAACCGGCGACAACGAAGAGGTAGCGGAGCCGCACGCGCTCCAGCGCATCTTCGAAGAGATCCATGGCTGCGGCCGACGTGAAATAGGGTCGGCGACGATAACAGCTGAAGGTGAGGAAGTGAAATTCCGCTGTCTTCCGATAACGGATGCGCTGGCCTTTCCTACGTGTTGAGGGTACTCCGCTTTTGGTGGATCGGGGAAGGTGTGAGGCTTTCCTGCCCGGTCCCCAAAAGCTAGGGATCGGGGGCACCCTCATTGGGGTTTGGAAATATCCCGGGACCCAGGCCACCCGCCGCTGTTCTACCCCTCCTCGATTGCACATGTCGCGGTGAGGGTCATAACCGTGGATCTCGAATCGTAGATGAATCCCCGGTCTCAGAATCGAGACCGGGGCCACCTGCCTTTGCCGTCCAGCGGATCGCGGCTGAGGAATCGTCCGGTGGCGGGGTTGTAGTTTCTGGCGCGATTGTACGATGAGCTGGGCGAGAGTTCGCCGATTGCGCCTGTCGCGGCGGTCGTCATAGGCGTAGATCTCGCGTCGTCGTTGCATCCCAGGTCTCCAAAGCGAGACCCGGGGCACCCTGCAATGAGTTTTCCCGCAGCCTGCTAAAACTCGAATCGCGCGGCGAGTTGAATGCGTCGGGGCGGGGCAACCGAGGTGATCTGGCCGAACTCGGGCGAGGTCTCGACCGTGTCGATGCCTTGCCCGTTCATGTGGTTCAACACATTGAAGGAGCTGGCTGAGAAGCCCAGCCGGGGCGCCTCCTCATCCTTGTCGTGGGTGATGGCGAAGTCATGGCCCCAGCGGAGGTCCAGGTCCACATAGCCCGGTCCGGTCTCCGAGTTGCGGCCCATCCCTTCCGGCCGGGTGTTGAAAAGGCCATCTCCATAGAGATCGGTCCCGGTGAGCACCGTCCATGGCGACCCGCTATTGGCAAAGACGCCGGCGGCCAGGTTCAGCAGGCTCTTGGGCTGGAACATGGCGTACATCCCCCCGCGCTGCCGGCGGTCATAGCCGGTGTTCGCCCACTCGTCCTCGGGCGCGTACTGGTTTTCGGGAAACCAGTTGATGCCTCCCGTATTCGATTCGTAATGCGACCACGTGTATCGCCCGAAGCCGGTGAAGTACTTATTCCACATGCCGCGGTAGTTGAGGTCGAGCCCGCTGCCGGCATAAAACGCGGCGGGCTGCATCTGGCGCAACCTGCCAACGGCCGGATTCGGCCTCAACGTATAGCCCGACTCGGGCGTCGGAGCATTGATGTCGAGGGAGCGGAACATGTCGATGCCGCGCATCGAGTAGACGCTGACGGTTCCGGTTGCCTTTTCGCCGAGCTGCCGCTCCACCGACAATCCGTAGTGAATCTGGTAAGGAATCTTCGCGTTGGGGTCGAGTTGCGCGAGGGCCGGCGGCTGTGCCGACACGTTGACGCACTGGCTGATAGGCACGCAACCGGTCTCGGGCAGCGATGCCGGGTTCAAGGAAAAAATCACCGACCGGCGCCGGGCATTCTGGTAGCGCGCCAGGTCCAGCAGGGGTCCGCTTCCGAAGCGGTCGTAATAGACTCCGCCTCCGCCGCGCAGAATCGTCTTCGATGCCGGATCGAGCACCCATGCAAATGACATCCGCGGCGAGAATCCCAGACGCCGCTGGGGGAGAAAATTCTGCCAGTCGTAGCGCAGCCCGGGCGTAATGGCAAAGCGCGCGTTCACCTTCCACTGGTCCTGGATGAAGGCGCCCAACTCCTGCTGGTGATAGATGAAGTGCGTGTCGCCGGAGTTCTGGGAGAACGCCGATGGCAATCCGTTGCTCTGATTTTGAAACGCTGTCTGCAATACCGTCACACCATCGGCCGCCAGCGTAGGCCCAAAGGTATAGGTGCCATTCTCGTTGGTCTGGTCGTCGTAAGCGCGCCGGTCGATGTGCGGGATGCCGATTCCATACTTCACCAGGTTGCGCCCGTGCACCCAGGTCGCCACATCCGACAGGCGCGCGTTGTACTCGGTGGCAAACGAGTCGCTCTGCGCCGACCCTCCAATGAAATCTCCCGGCAGGCTGATCCGCGCACCCTCCGTCACGTTCTGGATGCGGTTTGAATCATGCTCGGCCACCAGCGAAATCTGATTCAGCAACGTGGATGAAAGAGTCGAATCCACGTGGGCCACGAAATCGTCTTCGTGGAACTGACTGTTTGTGCCCGCCTCTCCCAGTGTCTGCCCGCCCACGCCCTGATTCTGCCCTGTCCAATCCTGGTAGCTGTATTGCACATAGCCGGAGTGTTTGCCGCCGAACTGGTGGCCCGCCCGGGCGCTGAACTCCGTGTCCCGGGTGGGCGCCGGCACGTTGGCCGTAAACGGCCCGCTCGCAATCGTCGCGTTCACCACCGAGTCCAGATCCTCTTCGGCCCGATTGAAGCTCACCAGAAAGCTGGAGTTCTTAGCGTGCGGAATCGGCCCGGTCGCGCTGCCCTCGTAAATCCGGCGCTGCTCAAAGGGCTTCGACGGCGCCAGCGCATTTTGCGCATTCAGGGCCGAATCGCGAAAATAAAAATTCAGTTGCCCGTGATAACGGTCGGCGGCCGATTTGGTGACGATCTCCATCTGCCCGCGGCCGGGATAGTAGTAGCGCGCCGAATAGGGATCCTGATTGATCTGGACTTCCTGCACCGCCGAGGCGGATACCGTCACGCGGTTGGCCTCTACACCGTCCACCATCAACCCGCTTCCGCCGGTCGCCGCCACGTCCGAATCCAGAAATGCGCCCATGGCCGACACGAAGTCGTTATCGAAGATCGGCAGAGACTTTAGTTCCGATGAAGTCATCACCGACGAGTCGTGGTTCTCGTCCGTTGATGTAAGGTCCTGGTTGGAGTCGGCGTTCACCACGATATCGGTGGCTGCCGCGGCAATCGTCAATACGATATGGAGCGGCGCAGCAAGTTTCACCGCGGCCTGGCTGGCAACTGCCGTGGCAGCCGGCGCGGCAAACGTCACCTCGGTCCGCACGGTCTTGAATCCCGGCTCAGCGACGACCAGCGTGTATTGGCCGGGGCGCGGCGCGGTGGCCACAAAGCTTCCGTCCCCGCCCGATTGCAATGTGGAGACTGTTGCGCCGTTGGCATCCACTACATCGATGGTGGCATTGGGAAGCGTGGCTCCGGTCGAATCCGCTACCGAGCCCCGCAACGAGGGACCCTGGGGAGGACCGGGTACCGTGGTGTGGCAAGCATAAGAGGTTAGAGGAGCAGAAAGTAGGAGAGCAAGAGCAAGAAAACGCATGGCAGATACCTCAAGCAACAAGTTTTAGTCAGTTTCCGCGCATCGGACTTGCTCGATCCACGCGCGCGGAGCGCAATCAGTTCGTTCCCGGTGTGGCCTCAACCGCGATTGAAAACGTTGTCATAAATTTCTAGCTGCCGCCTATTCAAGGGGCATGCTATTGTCTTTACTCTATTTTCGCAGGACTCAGCGCCGCCGTCCAGTCCGCAGCCGTATCTACGACCACGTCAGGAGGGGTTTCCATCAGATTCTGGGGCCCAAACCCAAAGACACAGCCAATCGACCAGGCGCCGGCGTTGCGCGCCGTCAGCACGTCGACCTGGCTGTCGCCGATCATCGCCGTCTCATCCGGCCGCGCTCCAACCTCTTCCATCAACGAGCGCAATCCCAGCGGGTCGGGCTTCTTTACCGGAAAACTGTCGCCGCCATAGATATGCAGGAAATAGCCCGCGAGTCCCAGTCCCTCGCAGATTCCCCGCGCCGGCCGTACCGGCTTATTGGTGAGCACGGCCATTGTTCTGGCGGTCCCGGCGGCTCCATCATGCAGCTCGTGCAGAGCCTTCAGCGACTCCAGCACGCCCTCGTACGCGTAGGTGAAGTCCAGCTTGTGTTCGCGATAGTACTGGAGGAAAAACGCATACGCTTTTTCGAGCAGATCGGGGTCCACGGCATTCGGGCTGAGGTTGCCGGCCAGCGCCAGCGACCGCCGCATCAGCATGGGCGCGCCGTTGCCCACAAAGCTGGCGATGGCGGGGTCGGGCAGCGGCTCGCGGTCAAACTGTTTCAGCGTTTCATTCACGCTGTTGCACAGGTCCTGCGCCGAGTCGATCAGCGTGCCGTCCAGATCGAAGACCAGCAGCTTCAATCGCTCGACGGGAATAGAACGGTAAATCCGAATCATGTCTTTAGTGTAGAAGCATTGGAGCATCCGATGCATCGCCAGCACCCCATCGCTGCCCGATCCCTGACCCCTGGCCACTGGCAGATGCTATTCTTCCCCCCAGATGGTCGGACTGTCGCTGTTCAAAACCGTCGCCGTGGCCATGCTCATTCTGGCCAACGCATTCTTCGTCGCAGCCGAGTTCGCGCTCGTCTCCATCCGCGATACCCGGATCGAACAGCTTCTCGAAGCCGAGGTCCCCGGAGCGCGGGCCGTCCGCCGCCTCCAGCGCGGCCTCGACGATCTTCTTCCCGCGGTCCAGCTGGGGGTAACGCTTTGTTCGCTGGCTCTGGGCTGGCTGGGCGAGCCCCTTGCCGCCACCATGATTGAGCCCCTGTTCGCCGCCATTCCCCACTCGCACATCTATGCGCACATCGCCGCAGTGGTGATCGGCTTTGCGCTCATCACCTATTTTCACGTGGTGGTTGGCGAGCTGGTGCCGAAGTCTCTCGCCCTGCGGCGCGCAGAGGCTCTCGCCGTTGCTGTCGCGCCACCCATGCTGGTCTTCATGGCCATTGTCCGCCCCGCGGTTCGGCTGCTGCGCAGCTCCGCCGCGGCCGTACTGCACGGCTTCGATGTGCCCATGACCGAGCGCGCCTCGGTCCACTCCGCCGAAGAGCTCAAGCTCATTGCCACAGCCGCCCGCCGTCTTGGCCTCCTGCCTGAATTCCAGGAGACCATTATTCACCGCGCCCTCGAACTCGACGAGATTCCCGTGCGCGAGATCATGACCCCGCGGCAGAAGATATTTTCGCTGCCCGCCAACATGCATCTCGAGGAGGCGTGCGCCCGCGTGATCGCCCGGCATTTCTCGCGCATTCCCGTGTATGACGAAACGCGCGGGCCTGAGCACATTGTCGGCGTTGTCTACTCCAAGGATCTTTCGCGACTGCTTTACTTCCGCACGCAGAGCGCCGCGCTCAGTGAAGCCGAGCGAAAAAGGAGATCGGGCCAGGCACGGGCCCCCGAGCCGGCGCAGGAAAAGCGAGACTCGCCGAATCATCCTCCTCAGCATCCCCAGGTTGAAATCCGCCTGGCACAGATCATGCGGGAAGTGGTGGTGATCCCTGAAACCAGGTCGGTTCTCGATCTCATTCGCGACTTCCAGCAGCGCCGCAGGCATCTGGCCGTTGCTGTTGACGAGTACGGATCCATCGTCGGCCTGGTCACCGCGGAAGACGCCATCGAACAGTTGACCGGCGAATTCGAAGACGAATTCGATTCGCCCTCGCATCCGGTTTTGACAACTGCCGGCGGAGCCATCGTTATGGATGGAGGCGTCAACCTGCGCGACCTCGAGACTCAGATGCAATGGAATCTTCCGCGCGATGGGGGTGTTGAAACCCTGGCCGGATTTGTGCTCTATCGCCTCGGCCACATCCCACAGGCCGGCGAGGCCGTCGTCTATGAAGATCGCCGCCTCACCGTGGTAGAGATGGACGCCCGACGCATCGCCAAAATCCGCGTGGAGCCGGTAGAAGCGGAGTCAGCGCTCCCAAGTTGAAGGCACCTCGCCCTTTCGGCTGCGCTGCCTATGAGGACGAACTACGCGGCGCGCGGAAATAGTTTTGCGGCGCCGGGATTGCGGCGGACGATCTCCGCATTCAGGAGGGCTGCGAAGGCGACCCACGCGGCGTAAGGAATGAAAAGACCGGCGGCGGGCTTATCCACCTTGCGGGCTTCAAGAATGTAGCTGATGACGGCCAACTGCAAGGATATGACGTTGGCCAGAGACCAGGTGGGCAAATGCTTGCCGAAGAATAGCCGTGTCCACTGTGCATTCGTGATCAGTTGGGAGACCCACAGGCGCAGAGCCGCCGAGCGCTCTGGAGAATCGCGCTGCAGCCAGACGCGCCATCCGGAGATGGCAATCAGGGAGTAGAGAGCGGTCCACACAATGGGGAAGACGGACTTGGGAGGATTGAAGGAAGGCTTATCCAGCCTCGAGTACCATAGGCGGGTTTTTAGATCGCGCGGGCTGTAGCGCGCGCCGAACCAGGCTGCTCCGGCTACTGCAGCGGAAAAGCCTAAGAGCGCTAACGATCCATTGGAACGAGGCATCGGTCTGACTCCCTGGTTGATTCAGTTGCGCGTTCATCGAGCGGGGTTGTCCTCAACGGCGCCGGCTGCGGCGGTGATGCTTTGAGGTTAGTGCCCGACATCAACCTTTTTTGAGGGGCGCCGATAAAATGAGAGCGGAACCGCTCCGCAACACGCGGACTCCAACCGGACTATGGACTGTAAGTTCGCGGTATGTCCCGGATATGATGCGCGGAAAAGTGTTCCGAAAAAATTTGCCTCCGGCGCCTGCGCCAGGACCTATACTTCCACCAGCACACAGGCCAGGAGAACGACGATGTCGAACAAGAACGGCAAGCACTCTCCGCACGTTGCAGGCAAGGGAATCGAAATCGACTCCTCAAAGCCCCAACCCTCCGCGATTCTCCGCCTCGGCAAAGACTGCGAATACGAGCGCGAACTCCGCCGGCTGCAGACTGAACTCGTCAAGCTCCAGGAGTGGATTCGGCATGAAGGTCTCCGCGTCGTCGTTCTTTTCGAGGGCCGCGATGCGGCCGGCAAAGGCGGGGCCATCAAGCGCATCACGGAGTCGCTCAATCCCCGCGTGTGCCGCGTGGTTGCGCTGGGCACGCCTACCGAGCGCGAGAAAACCCAATGGTACTTTCAGCGTTACGTGACCCATCTGCCGGCTGCTGGAGAGATGGTCCTGTTCGATCGCAGCTGGTACAACCGCGCCGGCGTCGAGCGGGTGATGGGCTTCTGCGACGAACATCAATACCTTGAGTTCATGCAGAGCTGCCCGGAGTTCGAGCGCATGTTAGTCCGCTCCGGCATCATCCTCATCAAGTACTGGTTCTCGGTGAGCGATGCCGAGCAGGAGCGCCGCTTTCAGGACCGCATGGACAAGCCCACCAAGCGCTGGAAGCTTTCGCCCATGGATCTGGAATCCCGCAAGCACTGGGCCGAATACTCGCGCGCCAAAGACGAGATGTTCGCGGTGACTGACACCAAGCAGGTGCCCTGGTACGTGGTCAACGCGGAAGATAAGAAATCGGCGCGGCTAAATGTCATCCGCCATCTGCTCTCAAAGATCCCTTATAAAGACCTCACGCCCGAGTCCCTCAAGCTGCCCAAGCTCGACAAATCAAAATATGTCCGGCCGCCCATCCAGGAGCAGAATTTTATTCCGGAGGTCTACAAGTAGCCACAACCTTACGTTGTTGTAAATTGGCCGATTCGGGTCTGAGTAGAAGGCCGCGGCTAAAGCCGGCTCGCATGTTGCGCGGTCTTCCGGAGCCTGAAGGCTCCGGCTCCCTCCGTGTCGGCGATTTCCGTCTGCAGTGGGCGCCTGCGCTCGAGTTTGTTCTGCTGTCAACCGTCCACTGACCACTGTCAACTGTCCGCTGCCCACTGACCACCGACCACTGATCTATTCTTAACCCAGCCCATGAAGCAGACCCTCACCCGCCTGTTGCTGACTCTTCCCGTCATCTGGCTGGTGGTCTCGCTGGTTTTCCTGCTCATCCATCTGGTTCCGGGCGACCCCATCGATCAGATGCTCGGAGAAGGCGCAACGCCCGTTGACAAAGCCGCGTTGCGCCATCAATACCTCCTCGATCTCCCACTTCATACCCAATACATCCGTTATTGGGCAGGCGTGTTGCATGGCGATCTGGGCAACTCCATCCGCCTTCATGAGTCGGTCACGCATCTGATTACCGAGCGCTATCCCTATACCCTCGCGCTCACCCTGGCGGCGTTAATCCTCGCGCTTGCGCTGGCACTCCCGGCCGGAATATTCGCGGCTCTGCGTCGCGGCCGGCTAACGGATCAGGTGTTGTCGGTGGTCAGTCTCTTCGGCCTTTCCGTGCCCGGCATCGCGCTTGGACCCATCCTAATCCTCATCTTTTCCATCAGCCTGGGCCTGCTTCCCGTCTCCGGCGCGAACGCCGGCCAGGCCGCGCCCGGAAGCCTGAGCATTGACTGGCGGTACCTCATTCTTCCCGCGCTCACCATGGGCGCATCGCTGGCAGCGATCCTCACCCGCATGGTCCGCACTGCCATGCTCGAAGAGCTGGGCCAGGACTACATCCGCACCGCTCGAGCCAAGGGGCTCTCGGAGTCCGCGGTTGTCTGGCGCCACGCGCTGCCGAACGCGCTCGTCCCGATTGTCACCGTCGTAGGACTGCAATTTGGCGCGCTGCTTGCAGGAGCCATTGTCACCGAGAAAATCTTCAGCTGGCCCGGCCTCGGCCGCCTCGTCGTCGACGCCATATCCAACCGCGACTATGCGCTGGTTCAGGGCTGCCTGCTCTCGATCGGACTGACGTATGTGCTGGTGAATCTGCTGACGGATGTGGTGTACCGCTGGATCAATCCGAGAATGCGCGGATAGGGCGCAACTACAACCTGTCGTGATCGGCGATAAGGCTGGAGCTGCCGTCGTCGCGGAAAAACAGCCCCTCACTCGATCCCTCTTTCCACCAACCGCTGCCGCGACGAAGGCTCACTACACCCCAACGCCAGGCTGATTTGTCGACGGTGTGGGCATCTCCGACCAACTATCGATAGCGAGCGCCAGGCCAACTGAAGTCCAGCACTTGATAGGCGTCCACTTTGCCGCCCAGCCATTGGTTGAAATAGTCCTTCACGTTTGTCCGGGGAGGAAGGGGGTAAAGGGAGGTGATGTTGGCGACTCCGTCCTCATCGAGCCTTGAGGGGATGGCCTCGATGACTCTGCGCAAGACGCCCGTGCCCTCACGGCCGCCGCTCCAGAAATTATCGCCCGCTTCGGCGGCACGGTCCGGGACGTAAGGAGGATTGGCGGTGAGCAGATCGAACGTCATTCCGGGATCCAGGGAGTTGAAGAGGTCGCTCAGAATGAATTGCACGTTCTCGATGCCGTTCAGGGCAGCATTGAAGCGGGAGAACTCGATGGCCCGAGGATTCACGTCAACGCCGATCACGCTTTCACAGTGGTCGCTGGCCAGCAGCGCGTGGATGCCGGATCCGGTCCCTAGATCGATAGCGCGCCGCCGGGGCGAGCGGTCGACCATGCCACCGAGGAGGAAACTCTCATGAAACAACCACATCACCTGATTGAACGAGGGATTCTTTTCTGAGCGATCGGTGGCGATGAACTTGCCATAGCAAGGAAAGAGAGAGACCCTGGATCTGAGCATCTCGCCGGTTCTCTCGAGGAGCCTCATTTCCGGGGCCGCATCCACGGATTCGGATGGGAGATGAGTTGTGAGGCGAGATATCGGCACTTCGTATCCGCCGATGAAGACTTCGACCAGGGTGTCAACCGGATCTGCTTCCGCGGACCCCACGTATCGCAGTTAAGCGCCCACGAGAAGTTCACGCCACAGCGCGGAACGACACCCAGGCGCTTTGCGCAGTTGGCGAGGTTGTAGCCGCAGGTGCGGAGTTCGGCAGTAAGTTTCGCCATGCTTTCGCGGTCCACGATAGCGGGCGATGGGACCGGTTCGGAGTTCCTGGCGTTCCGCGCTTTGCTTATCGCGTATTTCAGCTTCCGATAGATCAAGTCAGTAACCGACATAGCCTTGGCCCTTGCGATAAGAATACTCAAAGCGGCAACTGCGAGCCCTTTCAGTCGGGGCGTACCATTCCTGACAATGGCCTGCTTAAGCTCGCGGAGGCTGCCTGCTCCCAATCGGACTGACTTATGTGCTGGTGAATCCGCTGACGGATGTCGCCTATCGGTGGATTGATCCAAGAATGCGCGGTCAAGGCGTCGAGACTCCGGTGGATCGGACGGGTAATGTGCGAGTTGCGCACGACTCACTATCACCGGTCCTGCGGAGGATACGAGGAGCAACCGCAGATGTTTCGCTGTGCTCAACATGACAAAGTGTGTGCAGTGCGAACGGGGCGTATCCCGGCCGACTCGGACGTGAGCAAAAGCAACCGCAGATCGTTGACCACTTTCAGGATGACAACGCGAGTGGAAGATTTTGATGGGACCAAGAACCGCCGATCCGGAAGCCGCTCGGGGCCTAAGGAGAGATAAGCGGGATGATTTCCGCTTCTAGCTCCCCGTCTAGCCCCACGGTCAGCAGGCCCACCGTCACCGGCAGTTCAAACCGGCGGGGCCCGCATGACCCCGGATTGAAATAGAGCACACCCTTTTTGGTGAAGAAATTTGGCACGTGCGTATGCCCGGAAAGCACGGCCGCAAACTTTCCCGCGGCGGGGTCGAGATGCAGTTGCTTCAGATCGTGAAGCATGTAGATATACCTTCCGTCGATCAGCACCACCTCGGTCTCCGGCAGCTCGGCGCACGGTCCCTCACGGTCTGTATTTCCGCGCACCGCCGTGACAGGTGCAATCTCCTCCAAGGCTTTAAGGATCGAGGGTTTGCCCACATCGCCCAGGTGCAAGATCTGTTGCACGCCCTTGAGTGCCGGCGCCACCTCCGGCCGCAACAGTCCATGTGTATCGCTGACCACTCCGATCTTCATACCCACTTGTCGTTGTCCTCAACAATTCCCGGCGTGAATGCGCCCTCATCAAATATCGGTCGTGATTTTGCGATGAATCGTGTTTGGGCGACATCTAACGGCCAGTCCTATTCTCTCAGGGTGAATCGAGCCAAATGACCGCCATCGCTCCATCTACTCCTACAGCCACTCCCGAAGCGCCGGTCCTGGCCGGCTCTAATCCGCCGCAGCGTCGTCTGCCGTTTCTCAAGTATCTGAAGGCCGTCCGGACCAATTTCATCGAAGGTCTCGATGAAGGCATGTATCGCGAAAAGATCATCCGGCAACAAACCATCGGTCCGGCAAGTTTTATTGTGAATGACCCGGCCGGGATTCGCCGGGTGCTGCTGGAGAATGCGGCCAACTACCCCAAGGCCGCAGTTGAGCATCGCATTCTTGGTCCCGGGCTGGGCAACGGCCTCATCCTGAGCGAAGGTGAAACATGGCGGGCGCACCGGCGCACCATGGCTCCCGCCTTTGACGCTCGAATTGTTGAACAATATTCGCCGGTGATGGCGGATGCGGCGCAGAAGCTCGGCGATCAGTGGCAGGCGCTCGCTCCGGGCTCGGCGATCGAGATCAGCAGGGCCATGATGGGCCTCACGCTTGAGATCATCTCCCGGTCCATGTTCGCTTCCGACAGCGACAGCATCGTGGGGCTTGTCCGGGATGGGTCGGATGGTTATCAGCGCGTGATGATGCCGGGCTTGATGGAATTCGTGCCCGGATTTGGCCCGGTCTGGAGCGCGCTGAAAGCAGTTTTTGGGAGGGCGGCATTGAAGCAGGTGGATCGCGCCGTGTTTCGACTGATTGCCGCGCGCCAAAACGGATCAATTGACACGAGCAAGCCCGACCTGCTGGATCGGTTGATTGCCGCGCGCGATGAGCAGACGGGCAAAGGGATGACGGCGGGCGAGATCCGCGACCAAATTCTAACCATCTTCGTGGCCGGCCACGAAACCACCGCTCTGGCGCTGATGTGGGCCTGGTACCTGCTCTCGCTTCATCCCGAACACGAGGCCAGGCTGCATGCAGAGTTGGACCTGGTTCTGGCAGATCATCCCCCGCAATGGGCGGATTTTCCCAAGCTCACCTATACCCGCATGGTGCTGCAGGAGTCCATGCGGCTGTATCCCCCAGCGCACACCATGGCCTTTCGCGAGGCGCAGGCCGACGACGTGATCTGCGGCATGAAGGTGCCCAAAGGGTCCACCGTCACCATCATCCCCTGGCTGGTGCATCGGCATCGCAGCCTGTGGCAGGAACCGGAACGATTTGACCCTGAGCGCTTCACGTCGCAAGCCAGCGCCGGTCGGGAGCGCCTCGCTTATATACCTTTCGGATTTGGTCCGCGCGTTTGTATCGGCGCCTCTTTCGCCATGACAGAAGGAGTAATCATCCTCGCCACGCTGGCTCAACGCTTCAGCCTGCGCCTGGCGCAAACCCATCCGGTTGAACCGCTCGCCCGGTTTACTTTGACGGTCAAGCACGGTATGAAGATGGAAGTGATACCGCGTGGATGAGGGCATTTGGGGCGACCACCGTCAGGTATTGGTCACATCCCAAGCTCGAGCCGGGTCTGCGGATCCAGTTCATCCCGCAGTGCATCCCCCAGAAAGTTGAACCCCAGGACAGCTCCAGCCACGGCCGCGGCAGGGAAGAGCACCATGTGCGGCGAGTCGAACAGGTGGAGTCGCGCGTCATTGAGCATCGCGCCCCAGCTCGGCGCCGGCACCGGGATACCCAGCCCCAGAAACGACAGGGTGGCCTCGGCCAGAATCACCCCTGCCATTCCAATAGCCGCCTGCACCACCACCGGCTGGACGATATTCGGCAGTATGTGCCGGAAGAAGATCCGCATCCCGCTCGCGCCCAGCGCCCGCGCCGCATCCACATATTCGCGTTCGCGCACCGCCATTACTTGTGCCCGCACCAGCCGCCCATAACCCGCCCAGCCGCCGATGGCCAGCGCCAGCACCAGGTTGAGAAACCCCGGCCCCAGAAACGCCGCGAATGCAATGGCCAGCAGGATTCCCGGCAACGACTGGAAGGTATTCATCGCAAAGGTTGTCAGGGCGATATCGACCCACCCGCCCAGGTAGCCGGCCACGCCCCCGACCGCCAGACCCAGAGCCAGGGAGACCGAGACCACGGTCACTGAAACCGCCAGCGAGATCCTGGCGCCAAACAAGAGTCGCGCCAACGTGTCGCGGCCCAGCTCATCGGTCCCCGCCCAATGCGCCGGCGACGGCCCTTCCAACCGGTGAAGCAAGTCGATCGCCATCGGGCTGTATCGCGACAGCCATGGCGCAGCCAACCCGCTCAGCACGAATGCAGCCAGCAGCACAGCGCCCGCCGCAGCCAACGGTTGCCGCTGTATCAGCCGAAGGGTTCGCGATACCATTTTTGCAGGAAAAATCATGCGCACTCAAAGAATACAGCGACTAACAGGCCGCATCCGGGTCTACTCCAACATGGAGTCGTTGGCACGCCTGAGGGTACAGACTTCAGTCCAATCAAACAACCATACCGACGCGGCCTTTGCCGCTGAGGGGTGCTTTTCGACAAGTTTCCGCTGGTTCGGGTCTCTTCGTGCCCTCTATTCAGTCCTCATCGCCTGCGTAGTCTCGATGCCACTCGACGCCCAGATTCGGCCGGCGTCCACCATCCAGGCGGCCGCAGAACAGATCTTCGCCTACGCCAACCAGTCCCGGACCGAAGCCGGCGCCGGCCGGCTCCAATGGGACCCGGCCCTTGCCGCGGCTGCCCTCTATCACTGCCGCCGCATGGTTCTGGAAGGCCCGATTGCCCATCGCTACCCGGGCGAGCCGGATCTCACCGAGCGTGCCTTTCAGGCCGGCGCCCATTTCGGCCTCATTGAAGAGAATGTCGCCATCGGTCCCTCCCCGGCCATGATTCATGACGAATGGATGCACTCCCCGGGCCATCGCTCCAACCTGCTCAGTCCCGAAGTCGATCACATCGGCGTTGCCGTAGTAGCCAGTCGCGGCGTGCTCTATGCGGTGGCAGACTACGCCCGTGATGTCCCGTCTCTCACCGGTCCACAGGTCGAGGCTCGCGTCGCTGAGCTCATTCGTGCCAGCGGGATCGCCATCATGGGCAACCCAGCCGCGGCCCGCGCCGCCTGCGTCACAAGCTCCGGTGTGCCTCCATCGCAAACCGGCTCTCAGCCCGGCTTTATCATGCGCTGGCAGGATTCCGACCTCGCCCGTCTTCCTCAAGGGCTGGTAGACCGCTTCGCCTCCGGCAAGTATCGCCAGGCCGCCATTGGCAGTTGCCCCGCGCAGGGTGTCGAGGGGGCATTCACCGCCTACCGCGTGGCAGTTCTGTTGTATTGAGGCCCGGGACAGGGCGGCCGGGTTGCTAAATCGAGTCAACGGGTCAGAGAATCTTTTGTGTCTCTTTTCTTCTGCCGCTACTACGCTTCCCCGCGAGCTTCGGTCTTTCGGCGACGCTCCATCGGGGATGGCACTTTGACTGACGACATTCCAGCTGCTGTCGCTGCCTGGATCCCGAGCGCAGTGTCCTCGAAGACCAGGCAGTCCGCTGGCGCCACGCCCAGATTCGCCGCCGCGGTCAAGAATGCATCCGGCGCAGGCTTGCTCCTGGCATAATCCTCCGCACCCACAATCACGTTGAACTTGTCCAACAAGCCCAGCCTCATCAGCGACTTCATCACCGACTCCCGGCTGCTTCCCGAAACTACCGCCAGCGGGCTCCGCCCATGCAGCGCCTCAATTTGCTCCAATACCTCGGGTACCGCCTTCAGTGCGGGCAGTTGATCGAAGTAAAGCTGCTCCTTCCGCTCGGCCACTGCGGCCACCGGCATATGCAGCCCATGCATCTCGTTCAGGGCCGAAATAATCTCCTCCACCGGCTTTCCGCCCCATCGGTAAAAGATCCCTTCATCAAACTCGCATCCCCATTCCCCAAGCGCCTTCTTCCAGGCAACGTAGTGGAGCGGCATCGAATCGGCAACGGTGCCATCGCAATCGAACAGGTAGGCGCGAAATGCACCCTCGGGCAATTCAAGCTTCATGTCGGGGAAGGAACTCCTTTGTGGGGTGGGCTGGGCAGGGTGAGTTCAAGAATTCATTGATTTAGTATAGCCGGGAGCCACGGAGCTCAGTCCGCCGTTCGATATGGCGCCGCGGAAGGTGGGGACATCGGAAAGTTGAGGGAGACTTTTTTGACGTGTTTTAGACACTCTGCTAACTTGATAGAGGACAACTTAGAGCAAAGACACTCCTCAGTAGCTCAATGGCAGAGCATTCGGCTGTTAACCGAAGGGTTGTAGGTTCGAGTCCTACCTGAGGAGCCAATAAAATCAACAACTTAGAGCTTTAGAAAGCAGCAGAAAGACACGAAATTGGCCCGATTGTAGTCAATTTTGTCGTCACTCACTTTCAAAACGGATGCTAACCCATAGCAACCGATCTCAGTTGTGGCCCCCCCTCGATAGATCGACTCCAGACCTCCAGCCTTTTGTCCTGAACCACGCTCTCTCGTGGCACCGGGACTCCTGAAATTTGATCGAGTTTTGTCTTCGCCTGAACCTTCAGTCGCGCGCCCTCACATGCGCGCTCACCGACAGGACAGGAGTCTCCGAATGGCAACTTATCAGAGAGGAAAGTATTGGTGGTACCGGTTTCGCTTCGCCGGCGAGCGAATCGACGAACCGACAAAATCGACATCGCGAACTGTTGCGAAAGACGCTGAGCGGCAACACCGGAAAACACTCGAAGCTGGCTACAACAACTTCAAAGAGGTTCGGCAGAACCGTGTCCGGATTCTCGAGGAGATCATTGACGAATACTTGACGGGTTACCGGCTCCGCTACCGCTCAGCGACCTTTGCCGAGTATGCGCTCGGACACGTCAGCCGTCTTCTCGGCACGAAGATCGTGGCCGACATCACCGAGATTTCGGTTCTCCGTTACCAGGAGGACAGGCTCCGTGAGAAGGCCGCCCCAAAGTCGATCAATGAAGAGGTCCGGTTTCTTCTCAAGATGCTCGGAGACCCCGGCGAAGTGATCCGCGCGCACCTCAAGAAGACCAGGCAGCTCAAGCTGACCGTTCACAAAAGCATAGGCAAAGCCTTCGACAGCGAAGAAACGGAGAGTCTCGCAGCCAAAGCAAAGAGCTCGCACAGCCCCCATATGTACCCGGCCTTCATGCTGGCCCGCAACGGAGGACTGCGAGATACCGAGATCAAGACGCTGACCTGGGGCCAAATCAACCTCGTCGCGAAAACGGTCCAGGTAGGCAGAGCAAAGAGCGAAGCCGGAGAGGGGCGAATCGTTCCTATGAACTCCGAGGTCTACCAGGCGCTCACCGACCACCGTGCATGGTACCTCAAACGGTTCGGCGAGACGAGAGACGGGGTCCGCGAGATCAGGGACGAGTGGTACGTCTTTCCCTGGGGTAAGCCCAGGCCCTCGGATCCTGCGCGGCACATTACCTCGTTCAAGACAGCCTGGAAGACCACCCGCAGGAACGCAAAAGTGAAAGGCCGGTGGCACGATAACCGGCACACTCTCATCACGGAACTGGCCGAAAGCGGCGCCGGCGACGAAACCATCATGGAGATCGCCGGGCATGTCGATCGTCAGATGCTTCGTCATTACAGCCACATCCGGATGAAGGCGAAACGGGAGGCGGTGGAGTCCGTCATCGTCTCTCGAAAGGGAAACTCCCAATTGGGCTCTTCCTCGAAAGCGGGTCCCTCCGCATAGCAACCGAGGATGTCCGGGTCGAATTGACCGAGACCGGAGCTCGGGTTAGCCTCTCGGTCAGTTCGCGT